>ERZ795051.124-NODE-124-length-116317-cov-7.017908_pt1 | contig 116317 bp, 81 predicted proteins | sample MGYA00375135_ERZ795051 | MGnify/ENA primary metagenome ERZ795051 (study PRJEB30180, sample SAMN05720222) | activated sludge metagenome | isolation source: Anaerobic digester | place: Japan | collected 2015-05-26 ... | reverse complement strand
TCAAGCACCGAGAGGGTGACGGGGATGCCGTTGAGCGTGAGGGCGGGGCGCACGATGACGCCGGCCGTCTTGCGCTTGAGCAGGCTCTCGCGGTCCACGTAAATCCCGGCCGCGAGCTGGTAGTTTTCGGCCTGGTGCTGGAAGTGATCCAGGGTTGCGAAGGCGCCGTGGGTCAGGATGATGGGCTGGCGGCCTGGGGCATTGCTGAAGGGCACCGTGATCGTGCCGTCCTTGTCGGGCGTGTATCTTTGGCCGGCGAGCCACAGGGCGGCGTCGGGCAGCTTCTTGTTCGCCTCGTCGAGCACCGTGAAGACGTGGCCGGCGACGCCCGAGCGGACCAGGAAGCGCAGGCGGCCCTTCTGGATGAGGGCGCGGCTGCTCATGCCGTTGCCGATGAACTCGACCACGTAGACGCCGCGCGGCTTGAGCGAGGGGAAGTCGAAGTGGCGCTTCACGCGCCGCAGGGCCGGGTCTTCGTACGTGTAAGTGTTTTCCTCGTTTGCGACTAGGCCGTCGAGGCTCACGGCTGTGTCTACCTCGCGCCCGTTGTCGCGGTAGTAGTTGAACGCGTTGATCTCGAAGACCTTCACGATGAGCGTCTTGACATTCTTCACCGCCAGGTCGAGGCCCACTGCCTCGTCGGGCGCGAAGAGGGTCTTGTTCGTGAACGCGAAATCAATATCCACCCGATCCTTGAGCGCCTGGTACTTCTCGGGCGGAAGCATGGCGTACCACTGCTCCATGTCGCCCAGGCCGTTGACGATCTTGGTCTCCGCGAACAGCTCCTTCAGGTAGATGTCGCTAATGTAAGGCTCGTAAGGCTTTATGGTGTCCTCAGTCAGGAAGTAGTGAGCCAGGTAGCTGCGAACGAGAGGCTCGTCATCACCGATCGGTGGCAGCAGGGTCACGTTCCGGTAGTCCGCCCCGCAGTTGACTGGGTACTGGCGGCTCTCCGCGAGGTCCATGAACTTCTGGTTGATGTAACCTACGGGGCGTGGGAGCTTTATGTAGGCCATGAAGCGGTCTTTGTCGTAGACGCCCTTGGCCCGGTCGTGGACGAGGCGACTGTAGAGCACGTGGGCGATGAGCGAGTTGTGCACGGGGGCGAGCCTGCTCACGAAGGCCCACAGGCGGTCGAGGTAGGCTTCGCGAGCCTTCTCATCGCGCTCCCAGTCTGCGTCTGGACCTGGCCAAAGCTTTGGTATGTAGGCATTTACGAAGTTCTGTTGGTTCAGCAGGTCGGGCTTGAGCTTCAGGCACTCTTCGAGCTGCGTGAGGAGCAGGTTGCGATGGATGGGGTGCGAGCCGAAGCCGCCGCTGTTCTGGTGGTTCAGGTCGTCCACGACCAGTTTGGGCAGGCTGGCGTGGTCGGGCCGCTGGAGGCGGGCGAGCAGTAAGCGTCGCTGGTCGGGGTTCAGGTCTGTGGCGATCAGCCAGTCCAGGGCAACGTCCTCAAAGCCGTCCAGGCTGTTGGGGTGGCGTGCGAACGCGGCCTGGATGAGCGCAGCACGGTCGAGGACCTTGGGGTCCAGCCCGGTGGGCAACTGGGGCTTCTGGCCGAGGATCTCACGCTGGTGGTTGAACTGGATGCCCAACCGCTGGCGGATGAACTCGAGGGATGCCTTCGGGTCCTTCTCGTACTTCAGAAGCGCTTGCCGGTTCTCGACTTCCATCACGCGATCGGTGCGGCCGTGGCGCTGGACCCACATGGGCAGCATGGCATCCACATCGGCCAGCTTCCCCGTGTTCTGGGCCTGGATGCAGTGGTAGTAGTAGTAGTCCTCGGTTCCCGGGATAAGCTGTTTGAGGGGCACCGTGCGGTCTTTCGCCAGGGCGAAATCCTCAGGGAACCCCACCTCGCCCGAGAGGCCCGCGGAACTCAGCCAGATCAGGCACGCAGACACCCCCACAGCCAGACGCCTCATGGTGGGCTCCTTCAACAGGGGACAGACCAGCGCGGGGCGGCCAGCGCCCGGAGTCCGAGCGCGGCCGGCGCAAGTGCTCATAGCTCTTGGACGCACGCCGCGACGGGAAGTTCCGCGAGGCGCGGTCCTGCCACAACCCATCAGCATCCCCGCAGCAGAAGGAACGCGGCGAGTGCGCCGCCGAGCAGCAACATGGCCGCCAGAATGGCGGCCGCCGGGACTCGCCGCCGTGGGCCGCCCGCCGCGGCTCGAACGACCTCAGGGGGGGGCGGCGGTGGCGGCGGACGCCTCGGGGGCCTCGGAGGCCGCGGCGCCTCGACGCCTCCGCCCAGAGCCTCGAGCACCTCGCGCGCCGATTGGAACCGCTCGGCCGGGTCTTTGCGGATGAGGCGGTCAATCGTCTGCCGCAGGGCGGCCGGCGCGTGCGGCGCCACCTCGTCGAGCGACGGGGCCTGCTCGTGCAGCAGCTTCGAGACCACCGCGCCCGAGGTCGGCGCGTCCACCGGCGATTGGCCGACGAGCGCGTGGTAGAACGTCGCCCCCAGCGAATAGAGGTCGCTGCGTGCATCGGCCGGCTCGCCCAGCGCCATCTCGGGCGGCATGTACAGCGGCGTGCCGAGACGCGCGCCCGGCATCGTCACGTCCACGTCCACCCCGCTGCGCTTGGCCAGGCCGAAGTCGGCCACCTTCACCTGGCCTTCGGTCGTCAGCAGGATGTTGACGGGCTTGATGTCCCGGTGCACGATGCCCAGGGCGTGGGCGGCGGCGAGGGCCGACGCCGTCTGGCGCATCAGGTCCATGGCCACCTCGGGCGGCAGGGTGGCCTCGCGCTTGAGACGGTCGCCGAGCGACTCGCCTTCGACGTACTCCATGGCGATGTAGTGGTGGCCTTCCTCCTCGCCGACCTCGAGCACCTGAATGACGTTGGGGTGGTTGATGGCGGCGGCGGCGCGGCCCTCGCGGCGGAAGCGCTCGACGAAGCTGGGGTCGCGCGTGAACTTGCTCGGCAGCACCTTCAGGGCGCACAGGAGGCTGCTCTTCGTGTGCCGAGCCTTGTAGACGGCCCCCATAGCCCCGCGGCCGATGAGTTCCAGAATCTCATAGGACCCCAGGCGGCCGCCCGGCCCCAGCACCGGCTTGGGGGCCAGAAGGTCGGCGCGCACGCGCAGCTTCACCCCGCACCCGGGGCACGACACGTAGCCGGCGCTCGGCGGCACGCACGCGAAGCGCTCGCCGCACCGGGCGCACTTGGCCTGCACGATGGCCATAGGGCCGTGGTCTCCGATTCCCTGGTCGGCGCGGCCCTTCGATGCCGCGACACTGATCATACGAAAGCCGCCGACTTCCGCAAGGCGGGAGGCCCCTTCACCTCTCCTCCCGCGGCTCACTCGAAGAACAGGCCGTCGAGCCAGAGGGTGAACGGCGCCGGATTGGCGGCTCGGAACTGAAGGCCCACCCGCTCGACGGCGCCGAGGGAGCCTTCGCCTGCCGCCGCCCGCTGCCAGTGTGCATCGCCCGCCAGCGGGATCGCGAGCAGCAGCCAGCCCTCACGGGCCTCATTGGGGTTCTCGGCGTGCTCGATGCGGTTGGCGTCGCCCACCGGCGCACAGGTCACATGGCCGCCGGGGCCGTAGAGCCGGAGCACGGGGTTGGCCCCCTTGAAGCCGAACACGCCCTCGATGCGGCGGCGGAGCCAGAAGGCGAGGCGGCTCTTGCTCCGCAGGTCGAGCGGCCTGTCGGGCGAGTAGAGCAGCTCGACCTCGCCGCCCGCGTACGGCTCGACGCGCGCCTCGAGCGAGAGACGGCCGACCAGGGCCTCGCAGGAGTCGCGGAACACGACCCGCGTGCCTTCGGGGGCGTGGAAGGACCAGCGGCCCGCCCTTGCCACGCCTGCGGCGGGCTGGCCCGCCGAGCCCTCGGTCGCGGCGTCTTCGGTCTCGCGGACCACGTACACATCCCGATAGGCCAGGCTGGCGCTGGCGCCGTTCGAGGCCGTGAGCGCCACGCGATAGAAGCCTGGCTTGGCGAACACATGCTCGGCCACCGGCGCCGCGGCCTCCACGCCCGCGAGGTCCCACGCGAACGCGAGCGCGCGGCCCTCGGGGTCCCGGCTGCGCGAGGCATCGAAGACAAGCCTCTCGCCCGCGAGCGCGCGCGACGGGCCTTCGAGGCGCACGATGGGCGAGGCGGCGCGGCCCTCCGACCGGGTCAGGCGCGTGACGTTCTCGAAAAAGTCGGGATGCTCGTTCCCCTCCGACGCATTGCCCGCGAGGTGCACGAGGTCGGCGTGCTGGGCGTGGATGCCCCAGCGGTTGTGCTCCAGGCGGTTTCCGTCGAGGAGCCAGTGGAAGGTCCGCCAGGTGCGGCCCTGCGAGGCCACGTCCCCGCGGAGCGCGATGCCCGCGCCGTTGTTGTGGTGGCAGTGGTTGCCGCGGGCCACGCAATGGCTGGCGGGCGCGCCCACGAACACGATGCCGCCGTGGCCGAAGAGCTTCTCGGGCGCGTTGTGCGGGCCGTCGGGGCAGCCGTTGTAGGCGGCCTCGTTGCCTTCGAGCAACGTGTCGTCGGAGCCCGCGAGCCAGAAGCCGTGCGAGCAGTGGTTGGCCTTGTTGCGCAGGTAGGCGTTGCCGGGATTCCAGGCCTCGAAGCCGTTGTTGTTGGCCCACGAGCAGTCGTTCTCGATGAACACGTTGCCCGTGCAGGTCCAGCCGTTGAGGCAGCGCAGGAAGATGCCGTCGCCGCCGTGGGTCACGTCGTTGCCCACGAAGTGGTTGTGGTCGGACCCGCTCTCGAGGAGCACGCCGGCCGAGTCGCGGGCGTGGACCTCGCCCGGGTCAATGCGCAGGCCCCACGAGAGATCGTTGTCGGTCACCACGTTGCGGCAGCTCGTCCAGAGCTTGAGGCAGACGTTCGAGCAGTGCGAGAAGGCGTTGCCGGCGATCCGGTTGCCGTCGCAGCCTTCGAGGTCGAGGCCGTTCCACACCCGCTGGGCGGTGTTGCGGCGCAGCACGCTGTGCGTCAGGCGGGTGAGCACGAGGCCGCCGAGGCGGCGCTCGACGTTCCAGCCCGCGGCCGGGTCGGTGAAGTTGTCCGAGAAATCGCAGTCCTCGATGAGCCAGCCCGAGCCGTCGCTCGCGGCGAGGCCGATGCGGAAGCCGCGCACCTTCAGGCGGCGCAGCGTCACGCCCGAACAGCCCTTGGCCACGACGCCCGTGCCTTGGAACGACTCGGGCTCGCCCGCGCGGCCCGGCCCGGCGAGCGTCGCCCCGTTGCCGTCAATGGTCACGCCGCTTGCGGCGATGACGAGCGGCTCGCCGAGCACGGCCCCCCGCGGCAGAACCGTGTCCTGGGTGATTCGCACGCATTCTCTCCTCAAATGCCTCCCGTGTGAGCCCACCCTTGCGTATAATACACGAGAACGCCGTCGCCTGCGAGAGCGCCATGAGCCATCGCGAGTGGATTCAACGCGTCCTTCGGCACGAGGCCGGCCTGCCGGTGCCCTGGAACCTTTCGCTCTCGCCGCCCGCGCGGCAGAAGCTGGCCGGCCGCTACGGGCCGGGGGAGATCGAGGACATTCTGGACCTGCCGCTGCGCCTGCGGGGCCCGAACTCGATCAAGCCGCTTTACGCGTCGCCGCGGGAGTTCGGGCCCACGGCCCGCGACGAGTGGGGCGTGGTGTGGACGACGAGCGACGTGGACCGCGGCTCGCCCGTCGGCCCGCCCGTCACGCGGCCCGACCTTCACGGCTTCGTCTTCCCCGACCCCGCTGCGCCTCATCGCTTCGAGGGCCTCGCCGCCTGGTGCGAGCGGCACCGCGGCTGCTACACGATCCTCTGGATCGGCGACCTGTGGGAGCGGGCCACCTTCCTGTGCGGCATGGAGAACCTGCTCCTCTGGGCCGCCCTCGAGCCGAGCTTCGTCCACGCCCTGCTCGAACGCATCGCCGCCTACGTGATGCACACGCTGGAAACCCTCCTCGAGCGCCTCATCTTCGACGGCGTGGCGCTCAGCGACGACTATGGCACGCAGCGGGGCCTGCTCCTCAGCCCCGGCGCATGGCGGGCCTTCGTGAAGCCCCACCTCGCCCGCCTCTTCGGCCGCGCGAAGGCGGCCGGCAAGAGCGTCTTCCTGCACTCCTGCGGCCACGTGCGCCCCATCGTGCCCGACCTCGTGGACCTCGGCCTCGACATCCTTCACCCCGTTCAGCCCGAGGCGATGGACATCGGGGAGCTGAAACGCGAGTTCGGCCGCCACCTGAGCTTCTGCGGCGGCCTGGGCACGCAGCACCTGATGGCGCGCGCCTCGCCCGCCGAGGTGCAGGCCGAGGTGCGGCGGCTCCAGCGCACGATGGGCGCCGGCGGCGGCTACATCCTCGAGACCGGCATCACCCTCCAGGCCGACGTGCCCCTGGCCAACCTGCTCGCGATGATTGACGCGGCGCGCCAGACCTGAAAATGGTGCGGGCCGTTCCTTAGGCGGCTTCTGTTGCCGATTCTCGTAGCGACAAGCGTCCCGCTTGTCGAACGGATGAAGAGAGCCGCAAGCGGGATGCTCGCGGCTACCATGGCGGTGGGCCGTCCCCCCATCCGGGGACGCCGCAACCGAACCTGCCTACGATTCCGGCCCGCACCCGACCTGCAAAGGAAGCGTTGCGGGCGATCCTGCCCAGTGGTATAATGCGCCCGACGACACAGTTCCCAGGCGGCCGAGCATGATAAAGGAGCGCATAATGGCCGAAGGCGTCACCGTGGTAACGGATGCGGATTTCGATGCCCAGGTGCTCAAGGCTCAGGTGCCGGTGGTGGTGGACTTCTGGGCCGAGTGGTGCGGCCCGTGCCGCAAGGTGGCCCCGGTCGTCGCCGATCTCGCCGCCGAATATGCGGGCAAGGTCAAGTTCGCCAAGGTGAACGTAGACGACAACTCCGCTACGCCGGTCAAGTTCGGCATCATGTCCATCCCCACGATGATCCTGTTCAAGGACGGCGTGATCGTGGACAAGGTGGTCGGCGCGCGCAGCAAGGCCGACTACAAGGCGTGGATCGACTCCAAGCTCTGATCAGTCCCCTCTGCCCAACAGCCTGTCCACGGCCCGGCCGATCCGCCGCTGGCCCATCAGCGCCTCGCCCACCAGCACGGCGTGCGCGCCCCAGGCGGCCACGCGCTCCACGTCCTCCCGCGTGCGGATGGCGCTCTCGCTCACCACGAGCGCCCCGCGCGGCACCGCGCGCGCCAGGCGGCGAGTCGTCTCCAGATCCGTTCGGAACGTGTGCAGGTCCCGGTTGTTGATGCCCACGAGGCGGGCGCCGGCGTCCAGCGCCTTCCTCAGGCTCGACGCGCAGTGGCACTCGACGAGGCACGCGAGGCCCAGCCCCTCCGCCTCCCCGATCATCGCCGCCAGGGCCTTCGCCGGCAGAATCTCCGCGATGAGCAGCACGGCGTCGGCCCCCGCCGCGCGGGCCTCGTAGAGCTGGTACGGCTCCAGGAGGAAATCCTTGCGCAGCACCGGGACGCCCACCGCGCGCCGCACGCGCCGCAGGTCGGCCAGCGAGCCGCCGAAGAACCGCTCGTCGGTGAGCACCGAGATGGCCGCCGCCCCGTGCGCCTCATAGGTGCGCGCGATGCGGGAGGGGTGGAAGCTCGGGCGGATGAGGCCGGCCGAGGGCGACCGCCGCTTGACCTCGGCGATCAGCGCCACGCCGTAGCGCGCGTGGGCCTGGCGCAGGGCCGCCGCGAACTCGCGCACGGGCGGGCCCTCCCTCGCCCGCGCCGCCAGCGCCTCGAGGGGGCGCTCGCGCTTCGCCCGCGCCACCTCCAGGCGCTTGTGCGCCACAATCTCCTCCAGGACCCGGTGCAGCATGCGGCGAGTGCCTCCTTTGCAGGCCCGCCGAATTGTAGCCGCCGCGGCGGCCCGGATCAAGGCCGCCTCGCCCGCGGCCCGCCGAAACCCCAGCCCGCCCGGCGCTGTAATGTCATGCGGCACACCATTGCGCAACCGCTGCTACGGAAGGAGACGCCCATGCGCAGGTTCACCTGGATAGCCCACCTCCTCGCGCTGGCCTGGGCCGCCTCAGGACCCGCCGCCGACCTCGCCAGCGTGGTGCCCGAGGACGCGCTCATCTATGCCGAGGTGAACGACCCGAAGGGCCTCTGGGCCGACTTCGAGCGGTCGGGCCTCCGCGACATCCTGCGCGCCGCGCCCCAGGCCGAGATGCAGTTCGGCGTGGCCACGGCCCTCGTGCGCGGGGCGGTCCAGCAACGGCTGGGCCTGGCGTGGGACGACTTTGTGGGGAAGCTCGGCTCGCGCTTCGCCGTCGTGCTGGCCGAGGGGGGAGGGGAGGGGCGCCCGCCCGTCTTCCTCCTCGACGCCGCCGACACGAAGGCCGAACTGACGAAGCTGCTCAAGGAAACCGTCGAGCCCGCCCTCACCAAGGCCCAGGGCAACCCGCCAGCGGCGGCGATCGCCGACGAGGTCCACGGCGACGTGCCCCTGCGCATCCTCCGCGGCCCCGGCGGCGGCCTCGCCTACGGCTTCCTGGGCGATGCCCTCCTCCTCGGCGAGCCGCCCGCCGTCAAGAAGCTCATTGACGCCCGCGCCCGCCGCCCCCTGGCCGCCAACCAGGCGTTCCTCAGGGCCCGCAAGGCCCTCGACACGCCCAAGGGCATCGTCGCCTACCTCAACCTGGCGCAGGTGATCGCCGACCACCGGCCCGTGCTGGACGGCAACCCGGAGCTCCAGCGCCTCTTCGACGCCGTGGGCCTCACCACGGTCCAATGGATCGCCCTCTCGTCCCGCTTCGACGGGCGCGGCATCCGCGACCGCGTACACCTCCACACCGGCGAGCGCCAGCTCGGCCTCATCGGCCTCCTGGGCGGCCTCTCCGCCGGCACCTCCACGGCCGCCCAGGTGCTGCCCAAGGACTGCCCGATCCTCCTCTCCCTCAACTTCAAGGACGGCCCGGAGCTCTGGCAAGGCATCGTGCGCTTCCTCCAGGCGGGCGGCCACGCCGACGGCCTGGCGCGCCTCGACGAGGGCAAGCAATCCGTGAAGCTCCAATTCGGCATCAACTTCGACGACGACTTCGTCGGCGCGCTCGGCGGCGAGGTGTTCCTGGCCGCCAACCCCGACTTCGTGGCCGAGTTCGCCGCCAAACGGCGCGCCCCGACGGCCGACGACTTCGCGTTCATCCTCGGCGCCCGCGTGGCCAAGCCCGAGGCCCTCAAGACCACCATCCACCGCCTGATGGCCGGCCAGCCCGGTGTGGGCCAAGGCATCGAGCGCAGGGTCGAGACCCACCAGGGCATCGAGGTCAACACCCTGCTCCTGCCCGACCCCGAGCGGCGGCCCGCCTATGCGTTCGTGGGCGACTTCTTCCTGGCTGCGAAAAGCGCCGCCATCATCCGCCAGTGCATAGACGCCAGGGCGGCAGGGCAGAGCCTCGCCCTCGCGCCCCGCTTCCGCAACGTGGCCGACGCCATGCCCCTGAAGCATCACGCCGTGGCCTACGCCGACATCGAGGCCCTCGCCGTCGCCCTCCTCGCCGCCGACAAGGAGCCGGCCCCCGGCGAGCCCGCGCGCCCGATCCTTGCGACGCTGGGCCTGCTCGCCGGCCAGCTCCGCGGCGCCTGCGCCGCCCTCACGGCAGGCGAGGACGGCGTGACCTTCGAGGCCTACAGCCGGCCCGGGCTCCTCCCGCTCGCCGGGGCCGTGCTCGGCTTCGCCGAGCGCCGCGCCGCCGCGCCCACGCCCGGCCCGCAGCCCAAGGGTCCCAGACCCGCCGACTTCTGAGCCGCCGGCCCGCTCCTGCAAGTGAGCTTGCAAAATCGGCGAAGGCTGGTATAATCTTCCATGCCGACGCCGGGATGGCGGAATTGGCAGACGCGCTAGGTTGAGGGCCTAGTGGCCGTTTAGGCCATGGGGGTTCGAGTCCCCCTCCCGGCACCACCTGTTCCCCCCTTTCTTACTATTGGCGTCCCGCCCGAGCGGCCAGCTACGCCCGGCGCGCCAGCCGGCCAGCCAGCCGTCTGCCGGCTCCCGCGAGCCGCCGGGCCAGGACCCGGCACGCCAGCACCGTCACCCACAGGCGCCCCCCCACCCGCCGCACGCCGCGCCCCAGGCGCACCGCCCTCCCATCCCGCTCGCGCGCGACCACGCGGCCCAGCACGTCCCGCTCTCCCACGCGGTCGGCGGCGCCGAAGGCGGCGTCGCCGCGGGTGGCCAGGAGCGCCCGGCCGCCCGCCGCGCAGCGTGCCACCACGCGGTGCGCGACCAGTTGGCCATTGCCCACGCGGTGGAGGGCGATGTCGCCCACCCGCAACTCCGCCAGGCGCGCCGGCTCCACCGTCAACACGTCGCCGTCGCGGACCATCGGCTCCATGCTGCGGCCGTGCGCGCGGAAGCGGACCGCCATCCCCCGGCGGAGAAGGTCCTCCGCCAGCTCCGCGAAGCCCGCCTGGTCCATCCGTACCTCTGTCATGCGTTCTGCCCCGGAGACCTGTGTGCCCCCATGTAACACGCGGGCCGATGGACCGTCAAGTGGCGTGGGGCGGCGGCCAGCCGAGCGAGTCCGAACAATCAGACAAGCCGGGCGGGTCCGACAAGCCGGGCAGACAGGCCTGCCCCCCGCCCCCATGCCGTATCACCCCGCCGCTCGCACGGGGGCTGCACGAGGGGCGCCTTGGCGATCCGGGGGCTTCCACGAGGGCGCTTGCCATGCTGTATCACTCTCCGGAAGATACAACTCGCGCGCTTTGGCGATCCGGGGCCTTCCCTGGCGGTCCCTCCTTGGTGTATCACCTCCCCCCCTCAAGGATGATACAGCATGAACTCGGGGGGGCGTCTCTGGATGGCGGATGCCCTTGTCCGAGCACGGCATGTCATGGCCGCCTTCCATTCGTGCAGCGGAACGAAAGCTGTTGACACCAAACCAGCGGCATGGTACAATAATTGCACAAGTGCCGACACGCGGAGCGAACCCAGGTGAGGGCCTGGATGCGTGTGTGTTCCGAGCACTCCGATTCCTGCGCGGGGGAACCCCAGAATGGCGTCGAACCTGTCCGCTACGCGCAAGCGTGGGCGAGGGCGCTACCGCCGCATCGTCACCGCCTGTGTCTCCCTCCTCGTCCTGGGGCTCGTCGCCGTGTGCGCCGTGCGGGCCGTTGCCGGCCTCACCGACACGCGCCTGCCGTGGGCCACCTTCTTCAACAACCCCTACGTCACCTACTACACGATGGACGGCAGGAAGGTCACCGACTTCGAGACCTCCTCGGACCCCACCAACGGAGGGTCCGCCGTCCAGCCCAGCGATATTGACATCGCCTCGGGTTCCCCCAACCCGGGGTCGCCGGGCACCGCGCCGTCTGTCTGGTACGGCTACTACAATGGCGGAACCCCGTGGGACCCCAACGACCCCGCCACCATGAACGACGACCGCCTGTTCTTCCGCCTGCGGGTGGGCTCGAATCCCAAGAACCAGGGCGGGAACGGCGACAACTTTGTCGCCTATCACTGGAACATCCTCATTGATTCAGACGGCGATGGATACAAAGAATACTGGCTCGATCTCGACGGCTCCGAACAGCCCGCGCCCCGCCTCAAGCTGATGTACAACAACGACAACACGCAGTTGATGCTGGACCCCACCGGCAGCGAGATCAACCGCTGGATCGCCCTGAGCATTGACACCGACAATCCGCCATACTCCCACACCCGGGCGCTGGCAGTGGGGGACGGTACGACCCAGTGGTTCATTGATTTCCAGATCCCCATGAGCGCCCTGAAGGACAAGTTCGGCAACCAGGTGGTCTACCCCCACACCCCCATCCGTCTCGCCTACTCGACCAGCGCGTCCAACACCGACCCCCTCCAGAAGGACTGGATGGGCTACACCCCCTTCGGCGACATCATCACCTACGGCACGCCATCCATCCGTTTCACCGACAAGACGCTGCTGCCCGACACCCAGTACTATCGCATCGGCGACCAGATCTACGTGGTCACCACGGCGCGAAGCGCCAACCAGAACATGAACGCCGTCGAGACCATCACCGTCTCCGTCACCAACCCCTCGACGGGCGACGTCGAGTGGCTCACCCTGGTCGAGACGGGGGTGAACACCGGCATCTTCTCCAACCGAGGCTCTGCCAGCGACCCCGTCTCGTCGCCCTCCACGGGCAACTTCGGCTGGATACCGTCCGTGAGCCCCAACAACACCGTGGCGGAGACATGGACCGCCACCTACGACAGCGCGAACAGCCGATGGGTCATCTCGGGCACCGTCTCGGGCTTCCAAGGCTATGCCACCGCGGGCACGGCGTTCACCTCGAATAACGGCCAGGTCTCGTTCACCATCTACAAAACCAAGTCCAAGCCTGCCAACGGCGCCACCATCACGTTCCAGACCTATGCCTCGGACCCCCTCTACACCTCCACCGCGCCCGGCACCAACGACGACGGCACCCTCCAGGTGAATGCCGGCGACTGGATCACCACCCGCTACGTGGACAACATCAACAACACCGGCAACTACGACGACTGGGCCCAGATCTACGGGCCCAACGTGCCCATCATCCGCTTCACCCGGGCCGACGGCACCGACGCCACCACCTACCAACTCACCACCGGCACCCCCGCCAGCGACCTCATCTACGTCACCGTAGACCACGCCGCCGCCAACACCAACCCCAACACCGTCCAGACCATCCAGGTCACCATCACCGGCACGAGCGGCGACCTCCAGACCATCACCCTCACCGAAACCGGCCCCAACACCGGCGTGTTCCGCAACACCACCGGGCTGGCCTCCTACGCCAGCAACACCCCTACCCTCAACAACAACCGGTTCGAGGAATACGTCGGCGGCATCGCTGCCGCCACCTACACCTACGGCGCCAACCAGCAGGTGGTGGACTACGCGAACATCATCGTCCCCAACGCCGGCACCGTCGCCTTCGTCAACGGCACCGGGATTCTCGACGTCGAGTTCTACGGAAACAACGACTACATGTGGATCAAGGTGACCGACACCAACTACGACACGAACACGAACCAGCGGGGCGTCATGACCGTGACCGTCACCAACCCCACCACAGGCGACTCCGAGCTGGTCACCCTCTACGAGACCGGCAACGGCACCCACACGTACATGAACACCCTCAACGACCTCCAGACGACGGCCGGCTCGGCGGTCGTGACCTCCTCCTACTACAACTTCCAGGCCAACGGCGTGGTCGCGGGCGACACGTTCCTTATCCTCTCCGGCCCCGACATGGGCACCTACACGGTCCAGAGCGTGAGCGGGAACTCCGTGACCCTCACCACCACCCTCACCACCACCCGCACCGCCGCCAACCCCGTCATCTTCGCCGTCGGCGACGGCACGGAGGACTCGATGCTCCTCCAGGCGAAGCTCAGCGACGGCAGCGTCGCCGCCAATGACGACTACCTGGAGTCCTACAACACCAACATCCTCGAAGTGCGTTACGTGGACACCAACCCCGCCGGCACCCTCCTCGACACGGCGGTGTTCGGCGCCAGCCCCACCGCGGCCACGATCGCCGGCCTCTCCGCCGCCAGCGAGGGCGGCCGCGTGGTGGTCCAGTGGGAAACCACCTCGGAATACGGCACCGCGGGCTTCCACCTGCTGCGCCTCCACGAGGCCAGCGGCAAGTTCCAGAGGGTCAACAGCCACCTCCTCCCCGGACTCCTCACCGCACCGCAGGGCGGCACCTACCGCCTCGTGGACCCCTCGGCGCAGGCCGGCAAGACCTACACCTATCAGCTCCTCGAGGTCGAAACGCGCGGAACCGAACGAATGCATGGGCCGTACCGCGTCACGGTGCAGGAGGCCCTCGCCGGCGGGGTGGCCTCTGCTGACGACCTCGGGCCGGCCGGCTTCAGCCGGCGCGCGCGGCCGGGCCCGCTGCCCCCCAGCGCCGCGGCGCGCGCGGCGGAGAAGCTCCTGGAGGCCGCGAACAAAGAGGCCAAGAAGGCCGCCAAAGCAGCCGCAGCCGCCGAGGCGCTGCCGAACGTGCCCGACTCGCAGCGCGCCCTCAAGATCGGCCTGAAGGAAGCCGGCCTGTACTACGTCAGCGCCGCCGAAATCGGCCCCGCGCTCGGCATGCAGCCCAGCGCCGTCGCACAAGCCATCCGCAAAGGCAAGCTGGCCCTCACCTGCCGGAGCAGACTCGTGCCCTACCTGCCCGGCCCAGGCAATGCCGGCATCCTCTTCTACGGCCTCCCCGTCCAGAGCATCTACACCGCCGAAAATGTCTACTGGCTGCGCGACGACCGCGGCCTGCTCATGGCCCGCGGCGCCGGCTGCGGCGCTGCCGCAGGCCCCACGCCAGGCACCTTCGCCCACACCGAGCACGCCGAGGTCAACCAGTTCGCACTCACCGCACTCTTCACCGACCCCGAGGCCGACTTCTGGCTGTGGGACTTCGTGTTTGCCACCCCCGGATACACCGCATTCGCCAAGAAGTCGTTCACCATCCTGGCCCCCGACGCCGCGGCCTCGGGCACGGCCACCCTCGTCGTGCGCCTGAAGGGCGCCACATCCACCGACGCCAACCCCGACCACCACGCCCGGATCGCGATCAACGGCACCCTCATCGGCGAAGGCACCTGGGACGGCACGCAGGGGCTCACCCTCACCCTGCCCTTCGGCCAGCAGCTCCTCCAGCCGGGCGCCAACACGGTCACCGTCGAGGCCCTCGCCGACACGGGAGCGGCCTACAGCACCTTCTACGTGGACTCGTTCGACCTCACCTACCAGCGGTTCTACCTGGCTGTGAACGGCAGCCTGCTGTGCGCGGCAGGCGACCGCGACGTGGTGACCGTGGGGCGGTTCGCCAAGCCGGCCATCTCGGTCTTCGACGTGACCGACCCCTGGCAGCCGGTGCTGCTCGAGGGCGCCACCGTGGAAGAGGAGAACGGCAGCTACCTGGTCAGCGTGCCGGCGGCGCCCGGCGGCGTCTACTTCGCGCTCACCCCGGGCGCGATCAAGACCCCCCTGTGGATGGAGGCCGACGTGCCGTCGCGCCTGGCCTGGAAGGGCAACAAGGCCGATTACGTGGTGATCGCGCCCGCCGCCCTGATGGACGGCGCCAAGGCCCTGGCCGCCTACCGCGAGGGCAAGAAGTTCGCCACGATGGTGGTGGACCTCGAGGACATCTACGACGAGTTCAGCTACGGCATCGTGGACCCCCACGCCGTGCAGGCCTTCCTGGCCCAGGCCAAGGGCGGCTGGAAGACGCCGCCCCGCTACGTCGCCCTGGCCGGCAACGGCACCTACGACTACAAGAACTACCAGGGCTTCGGCGACAACCTCCTGCCGCCCCTGATGATGGCCACCGACTACGGGCTCTTCGCCTCCGACGGGCTCTTCGCGCCCGGCGGCATGGCCATCGGCCGCCTGCCCGCCGCCAACGCCGCCGAGATGTCGGCCATGGTCAACAAGATCGGCGCCTACGAGGCCGCCAGCGGCAACTGGACCCGGCAGGTGGTGCTCGCGGCCGACAAGCCCGACCCCGACGCAGGCTTCTTCCCGCAGGACAGCGACGACCTCTCGGGACTCGTGCCCGCGCCCTACGCGGTAGACAAGGTCTACGCCTCGCAACTGCCCCTCGCCATCGCCCGGGCGAAGCTGATCGCCGACCTGAACAGCGGCGCCTACCTGTTCAACTACATCGGCCACGGCAGCGCCACCCAGTTCGGCACCAACACGCTGCTCAGCACGAGCGACGTGGGCGCACTGGCCAACGGCAACCGCCTGCCCGTGGTCACCGCCTTCACCTGCCTGGCCGGCCGCTTCGAGGTGCCGGGCATGCAATGCCTGGGCAAGGCCTTTGTCGTCAAGAGCGCGGGCGGCGGCATCGCCTTCTGGGGCCCCTCCGCGCTGTCCGAGAACAACCCGGCCAAGGCACTGGCCGTGGAGTTCTTCCGCCAGGTGTTCGGACGCCAGGAGGCGGTCCTCGGCGACGCCGTGCTCAAGGCCTCGGCCGCAGGGCCGCAGACGGCCCTCATCTATCAGCTCCTCGGCGATCCCGCGCTGCGCCTGCGCCGGCCGTGAGCAAGACCAGGGAGGGCGCGATGCCCGAACGCGACTGGGCTGCGGTGTTCCGAAAGCGCGACGACGTGGTCACGCGCCAGATCGTCGGCGAGACCATCCTCGTGCCCGTCCGCGGCCAGCTCATCAACATGCAGAAGCTCTTCTGCCTCAACCCCGTGGCCGCCTTCGTGTGGGACCACGTGAACGGCCAGCAAACCCTCGCCGAAATCCGCGACGCCGTGGCCGCGGCGTTCGAGGTCCAGCCTGCCCAGGCGGCGGCCGACCTCCAGGAGTTCGTGGCGGAGCTGCTCGGCGCCGAGTTGATCGAGGAGGGCCCCCGGCCATGTCCTGCCCCCAGCCGGAGCCGCTGAGCGACAGCGAGTTCCTGCGGCGCCTGAACCAGAGGGCCACCGCGCAACGGGTGCCGCTGGCCGGCAGCCTCGCACTCACCGCCCGCTGCAACCTGCGCTGCGCGCACTGCTATCTGCCGCCCCATCGGGACAACGGCGCCCGGCCGACGCGCGAGCTCGACACAGCGGCCTGGCTCTCGATTCTCGACCAGGCGGCGGACGCCGGCTGCCTGGAACTCCTCCTCACCGGCGGCGAGCCGCTGCGGCGCCCCGACTTCCCCGCCCTCTACCGGCACGCAAGGCGCCGCGGGATGCTGGTGACCGTGTTCACGAACGGCACCCTGGTGTCGGACGACACCGTCGCCCTGTTCACGGACCTCCCGCCGCGGCAGATCGAGATCAGCCTCTACGGCGCCACCGCGGAAACGTACGAGCGGGTCACCGGCGTCCGCGGCTCCTTCGAACGCTGCCTGGCCGGCCTCCGCCGGCTGCTCGAGGCGCACCTGCCCGTGAGCCTCAAGACCGTGCTGATGACCCTCAACGTCCACGAACTGCCCGCCCTCCGCCGCCTCGCCCAGGCGCACGGGGTGAAGTTCCGCCTCGACCCGGCCGTCTTCCCGCGTCTCGACGGCGACCCGACGCCGCTCCAGTGGCGCGTGCCGCCCCGCGAGGCCGTGGCCCTCGAAATGGCCGACGAGTTCACCCTGCGCGCCTCGCGCGAGCTCTTCCGCCAGCAGCGCGCGCTCCCGCCTGTGGCCACCCTCTACCAGTGCTCGGCAGGGGTCACCGCCTTCCACGTGGACGCCGACGGCGCCCTGAGGCCGTGCGTGATGGTCGCCCAGCCGTCGGCCGACCTGCGCGCGCAGAGCTTCCGCCGCGCCTGGGAGAGCGTGATCCCGGCCCTCCGCGAGAGGACGCCGCCGCCGGCATTCGCGTGCAGCGCCTGCGACAAGCGCTCCCTGTGCGGCTACTGCCCCGCCTTCTTCGCGCTGGAAACCGGCGCCGAAGGCACCCCTTCGGCCTACCTGTGCGCCCTCGGACAACTCCGCCACGCGGCCATCCTGACCACGACGGGGGAGAGGAACCCTGTGCAACGAGAGGAAGTCCACAATGGACTCTGCAACCCGACGAACGAAGAAACTGGCCTACGAGAAGCCCCGGCTGCGAGCCATTGACCTGGCCGCCGACGAGGTGCTGGCGGTGGGCTGCAAGACCGCCACCCGGTTCGCGACAGGCGCTGTTTCCTGCTGGGCCAACAACTGTAGCCGCGCGGGGTCGTGAGCCCCGCTTCCTGACGAGGCCAGACACATGGCGCCCCGCGCCAGCCTGAACGTTGCCGGCCTCACCCTGGCCCTCGACTCCCCGCGCCGGCTCGACCTCCGGAGCTTCCCCGAGTATTACCGCCCATTCCTCGGCCCCCCTGGAGTGCCCCCTCCTGGGGAGGTCCACATTTCCGTCCGCATGGAAGTGGGCGACCCAGCTCGGCCCTCGGGCGATGTCACCGTCTTCGACACGGGGGACTCGTGGGCGCTCTCGCGCGACAGCGACAGCTACTACCTCAGGCTCCACCCGAACCGCCCCAGCGGGCCGGTGCTGTGGACGGCTGTGATTTCCTGCGACTGGAGGCAGGCCACGGTTCATTGCGGCGCAGCCGCGCTCGACCGCCACGCCGATGTTGCCGCCCTCGCGCCGCCCTTGAGCTACCCCCTCGACCAGCTCCTGTGGATGTACCTGCTCTCCTTCCACCAGGGGGCGCTGGTCCACGCCGCGGGGGTCTCCCTGCGAGGCCAGGGGCTGCTCTTCCCCGGCAAGTCGGGCGCCGGCAAGAGCACGCTCGCCGGCCAGTTGGCGGCCCGCGACGGCTTCCGCGTGCTCAGCGACGACCGCATCGCCGTGCGGGAGGTTGGCGGGCGGTTCCTCGCCTACGGCACCCCGTGGCCGGGCGACCAGGGGGCGGCGCTCAACGAGAGCGCGCCCCTGTGCGCCATCTACTTCCTGCGGCACGCCGAGGCCGATGCGATCGTGCCCTTGTCGCCGCGCCAGGCCGCCGAGCGGCTTCTCCCGGCCACATCCGTCCCCTGGTACGATCCCGAGCCGATGACCCGGGTGGTTCGCGTTCTGGACGCCCTGGTGGCTCGGGTGCCGGCGTTTGAACTCCGCTTCCGGCCCGGCCCCGACGTGGTGGCTCTGCTGGAGGGCCGGACCGCTTGACTGCCGAGGGGGCCGCCGGTGCGCCTCCGGCGGCACTCGGGAGCATTTGACTTTGGCCGGCGATGCCGGTAGGCTCGATGGGAGCAGCCAAGGCCCCGAGAGGTTGCGGGTGGCCCTGCTGCGGTTCCCGACCGCTTCACCCTCACGCGACTCCGAGGCGCCTGGCGCCGGCCAGGAGTTCCCCGCATCCTTCCGCAAGCGAAGGCCGGAGAGCTCCGCAGAAAGGACGCAAGATGGGTCGCCTCCGCATCTCGCCGCGCCGCCACGGGCGTTGCCGCCTGCGCCGTCCCGCCCTCCGCCTGGAGGCTCTGGAGCCGCGGGTGGTGTTGTCGGGCGATCCTTCGGCGCTCGAGGTCCTCAACGCCGCCCCCGCGCTCTTCGCCGCCAATCTGGGCCAGTGGCAGGACCCCTCGGTGCGCTACCTGTTCCAGGGAGCCGGCACCGCGGTGGCCCACACCGAGGGCGGCCCGGTTTTCCTCCTGTCGCGGCCCGAGCAAGGGGCGGATGGCGCGTCCTTCGTCCATTCCACTTCTTTCGCCGTGACCTTCGTGGGTGCCGAAAACGTCGCGCCGGTGGGGCTGGACCCATCGGAGGCAGTCTACAACTACTACGTCGGCGACCCGTCCACCTGGCGCAGCGAGGTGCCCACCTTCGAGACCGTGGGCTACCTGGACCTCTGGGCGGGGGTTGACCTGCTGACCTGGGGGCGGCGCGACGGGCTGAAGTACGAGTTCCGCATTGCGCCCGGCGCCGACCCCGGGCAGATTCGCCTCCGCTACGAGGGCATCGAGGGCCTGTGGCTGGACGACAGCGGCGCGCTCCACGTCGTCACCCCGCTCGGCGAGGTGGTGGATGACGCCCCGTTCATCTACCAGGAGATCGGCGGCGAGCGCGTGCAGGTGGCGGGCGCCTTCCTGCTCGCAGACGCCTGCACGCTCTCTTTCGCGATCACGGGGTCCTACGATCCAGGGTTCACGCTGGTGATTGACCCCACGATCGCCTGGTCGAGCTACCTGGGCGGCGACGGCGACGACTTCGGCATCGGCGTCGCGGTGGACACTTTGGGCAACGCGTTCCTCACGGGCACCACGGCCACGCCCCCGCCGCAGTTCCCGACCACCGGCGGCTTCGACACCACGCTCGGCGGCACCTCCGATGCGTTCATCACGAAGGTGAGCGGCGCCGGCAGCCTGCTCTGGTCCACCTATCTGGGCGGGTCCGGCACCGAGGCGGGCTACGGCATTGCCGTGGACGGGTTGGGGAACGTGTTCGTGGTGGGCAGGACCACCTCGTCGGACTTCCCGACCACCGGCGGCTTCGACACCACGCTCGGCGGCACCGAGGACGCCTTCATCACCAAGGTGAGCGGGGCGGGCGCGCTGCTCTGGTCCAGCTACCTCGGCGGCTCAGGCAAGGATAGCGCCTCCAGCGTCGCCACCGACGGCTTCGGCGACGCATTCGTCGTCGGGTACACGGAGTCGTCGAACTTCCCCGCGACGGGCGGCTTCGACACGGTGCTGAGCGGCACCTCGGATGCGTTCATCACGAAAGTGAGCGGCACAGGCTCCCTGCTCTGGTCGAGCTATCTCGGGGGCACGGCCAGCGAGGGCGCCAACCGCGTCGCCGTTCAGTCCGGGAACGCCTACATCATCGGCAGCACCACCTCGTCGGACTTCCCCACGACGGGCGGCTTCGACACCAGTCTGGGCGGCCTCAAGGACGCCTTTGTGGCGAAGGTGACCGGCGGCGGGAGCCTGGCCTGGTCGAGCTACCTCGGGGGCTCGGGCCTGGACGATGGCTACGGCATCGCCGTGGACGGCTTGGGCGACGTATTCGTCACGGGCGAAACCGCCTCGTCCGACTTCCCGGCGGCCGGCGGCTTCCAGACCATCTATGGCGGCGGCACAGCCGACGGCTTCGTCGCCAGGATCAACAGCGCCGGCAGCCTGCTCTGGTCGAGCTACCTCGGCGGCTCCGGCTACGACTACGGCGACAGCATCGCCGTGGACGGCTCGGGCGACGCCTATGTCACGGGCGAGACGGGTTCCACGAACTTCCCCACGTCGGGCGGCTTCGACACCAGCCTGGGCGGCACCCAGGACGCCTTTGTGGCCAAGGTGAGCGCCGCGGGGGCGCTGGTCTGGTCGAGCTATCTGGGCGGCTCGGCCGGCGACGTGGGCTGGGGCATCGCCGTGGACGGTTCGGGCGACCTCTTGGTCACCGGCTACACCACCTCCACCAACTTCCCCGTATCCGGCGGCTTCGATACCACGCACGGCGGCTATGCCGACGTGTTCATCACCAAGGTGAGCACGGCGGCCGCGAACCACGCCCCCACATTGACCACCGTGAACGTGCTCACAGGGGCCGCCGAGGACCAAGACTACACGATCACCTATGCAGCGCTCGCGGCAGCCGCGGATGAGGCCGACGTGGACGGCGACCCGCTGAGCTTCCGTGTGGAGGCCGTGACCAGCGGCACGCTGACCAAGGGCGGCGTGCCGGTGACGCCGGGAGCCACGCTGCTCTCGGCCGGCGAAAGTCTCGTGTGGCATCCGGCTGCCAACGCCAACGGCACGCTCCAGGCGTTCACCGTGCGGGCCTGGGACGGCCAGGCGGCCTCGGCCACGGCGGTGCCGGTGAGCGTGCAGGTGGCGGCTGTGAACGACGCACCGAGCTTCACCAAAGGAGCCGACCAGACCACGAACGAAGATGCGGGCCTCCGCACCATCGCCGCGTGGGCCACCAACATCAGTCCCGGACCCGCGGATGAGGCGGGCCAAACCGTGGACTTCCTGGTCACGAACGACAACAACGGCCTCTTCTCATCCCAGCCCGCAATCGCCGCCAACGGCACCCTCACCTACACGCCGGCGCCGAACGCGCACGGCATCGCCACCGTCACCGTGCGGCTCCACGACGACGGCGGCACGGCCAACGGCGGCTCCGACACCTCGGCGCCTCAGACCTTCACCATCACGGTGAACCCCGTGGCCGACACCCCGTCGGTCACCGACGCCACGACGGACGAAGATACGCAGACCTCCAGCGGGCTGGTCATCTCGCGCAACGCCGTAGACGGGCCAGAGGTGACACACTTCAAGATCACGGGGATCACGGGGGGAACGCTCTACCAGAACAACGGGACAACCGCCATCCCCGACGGCTCGTTCATCACCTTCGCCCAGGCAAACGCGGGGCTGAAGTTCACGCCTGCGCCCAACTCGACCGCGCCCGGCAGTTTCACGGTACAAGCTTCCACGGCCAACGACGACAGCGGCCTCGGCGGAGGCACCGTCACGGCCACCATCACGGTTAACCCCGTGAACGACCCCCCCACGGCGGACGCCCAGAACCTGAGCACGGCCGAGGACACCCCTCTCGCGATCACCCTCACGGGCAGCGACGGCGACCCCGAGGCGGTGCAGACCCTGACCTTCGCCACCGCAACAGGCCCCAGCCACGGCACCCTGAGCGGCTTCAACCCCGCGACCGGCGCGGTGACGTACACGCCGCACGCAGACTACCACGGCCCCGACAGCTTCACCTTCACAGTGACGGACGACGCTCTGGCGGGCGCCCCAGCGGGCCTCGCGAGCGCCCCGGCCACCGTGAGCCTCACGATCACCCCTGTGAACGACCCCCCCACGGCGGACGCCCAGAACCTGAGCACGGCCGAGGATACCCCTCTCGCGATCACCCTCACGGGCAGCGACGGCGACCCCGAGGCGGTGCAGACCCTGACCTTCGCCACCGCAACAGGCCCCAGCCACGGCACCCTGAGCGGCTTCAACCCCGCGACCGGCGCGGTGACGTACACGCCGCACGCAGACTACCACGGCCCCGACAGCTTCACCTTCACAGTGACGGACGACGCTCTGGCGGGCGCCCCAGCGGGCCTCGCGAGCGCCCCGGCCACCGTGAGCCTCACGATCACGCCTGTGAACGACCCCCCCGTGGCGCAGCACGCGGTCTTCAGCGTCGCCGAGGGCGGGAGCCATTCCGGCAATCTCGTCGCCACCGACGTGGATGGCGACCCCCTGACCTACGCAATCGTCGCCGGGCCGAGCCACGGGACTCTGACGGCCTTCGACACGGCCACCGGCGCGTTCACCTACGCGCCCACCGGCACCTACAACGGCCCCGACAGTTTCACATTCAAGGCCGACGATGGCACCGTGGACTCCAACGAGGCGACCATCACGATCACCGTCACGCCTGTGAACAATGCCCCCGTGGCGCAGAACGGCGCATTCGATGTGGCCGAGGATGGCCGCCACACAGGCAGCCTCGTGGCCACCGACGTGGACGGCAACCCTCTTCACTACGCGATCGTCACCGGCCCAGCCCACGGCACGCTCACGGCCTTCGACCCGGCCACCGGCGCCTTCACCTATGAACCCGCCCCCGACTATCACGGCCCCGACGCCTTCACCTTCAAGGCCAACGATGGGGCCGCGGACTCCAACCCGGCCACCGTGTCCATCACGGTCACGCCTGTCAACGATGCGCCCGTATTCCAGGGCCTGCTCCCCACGGACCCGACCGTGATGTTCGCAGGCCAGATATTCGCCTTCACCTTCTCCTCCAGCGACGTGGACGGGGATTCGCTGACCTACAGCCTCGTCTCCGGCCCATCCTGGTTGAGCATGGACCCTGAGACGGGTGCCCTGAGCGGCATGCCCACCCTGCGGGCGCACCTCGGCACCCGTTCCGTCACGGTCCGCGTGAGCGATGGCCAGGGAGGCTCCGACGAGCACATCTTCCAGATCACCATCCAGGGACAAGTCATCGCGCTGGGCAGCGCCATCCCCGCTCCACTCACGAAGGTGACGTTCACCGATGCCAGCGGCGACCTCGTGAGCGTCGGCGCGAAGGCCAAGGTCGGGGCCTTCTACCTCGTTCGCGGCGTGGCCCAGGGGGCTCCCCTCACCACGCCGGCCGACCTGGTCGCCATCGAAGGCGAGGGCACGGATGCCAAGGCGGGCCTCAGCCTCAAAGTCTCCTCCCCCGTGAAGGCGCCGCTGCCCGACACCTCTGTGCGCGATATCGTGGTCACCGGCTCGTTCAGCCTGTCGGCGGCCACGCTGAACCTGCTGGGCAACATGACCGTCACGGGCGGCCTTGGCAAGTTCACCCTGGGGAACGTCGCCGGCCAACACCTCATCACCATTGGCACCGACCCGCTGGCGAAGCCGGCCAGCCTGGTGCTCGGCCGGGTGCAGGACACCACCCTGAACCTGCGGTCGCCGCTCAAGGCGCTCTCGGTGATCGAATGGCTCGACACGGATGCGACGCCCGACCAGGTGATCGCGCCCTGGATTGGCAGCCTGATCACCCGCGGCTCCAAGACCGTGGGGGGGCCGGCAGGGCATTTCGAGGCGGACCTGGTGCTCAGCGGGGCTGGCGCCACCAAGGGCACTCTGGGCAAGGCGACAATCGCCGGTTCCGTGACACGCAGCGCGTGGACGATCGTGGGCAGCGTCGCGTCGGTCTCGGTCCGCGGCCACTTCACCAACAGCACCCTCGTGGCCGACCTGCTCGGCTCCGTTGCCATTGGCGGGGCCATCACTGAGAACGGAGCCGATGGGGACACCGATGTGATTCGAGCCACGTCGGGCGGCTTCGCGCTCCGGGACGCTACGGGGAGCTGGTGGATTGATGCGGCCCAGGACCATTGGTTCGGCACCCTGCGCGCATTTGTCGGCTGAGCCGCCCCGGGCGCGCGAGACGCGGGCGAAGTGCCGACACGAAGAAGGCGCCCTAATCAGTTCCCGTGCCTGCTCCGTAAGCGCAGGCCGGGCAAGTGGATGCAGCATTGCCAAGTCCCCAGTTGGCGAGATCAGGCCGCACCCTGAGAATTCGCTCGGGCTTACTTGACATTTGTCAGCGCGCCTGCTACGATCAAGTGTGAGCCAGGCGGTGATTCGCTTGAGATCAAGGTCCACCGTCTGGCCGAGCGGGGGTGGGCACGGGATGAGCACAAGGGGCGACAGGGGGAATAGCTGCGAGTCGGTTCATCCGCTTTCTGATGAGTCACGCCCTCTGTGCGAGAGTGCTCTCGAGAAGCCGCCAGGCCTGAACTCTCCCCCGTATCCTGCGTATTCGATGCGCCCTGCGAGGGCACCGCTTGCACCGCGCCTTCCCTGGGCGTTGCGCCGATGGTCTCTGAGCGCCCTGGCCGCGCGCCGGCGCGGGAATTCGATAGGGGTGAAGGTCGTGCGACACCACTGGTCTGTGGCCGCGGCGCTGGTGCTTACGCTTGCCACAGGGGCCCTCGGTGGGCTATTCCCCCCGGCCGACCTCCTCGTGCAGAACCAACTGCCCACCGGCAACTGGTACACCGACGAACGCCAGTGGGAGACCGGCTACATGATCCCCGGCCTCGTGCGCGTGCACGAGCTGAGCCAGGGCTGGGGCGGCTATGCGAATGAGTACAAGAACAGCGCCGAACTCGCCGGCATGTGGGTGCTGAACAACCGGCCTCTGGTCCCGGGCGGCAGCGTCAACCCCTACAACCTTCTGCCATTCCCCAATGGCTCCAACCCCCCCAGCAATGTCACGCACCAGCTCCTGGGCGAAGAGGCCTACGCCTTCCGCCGCCTCAGCGAGATCAACGCGAATCCGTCGGGGAACCTCTGGCGCTCGGAGATCACCAACTTCTACGGCGATGTCTCCAGCCTCTATCCCGGCAGCACAGCGGGCTATGCCTCGGCGATTCGAGCCTACAACGAGATCACCATTGCGACCGACATGATCGCCCACCACGTCATGGCCGCCGACTACGTGGGGGCGACCGACCTGGCCACCTGGCGCACCGAGCTCATCGCCAGCCTCGCCATGGTGGACAACTCCGCGTACTTCCCCGTCCTCGCGCTCGGCAGCGCCCTGTGGGCGCTCGCCTCGACCGCCGGCGGACTGGATAACACGCCAGTCAAGCCGACCGCCGTCTTCGGCGATGTGTGGTGGGACTACGTGGAAGGCGAGCCGATGGAACTGATTGACCTCCCCTGGTTCCTCGCCTCGCACCAGGAACCCGCGACCGGCACCTTCTACTGGAGGTTCGACCACGCCGTTGACGCCGATACGGGGTGGGCGTACGGATTCACCGAGGACACCGTTTTCGGCGCCCTCGGGCTTCAGGCGGCCACCGTCTACGGCAACGGCCTGTGGGGGACCTGGGACGTCGAGGTCAACGCCGCCATCTACTCGGTGCTCCGCGGCTTCAACTACTGGGAAGAGGGCATGCGCGAGCACCTGTGGACGACCGCCTACTCGGGCTATAACTACATGTACGCCGCCGAGGGCCTGCGCCTGGCCATCCCCGAGCCTGCGTCCCTGCTCCTGGTCGCAGGCGGCCTCTCGGCCCTTGTCGCCAGAAGGCGCCGCCAGCGTGCGGGGAGGGCGAGCTGTTGAGTTCCCGCAGCCGGGTCTACGGCGCAGCGAGGTGGTAGAATGAGCCGAGTGACTGGGCTATCCAGGCCGCTGGTGCGGGGTCGTCTGCTGGCGGCCGCGTGCTGGATGCTTCTGGTTCTGGCGGGCTGGGGCCAGGCCGGGGAGACGGCGGGGCAGCCGCCCTGGTGGATGGGCAACCCCGAGGCGTTCGCCTTCGACCCCTTCAGCCTGGCGACCGACCCTGCGTTGCTTTCGCTCTATGACTCGCTCTTTGGGACCACGTTCTCCGGCACTCGAACGGCCTCGAAGCCGAAGGATGCCGCAACGCCGACGGCGCCGGCCTCCACACAGACGAGGACTTCCGCCTTGGTTCCGGCCGCTTCGGACCCTGCGCCGCCTGCCGCGGCCCCGAGTGGCAGCGCTGCACCCACGGGCGACTCTGGTGACCTTACGGTGGTTCGCCACGCATTGCTGATTGATGCGCGGCCGCCCAAGCGCACGCCAGTTCTGCCGCCGTGGTGATACCCGCTGGAGCGCCCGGTAGCCGCCCGGGCGGCTGGGTGGTGTAACAGCACAGGGGTAGCCCGGCGCGGCGGCTCCTCTCTGAACGAGCGGGTAGCCTATGTGGTGGTTGGAGCCCTCGCGTCGAGAGCCGATGCGTTCCGATGGGGGCATCGCTGGAGAGTTGTGCATCCGCCGTGGCGTTTCTCCATGCGATGGCCGGCCGCCCACGGAGGATTGCCGGGTGCCAAGCAACTGGCGCGCAAACGCCTGGGCAAGTCTGCTGGCCATGGCCCTGCTCCTTCTTTCGGCGGGCCTTGCCGGGTGTGCGCGACCACTCGTGGCGACGGGCGAGCAACTGGCCCGCTTCAACGCGGCGGGCCCCACAGTTCCTGCCATCAGCCCCGGCGAGCTTCCCGAAGCCAAGCCTCTCGCCTCGCCCTATCGCGTCGTGGCCGGCGACGTGCTCGAGTTCCGGCTCAAGATCACCCAGGATGCCCCCGAGTCGGCGGCCCAGCCGCCGCCCAGGCAGGAAAGCGACGCCGGCCGCAACGACAGCCAGGCAGCCGCGAGGCGTCCGGACCTGTACCGCGTCTGCCCCGGGGATGTGCTCGATCTCGCGATGCCCTCGGTCTTGCGTGGCATTGGCGAGGCCGGCGACAGGGCGGCTTCCTATGCCTGCCGCGTGAGCCAGGAGGGGAGCATCTGGCTCCCCGTCGTCGGCGAGATGCCCGTCGCAGGCAAGACCCTCCTCGAGATCGAGACAGCTGTGACCGCCGCGTACTTCCCAAAGTACGTGAAGAACCGCCCGGCGGTGATCGCCCGCGTCTCCGAGCGAGGGACCTCCGTCCTCTCAGTGGTCAGCACCGCGGCGGGCCCCGCCGCGGCGCGCGACCCGTTTGCCGACAGCATCCTGTGCCGGGTCACAGACGAGGGGATGGTTCGTCTGCCTCTCGCCGGCAGTGTTCCCGTGGCGGGCAAGTCGGTGGCCGAGATCGAGGCCGCCGTGGCTGCCGCCTACTATCCGAAACACCTCAGTTCACCCCCGAGCGTTCTCGCCCGCGTCGCCGACTACCGCGTGGCCACGGTCTATGCAATAGGGGCCATCGGGTCGCCCGGCCGCTACGAGCTCCGCAGCAATGAGCTCGAGCTGGCCGTGCTCCTGGCGAAGGCGGGTGGCATCGGGGTCGGCCGGACGGCATCGGGCGTCGGGGCCGGGGGGGCCAAGGTCATCCGCATCCGCCACGCCGGCCAACCGCGCGAGGCGAAGCCGCTGGAGGTGCCGGTCAGGGACCGGAACATCCCCATCGCCAATGTGGCCCTTCAAGACGGCGACACCGTGGAGGTCGAGCACTTCGACGACCCGCTCTTCACGGTCACGGGGCTGGTCATGAGCCCTGGAGTGCACCCGTATCCGCCGGGCGCGAAGTACACCCTGCAACAGGTGCTGGCGATGTCGGGCGGCATTGATACGCAGGCCGGCCCGCGCTACGCCACCATCTATCGCCAGGATGGCAACGGGAAGACAATCGCCGCCGAGTTCCGAATCGGGGGCAGGACCATGGTGGATGCCTCCGAAGTGATTGTCAAGCCAGGCGACGTGATCTGCCTGGAGCACTCGTTCCGGACCCGGTGGAACAAGTTCTGGGCCACCGTGCTGCACTTCGGCGCCGGCGCCTATGCCACGGTGCCGATCACGACGACCTCCTCGCGCTGAGCCGTTGTGCGAGCGGGGCGGCGGTGGGCGCGGCTTACGGCGGATGCTGCCGCCGGAGGACGTTCAGGATGGGCGAGCCCGCGAATGCAGGCAACGCGATCGGCAGGCTCGAAGGGCCGCTGCCCGTGCAGGGGGCTCCCGCGGAACACGGCCGGCCCTCCTTGCTCCACACCCTCTGGCGGCGCCGCCTCATCGTCGCAGCGGCGATGGTAATCTCCCTCGTCCTCGGGTGGGTGCAGCTCAACAACACCACCCCGCTCTACACGAGCACGTCACGCCTCTACGTCGAGCGGAGCACCCCGAAGATCATCCCCGGCACCGAGGAGTTGACGTTCGGGCCGTGGAACTACCTCAACACCCAGTGCGCACTGTTCAAGTCCACCCCGATTGCGGCCAGCGCGCTGGAGCGTCCCGGAATCCGCGATCTCCGCACCTTCGCCGGCATGAGCAACCCCGTGGGGTACCTGAAGGCCATCCTCCGAGTGGGGTTGGGCAAGGACGATGACATCATCAGCGTATCGCTGGAGTCGCCCTACCCGGAGGAGGCGGCCCAGATCGTGAATGCCGTGGTGGACGCCTATGTGACCTACCAGAGCGCCAGCCGGCGGAGCACGGCGGCCGAGGTCCTGAAGATCCTCCAGCGGGAGAAGGCCCGCCGCGAGGCAGAACTGGCCGCCGCCCTCAAGGCGATGACGGATTACCAGAAGTCGAACGACCTCCTCGCCTTCCAGGGCAGCGACGGGAGCTTCATGTCCAGGCGAATGGAGAGCTACTCATCGGCCCTGATCGCGGTCCAGAGCGAACTCCTCGATGCCCTCGCCGCTGTCCAGGCGGCCAAGGAAACCCTGGAGGACCCGACCCGGTTCCTGCGCTTCGTGGAGTTGCGCCGCCTGGGCGGGCGGGACGGCCTCGGGGCGCCCGAGGAGGCATTGCTGCGCGCGGACGTGGCCCGGCTGGAACTCCAGTTGCGCGAGATGAAGCTGGAGTGCACCGACACCCACCCTGGTGTGGTGGCCCTCGAGAAGAAGCTTGCCGAACAGAGGCAACGGCTGATGGACCTCGAGAAGCGTCTCGCGGAAGCCGAGCTGCTGGCGGCTACGCGCCGATTGGAGGCGCTGAGGGATAGAGAGGCCCAGATTCGCAAGTCATTCGAAAGCCAGCGCCAGGAGATGGTGGACCTCAACGCCCAGGTGGCCCAATTCACGAGGCTCCGGTCTGAGTGGGAACAAGCCAAACGGGTGTGTGAGGCGATTGATGACCGTATCCGGCAGATCAACGTCAATGAGGATACGGGGCTGCTGAGTATCACCATCCTGGAGGTCGCCACCCCTGCGGGAGCGCCGAGCAGCCCTAACCGGCAACGCACGATGGCCATGGCACTGCTCGTGGGGGTGATGGTTGGCGTCGGCCTGGCGGTGGCCCTCGACTGGCTGGACCAGAGAATCCACTCCGCCGACGATGTCACGAACACCTTGGGTCTGCCGATCCTGGGCATGATCCCCCAGATGCCGGCGAGGCAGGACCTGTCGGCCCGCGGCCAGGTCGTGGAGCTCGAGCCGACCTCGCATGCCGCGGAAACCTACCGCACGATCCGGACGGCCATCTACTTCGGCGTTCCCGACGGGCAGGCCAAGAGGATCGTGGTCACCTCCCCCGAGCCGGGCGACGGCAAGACCACGCTGGTCAGCAACCTCGGCATCGCCATGGCCCAGGCAGGGCAGCGCACGCTCATCATTGACGGCGACTTCCGCAAGCCGATGCAGCACCGAATCTTCAAGGTCGAACGCGAACAAGGCATCTCCAGCGTGCTGGCGGGAAGGGAGCCCCTGGATGCCGCCATCCACCACACCGAGGTGAAGTGCCTCGACATCCTGCCGACGGGGCCCACACCGCCCAACCCATCGGAGATGCTCAACAGCCAGGCGTTCGCGGATGTGCTCGAGCAACTGTCCACGCAGTACGATCACATTCTGATCGACTCGCCCCCCGTCATGCCCGTGACGGACGCCCGCATCCTGGGCGCCATCTGCGACCAGACCATCCTCACCGTCCGGGCCGAGAAGTCGCACCGAAAGGTCGCCGAGCGCGCGTGCCAGGGCCTCAACGACGTGGGGGCGCACATCCTCGGAGTCGTGATCAACGCCGTGCCGCGCAAGGAGGACCGCTACTACCACTACAGCGGCTACGGCTACTACTACAAGTACGGCTACGGCTATGGCTATGGGCACGAGCGGCGGCGGAGGAAGAAGGCAAAGGGAGGCGAGGAACACGTCGGCAAGCCTGAGGCTCAACTGCCGACGGCCTCCCCGCGCTGAGGGTAGCCCATGCCCCACGTCACCTCAACCGCCCCGGCACCTGCGCAGCAGCGTCGTCTCGAATCCTACGCAGCGACCGAGAGCGTGGACGTGCATTGCCATTGCCTGCCCGGCCTGGACGACGGCCCCACCACCCTGGATGAGGCGCTGGGGCTGTGCCGCGCTCTTGTGGCCGACGGCGTGACCACGGCGATCGCCACCCCGCACCAGCTCGGGCGCTTCGACGGCCATGTCGCCGCGAGCGCCATTCGTCAGGCCGTGGCGGCTCTCGCCCTGACGCTCGACGAGCAGGGAATCCCGCTCCGCGTGGTGCCCGGCGCCGACGTTCGCGTGGACGAGCGCATCCCCGCTCTGCTCGATGCGGGTTCCGTGCTGACTCTGGCCGACTCGGGGAAGTACCTTCTCCTGGAACTGCCGCACGAGACCTTGCTGAACATCGCGCCCCTCCTCGCCCAGCTCACGGCCCGCGGCGTCACTCCCATCCTGTCGCACCCCGAGCGCAACCCCCTCCTGGCCCGGGAGCCGAACACGGTATTCCCGTGGCTGGAGCAGGGCGCCCTGCTTCAGATCACCGCGGCGAGCCTGCTCGGGCGGTTCGGCCCGGTCGCCGAGCGAGCCGCCTGGCGTTGGCTGGCCTCGGGCGCGGCCTCGATAGTGGCCAGCGACGCCCACGGCGCCGCCGAACGACGGCCCTGCCTGACCGAGGCCATCGGGGCCATCGCCCAGCGACTCGGCCGCCCCGCGGCGCAACGCGTCTGCCTTCTCAACCCGATGCACGTTCTGGCGGGAGAGCCGATCCTCCCCGTTCGGCCCGCTCTCCGCCGTGGGAATCAGCGATGGGCAGCCGACTGATCCCCATTGACGAGGTCGATCCCCCCCAGAGTCGGCTCGATGCGGCCATCCACTGGACGCTCGTCGCCTTGCTCCTCTTCCTGCCGCTGGCCTTTGGCACGGTGCAGGCGTGGAGCGAGTTCGTCTATGTCGCCGGCGCCGGCGTCCTCGGCCTCTGCTTCGCGCTGAAGCTGCTCGTCCAGCGCGACGTGGCGGTCGTCCGCACGTGGGCCTACGCTCCCATCCTCCTGACCCTGCTTCTGGCCGTTGTCCAGCTCATTCCGTTGCCCACGGGTCTCGTGCGCGTGCTCTCGCCGAACACGGCCGCCATGAAGGCTCAGCTTCTGGCCGACCTCTCCGGCGAGGGGCCGCGCGCGATGGCCCTCAGCTTCTACGCCCAGGCCACGAGGCACGACCTGCGCCTTCTCCTCGCGGCGGCGGTCGTGTTCGCGGTCGTGCTGAACGTGTATCGGCATCCCGACCAGATCAAGCGGCTCCTGGCCTCGGCGGCGGCCATCGGCGGGGGCATCGCCCTCCTGGCGCTCGCCCAGAACGTGTTCGGCAACGGCCGAATCTATTGGACGTACCCCACCTATGGAAACGTGGCCGCCTCGGGTCCGTTCGTCTGCCATAGCCACTATGGACAGTTCATGAACCTCTCGATCGGCGCCGCCCTCGCCCTCCTGTTCGTCCGACTCCACGAGAGTTTCGGCCACGGCCCGGTCCGCTTCCCCGAGGTCGTCGAGCGCCTGAGCAGCCCCGAGCTACGCGTCGTCTGGTACCTGGCCGCAATGGTGGTGCTGGGCGCGGCCACCCTCTTCCTGTCGCTGACGCGCGGCGGCATGGTCTCCCTGCTCATCGCGGGCGGGTTCACCGGGCTGGTGACGGCCTCGCGGCGGACCCTGAGAGGGCGAGGCCTGATCCTCACGGGGCTCGCCCTCAGTGCCTTCGCCGTGGTGCTCTACATCGGCTTCGACGCCGTCTACGACCGCCTGGCCACCCTGCGTGGGCTGCATGGCTACGGCGGCCGCTGGGAGGTCGTGAAGAACCTCGCGGTCTCCTTCACCCGATTCCCCCTGGCCGGCACGGGGCTGGGAACTCACCAGGTCGTCTACCCCATGTTCGACCGGTCCATGGCCCCCGACGTCGCCTCCCACGCCGAGAACGAGTACGCCCAGGCCGCCGAGGAGATGGGAGTGCTCGGCCTCGGGCTCTTGCTGGCGTTCCTGGCCATCGTGGGGGCGGCCTACATCCGCAGCGTGCGCCGCCTGCGGTTCCCGATCCGCTCGGCGGCCCTGGGCCTCGGCTTCGGGCTGATGGCGATCCTGGTCCACAGCTTCAGCGATTTCGGCCAGCATCTGCCGGCCAACCACTGCCTCGCGGCGATCTCGTGTGCACTCCTGCTCAACATCGCGCGCGTGGGGCACACCAGCCGCTCCGACGAGGGCGCCCGCACGGGTCTGACGGCATCGCCGATCCTTCGCGCCGTGCCTCTCCTCGCGATCGCGGGCATCTGGACGTGGTCCCTCGCGGGTTCGATCGCGGCCTGGCGGGCGGAGGAGCGCTGGGCCAGGGTCACCAGGCTCGAGGCCGCGTTGCGCAAGAAGAACTGGCAGGGAACCAACGAGGACTACGTGGCCCTCCTCAAGGAGGCCGAGGCCGCCGTCGCGGCGGAGCCCGACAACATCGAGTACCAGTACTGGCTCGGCGTCTACCGCTGGCGGTCCATCAGCCGCATCACGAACCCGAAGACGGGCGAGATGCTGGTCAGCAAGAGGCACGCGCGCAGGATTGTGGCGGAACTCAACCAGGCTCGCGCGCTCTGCCCGACCTACGGGCCCGCCTACAGCACGATCGGCCAGATCGAAAAGTTCGTGCTCGGCGACCCTTCGGGCGCCGACCGCATCCGCCTGGGCCACAAGCTTGCCCCCTACAACCCCACCGCGTGTTACCTTGCCGGCCTGGTGGATGCACTCGAGGGCGACCACGAGGCGTCGCTGGAGAAATTCCAGCGCTGCCTCCAGGCCGAGGGCGGATCGTTTCGCGCCATGGCCGACGTCTATCTGCACCAGGTGAGCCGGCCCGACCTCGCCGTGATCCTCGCGGGGGACGACGTGGGGCGCCTGCTCTACGTTGCCGACGCGCTTCACGAGATGCCCGACCAGCAGGAACTGGCCACCGCCGTCCGCGAACAGGTCTCGAAGGCGCGAGCGGCCGCCGTGCAGGCCCTCAAGACGCAGTGCGACAAGCCGGGCGTTTCGCCCGCCACCCTGGCCGCCGTCGCCGCCATCTGGCGGCAGGAGAAGAACCCCCGCGCCGCCATCGAATGCTATCGGCGAGCGCTGGCGCTGGACTACGGCCAGGTGGGCTGGCGCATGGAGCTCGCCCAGCTCCTTGCGGAGGCAGGCCATGTTTCGGAAGCCAGGCACGAGGCCCGCGTGTGCCTGCGGCTCAGGCCGCAACTGGCCAGCGCCCAGAAGCTGCTCGAAAGCCTGAGCGTCCTTCCCGACGCGCCGGACAGCAAGTAGCTCTCGGAGCCGCCGTCGGACAGGGGGCGGGCGGGTGTGGCCGAGCATGGCCTTCAGCCCCGACGCCTGCGCCCCCGATCGTCGCCAGTGTCCTGGAAACCAGACACGGCGCCACCATGCCGGCTCGGCCCTGCCGCCGCCGGGAGCTGAGCCAGTATGGCGCCTGGGCGATTCAGCCAGCTCTGCGAGCTTCCCGCCCATACTTGCTCACTTTCCTCCCCCTCTGGGTTGAGCAAGTACGGCGCTTTGGCGATCCGGGCGGCTCTACGGCCTTCCCGCCCATACTTGCTCAAATCCCTCCCCCCTCAGTTGAGCAAGTATGGCGCGCAGGTGTGCCGAGACCTTCCGCGGCCGTTCTCGCCTATCCGTATCCCTTTCGCTCTCACAGGGTGATACAGGAGAGGAACTGCCAGCACTCCGACGCCTCCCTGGCGCGCGTGGCCAGGGCCGGAGGCCACGGTGTGGGCCGCGCGATTGACTCAGCCAAGCCAAGGCGCTAGCATCAAGAGGGGCGCCCTCCCATCCCCGACTCGGTCGCCCCCAGAGCTTAGGAGGCGATGGCGATGCCGATGTATGAGTTCCTGTGTGAGGACTGCAATCGGGTCTTCGACTTCCTCGCGCGCACGCCCGAAGCATCGAAGCGCAAACCGGCGTGCCCCAAGTGCGGCGGCAAGAGGATGACCCGGCTCGTCTCCCTGTTCGCGGCCGGGCGCAAACACGCCGAGCGTCCCAGGGCAGCAGAATCCCCCGCGCCCGATGCGGCCGACGACCTGAGCCCGGCGCAGGAAGCGCGCATGGAACGCACGATGGCCGAACTGGAGCGCGACATGGAGTCCATTGACGAAAACGACCCGCGGCAGTTGGCCGCCGTCATGCGGCGGCTGTCCGACGCCAGCGGCGAGAGCCTGGAGCCGGAGATGGACGAGATGATCCGCCGCCTCGAGGCGGGCGAGGACCCCGAGAAGGTCGAGGAGGAGATGCAGGACGCCTTTGGCGAGGAAGGCCCCGGCGGCGCAGGCGGCGCGCCGAGCCACGACGACGGCCTCTACGACCTGTAGACCGCCTCCGACCCGCATCGGCTGCCCCAAGGGAGTCGCCTCGCGAGGCCAGGCCGCAATGCCCGAAACCCCACCCTACAGCCGCGAGGCGGAGCTCCTGCTCTGTTGCGCACGCACCCGCCTTGAGCCTGGCGTGGCGGGCAGGCTCACGGCCCTGGTCGCAGAGGGAATCCACTGGCCGCGGCTGGTGGCCCTGGCCCACTCGAACGGGGTGGCCCTGCTCCTGCACCGCAGCCTGGCGGCCGCCTGCATCCACGCCGTGCCCGAAGCCATCCTCGGGGAGCTCGCTGCCCATTGCCGGGCCAACATGCTTCGCAGCCTGCTCATGACAGCCGAACTGCTGAGACTCCTGGAACTGTTCGCCGCGCACGCGATACGCGCGGTGCCCTTCAAAGGCCCCGTGCTGGCCGCCGTGGCCTACGGGGACGTCGGCCTGCGCGAGTTCTACGATCTGGACCTCCTGGTCCGCAGGCGCGATCTGAAGCCCGCCCGACGGCTGCTGGTGGAACAGGGCTTCCACGCCTACCGATGGAACCTCGAGCAACCCGGCACCGGGCTGACCGTGGAGTTGCACCGATGGGACCCTCCGCCCCTCGACCCGTCTGGCGAGGGCACGGGCCGCCTCGAACCGGGCCCACCGGCCATGGTGCGTCTGCTGGACGCGGCTGTGCCCTCCCTCGGCCCCGAGGAGACGCTTCTCGCCCTCTGCCTGCACGGCTCGAAGCACTGCTGGGACCGCCTCCTCTGGGTGTGCGATGTCGCGCAGTTCGTGTCCGCGCAACCCCGAGTCCATTGGCCGGCCGTCGTCGCGGCGGCCGCGCGGACAGGAAGCAGGCGAAGGCTTCTCTGGGGTCTCCTCCTGGCCAGGGATCTGCTGGGCCTGGCCGTGCCGGAGCCCGTCCTGGCGCCCGCGGCGCACGACCCTCAGCTCCACGCCCTGGTCGCCGAAGCCAAGCGCCGCATCCTGTGGGCAGGGGAGGAACCCTTCGGCCATGTCGAGCAATGGGCCACTCAGCGGCGCATGCTGGAGCGGCGGCGCGACCGGCTGCGCTTCTACCTCGGCCTCCTGTGCGAGGGTCTCAGGCCGAACAGGACCGATCGCCTTGTCGTGCCGCTGCCCGGGTGCCTGCACCCGCTCTACTACGTGATCCATCCCATCCGTGTGATCGTGACCTACGGCCCGCGGGCCGTGAGGCGCCTCCTCAAGCGCACCCCATGAAACCGCAACCGCCGCCTCGACGGCCGCGCCGGAGCCTCTGGCATGCGGGCAAGCTTCCCGGCACCATCGCGGCTGGGTTCATTGTGGGGATGCCTTCCCGGCGCGGCCCGCGACCGCCGCCACCTCGGCCGCCAACTGGTACATCGCTCTCGAACGAGCTTGCCAATCCTGGCCAACTGCGAAAGTGCCCTTGTAGTGGCGGGCCAACTGCTCGTCGAATCGCTTCGTCTGCCCCGGATCCAGGGTGCCGCGGTCGAGCGTCTGCTCGACGAATATGCGAGCCTCCAGTTCCTGCAAGCCTTCGAGCATCGCCTCGAAGCGGGCGCTCGATTCAGCGCCACCCGGGCCGGGCCACAGACTCTTCATGATGGAGAACCCGGGCGCGCCGCCGGAGTACCGGCAGCCGTCCCCGTAGGACTGTGCCCAGTAGTCGCCCCCCATGCGCCCTGTGCCGCGGTAGCCGGTGAAGACCGCCCGTTCAGGGAAGATGCGGAATGCCCATGGGGTGCCGGTCCCGTTCACCACGATGGCGCCGCAGTCGGTGCGCGGGGTGCAGAGCAGCATTTGCTCGCGCACTTTCCAGCCTCTTCGGGACTCGCCCCCGATGAGGAAGCTCTGGATGTTCTCGACGACCTTATACCATGCCGCCGCCCCGGTGTCTGCCTTGCCTTCCCAGGCTTTGGCCGCGAAGGGCGAACCCACGTAGAAGGGGGACTTCAGCTCCCCCATATCCAGGGAGATCGCCACATTGGCGTCGTGGGAGCCGCAGATCCAGAACACCTCGGGCACTGCCTTCCGCAGAAGGGGCTTGAGGGCTGGGTCGCCGTCCCCATCCCACGGGAAGCCCCAGTACATTGCCTCGCCCAATCCCTTGGCCACCATGTGACTGTAAAGGGACTTGGCGAATGGCTCCCAGAGGGTCTCCCTGCCCGGCACCTTCGGGCCAAGGTCCAGGCGCTGCGCATTCCCGGTCGCTTCGTCCAGGACCTTGACCTCCACGACGCCCGGGAACCCGTGCATGACGACGAAGCTCACGACAAGCGGCTTGCCGCAGTGCTTGACGATCAGGTCGAGGTAGCGGTCCAGCACGGCGTAGTCGAATGAGAGAGAGCCGTCCTTCTTCCGCGTCCACTGGATCATCGAGACATCTCGGTTGCCGAACTCCGTGTCGCAGAGCACGGGCACAAACCACAGGTCGTTTCCGACCCGCGCAAGCTGGCGCAGGCTGGCCTCGATCAGGGTCCAGTGCTTGTCGGACCAGAGCGGGGTCTTGTACTCTTTGGCCACGCCGAACGGCGATTGCTCGATGGCGGTGATTGTCTGAAAGCTCTGCGGGTCCGGCACCTTCCAGCCCAACACCTCCAGTTCCAGAGGCAACGAAGTAGCCGCGAAGCCCGGCCCCTCAACGCTTACCGTGCCACGATACAACCCCGGCGCGGCATCGGCTGGCACCCTGACGGACAGCCAGTAGGGCTGGCAGGAGTTCGCCGGGATCCGCTCCGGCAGCGTGGAGGTGATCCAGTCGAAGTACTGGAGCCGCCTCAGCGCCGCTTCCTCGGCGCCTCGGTTCCCCAGCGTTTCCGGCGCGAAGCGGACCAGTTCGCGCGTCTTGGGTGCGCTCCAGCCGCCGTACCGGGTGTTGCCGCCCCCGATCTCGATCATCCTACCGATGCCGATTCGTCCCTCCCCCAGCGAACTGATGTCGCTCATCGGCTGGGGCTTCATCCCGAAGACGGTGACGGACTTGGCCGGGATCGTGCCGCCGGCAGGCCCCTTGAGGTCGGAGACCGTAACCTCTACATCAGCCAACTCCTTGTCCGTTCCGATGACCACCTGCGCGGCGTAGGTTCCGTTCCGCGCGCCGACCAGGCGGATCATCCCCGGCGCCGCACCGGATTCGAGGAACTCGGGCGAGAACACCCGGCGGATCGCATCCTCGGTCCAAACCTGCACGCCCTGGGGCCGCCTCAGCGACGACGGGATGTCCTTCGATGCGCAGCGGACCTCCAGGCGCGACAGGCGAGCGTGTTCCCACTGCCGATCCACCACGTCCCGGTACCCGAACCAGTGCTTCATCACGAAGGGGTGAAGCGGAGCCGCGTGCAACTCGATGGCCAGGACGTTCGCCCCCTTGCGGAGCAGCTTCTGAGGAATGGCCAGGGAATTGATCACGCGGTTACGCAGCTTGTAGAGCGTCGAGCCCACCGGGGTCATTTCGTCGGCACTGGTGGTGTACCCTCCCCAGCTCTTGTAGTGCTCCTTCTCCTTGACCGACAGTTCCGCAAGCGGCACCACATAGGCCTCCTGGGGATACTCGTCCGCCATCGTCTCGGGCCCGGTCTCGCCGGCCGGCAGATGGCCGCGCGCGACCTCCTCGCCGTTCACTAGCACCCGGATTCCGCCGATGTAGTCGGCGCTGAGCGTCACGGTCCCTGCCGCGGCGGGATCGGGGATCGCAAAGTGGAACCGCAGGTAGATCCCGCGCAGCCAACCATTCCGCTCCGGGGTGCCCACGGTGTACTCCGCCGGCGAGCCAACGCCGTCCGGCTTGCGCAGGCGAAGCCAGGTCGAATCATCGAACTCGGGCTTGCACCATCCGTCCGAGGGCGGGTCCGTGACGCCTCCCACGTTGAGGAACACCCTGTTCGTCCTGGCGAAGCTGTTGAACTGCACGTCCACCTCGGCGTGGTCGCGCCAGTCTTCCTTCGTCCAGTCATAGTTCCTCGAGGCCAGACGCTTCTGCGTACTTGCCTGGAGCCTGCCCATCAGGACATTGCCGAGGACCTTCTCCCCCTCGGTCTTGAGCGCCTTGGGAGCCACCCTCTGCACGTCGAATCGGTAGTAGGCACGGCAGTAGGCCGTCTCGTCGAGAATCAGCGTCCCACCGTCCTGCCCTGCGCCGGTCCCCTGCGCCACGGCACAGCAGACCCACAACCCAAGCACATCTACGACTGCCCGCGGAATCCAGGTCATCGAGGATCATCTCCAGCCCCGGCAGGATCAAGGCGAGCCGGCGCCACGGTCTCCGTTCTCGCGTTGCCTCTTCAGCCGCCTTTGCGGTCCTGCACGAGTTCCACTATCTTATCGGTTGGCGACTGGACTTCAAACCGATTGCCTCGTCTCGGAGATCCCGATGCCCCGATTCCCTGTCTGCACGGCGATGCTTCTGGTCTTTCCCGCGGTTGGCCTGGGGATCGTCAATCCCAGGTTCACCCCGCGGCACCTTGTGGATCAGGCCGGATTGGTGCTGGCCGGGCCGGTTCAGCCAACCGCCAACCCTCTCGAATGGCAGTTCGCCGCTGCCACGCAGATCAAGGGCAAGGCCGCGGCGCGCCACGTCCTCAGCCTGACAGAGTGCTCGAAGGATCACGTGGGCGACATTCAACAGGTGCTCAAGGCCAACGCCAATGGCCCCGCGATCCTGTTCTCCGGCGCCTTGGACGGGGCGGAACGGGCGTATCTCCACGTCGCCGGCATCTGGCTCGAGGTAAGAGCTGCGGGCGATGCCCGCTGGAGCGTCGCGGGCTACGCCGCCCACATGACCGGCACCTATGTCGGCGGCACCGACATGCTCATCCACATGGCCCGGCACCTCCTCGAACACCCAGACGCCGACGTGCCTGTCACCGCCGGAGTTCGCTGGCTGGCCTACGCCAGGGCAGGAAACGTGCCAGGCGACATCGCCGGCCTGGCCGCCATCGAGTTCCCCGCGCTCGGCAAGGTCTGCCTCTTCGTGGGCTCCTCGGCCGGCGACAAGCTCTTCCGCGCGAAGGGCGACGACGCCATCGAGGAGATCACCTCGGCCGCTAGACTCGACACGAAGTCCCGCCGCTTCGCCTGGCTGGACGTGGGTGGCGATGGCCTGGCCGACCTGGTATCGTGGGACGGTTCGACGACCTCGGTGCGCCTGGTGGGCGCCGATGGCGCGTTCAGGCCCGCGGCCGCCGCGCCGAAGCTGGGCACCGATTGCCTGGCCCTCGCCCCCTGCTCGACCGATGGCCGTCCCGGCCTCCTGGTGAGCACCTCCGCCGTTCCCTTCCTCGTGGTGGCCGACGCCAAGGGCGAATGGCACCAGGCTGACCTCACCGCTATGGCGGCCCAGGAGGGCTTCGGACGGCCCTCCCCGTGCGTCGTCGCCGACCTCGACAATGACGGCTTCGCGGACGTTCTCCAGCCTCGCGAAACCGGAGGCGTCCTCTGGCGCGGCAAGGCCGGCGGCTTCCAGCCTCCTGCCAAGTGCCCTGTCGCCACAGGCGGGGGAGCCGCCGCAGCGGCATTGGGCGACTTCAACCAGGACGGCCTCCTCGACCTCTTCCTCGCCGGCACGGAGAAGAACACCCTTTGGGAGAACGACGGCAAAGGCGGCTTCCGCGACGTCTATGCCCACAGCGGTTCAGTGAGCGCCAAGTGCCCAACCGGGGCCGCCACCGTGGCAACGATGGACCTGAACCACGATGGGCGGCAGGACATCTGCCTGGGCTATGCAGAGGGGGAGCCACTCTACCACTGGAACCGCGGCTTCCGCTCCTTCGCCCAGGAGGCCGACGTGCGGCTGCCGAACGCTGAAGGCGGCGCCCTCCAGGCACGCGCCGGGCAACGTGCCCTGCTCGCCGCTGATCTCAACGGCGACGGCTCCTCCGACCTCGCCGTCCTCTTCACCAACGGCGACCTTATGGTCTGCTTCACTGACCAGATAGGCGTCCCCGGCATTCGCCTGCGGCTGCCTCAGGGCGTGACCGGCCCCGTCACGGCAAGCGTATGGGGCGGCGACAAGCCGCGCGGCGAATGCTTCGGCGCCCTGCCCGTGCCCGGCCACTCTCCCGCCACATTCCTGTGTACCCGTGACCCCGGCAAGTGCATGGTCAGGTTCCGTCGCCGCGGCGGGCTCGAGGAGGCGGCCGCGGTGGCCGTCGAAGACGCGTGGAAGGACTTCATCCTGCCCGAGGCATCCCACTGACGCGGGTTCGGGCTTCGACTTGTCGCGGCCCCGCCTCTGAGCTTGATGGCCTCGCGAGTTCCAGGGATAGGAGACAGTATGCTGACCAGCCAGTTCACACCTCCTGCGTGGCTCGACCTCGGCGCGACGTTTGTCTTCGCCGTCAGTGGGGCGGTGCGCGGGATGCGCAGAGGCTATGATGTCGTGGGCACGTTCGCGCTGGCGTTCGCGGCAGCGCTTGGCGGTGTGCTGATGCGAGACGGGCTATTCCTCCAGCAGGGGCCGCCAGTCATCGCCACCGACAACCGCTACCTGCTGATGGTGGCGCTGGCCGTGGGTACGAGTGTCGTGGCGGGGCGGCTCGTGAGCCGGCTGCCCAGAGTGGTGGCTATCACCGATGCGCTGGGGCTCGGCATCTATGCGGTGGTGGGCATGCAGAAGTCCCTCGCGGCGGGGCTGGCGTTGCTGCCCGTGGTCCTGGTCGGCGTGGTGAATGCCGTTGGCGGGGGCCTGCTGCGCGATGTCTTGAGTCGCGAGGAGCCGTTCCTGTTCAAGCCCGGGCAGTTCTACGCTGCCACGGTGGTGGTCGGCTGCGCAGCCTTCTTGCTGCTTGCCGTGGAACTGGGGGTGGACGCCCGCATCGCTGCCGCGGCCAGCGTCGCGGTGACGTTCTCCTTGCGCCTGCTTGCGATCCGTCTTGACTGGCGAACGCGCCCGTTGGGGCCGCGCGAAGACGCGCCGGGCGACGCATGAGCCTCTGTGTTCGAGTTGGTGGCCCACTCGGGGCCGGCTGCGTCAGTTGGCCTTCGGCTTCTCCGGCGTGGCAGCGGGAGCGGGAGGGGGCGCGGGGCCGATCTCGAAGGGCAGGGCAGGCAGCAGGCCGAGCGAGGTCCGCTGCCGCGTGGGGGCAGGCGCACCCTCTCTTGCCTCGGGGGTGAACTCCCGGGCCGCGTTGAGGATGAGGTTGCCCTTCTGGCCGGGCTTGGCATCCTTGGCGTCGGCGCTGAACACCACGATCACGGCCTGATCCTCGGCCGAAATCTTCTGGATGGCGATCCCTTTCGGGGGATCATCCAGCTCCACCTGCATCTCCGGCGCCCGCGCGCCCTTGGCCACGGCAAAGCGGACCTCTGCTGTGCCGCCCAGCGCGAGCTTCAGGGGCTCGTCGCCAAGCCGCGTCAGCGGCGGGGCGGATGCCGGCGACCCCGCGACCACAAGGAGGCCGTCCCTGCTGGGCACGAGGTGATGGTAGGCGAACGCCTGCATCATGTCCTCGGCGGGAACGGCCACGCGGGAGACTTCCGTCCCCTGGATCGTGGCGCGCCCCTCGAGGCTGAAACGGACCGGCCCGCTCTGTGGGACGGGCGGGGCGAGGAGCGTCAGCCGCACGTCGTCCTCGCCGGCCGGGATTCGCGCGCCGGCCAACGCGAGCCCCTGGGGCGCCTGCTGGGCCTTCAGCGCGATCTCCCCCGTGAAGCCATCCCGTCGCAGGGCATACACGGCAATGGCCACCGTGGCGCCGGGGCGGGCGTTGATACAGGACGGCACGATCCGCAGCGCGAAGTCCGGCCGTGGGGGGCTGATCCTCAGGCGGTAGGCATAGGCGGCGCCGCCCTTGTTCTGCGTGTCGGCGAGATGCACGAAATACACGCCAGCCGCGGGCAGCTTGGCGCGCAGAAACGAGTCCGCATGGTGCGTGTTGAGCCCGGTGCCCCGGTCTTCGAAGTCGTCGTTGAAGGCGATGATCTTCCCCGTGGTGTCGGTGAGCTTGAGCTGCGAGTCCAGAGGGGAACCCAGCCGTCGGGCCTCGACCTCGGCGACGACCTCGTCGCCCTCCTTGCCCTCGAAGCGGAAGACGTCGCGGTCGCCGGGGCTCGCGACGCGCCCGTTCACGATGACGGGCAGGGTGAGCGGCTGGGCCTTCTGTGGGTCGTCGTTCGGCTCGGCCTCGGCGCATTCCGGCAGGGTGCCGATTGCGAAGGGCACTGGGTTCGAGACATGCTTGCCGGCGGCGACCGAGACGGGGAGCACGCCGGGCGCCTTGCCCTCGGGCTGGAGCGTGAGCGTGCTGACCGGGAGGTTCCAGCCCTCGACGCTGGCCGCGGTCTTGGCTCCGGCCTGCCCGCCCAGGGGGAAGATGCCGGTGACGAAGGGCAACTGGCCCACGGAGATGCGGTAGACGAAGTCCTCGCGGCCGCGGTAGATGGCGTCGTGGATCTCCAGAATGTAGAGCCCTGTCTGGGGAATCTCGTAGTAGATGAGCGGGTCCGGCTGGAACCGGAAGTCGTCGGAGAACGCCAGCTCGTTGCCCTTGGCGTCGCAGAGCCTCAGGGTGGCCTGGAACCAGCCCGGCACGGCGTCGGCCAGGTAGGGGATGAGGCTGCGGGCGCTCACGGCGGCCACCAGGCGCGTGCCCTTCTTGATCTCGAAGCGGAAGCGGTCCACGTCGCCCGGCAGGATCTGGCCGTTCAGCACCACCGGCAGCTCGCCCAGGTTCGGGAAGTCTATGTCGTCCACCTTGACAGTCAAGGCGTCGCCGTCGGGCGTCCGGTCGTTGGGCTCCTTCTCGAGGTACTCGCGGCACTGGCTCACGTGGAAGAAGAGCGGGTTGGAGGCGCCCGCGGGCCCGCACAGGCGCAACTCGCGCTCGCCGGGCTCGGCGGAGGGCGCCAGGGTGATGCGGACGACCACGGACTCGGCCAGTTGGGGGTTGAGCTGTCTCTTGGGGTCGGAGAGCTTGCGCCGCAGCTCGGCGAAGCCTCGGGGGCTCGGGTCTTCGACCCCGGCCTTGGTGGCCATCAGCTCGAACTCGTCAATCGTCTTGGCGATGAGCAGGCCGAGCTTGCTCACCAGTTCCGTGTCTCCCTCATCCGTGGCGGCCTGGCGGCGCCGCTGGAGGTCCGCGGCCTCGGCGAGCTTGTCCTGGAGGTCGTTGATCACCCCCTGCGACATGGCGCGCACGTACCGCACGAAGGTGGCCTGGGCGCCGCCGCCCGTGAGGCGCACCTCTCGCGCGCCGGCGAGGTTCTGCCCGCCGATCGTGATCTCGGCGGTGGTGCCCTGCTGGGCGCCCGCCGGATAGATGTAACCGAGGTGGGGCCCCTGCTCGCCCGCGATGCCCGAGGGCGCGGCTCCGAGGGCGGCCAGCCACAGGGCCAGCGGCGGGCCGAGCAGGCGGGTCGCGACGCGCTTCATCCGCTACACGAGCTCCTTGAGGCGGCCGCCGCTCTTGTAGTCCTCGCCCGGCCGCGGCGTGATGTGCACCGTCTCGCCGGTCGGGTGCGGCAGCGTGGCGTCGGGGTCAATGCCGAGCAGTTCGTAGACCGTGCCCAGCAGGTCCCAGGGGTAGACGGGCCGGTCCTTGACCTGTTCGCCCTTGGCATCGGAGGCGCCGACGACGCGCCCGCCCTTGAAGCCGCCGCCGGCGACGACAGCGCAGAAGACCGGGCCGAAGTGATGGCGGCCGCCATTCCAGGGCGAACCCCAGTCCACCTTGGGCGTGCGGCCGAATTCGCCGCTCCACCACACGATCGTGCTGTCGAGCAGGCCGCGGTCGCTCAGGTCCTGAAGCAGTGTGGCCATGCCCCGGTCCATCTCGGGCAACTTGCGGCGCATGGCCTGGAAGTGCTCCTTGTGGGTGTCCCAGCCGCCGTAGTTGATGGTGATGTAGGGGATGCCGCGCTCGACGAGACGCCGCGCCACCAGGCACGACTGGCCGAAGGTGGTGCGGCCGTAGCGGGTTCGCAGCTCGGCGTCCTCCTCCGACAGGTCGAACACCTTGCCGGCCTCGCCCAGGATGAGGTCGTAGGCCTGTTCCTCGGACTTTCGGAGCGATTCGAGGCGCGGGTCGTCCTTGAGGGCCTGGCCCAGGCCGTCGAGGTCGTGGAGCAGGTCGCGGCGCGCCTTCTGGCGCTCCTTGGTGATGCCGGGGGCGGCCACGCCCTCCACGAGGAACACCGGGCGGGCCGGGTCGCCGCCCGTGGCGAACGGCTTGTAGCGCGAGCCGAGGAACCCGGCCTCGGAGAAGCGGCCCTGCGGCTGGGTGAGCACGATGTAGGGCGGGATGAGGCCCTTGTAGCCCGCGTTGTAGCCCTTGAAGTAGGAGACGACGGCCCCGATGCTCGGATACACCACTTTGCCGCCCGGGTTGCGGCCGGTCTGGACCATGTAGGCCGCGGTCTCGTGGCCGTTGTTGCCGTGGGTCATGCTGCGGATGACGGAGTACTTGTCGGCCTGGTCGGCGAGCAGTGGCAGGAGCTCGTTGATCTGAAGCCCGTCCACCTTGGTCGGGATCGGCTTGGTGAAAGGCCCGCAGTAATCGTGGCCGGCATCGGGCTTGGGGTCGAAGGTGTCGGTGTGGGGGGGGCCGCCCCACATCCAGATCTGGATCACGGCCTTCGCCTTGGCCTGCGGGGCGGCGGCCCTGGCGGACTGCCCCATGCCTCCGGCGAGAGCGAGGCCGGCGGCGCCGCACAGGCCGCGGCGCAACGCCTCGCGGCGTGAGACCGGTGTGCCGCTCGAGGCTCGAAGTCCCGAGGTCAGACGCCCAGTGCCCGCGTCCCTTGGCTCATTCATGGCAACACCTCGCCTTCCGTGCGACACGGCCTCGGCCCGCTCGGGCCGACGGCCAGAGACCTAGTGTCTGTACAGGAACTCCGTGCTGTTGAAGAGCGCCCAGGCCAGGTCCACCAGGGCGGCGGTTCCTTTGCCCTCTTCGGTTTCCGAGTAGGCCCTCACGATCTCCAGCTCCCGGGGCGTGGGGAAACGCGAGAGGATGGTGAGGTAGAGCTCGGTGGCGGCGGCTTGCTGGCTCTTGGCGCCGGAGAGCAGGGGTTGCAGGGGGCCGCCCTCGGTGATCTTGCGCCGGACGTGGCTGGAGTTCAACATGTGCAGCCGCTGCGCGGGGGTGAACTTGTTGCTGCGTTCGGCCTCGAGGCCGGTGTCGCGCGGCGGGCGGCCGAACATTTCGAGGAACGCGCTGGTGATGCTGCCGTCGGGCAGGGCGATGGAGCGCCGGTTCTCGGGGATCCACGTGAACGGCTCCGGGATGGCGCTGGAGTACTCTTCGGTCGTGCCCGTGATCTGGTTCAGGGCGTCAATGAGCACCTCGGCATCCAGGCGCCGGATGGCGTAGGAGGCGAAGTTCGCTTCGGCCTCGGGGTGTGTGCTCCTGGGCACGGCGGAGAGCTGGTAGGCCTTCGAGTTGAGGATGAGGCGGAAGAGGTGCTTGAGGTCGTAGTTGGCCGCCCGCAGCTCGTCTTCGAGGAGGGCGAGCAGCTCGGGGTTGCTGGGCGGGTTGTCGGGGCGGATGTCGTCGGGCTCGTGGATGATGCCGCGCCCCACCAGCCAGTACCATGCGCGGTTGGCGATGTTGCGGGTGAACCAGGGGTTCTTGGGCGTGATCAGCCAGTCGGCGAAGAGCTCGCGTGGGTCGCGGTCGGGCGAGAGGGGCACGCTCGTGCCGTCGGGGAAGGTGGCGGTCTTCGGCGCCTCGGGGCTGGCGGCCTTGGCGACGTCGAAGAAGACGATCTCCTCCTTCCACTCGCGGGTGCTCTTGTAGCCCACGCACGCGAAGAAGGCGGCCATTCCGGCCAGGCGTTCCTTGGGCCACTTCTCGGCGCGCTCGCCCATCAGCGTGAGCGCCACCGTGCGGGCCAGGGCCTCGGGGTCCTTGCTTTGAAGGGCGCGGTAGAAGTTCACCTGCGGTACGCGGAAGTTGCTGCCGCTGGCCGTGAGCAGCTCGCGGGCGAAGCGATCGTAGGGCAGGTTCTCCTTGAGGCTCGTGCGGATCCACGTGAAGTAGGCGTTCGCGGCGTTGGGCCACAGGTTGATGGGGAACTCGGCCTTCACCCGCAGCAGGTCGCTCCACTTCATCGCCCAGTAGTCGGCGAACTCCGGCCGCTGGAGCAAGCGGTCAATCAGCGCGGTGCGCTTGCCGGGAGAGACGTCGAGCAGGAAGCTCTTCGCCTCCTCGCGCGTGGGCACGGTGCCGATGATGTCGAGGTACACGCGGCGGAGGAAGACCTCGTCGGTGCAGGGGACGGCCGGTTCGATGCCGAGCGCCTTGAGGCGGTTGAACACGGCGTCGTCAATCGTGGCGTGCGGCGCGGCGCTGCGGGGCCGCTCGGCCGGAGACGCGGGAGCCTCGCCCGCGCACAGCCGCATCGCACCGACCGCGAGAGCTGCTGCGAGTAGGGTGGGGGTCTTCACGTTTGCCTCGGCGCCAGGTACCCACGCACCATCCGAAGACGCGCCGGCCCGCGGCTGTCGGGACGCATCGCCCGTGTCTTACACTACATATACTGCCCGGTTATCGAGGTCTTGTCAAGAGCCGCTGCGTCAGTGGAACAGCCAGAGCGGGATCGGCCTGAACTCGGGGTCCTCGCCGGGCCGGCTCGGGACACGATAGGTGTGGGTCTTGACGGCGTTCACCGCGTCGGTGTCCTCCCGCTGCCCGTCGCCCCGGGCCTTGCCGAGGCCCCAGGTGACGGCGTAGCCCTGCTGATGGACGGCGGCCCCGAAGCCCACGCCTGCGGCGATGGCGACCCAGCCGCGGATGCTATCGAGGGGTGCCGGCTTGATGCAGTCCTCCGGCTTCTGGCGCTTCGGGTTGCCGAGCTGGCCGTGCTCGTTCGTTCGCGCCCAGGTCCATATCTGGCTGTCCTCGGCCAGGGCCACGCGCGGCGAGCCCCTGCCGGCGATGGCGATGATCTTGGGCAGGCCCGGCACGCGGCCCGGCTCCGGGCTGTGCTTGGCCCCCGTGAAGTAGTCGGTGGACCCGATCTCCCACACGGCGCCCTGCTTGTCGAGGGCGAGCGAGGGGGTGCCGGCGCACACGTCCACGATGTCGCGCAGGCAGGGCACCTTTTCGGGCTTCTTCAGCGACAATTCCCGCGGTCCCGTCCTGGGATTCAGCACGTGGAGGGGCGGGTCGCCCCAGACCCAGACTTCGCCGTCCTCATCCACGGCCAGGGTGAAGCCGCCGGTAGCGGTGGAGATGGCCTTGATCTTCTTTTCCAGGCCCTGCACCTGCACGGGGCTCTTGCGCCGCTCACGCGTGCCATCGCCCAGGTTGTAGCTGCCGTTGAAGCCCCAGGCCCACACCGTGCCATCGGCCTTCAGGGCGAAGCTGTTGCCGATGCCGGCATCCACGGCCACCACGTCGCTCAGGCCGGGCACCAGGTTGGGGGCGCGGTCGGGGGCCGGCTTCGCATCGCCGATGCCGAGCGCTCCGCCCCCGCTGTCCGCCGTGCCCCAGGTCCACACCGTGCCGTCCGACTTGAGGGCGACATAGTGGCCGACCTGGATGCATGCCAAGGCGACTACGCCGCTCAGGCCCGGGGTCTGGTTGGCCCGCGAGCGCCATTCGTTGGACTGCTTGAAGTCCCTGGCGATGAGGGTGGGGCAGCCGACCTGGCTGTTGCCCCAGGTCCACACGGTGCCTCCTGGCCCGATGGCGGCGATGCGGGGGTCGGGGTACTCGCCGCCGTTGGCGTCAATCAGGCGCAGCCGTGGCCCGCTGCCGGCCGAGTCGTCTTGCCACGTGGCATCGCCCGATTGTGCGAAGGCGCAGGTCATGCTGTCGTGCACCTTCACGATCAGGCGGTCCCAGTCGCCGCGTGGCGGCAGGCGGAGGCGGCCCACGAGCTGGTCGCCCGCCCATTCGCCCTCGAGCGGCCGGTCGCCTTGATGCAGGAGCTTGAGCGGGTCCGTGCCCTTGCCATAGGCGACGTTGTAGTAGAGGAACGGGCGATCCTCCTCGTCGCTTTCCTTCACGGTCACGTCGGCGAAGAGCACGGTCGAGCAGCCGGGCAGAACCCGCACGCTGACAATCTGGGGCGCGTTCTGCGGCCGCAGCTTGTGGGGCATCTCGCGGTTGTGCAGGATGGCCTTGAGGCCGTGAACCAGCTCCCGGTCGCCGCCGTACTTTGCGAGCCAGAAGGTCCAGAAGCTGTCGCGGTTGACCTCCATCTCGTCCTCATCGTTGAGGCATTCGGGCTCCTCGCGCAGAATGGCCCAGATGCGTTCGAGCTTGAAGTCGCACACGCGGTCGAACCACATCAGGTCGGCGGGCCAGGCCGCGGGCTTGGCATCCTGCTGCGACTGGGGCATGTACTCCCAGCCGGTGGTGTCGTGAACGTCCCAGAGGACGGCGGCGACCTCGGTCTCGTTCCACTCGCGGCGGCCCTTGACGTCGCCGCGCCACGCCACGTTTCCCCCGGCGTCCAGATAGCCCTCCTGGGCCGAATTCCTGGGCATGCCGGGGTACCAGGCGTGTTCGATGTTGTAGCCGTCGTGGGTCAATCCCGCGGGGTGGTAGACGAAGACGCGTTCGCCCTTGAGGGTGGGCGAGCGCTGGAGGACCGCGGGGAGGAAGTCGGCCCAGCCCTCGCAGAGGCCCATCTCTTCTGTCTTGCAGGCCAGGGGGTCATGGTCGTTGGCCTCGTCGGAGAAGGGGTTGCCCCCGTGGCCCCAGGGGTAGGGTTTGGGGAGCGTCCAATAGATATCGTGCATCAGCTTGTGGCCGTACTCGTGCAGCATGGTGCAGCGCAGGGCCTGCCAATTCCACCAGCGCTCTTCGTCGCGTGCTTCCTCGTCCCTGAAGAGATCCGCCTTGCCGATGTCAATCCAGGCGCCCTTCTGGGGCTTGAAGATGTAGGCGCTCTTGTTGGCGGGGTAGAAGAGGCTGGTGGAGCGGCGGAGCTCCTTCTTGTCCGCGCAGTTCCGGACGAGGAAGCGGTAGGCCTCGTCGCAGCACTGGGTCATGAAGAGGGCCGCTGTGGTGCGACGACCGTCGTCATCATAGTCCCACGATGTCACCCGCAGGTTCTGCCAGCCCGGGATCGTGGGCGCCGGCGGGTCGGGGCACTCCTTCGGACCCACGTAGACGTTCAGCGTCCGAGTCTCTCCATCCCTGATGTACACACTGTCCGTCTGCCCGTTGTAAGGGAAGATTCGCGCGAGACCGCCGAGGTCGAGCCCGAGGATGTAGTTGGTCTTATAGCAGGCTACCGTAATGTCTTGCCGCCGTCCCTGCCTGTCCATCACATCCTTTTCGAGGAGGACCTGGGCACGGACTTCGATGTTCACGCGCAGGTGGTTGAAGTCGGGGCGGAAGAAGCGCTGCTGGAACGTGACTTTGTACTGGCCGGTCCAGTCGGTGTAAGTCGTGACGTCGCCGACGGCAAGACAGTCGTTCTCAACCTGCACCTGGGTGTTGGCCGCGGCTTTCCAGGCGCCGAGGGTGTCGTCCACCTTGTACGCGCGCTCGTGGCCGTTCCAGTAGTACACGGTGCCCTGCACCGTGATGTCGGCTGACCCGGCGCGGGCGAGCACGAGCGCGGCGGCGAGAAGCACGTGGCGACCCGGCGTGGCCATGACTCTCTCCCTGGGTCGTGCTGGATTGTAGGCCGACGGGCCGCCTCTGTCAAACCCCGAGACGCGGGGGCGTGGGCCATTTCCGTAGGTAGCTCTTGTTGCGGATTCTCGTAGCGACAAGCGTCCCGCTTATCAAACGGATGAAAAGAGCCGCAAGCGGGACGCTCGCGGCTACCATTGCGGCGTGTCCTCCACTTCTGCCGGCCTGGACACTTGCCTCCTGGTGTCAGAAACTACCTACGATTCCTGCCCGCACCCGAGACGCGGTTTCGGGTTGACGCCGCGCAAGCCTGGAAGATAGAATAGGATGCGGAGGCGGAAGAACCCGAGCGAGGCCGGGATGACGCGAGAGCGGCGGAGCATGGTTCGCCTGCTGATCGTGGGTGCGTTGGTGGGCCTGTACGGCGCCGCCAGCGTGTATGCGAACGTCGTGCAGAAGGCGGAACTCGTCTACACCCACTTCGCCTACATCCCCGCGGTGCTGGCCGCGCTCTGGTGGGGGTGGCGGGGCGTGGCCGTGTCGGTGCTGCTGGCCGGCGTCAGCCTGTCGCTGCACGCGGCGGGGCTGGCTGTGTGCGTGTTGTGGCATGACCTGGCTCGGGCGGGGTTCCTCGTGGCGGCTGGGGCGTGCGCCGCGGCGCTCAGCGAGCGCGTGGCGGCCGGCCATGAAGCCTTGCGCCTCTCGGAGCGGCACCATAAGCTCCTCGTGGAGAAATCGCTCACGGGCATCCTCCTCTACTGCTACCCCGATTTCCGCATCACTTTCGCCAATCAGCACCTGGGGGAGCTGTTGCACTGCCGCCCGGCCGAGCTGGTGGGCCGCAGCGTGTGGGAGCTGTTCCTGTCGGAGGATCTGCCCCGTGTGCGCGGGCTGGTGGCCGAACGCGAGGCCAAAGGCTTCGCCGACCTGCACTACGAGGCCCGCCTCGTGCGGGCCGATGGCTCGTGGCTCTGGGCCGATGTGCTCAGCTCCGTGGCCCAAGAGGACTCGGGACGCACGGTGCTGATGAACGTGTATGACATCACGGACCGCAAGGAGGCTGAGGCCAAGCGCCGCGAGCTGGCCGACCTCGCCCGGCGCCAGGAGGACCAGCTCGTGCACTCGACCCGGCTCGCCGAGCTGGGCGAGATGGCGGCCGCGGTGGCCCACGACCTCAACCAGCCGCTCACCGGCATCCGCAACTTCGCCAAGAACGCCCTCTACATGCTGGAGGAGGGGGGCGGCGCCTCCGACGAGGTCAAGGACAACCTGCGCCTGATCACCGAACAGGTGGATCGGGCGGCCCGCATCATCAACCAGATGCGCGGCATGACGCGCAAGGCCGACCGCCAACTCGCCCTGGTGGACCTCAATGCCATCATCCGCGAGAGCGTGGAGTTCCTGATGCCCCAACTGCGGCTGACCGGGGTCGAGACCCGCCTCGAACTGGACCCCGAGCTTCCGCGGATTCTGGGCGACCGGACCCGCCTCGAGCAGGTCTTCCTGAACCTCCTGACTAACGCCCGGCAGGCGATGGAGGAGACGGCGACGCGGCGTCTGACCGTGCGCACGGCGTGCGCCGCCGGCGGCAACCGCCCCGTGGTGCTCGAGGTGAGCGACACGGGGAAGGGCTTCTCGCCCGAGGAGGCGGCGAAGCTCTTCACCCCCTTCTACAGCACCAAGAAGCACGGCCACGGCACGGGCCTGGGCCTCACGATCTCCGAGCGGATCGTCAAGGACCACGGCGGCGTGATCGCCGCCGAGGGCGAACGCGGCCGCGGCGCGCGGTTCACCATCCGGCTGCCCCTGCCCAAGCCGGAGGAAATCCGGGAGGCCCTGGGAAGCGATGTCTAGCCCCGCCCAACAGCCATCGGGCATGATCGTGGTGATTGACGACGACGAGGCCGCGCGCCTGTCCATCACCCAGATGCTGCGCCTGCGGCGGTACCGCGTGCAGGCCTTCTCGTCGGCCGAGGCGGCGCTGGCCTGGCCCGGGCTGCCCGAGGCCGATGTGGTGGTCACCGACGTGAAGATGCCGGGCCTCGACGGCGAGGAGTTCCTGGCCGAGGTGATGCGGCGCGGCTTCGCGCCGCCGGTGATCATGGTCACCGGCCACGGCGACGTGTCCATGGCCGTCCGCTGCCTGAAGGGCGGGGCCTACGACTTCGTCGAGAAGCCGTTCGAGGCCGATGTGTTGCTGGCCTGCGTGGCGCGCGCGATGGAGAAGATGGCCCTCCGGCGCGAGGCCGCGGAACTGCGCCGGCGCCTGAAGATGCTCTCCGCGGAGGAGGACGGCCGGTTCGGCATGGTCGGCCGCAGCCGCCCGATGCTCGACCTCTACGAGCAGATCGAGGTCGTCGCCCGCTCGAGCGCCCCTGTGCTCATTGCCGGCGAAACGGGGGCCGGCAAGGAACTGGTCGCGCGGGCCATCCACGCCGAGGGCCCCCGAGCCAGGGGGCCGTTCGTGCCCGTCAACGCGGGGGCATTGCCCGAGACCACGCTCGAGAGCGAGCTCTTCGGGCACGCCAAGGGCGCCTTCACGGGCGCTGAGACGGAGCGCGCGGGCAAGCTGGTCTCCGCCTCGGGGGGCACCCTGCTGCTCGACGAGATCGAAAGCATCTCGGTGCGGGCCCAGGTGCAGCTCCTGCGCGTGCTCGAGGATGGGCTGGTGCAACCCCTCGGCGACGACAGGCCGCGCAAGGTGGACGTGCGCCTCCTCGCCACCACCAAGGCCGACCTCCAGCAGGAGGTGCGGAACGGCCGCATGCGCGAGGATTTCTACCATCGCATCGCCGTTCTCACCATCGTTGTGCCGCCCGTGCGCGAGCGGCGCGAGGATATCCCGCTCCTCGCCTCCTTTTTCCTCAAGCAGGCGGCCGACCGCAACGGCGTGGCCGTGCCCAAGCTCACCGAGGCGGCCCTGGGCGCCATGCTGCGCCACAACTGGCCGGGCAACGTGCGAGAGCTCAAGAACGCCATTGAGCGGATGGTCATCACCGCACAGGCGGGCGTAGCGGGCGAATTCACCCTCGATGAGGCTTTCTCCTCGGGGCGCCTGCTTTCGCTGCCGGCCACCGGCGGGCTGCTGCGCGAGGAGATGGAGCGGACCGAGCGCTCCGTCATCGAGGCCACACTCCGCGAGCAGAAGGGGGAGGTCGGCGCCACCGCGGCGGCACTCGGCATCTCGCGCCGCGCCCTCTACGAGCGCATGCGCAAGTACGAACTGAACAAGGAAGGTTTTCGCGAGAGCTGATCGCCCGCGCGGCGGCCTATGAGCATCTGTGGGCATAAGTCTCCCATGTGAGCCGGATGCCCAGAACGCATATGACCATCCAGGTCAAGAACTTACAGTCGAAGCGGGCCTTCTGGCCACCGCTCGCCGTCCTCCCGCCTCACCGCTCGCCCATAGCCCAATCCCGCCTCTGCCAGCCGATGGTGCACCTGTAACTTCTTGCTGAAAAACTACTTAGGGCATCTGGCGCGCTTCCTTGTGCAATCCGGCACGAGGGTTGCTTTAACCCTCAACAACCGGAGGGTGGAGGCTGTGTGCGTGACGCTGGACTGTCTTGCAAAGGCGCTCGGCGCCCGGATCCTCACGGCGGATGGCAGTGGCCCACGCGCCATCGAGCGGGTCTACGCCGGCGACCGCATGAGCGATCTCCTGAATCACACCTCGCCCACTGCGCTCATTGTCACAAACCTGGCGACCGCCCAGCTCGTTCGCGCGGTTGCGCTCCTCGATGGCTCGGCAGTGTGTCTCCTCAACGCGATTGTCCCAGGGCCGGAGCTGCTGCGCGCCGCGGCCAACAGCGGCACCGTGTTGATGGTCTCGCCGTTCGACATGTTCGAGACGTGCGGACGGCTCTACGATTGCCTGCGCCGCGAGCGCTCGGCCTCCCCCTCATGAGCACCGCCATGTACCGCATCATTGCCGGTGACTACGAACGCGTTGGGGCCGCCTCGAGCGAGCTCAAGGGCATGCTCAAGAGGGCGGGCGCGGAGCCGACCGCCGTGCGCCGCGCGATGATCGCCGCCTACGAGGCCGAGGCGAACGTGGCCATCCACTCCCACGGCGGCGAGATGCGCGTCACGCTCGACGAGGGGGTGCTGGATGTGGAGGTCGTGGACGCCGGCCCGGGCATCCCCGACATCGAGGCGGCGATGAGGGAAGGCTACTCGACCGCTCCCGCGGCCGCGCGGGAACTGGGCTTCGGCGCCGGCATGGGCCTGCCCAATATCAAACGCAACAGCGACCGCTTCGAGCTCGAGTCGGCGCCGGGCAGCGGCACGCGCCTGAGCTTCCGCATCTACCTGGCGCCCCAGGCGGCGGGGTGCCGCGCGCCCGTGTGGCTGCGCGTGGCGGCCTCGCGGTGCACCGGCTGCTTGCGTTGCCTGCGCGCCTGCCCCACGGAGGCGCTCCGCGTGCGCGGCGGCCGTCCTCAGGTTCTCGAGCACCTCTGTTTCGGGTGCGGCGCGTGCCTTGCGGCCTGCCCGGCCGGCGCGCTGACGCTGGAGGGGGTGGAGGAGACCCTGGACCGAGTCGCCGGCACAACGCTCATCGTGCCCGCGGCATTGCTTTCGCAGTTCGGCGCGCGCTTCGGCCCGGGCCGGGTCCTGGCTACGCTGGCCGCGCTGGGTGTGGCCGAGGTCTGGGTGCAGGAGCACTGGGAGCAGGCTCTGCGCGAGGCTGTGGCGGCAGTTGCGCGCGAAGAGGGCCGGCCCTGGCCCGTGCTGTCGCCTGTGTGTCCGGCAGTCGTGAGCCTGGTGGAGATGCGGTTTCCGTCGTTGATCCGTCACCTTGCCCCCTTCGCCTCCCCCGTGGAGGCCGCCGTAAGCGAGGCGGCGGGCCGGGACGCTGCTGTTGCGGTGGGCTGCCCCGCGCAATGCAGCGTGCTTGCCGCCTCGCGCGGGCGGCTCCGCGGAATCGTGGCATCCAGCTTGCTGGTGCAGGCGGTTCGGCGGCAGGCCGCCGAAGGGGGCAGGGGTGACGCCTCGCCGCGCGTCCCGCGGCCCGAGGCGGTGGGCGAGCGCGGGGAGGACGTTCTTCGCGTCACGGGCGCCCGGCGCGTGATCGCGGCCCTGGAGGAAGCGGAGAACGGCCTGTTGGCCGACGTGCCGGTGCTGGAGCTCCTCGCCTGCGAGGAGGGGTGTTTCGGCTCGCCGCTGTTGCGGGGCGAGCCCGCCGTGGCCCGCTGGCGCTGGGCCGGCGCCAGCGGCGCGGCGCGCCCGGCCGCGCGAGCCATCCGCCGCGAGAGGGCCTTCGCGGCGCGGCGGGGCCTGCGCCTCGATGAGGACATGGCCCGCGCGATCGCCAAGCTGGCCGAGATGGACCGGCTGCTCCGCGAACTGCCGGGCAGGGATTGCGGGCTGTGCGGCGCCCCCACCTGCCGGGCGCTGGCCGAGGATATCGTGCTGGGGCGCGCCGACGCGGCCGCGTGCCTGCAACGCCGCCTGGACAAGGAGGACAAGCGGTGAAGCTGACCGAGATCATCGAGCGCCTGGGCCTTCAGAACCTGACGCCCGAGATCCCGCTCGACGGGCGCGAGGCCAAGGGCGGCCACGTGTCGGACCTCCTGAGCGACGTGCTGGCCAATGCCCCTCGCCAAGGGGTGCTGGTGACGATCCAGGTGCACATGAACGTGCTCGCGGTGGCCGTCCACGCGGGGCTGTCGGCGGTGGTGTTCGCCGCCGGCCGCCTGCCCGAGGCGCCGGTGCTGGCCAAGGCCGTGGAGGAGCAGATGCCGCTGTTCGCCTCGCGGGCGTCCGCCTTCGACCTCGTGGGGGAATTGCACGCCCTCGGGCTCCGGGGACGCCATGCGTGAGGCGCTTTGCGGCCGACTTGCACGTGCACACGGCGCACTCGCCCTGTGCCGCCGACGAGATGACCCCGCCCGCCATTGTGGCTCGGGCGCTTGAGTTGGGGCTGGCGATGATCGCCATCTGCGACCACAACAGCGCGGAGAATGCGGCAGCCGTGCAGGAGGCCGCGGGCGGCCGCCTGGCCGTGCTGGCCGGCATCGAGATCACCACCCGCGAGGAGATCCACGTGCTCGGCCTTTTCGCCGATGCGGCGGCCGCCGGCGTGGTGGGCGCGAAAGTCCGCGCCGCGCTCCCCCCGCGCGCACGGGCCGATCGCCAGCTGCTCTCGACGGGCTGCGGGCTCGATCTCGCCCAGACCGTCGCGCTCGTGCACGGGCACGGGGGGCTGGCCGTGGCATCGCACGTGGACCGGCCCTCCTACGGCGTCATCGCCCAGTTGGGCTTCTTCCCGCCCGACGCCGCGTTCGACGCGGTAGAAATCTCGGCCGCCGGCGCCAGGAGAATCGCTGACTCCGGGCGGCCCATTACGGATTGGCGGACTAAGGCCGCCATCCCCGTGGAACTGCCCGTGGTGTGCGGCTCCGACGCCCACTCGCTCGACGAGTTGGGCGCGGGACGTACGTGGGTGGAGGCCGAGGACGCTACGTTCGAGGAACTGAGGCTGGCCCTGTGCGCGCGGGAGGGCCGGAGGTGTGGCTGTGCGTGACCTTTCGCTGCACCTGCTGGACCTGATGGAGAACTCGATCCGCGCCGAGGCCACGGTGATCTCGGTGACGATCGAGCAGGACCTCGCGCGGGACAAGCTGCGGATCGTGGTGGAGGACAATGGCCCCGGCCTGTCGGTGCCGCCGGAGCAGGCGACCGACCCCTTCTACACGACCAAGGCCGGGAAGCGCACGGGCCTGGGGCTGAGCCTGTTCCAGGGCGCGGTGGAGCGTGCCGGCGGGCGCATGACCCTGAGCCGTTCGCCCCTGGGCGGCCTGGCCGTGGCGGCCTGCATGCAGCTCGGGCACGTGGACCGCAGCCCGATGGGCGACCTGGCCGCCACCCTGTCGTCGGTCGTGTGCACGAATCCGGACGTGGATGTCTGGTGCCGGCTCATCGTCCGGGGGCCCGGGCAGGACGATGGCCGCGAGTGCGTGGTGCGCTCCTCGGAGGTGGAGAAGGAGCTTCCTTTCGGCGAGCGGTGCGGGCTGGCCGTGGCCCGGCGGCTCGCCGAGAAGGTGCGCGAGGGGCTGGCCGCCGTGGAGATCCTGGCGTGATGGGACGCCGCGTGAGGCGTGAGAAGAAAGGAGAAAGTGGCATGTCAGACGGAAAGGCGAGCGGCGCCGTCGAGGAGCAGGTGACAGAGCAGTCGCTCTACACCCAACTCGACGAGGTGCTGGAGAAGTACCGCGAGACGAGCGGCGCGCTGATCCCCGTGCTGCAATCGGCTCAGGACCTCTTCGGCTACCTGCCCGAGCAGGCGCTCAAGCGGATCAGCCTGCGCATGGGCAAGTCGTACAGCGAGGTGGCAGGGGTCGTGGGGTTCTACTCGTTCTTCTCCACCGCGCCGCGCGGGCGGCACCTGGTGCGCGTGTGCCTGGGCACCGCCTGCTACGTGCGCGGCGCCAAGCAGGTGCTGGAGGCGATCAAGGACCACCTGCGCATTGACGTGGGCGAGACGACCGGCGACCGCACGTTCTCACTGAGTGTGGCGCGGTGCTTCGGTGCCTGCGGCCTGGCCCCGGCCATGATGATTGACAGCGAGGTGCACCAGCGCGTGAAGGCCAACAAGGTCAAGGACATCCTCGACCAGGTGCGTCTCCAGGACGTGACCGCGAAGAAGGGAGACTGAGCCGTGGAGAAGAAGATCACGAGCCCGGCCGACCTGAAGGCCATCCGCGACAAGGCGCGGGCGGCCGTGGAACTGCGTACGAGCCAAGGCGACACCCACGTGGTGGTGCACATGGGCACCTGCGGCATCGCCGCGGGCGCGCGCGACGTGCTCGGGCAGGTCGTGAGCGAACTGAGCGAGGCCAAGGCGGCCCACGTGACGGTGAAGCAGACCGGCTGCCTGGGCCTCTGCGACCAGGAGCCCATGATGACCATCACCGACAAGGCGGGCAAGGAGTTCCGCTACGGCAAGCTCGACCGGCACAAGGTCCACGAGATCATCCAGGAACACGTCCTCGGCGGCCGGCCGGTCATCGAGCACATCATCACCTACTGAGGTGAAAGGGGCACAGAAACGCATGGATACCACACGATGTCACGTGCTGGTCTGCACGGGCGCCGGGTGCGTCGCCTCGGGAGCCAACGAGGTGCGCGACGCCTTCTGCGCCGAAGTCGAACGGCGGGGCCTCGACAAGGAGGTCAAGATCGTCGAGACCGGCTGCCTCGGCCCCTGCGCCGTGGGCCCGGTCGCCGTCATCTACCCCGACGGCGTCTTCTACCAGGGCCTCGAGGCGGGCGACGCGCCCGAGATCGTCGAGGAACACCTGCTCAAGGGGCGCGTGGTGGACCGCCTGGTCCACAAGGAGCCGGCCAAGGAGGAGCCGATCCGCGCGATCGGCGACATCCCCTTCTTCGGCAAGCAGGTCAAGATCGTGCTGCGCAATTGCGGCGTGATTGACCCGCTGAACATCGAAGAGTACATCGCCCGCGACGGCTACCAGGCCCTGGCCAAGGTGCTCACCAGCATGACGCCCGACGAGGTGATCGTGCAGATGAAGCAGTCGGGCCTCCGCGGCCGCGGCGGCGCCGGCTTCCCCACCTGGCTCAAGTGGAGCCTCTGCCGCAAAGCCGAGGGCGACGTCAAGTACATCCTCTGCAACGGCGACGAGGGCGACCCGGGCGCGTTCATGGACCGCAGCGTGCTCGAGGGCGACCCGCACAGCGTGATCGAGGGCATGGCCATTGCGGCCTACGCCATCGGCGCCTCGCAGGGCTACGCCTACATCCGCGCCGAGTACCCGCTCGCCGTCGAGCGCTTCGAGCACGCGCTCCGGCAGGCGCGCGAGTACGGCCTGCTGGGCGAGAACATCCTGGGCACGAAGTTCTGCTTCGACCTCGAGGTGCGCAAGGGCTCGGGCGCCTTCGTGTGCGGCGAGGAAACCGCGCTGATGACCTCCATCGAGGGCAAGCGCGGCGAGCCGCGGCCCCGCCCGCCTTTCCCCGCCAACAAGGGCCTCTGGGGCAAGCCCAGCGTGCTCAACAACGTCGAGACCTTCGCCAACGTGCCCGCCATCCTCCTCAAGGGCCCCGAGTGGTACGCCTCGTTCGGCACCAAGCTCTCCAAGGGCACCAAGGTGTTCGCCCTGGCCGGCGCCGTGAACAACACGGGCCTCGTCGAGGTGCCGATCGGCACGCCCCTGGGCGAGATCATCTACGACATCGGCGGCGGCATCCCGGGCGGCAAGGCCTTCAAGGCCGCGCAGATCGGCGGCCCCTCGGGCGGCTGCATCCCGCGCCAGCACCTCAACGTGCCGGTGGACTACGAGAGCCTGACCGAGCTGGGCGCCATCATGGGCTCGGGCGGCCTGATCGTGATGGACGAGGATAGCTGCATGGTGGACGTGGCGCGGTTCTTCCTGGACTTCGTGCAGGAGGAGTCGTGCGGCAAGTGCGCGCCCTGCCGCGTGGGAACCAAGCGCATGCTCGAGATCCTCGAGCGCATCTGCAACGGCAAGGGCGTCGAGGGCGATGTCGAGCGGCTGATGGACCTGGGCAAGAAGATCAAGGACACGGCGCTGTGCGGCCTGGGCCAGACGGCGCCCAACCCCGTGCTCTCCACCATCCGCTACTTCCGCGACGAGTACGACGCGCACATCCGCGAGAAGCACTGCCCGGCGGGCGTGTGCCCCGGCCTCGTGCGCGCCCCCTGCCAGAACGCCTGCCCGGCGCGGGTGGACGTGCCCGGCTTCGTGTCGCTGATCGGCGAAAAGCGCTACGCCGAGGCCCTGCGGCTGCACCGCGAGCGCAACCCGTTCGCCAGCGTGTGTGCGCGCGTGTGCTTCCACACGTGCGAGGACAAGTGCCGCCGCGCCACCCTCGACGAGCCGCTCTCGATCCGCTTCCTCAAGCGCTTCATGGTCGAGCAGGAAATCACCGTCCAGCTCCCCGAGATGCGCGAGAACGAGGCCAACGCCAAGCGCAAAATCGCGATCATCGGGGCCGGCCCCGCCGGCCTGTCGTGCGCCTACTTCCTGGCCCGCCTGGGCTACCGCCCGCGCATCTTCGAGGCCGAGCCTCGCCCGGGCGGCATGCTCGTGCAGGCCATTCCCGCTTACCGCCTGCCCCGCGAAGAGCTGGCCCGCGAGGTGCGCATGATCGAGCGCATGGGCGTGGAGATCGAGACCGGCGTACGCCTGGGCAAGGACATCACGCTGGCCGGCCTCCGCAGCGAGGGCTACGAGGCCGTGTTCCTCGGCATCGGCGCCCCGAACGGCGTGCGCCTGGGCATCCCGGGCGAAGAGGCGAACGGGGTGGTGGACGCGATCCGCTGGCTGCGCGAGTACAACATCCGCGGCTCGGCGCCCGTGGGGCGCAACGTGGCGATCATCGGCGGCGGCAACGCCGCCGTGGATGCGGCCCGCACGGCCATCCGCCTGGGCGCCCGCACCGTCACCATTCTCTACCGCCGCACGCGGGCCGAAATGCCGGCCTACATGGAGGAGGTTGAGGGCGCCGAGCAGGAGGGCGTGCGCCTCGAGTGCCTCACCGCCCCCGTGGAGATCGTGAGCGAGGGCGGCCAGGTGGTCGGCGTCAGGTGCCGCTCGATGACCCTGGGCGCGTTCGACCGCTCCGGGCGCCGCTCGCCCACCGCCAGGGGCGACGGGACCTACCTCGTGAAGGCCGACCAGGTGATCGCCGCCATCGGCCAGTCGCTCGACCCCAGCGAGATCATCAACGGCACGCCGCTGAAGCTCAACGAGCTGGGCTTCATCGAGGCCAACGCCGTGAGCGGCCGGACGTCGGTGGAATGGCTCTTCGCCGGCGGCGACGCCGTCACAGGCCCCAGCTCCGTGGTGAACGCCATCGCGGCCGGCGAGAAGGCGGCCGTGGCGATGGATGCCTTCCTCAGCGGCGAGGCGCATCCCTTCTGGCGCAAGGACAAGCAGGTGGACACGTACTTCGACCCCGACGCCGACCCCGTGGAGTACCCGCGGGCCCGCATCCGCCGCATCCCGGTGGACAAGCGCCGCAGCAACTTCCGCGAGGTCGAGCGCCCCTGGCCCGAGAACATCGCCGTCCGCGAGGCACGTCGCTGCCTGCGGTGCGACTTCCGCCGCGAATGACCCCCGGTGAGAACCTCCCGCAGGTCCCAGACCTGCGGGAGGTCACGACAGCGAAAGGAGCCAAGTCCCTATGCCAACGCTGACAGTGGACAACATCCCCGTCGAGGTCAGCAACGGGGCGACGATTCTGGACGCGGCCCAGAAGGCCGGCATCCGAATCCCCACCCTGTGCTACCTCGAGGGTGTGCAGGCCATCGGCGCGTGCCGCGTGTGCGTGGTCGAGGTCGAGGGCGCTAAGACCCTCGTCGCCTCGTGCGTCATGCCCGCCGCCGACGGCATGAAGGTGCTCACCAACTCCAAGCGCGTGCGCGACGCGCGCCGCACCATCGTCGAGCTCCTGCTCTCCGACCACGAGGGCGACTGCCAGACCTGCGACCGCAACGACGACTGCGAACTCCAGAGCGTCGCCCGCGAGCTCGGCATCCGCCAGGTCACCTACGCCGGCGAGAAAGGCAAGCGGCCCAAGGACACCAGCACCCCGGCCCTCGTGCGCGACATGGCCAAGTGCATCGCCTGCCGCCGCTGCGTCACCGTGTGCGGCGAAACCCAGGGCGTCGGCGGGCTCTTCCCGCAGAAGCGCGGCTTCAACACCCTCATCGGCCCGGCCTTCGGCGCCAACCTCAACGACATCGTGTGCGTGCAGTGTGGGCAGTGCGGCGCCGTGTGCCCCGTGGGCGCCATCAGCGAGCGCGACCAGATTGACGAGGCGTGGGCCGCGCTCGACGACCCGACCAAGCACGTCGTGGTGCAGACCGCGCCCGCCATCCGCGCCGCGCTCGGCGAGTGCTTCGGCTACAAGCCGGGCACCCTCGTCACCGGCAAGATGGTCACCGCCCTCCGACGCCTCGGCTTCGACGCCGTCTTCGACACCAACTTCACGGCCGACCTCACGATCATCGAGGAAGGCACCGAACTCCTCGTGCGCCTCAAGAAGGCCCTGGTGGACAAAGAGGCCGTGGCCCTGCCCCAGTTCACGAGCTGCTCGCCCGGCTGGATCAAGTACTGCGAACACTTCTACCCCGAGCTGCTGCCGAACCTCTCCACCGCCAAGTCGCCCCAGCAGATGTTCGGCGCCGTGGCCAAGACCTACTACGCCCAGAAGCTTGGCAAGCGGCCCGAGGACATCGTCGTCGTCTCCATCATGCCCTGCACCGCCAAGAAGTTCGAAGCCCAGCGGCCAGAGATGAACGACAGCGGGGTGCGCGACGTGGACATCGTGTTGACGACGCGCGAGCTGGGCCGTATGATCAAGCAGGCAGGTATTGACTTCACGACGCTGCCGGACGACAAGATGGACGCCCCGCTCGGCCTCTCGAGTGGCGCGGCCGATATCTTCGCCAACACGGGCGGTGTCATGGAGGCGGCCCTCCGCACCGTCTATGAAATCGTCACCGGCGAGCCGCTGCCCTTCAAGAACCTCCACGTCAAGCCCATCGTGGGCCTCGAGGGGGTGAAGGAGGCGGAGTTGACGATTCCCAAGGCCGTGCCCGAATGGAAATTCCTCGAGGGCGTCACGGTGCGGGTGGCGGTGGCCCACGGCCTGAGCAACGCCCGCAAGGTGATCGAGCGGATCAAGAGCGGCGAAGGCCAGTACCACTTCGTCGAGGTGATGACCTGCCCCGGCGGCTGCATCGGCGGCGGCGGCCAGCCGCGCCTGACCACCGACGCGGTGCGCAAGGCGCGCATCGCCGCCATCTACAAGGAAGACGAGGGGAAGAAACTCCGCAAGAGCCACGAGAACCCCGAGATCAAGCAGATCTACGAGGAGTTCCTCGTCAAGCCCCTCGGCGAGAAGTCGCACCACCTGCTGCATACGCACTACGAGCCGCGGCAGAAGGTGTAGAGGGATTGCGGACCGGCGGTTTCGGATTGCGGATCGGGGGCCCCATGCCTCCGAGCCGCAATCCGGAATCCGCGGCCAGAAAGCGGACCATGGGCATCGTCTCGACGATCCGCGAGAAGTGCAAGCGCTGCTACACCTGCGTGCGCGAGTGCCCGGCCAAGGCCATCAAGGTCGAGGGCGGGCAGGCCATGGTCATCGAGGAACGCTGCATCGCCTGCGGCAACTGCGTGAAGGTGTGCGCGCAGAAGGCCAAGCTGATCGAGGATAGCATCGCCAGCGTGCGGCGCATGCTGCGGAACGGCTCCCGCGTGTTCGCCTGCCTGGCGCCCTCGTTTCCCGCCGCCTTCCATCCCACCCGCCCGGGCAAAGTCGTCGCCGCCCTGCGGCGGCTGGGCTTTGCCGAGGTGTGGGAGGTGGCCTTCGGGGCCGAGCTGTGCAGCCAGGCCTACGGGCGGCTGTTCCGGGAGGCCCAGCGCGCGGGCCGGCGCGTCATCGCCTCCCCCTGCCCCGCCGTGGTGGCCTTTGTCGAGAAGTACATGCCGGCGCTCCACGACGCGCTGGCGCCGATCGTGTCGCCGATGATCGCCGCGGCCCGCGCCATCCGCAAACGCCACGGCGACACGGTGCGCATTGTCTTCATCGGGCCCTGCATCGCCAAGAAGAACGAGATCCGCGACCCGAAAGTGGCCGGCGAGGTGGATGGCGTGTTGACCTTCCGCGAGCTGGCCGACATGATCCGCGAGGCGGGCCTTGCGCCCGACGAACTGCCCGAGAGCGGGTTCGACAGCCCCCGCTGCCACATCGGCCGCTCGTTCCCCATCTCGGGCGGCCTCCTGAAGACGGCCGGGCTCTCCACCGACATCCTCGAGAACGCCGTCGTCATCACCGAGGGCAAGGACCGCGTGCTCGACGCCCTCGACGCCGTGGCCGAAGGGCGCAGCCAGGCCCGCTTCTTCGACGTTCTGTTCTGCGAGGGTTGCATCAACGGCCCGAAGATCCTCAACGATCTCAGCGTGTTCGCCCGCAAGGAGATCATCGCCGACTACGTCAACGAGCAGAGCCGGTTCACCACGCAGCGCGACCTGGCCGATGCCCTGGCGGAGTTCGAGGGCCTGGACCTCCGCCGCGGCTACACGCCCCAGGACCTCAAGCTGCGCCATCCCACCGAGGACGAGATCACCCAGGCGCTGCGCTCGCTGCGCAAGTTCGCCCCCGAGGACCAGCTCAACTGCGGCGCCTGCGGCTACCGGACCTGCCGTGAGAAGGCCATCGCCGTCTGCCAGGGCCTGGCCGAGCCCGAAATGTGCCTGCCCTACCTGGTCGAGGAGCTCGAGGAAACGTGCAAGGAGCTCCAGGCCTCGCACGCCGAACTCAAGTCGGCCCACCAGCGCCTGATCGAGAGCGAGCGGCTGGCCTCGATGGGCCAGCTCTCGGCCGGCGTGGCCCACGAGATCAACAACCCGTTGGGCACCGTGCTGCTCTACTCGCACATGCTGCTCAAGCAACTGCGCGACGGCGACCCGCGCCGGGCCGACCTCCAGATGATCGCCAACGAGGCCACCCGCTGCAAGGCCATCGTGCGTGGGCTGCTGGACTTCGCCCGCCAGTCGCGCGTCTCGAAGGCCCCGACCGACCTGGCGGCCCTGGTGGCCGAGGTCTTCGCCATCCTGGCGCCCAAGGCCAAGGAGGCCGGGGTGGCGCTCGCCTGCGACGTGCCGGCCGACCTGCCTCCCATGATGCTCGACGCCGCCCAGATCAAGCAAATGCTCGTGAACCTGGTGCACAACGGCGTGGACGCCACTCCCGAGGGGGGCAGGGTGGAGGTGGGCGCCCGGCTGTGCGACGCCGCACACCGCGTGGAAATCCGCGTGACCGACACCGGCTGCGGCATTCCCGAGGAGAACCTCTCGCGCCTCTTCACCCCCTTCTTCACCACCAAGGAGATGGGGCGCGGCACCGGCCTCGGCCTGGCCATCTGCTACGGCGTCGTCAAGATGCACTCGGGCGATATCGCCGTCGAGAGCCAAGTGGGCAAGGGCACCACCTTCACCGTCACCCTGCCCGTCGGCGATGGCCTGGCGGCGCCGGACGCCGCTCTCCCGCTCCCCGGCACCGTGGCCAAAGGGGGAGCACGATGACCCGCGAGGCCCCTCTGATCCTGCTCGTGGACGACGACCCGGACTTCCTGGACATGACGAGCCACGTTCTCGAAGCAGCCGGCTACCGTGTGGCCACCGCGCCGGACCCTCCCACGGCGCTGGACCTTCTGGGCCGTGAGACGCCTTGCCTCGTGGTGACCGATCTGATGATGACCGGCCTGGACTCCGGCTTCTCGCTGGCGCGGCAGATCAAGACCGACCCCCGCTTCCGAGGCCTGCCCGTGATCGTCGCCACGGCCATCGCCTCGCGGCTCGGCCTCGATTTCGCCCCGCGCACCGGCGACGACCTGTCGGCCATGCACGCCGACGCCTTTCTCGAGAAGCCCGTGCTGCCGGCGGACCTGCTCGCGGCGGTCCACAGGCTCCTGGCCCGCCGCCCAGAAGGGGAAAAGCCATGAGCGACCCCGTGCGCATCCTGGTGGTGGACGACGAACTCGGCATGCGCGAGGGCTGCCGCCGCATCCTGGCCGACGAGGGCTACGAGGTGGAGACGGCCGCCGACGGCCTGGCCGGGCTCGAGCTCTTCCGCGAGCGCGGCAACTTCACGGCGGCGCTGGTGGACCTCAAGATGCCGCGCATGGGCGGCCTGGAACTCGTCGAGAGAATCCATGAGCTGGACCCCGACGCCCTGATCCTCGTCGTCACCGCCTACGCCACGATTGACACGGCGGTGGAGGCCACCAAGCGCGGCGCCTACGGCTACATCCCCAAGCCGTTCACCCCCGACGAACTGCTGCTGCCCGTGCGCAACGGCCTCGAGCGCCGCGCACTCTCCCTCGAGGCCCGCCGCCTGCGCGAAGAACGCCAGAACCGCCTCCTCGAAGTCGCCTTCGAGCGCTCCAAGTGCAATACGGTGATCCACTGCATGACCGACGGCGTCATCGTGGTGAACCGCGACGGCCAGGTCGTGCTGCGCAACAACGCGGCGGCCCGCATGCTGCCCGAGTGCGCGGCCCTGCCGTTGCCCGCGCCGCTCGAGCAGTTGGCCTGCGCCCCGCTAACGGGCCTCGTCACCGAGGCACTGCACGCCACCTCGCTGCCGCTCATCGTCTCGCGCGAGATCGCGCTCGACCAGTGCACGTACATGGCCAACGCGAGCCCGGTCTTCGAGCCGGGCGGCGACATTCTCGGCGCCGTGGCCGTGCTCCGCGACATCACGGCGCTCAAGAAGCTCGAGATCGCGAAGTCCATGTTCGTCTCCATGGTGGCCCACGAGATCAAGAGCCCGCTGGCCGCCATCGAGGGCTATCTCAACGTCATCCTCAGCGGCGTGGGCGGCAACGACCCGCAGCGCGACCGCAAGATGCTCGAGCGGTCGTTGCTGCGCGCCCGAGCCTTGCGGGGCATGGTTGCCGACCTGCTGAACCTCACGGCGATGGAGACCGGCGACTTCGTTATCAAGCGCGCCCCGCTCGACCTGGGCGAGGCGGTGACGGCGGCGGCCGAAGCCTGCCGCGAACGGGCCGAGGCCAAGCACATCGAGCTGAAGCTCCAGGGTGCCGATCGCGCCGGCGCGCCCGTGCTGGCCGATCGTGCGGCCCTCGTGAGCATCTTCACGAACCTCATTGACAACGCGATCAAGTACACCCCGGAGAACGGACACGTGGCCGTGGAGGTCGAGCCCAACGGCATGTACGCCAAGGTGGCCGTGAAGGACGACGGAATCGGAATGGCGCCGGAGGAGAAGGAGCGCGCCTTCGACGAGTTCTACCGGGCGAAGAACGCGCAGACCGCCCACGTGCCCGGCACGGGCCTGGGCCTCACGATCGTCAAGCGCCTCGTCGAGATCCACCAGGGCCGCGTCACCCTCGACACCGCACCGGGCAAGGGCAGCACGTTCACCGTGCGGCTGCCCGTCGTCAAGCCCGACGAAGCGCACTAAGGCCGCGACGCCGATGAAGCGAAACGAGATCCTCGAATGGCTGCGGGAGAACGACGAGGAGCGCCTCGATGAGCTGTGGCGCGCCGCCGACGCCGTCCGCAGCGAGCACGTCGGCGACGCCGTCCACCTGCGCGGCCTGGTCGAGGTCTCCAACCACTGCGTGCGCTCGTGCGCCTACTGCGGCCTGCGCGCGCCCAACCGCGCGCTCCGGCGCTACCGCCTCACAGCCGACGAAGTGCTCGCCTGCGCCCGGGAGGCCGCCGCGCTGGGCTTCGGCACAGTTGTGCTTCAGGCCGGCGAGGACTACGGCCTGACGCGCGAGGGGGTGGCCGACCTCGTGCGGCGCATCCAGGCGGAGACGCCGCTGGCCGTGACCCTGAGCCTGGGCGAGCGGCCCGACGCCGATCTCGCTGCCTGGCGCGCGGCGGGGGCCGACCGTTACCTGCTCCGCTTCGAGACCTCCAACCGCGCCCTCTACGACCGAATCCACCCGCCGCTGGCGGGCCGCCCGTCCGACCGCATCGCGATCCTGCGCCGCCTGACCGCCCTCGGCTACGAGGCCGGCAGCGGCGTGATGATCGGCATTCCGGGCCAGACCTATGACGACCTGGCCGCCGACATCGCGCTGTTCCGCGAACTGGACCTCGACATGATCGGCGTTGGGCCCTACCTTCCTCACCCTGCGACCCCGCTCGGCGGCGGCACAGGCGGCGCGCCCGCCGCCGACCAGGTGCCCAACTCCGAGCTCATGACCTACAAGGTCCTCGCTCTCACCCGGCTCATCTGCCCGTGGGCCAACATCCCCAGCACCACGGCCCTGGCCACCCTCAACCGCGAGCGCGGCCGCGAGCTGGGCCTGGCGCGCGGCGCCAACGTGGTGATGCCCAACCTCACGCCGCCCCAGTACCGGGCGCTGTACGAGATCTACCCGGCCAAAGCCTGCCTGTTCGAGGCCTCGCGCGAGACCCACGAGGCCCTGAAGCAACGCATCCTCGCCCTGGGCCGCACCCTCGGCACAGGGCCGGGCCGTTCCGCGCGACGTGACCGCGCGACCCCTCCGGCGCGCGCGTGATATCGAGGTGTGCCATGCGACCGACGAGTCTGACGAGTCTGACAAGTCCGACGTGCCCGACGGGTCCGGCCGGCTCCGCGGCGGGCGCCGTGGATTTCATTGACGACGCGCTGCTCACGAGCCTGGCCGAGGCCGGGCCGGCCGACCCCGGCCAGGTGCGGGAGATCATTGCCAAGAGCCTCGCCAAGCAGGCGCTGAGCGTGGAGGAGACGGCGGTGCTCGTGCGCGCCACCGAGCCGGCGCTCGTCGAGGAAGTGTTCGAGGCGGCCCGCGAGCTCAAGCGCACCGTCTACGGCAACCGCATCGTGCTCTTCGCGCCCCTCTACATCGGCAACTACTGCGTCAACGACTGCGCCTACTGCGGCTTCCACCGGTCGAATGTGGACGCCGTCCGCCGCACCCTGGGCGAGGCCGAGATCCGCCAGCAGGTCGAGGCCCTGGAGGACCACGGCCACAAGCGCCTCATCCTCGTCTTCGGCGAGCACCCGCGCTACACGCCCCAATTCATGGCCGACACCGTGCGGCTCGTCTACAGCATCCGCAAGGGCCGCGGCTCGATCCGCCGCGTGAACATCAACGCCGCGCCCCTCGACCACGAGGGCTACCGGCTCCTGAAGGCCGCCGGCATCGGCACCTACCAGATTTTCCAGGAAACCTACCACCACCCCACCTACGCCCGCATGCACAAGCAGGGCACGCCCAAGGGCGACTACCTCTGGCGCCTCCACGGCCTCTCGCGCGCCTTCGAGGCCGGCTGCGACGACATGGGCATCGGCGCCCTCTTCGGCCTCTACGACTGGCGCTTCGAGGTCCTCGGCCTCGTCGCCCACGCCGTGCATCTTCAGAAGACCTACAACGTCGGCCCGCACACCATCAGCTTTCCGCGCCTGCGGCCCGCCTCGGGCGTGCACCTCCGGACGGGCTACGAGGTGAGCGACGCCGACTTCAAGCGCGTGATCGCCATCCTGCGCCTCGCCGTGCCCTACACGGGCCTCATCCTCACCGCCCGCGAGCCCGCCGCGCTCCGCCGCGAGGCCATGGGCTTCGGCGTCTCGCAGATTGACGCCGGCAGCCGCATCGAGCTGGGCGGCTACACCGAGGCCGGCGACGCCCAGGTGCGCGAGCGCGAGCAGTTCGAACTCGGCGACATCCGCCCGCTGGACGCCGTGATACGCGAGCTGCTCGAGGACGGCTACGTGCCCAGCTTCTGCACCGCCTGCTACCGCCTCGGCCGCACGGGCGAGCACTTCATGGAGTTCGCCATCCCCGGCTTCATCAAACGCTTCTGCACCCCCAACGCGCTTTCCACGCTGACGGAATATCTGGTAGACTATGCTTCGCCGCAGACCCGCGCCGCCGGCGAGCGGCGCTTGGCCGAGGAACTGGCCCAGATGCCCGACAGCCCGCTCAAACGCCAGCTCCTCGAACGACTCGAACGCATCAGGACTACCGACGAGCGCGACCTCTACTTCTGAAGCATGGCGCACTACCGCAAAGAACACGACCTCCTCGGCGAGCGCGAAGTGCCCGCGGAAGCGCTCTGGGGCATCCACACCCTGCGCGCCGTCGAGAACTTCCCCCTCGCCGGCCGCCCCGTCCACCCCGCCCTCATCCACGCCTACGGCACGGTGAAACTGGCCTGCGTGAAGACCAACCGCGCGCTCGGGGCCTGGGGCGACGACGCGGCGAAGGCGGATGCCCTCGAGGCCGCGTGCCAGGAGATGGCCGAGGGCAAGCTCGACCGCCACATCGTGGTGGACTCCCTTCAGGGCGGCGCCGGCACCTCGACGAACCTGAACGTCAACGAGGTGCTCGCCAACCGCGCGCTCGAGCTGCTCGGCGAGCCGCTGGGCCGCTACCAACGCGTCTCGCCCCTGGACGACGTCAACCGCCACCAGTCCACCAACGACACCTACCCCACGGCCCTCAAGCTCGCCGCCATCCGCCTCGTGCGCGCGCTCGAAGACAAGATCGTGCCCCTCCAAGAGGCCTTTCAGGCCAAGGAGAAGGAGTTCGCGCACGTCGTGAAGGTCGGGCGCACCGAGCTTCAGGACGCCGTGCTGATGACGCTGGGCCGCGAGATGAGCGCCTGCGCCGAGGCATTCAACCGCGACCGCTGGCGCATCTACAAGTGCGAGGAGCGCCTGCGGGTCGTCAACCTCGGCGGCACCGCTATCGGCACCGGCATCGGCGCGCCCCGGCAGTACATCTTCCGCGTGGTGGACACGCTTCGCGAGCTGACCGGCATCGGCTTCGCCCGCGCCGAGAACCTCGTCGAGGCCACACAGAACGCCGACGTGTTCGTCGAAGTCTCCGGCATCCTCAAGGCCTGCGCCGCCTCGCTCCTGAAGGTTTCGGGCGACCTGCGGCTCCTCTCCTCCGGCCCCGAGGCAGGCCTGGGCGAAATCCGCCTCCCCCAGCGCCAGGCCGGCTCCTCCATCATGCCCGGCAAGGTCAACCCCGTCATCCCCGAGGCCGTCTCCCAGGCCGCCATGCTCGTGATGGCCCACGACCAGGCCATCGCCTTCGCCGCCGCTTCGGGCAACCTCGAACTGAACGCGTTCCTCCCCCTCATCGCCCACTGCCTGCTGGAGAGCCTGGAGCTCTTAGCCCGCTCGTGCGACATCCTGCGGCGCCTGTGCGTCGAGGGCCTCGCGGCCGACGAGGCGCGCTGTCGCGCACACCTCGATGCCTCCACCGCCACGGCCACGGCGCTGCTCGGCTGCCTGAGCTACGAGGCCGTCTGCCGCCTCGTCCAGATCGCCGCCCGCGAGGGCAAGAGCGTCAAGCAGTGCGCCATCGAGCTCGGCCTCCTCACCGAGGAACAGTTCAACGAAATGGTCAGCCCCGAGGCCGTCTGCCGCCTGGGTACCCCGCCGGTGAGGAACGGATGAATGGATGGTTGGATGGATGGATGCCAGAGAAGACACCGACCCGTTGATCCTCTCCTGGATTCATCCATTCATCCACCCGCGCATTCATCCCCCGTATGTTAACGGGAGACCTGACTGATGGAGCGAACTCCCAAGGGCTTGCGGCTGCATATCGGCCTCTTCGGCCGGCGGAATGTCGGGAAATCGAGCCTGCTCAACGCCATCACCCGCCAACAGGTCTCCATCGTGTCGGACGTGGCGGGCACCACGACCGACCCGGTCGAGAAGCCGATGGAGCTGCTGCCCCTCGGCCCCGTGCTCTTCATTGACACGGCGGGGATTGACGACGAGGGGGCGCTCGGCGAGATGCGCGTGGCCCGCACCCGCAAGGTCTTCGACCGCACCGACCTCGGCGTCATCATCGCCGAGCCCGGCCACTGGGGCGCCTTCGAACAGCAGATCTACGACGAGTTGCGCGCGCGGAAGTGTCCCGTCATCGTCGTCTTCAACAAGTGCGACCTCGGCGAGCCCGACGCCGCCCTCGTCGAACGCCTCCAGAAGGAGAAAGTCCGAACCGTCCGCACCGTTTGTAATGCGGCCTTCAGGCCGTCTCCTGAAGAGCGACGGGCTGAAGCCCGCACTGCGAACACGGGGATTCTGGACTTCCGACAGGCGCTCCTCGACACCGCGCCCGCCGACTTCCTCAACAATCCCGCGATCCTCGCCGACCTCGTGGGGCCGGGCGAGATGGCTGTCCTCGTGGTACCCGTGGACAAGGAGGCCCCGAAAGGCCGCCTCATCGTGCCCCAGGTGCAGGCCATCCGCGACCTGATTGACGGCGACGCCTTCGCGCTCGTCGTCAAGGAGCGCGAGCTGCGCGAGGCCCTCGACCGCCTCAAGAAGCCGCCCAAGCTCGTCGTCACCGACTCGCAGGCCTTCCTCAAGGTCGTAGCCGACACGCCGCGCGACATCCCCCTCACCAGCTTCTCGATCCTCTTCGCCCGCTACAAGGGCGACCTGGCCGAGATGGTGCGCGGCGCCCTCGCCTGCGAGACCCTGCGGCCCGGCGACCGCATCCTCGTGGCCGAATCGTGCTCGCACCACCCGATCGCCGAGGACATCGGCCGCGTGAAGATCCCCCGCTGGCTCACCCAGCTCGTCGGCGGCAAGCTGCACTTCGACACGATCCAGGGCCACGACTTCCCCGACGACCTCGCCTCGTACAAGCTCGTCATCCACTGCGGCGGGTGCATGATGAACCGCCGCGAGATGCTCACCCGCATTCTCCGCTGCAAGCAGGCGGGCGTGCCGATCTCCAACTACGGCCTCATCGTCGCCTACTCGCTCGGCATCTTCGAGCGCGCCCTCGAGCCCTTCCCCGCGGCGCTCGAGGTCTACCGTGAAGCCCTGGCCGCCAGGGCTTAGCCTTCGCGCGCCCCCTCGCGTTTGCTATACTATCCCTCGGCCCGCGGAGCGAACAACATGCCAGCAGCGAAGAGCGTTGGTGCAGCGGTTCTCCTGGCCTTCGCCCCGGTAGCTAGAACAGGGGAGGGGACCGGGCCTCAGGCAACGGTCAGCCAATATGGGATCACATGGACCTTGGCCCAGCCAGCCCGCGTCGGGCGCTTCGTGACGGGCGACTGGTGGGTGGTGGGGCCGGTGGTGGTCAACGCCGTCAGCCCTGCGCCTGCCGACGGGCGGAACGGCTCGGTGGTGAATCCCCCAGCGGGCAAACGCCAGGGCTATGACGACAGAATCACCGGCTACGATGCCTCGCTCCGCGCCGCTTTCCCCCTCACGCTCAAGCCCGGCCAGTCGCTCGTCACGACGGCCAGCGTCGGAAAGGTCGGCGACAAGACGCCCGACACGGTGCCCGGCCAATACTGCCGCGGGCCGCTGCGGACGGCCACCGTGCTGACCTGTGTGGCCGAGCCGCCGCCCGCCGACGCCTTCCGCCCCGCCTATGTGGGCGACAAGAAGCCGGCCTTTGCCGCCAGCCAGCTCCGCCGCGACCTCTTGCCGCGCCTCCAGCCCGTCGGGCCGCTGCCCGACGTCAAGCTCCACGAGCGCTACCTCGAGCGTATCTGGCTCGACCACCTCCACGAGTGGCCCAACCGCCTGATGCACCCGCTGGAGAACATGCCCGATTACGGCCGCGAGATCACCAACATCGTCTCCACCGTCTCGCTCCTGCTCCTCCTCGACGACCCGGCGCCTGTGGGCGTGGCGTCCCCGCCCCGCGAAACGCTCCTCCTCCGTTTCGTGCAATTGGGCATTGACTACTACGGCGCCACGCAGTCGGATGCCGACTTGTGGCGCGCCAATGGCGGGCACAACTCGGGCCGCAAGATGCCCATCCTCTTCGCCGGCGTGCTCCTCGGCCACGACGGGATGAAGGGCGTGAAGGCCTCATTCGCGGAAGACCAACAGACCTACTACGGCACGGGCTACCGCGGCCAGAAGGCGCTCTGGACCATTGACACCACGGAGGCCCGCCGCCACGAGCACCTGCCGCCCGAGCGGTGGGCGGGGCCGCCCTTCAAGGGCGATAACGACGGCTGGAAATCCGAGGGCTACCGCCTCCTCAACGGACCCACCTGGGTCGGCCAGGCCCTCGCCGCCCGGCTCCTCGGCGCCAAGGGCTTCTGGGGCCACGAGCCCTTCTTCGACTACGTGGACCGCTGGGTGGCCGAGGCCGCCGACGGCACGGTGGACAAGAGCACGATGAAGCCGACCGGCTACCAGCCCTTCCCCGGCGGAGCGGGCGGCTTTGTCGGGGCCATGTGGAAGGCCTATCGCTCCAGGGCCGACGAGATCGGCGCCCAAGTGCTTGCCCGGGCGAGAAGATGAGGAAGACCCCGAAGGCACACGGACCGGCTCGGACGCACACGGACGCATGCGGGGCACGGGTGCGCGCACACGTTCGTGCGCGTCCGTGGAAGCCCGTGGCGCTGCCTCACAAGCTCAAGGGGTATTCATGACCACGATCCAATTCCTCGACTACCTCGGCACCCTTGCCTTCGCGGTGTCCGGCGCGCTCAAGGGCGTGCGGAAGGAGATGGACATCTTCGGCGTGGCCGTGCTGGCGACGGTGACGGCCATCGGCGGCGGCACGATTCGCGACACGCTGCTCAAAGCCGATGTCTTCTGGCTCCGCGACCCGGTCTACGTGCCACTGGCTGTGGCGGCGGCGATCGGGGTGTTCGTGCTCTACCATTGGGTGCAACGGGGCCGATGGGAGCTGCTGATCGCCGACGCCGTGGGCCTCGGCGTGTTCGCGGCCATCGGCGCGGTGAAGGCGTGGGACGCCGGCACCGGCCTCGTGGGTGTGGTGACGATGGCCTGCCTCACGGGCGTGGGCGGGGGCATCATCCGCGACGTGCTCGCGCGCGACGTGCCGGCCGTGCTCCGCGAAGAGGTCTATGCCTCGGCCACGATGGCGGGCGCATTTCTCTTCTACGTGCTCATGCGCGCCGGGGCGGGGCAGGGCGTAGCCGTGTGGGCCGCGGCGTGCCTCACCCTCGCCGTCCGCCTCGCCAGCATCGCCCTCCGCTGGCACCTGCCACGCCGGATTGTGGATGAAAACGAGCCGTGAGGCGCTCCCCCTCTCGAAGGTTCCAGTGCCTTTGGGAGGGGGGCGAAGGATAGACACCCGCCGGCCAGCACCCTCCCGAAGGTATCGGAACCTTCGGGAGGGCTCGCTGGCGCTCGCGGCTCCGCGACCGGCCCGGCCCCGTCCCCATCATCGTTTGAAGCTGACTCTGCGATAGCCGAACTCGCGCAGGCAGTCGAGCACGTTCATCACCCAGCCGTGCTGCGCGTCGTCGGCGGGCTCCATGAGCACCGGGAAATCGCGCCCGCCGGGCACGGCGGCGAGGTCGCGCAGGCGGACGCGCACGGCGCGCCAGTCGGGCATCACCTGATGGTCAATGGCGACCTGGGGCCGCGGCGCCTCGGCCGTGCCGATGTTCCGCACCGCGATGGCAAGCTCGTCAAACCGCCCGGCGATGCGGGGGCCGGTCGGCGGCAGGCGAGTCTCCAGTTCGCGATCAATCTCGCGGAACCGTGTGCCGACCATGAAGAACAGCAGCAGCAGGAACACGCAGTCAATCAGTGGGGTGAACGACATCTCGGTGAGTTTCACGCGACGCTCGGGCTGGCGGAGCAATGTACTCATCGCGTGTCCTCCAGGGGACGTCTGCCCCCTGACCCGAGTATACCTCGAAACTGCCGCGTGTCAATTGAGCGGCGGAGCAAATGTCGAATACCAAACGCCGGCTTTCGAATGACGAGAGGAGGCGAAAGAGAGCGAGCCCCCGCCTACCCCGTGATCGAAGGCCAAACGCGGCACGCATTACTTAAGTGTATATATAGCAGTAAGTTAGGCGGCCATCTGTAAAACCGCCGTAAATGGTCTAGGACGCGAGATCAGCGGCCCCTTTGACCCCTGATACCTTCGGCGGCCGGGCTCTGGGAGCGGAAGGCAGAAGTGTAGTATACGAGACGACTTGAGAAGTGTGGCGATTCGGCATGTCCGTCAACTCCGGATGCGTCCTGGGGCCTCTGAGTGCGTTCTCGGGTTATCGGACGTTATTGCGGCTCAGAACTCGGCGGACTTGGGGGTGCGGGGGAAGGGGATGGCGTCGCGGATGTTGGCCATGCCCGTGGCGAACTGCACGGTGCGCTCGAAGCCCAATCCGAATCCCGCGTGTGGGACAGTGCCGTAGCGCCGCAGGTCGAGATACCACCAGTAGTTCCTGGGGTCGAGGCCGCCTTCGGCCATGCGACGCTCCAGCACGTCGCGGCGCTCCTCGCGCTGGCTGCCGCCGATGATCTCGCCGATCTTGGGCACCAGCACGTCCATCGCCGCAACCGTCCGCTCGTCGTCGTTGACCCGCATGTAAAAGGCTTTGATGGCCTTGGGGTAGTTGCGGACGATGACGGGCTTCCTGATGTGTTTCTCGGTGAGGTAACGCTCGTGCTCGGTCTGGAGGTCGCGGCCCCATTCGACGGGGAACTCGAAGCTCTCGCCCGATTTCTGAAGGATCTCGATGGCCTCGGTGTAGGTGATGCGCTCGAAGGCGCTGGCGACGATGTGCTGAAGGGTTTCCATGACCGTCTTGTCCACCCACTGGTTGAAGAAGGCCATGTCGTCGGGGCAGCGCTCGAGGGCGGCGGAGAGCAGGTGCTTGATGTAGGCCTCGGCGAGGTCCATGTCGCCCTCGAGGTCGCAGAAGGCCATCTCGGGCTCGATCATCCAGAACTCGGCGAGGTGGCGGGGCGTGTTCGAGTTCTCGGCCCGGAACGTGGGGCCGAAGGTGTAGACGTTGGTGAGAGCGCAACAATGGGTCTCGACCGAGAGCTGGCCGCTGACTGTGAGGAAGGCCCGGCGGCCGAAGAAGTCCTGTGAGAAGTCCACCGAGCCGTCGGGCAGGCGGGGCGGTTCCTTGGGGTCGAGGGTGGTGACGGTGAACATCTCGCCCGCGCCCTCGCAGTCGCTGGCGGTGATGATGGGGGTGTGGACGTAGAGGAAGCCCCGGCCCTGGAAGAACTCGTGGGTGGCATGGGCCAGGCAGTTACGCACGCGGGCGATGGCGCCGAAGGTGTTCGAGCGGGGGCGCAGGTGGGCGACCTCGCGGAGGTATTCGAACGTGTGGCGCTTCTTCTGCATCGGATAGGCGTCGGGGTCCTGCACCCAGCCGAGCACGTCGAGCTTCTTCGCCAGCACCTCGACGGCCTGGCCCTTGCCGGGGGAGGCGCGCAGCTCGCCCTCCACGCGCACGGAGCAGCCGGTGACAAGGCGTTTCACTTCGCCCTCGTAGTTCGGCAGCGAGGCGTCGGCGATGACCTGGATTCCGGCCATGCACGAGCCGTCGTTCACGTCGAGGAACGACAGCTCCTTGGAGTCGCGGCGCGAGCGGAGCCAGCCGTAGACGACCACGGCGGCGCCGAAGTCGCGGCGGGCGAGGATATGCTTCACGCGGTGTTCTGGCTCAAGTGCTCGCATGTGAGCATCTCCGTCCGAGTTCGCATAGGGCCTACGGGTCCTATCGGGAGAAGAATGGCGCTATCGCCTCCCATATTTCCATGCCTCGTCGTACATGGCCAGGATGTTGGCGACGGGGCTGACGGCCTGGAGGTTGTGGCAGGGGGCGAGGATGTAGCCCGTGCCGTCGGAGGCCAGGGCGTCTATGCAGTGGCGCACCTCGGCGCGCACCTCGGCGGGGGTGCCGAAGGGGAGGATGCGCTGGTTCTCCACGCCGCCGTGGAAGCAGAGCCTGTGGCCATACTCGCGCTTGAGTTCGGCCAGGTCCATGCCGGGGCAGGTCCATTGAACGGGGTTGAGGATATCAATGCCCAGCTCGACGAGGTCGGGGAGGAAGGCGCGGCAACTGCCGTCGTCGTGGTGGAAGACCTTGATGCCGAACTCGCGGCACAGGGCGATGAAGCGGGCGTGATGGGGCTTGTAGAACTCGCGGTAGACGGCCAGGCTGATCATCGGGCCATGCTGGGAGCCGAGGTCGTCGGTCACCTGCGCCACGTCAATGAGGCCGTCGCAGGCCTCGAACATGCGGCGGTGGTGCTGGAGGATGAACTCGCACATGCGATCGAGCAGGTGGTGGGTGAAATCGGGCTTCAGCAACGGGTCGGTCAGCGAGAGCTGGAGGCCGCGGAGCAGGTTGTGCTGATAGAAGGGGGCCATGTAGCCGCACTGGAGCGCGTGGGTCTTGCGGCGTTCGAGGGCGGCCGCGCGCATCTCGGAATAGTCGAACCAGTCGGCGGAGGGCCAGCGGTAGGCTTCGAGGTCGTCCATCGTCTCGGCCGCGGCGAGGGGGTTGAACGACTGCTCGGCATAGACGCCGCCGTCGTAGGCCACGGGCTTGCTGCGCAGGCCCCACAGGTCCACCGATTCGCCCTCGGGCGCGGGGGGCAGGGGGGGGCCGACGTACTTCGGGCCGATGCCCGCGAAGCCGTCAATGTGCAGGAGCTTGTGGAGGTCGGCCCCCTCGCCGAAGTGGGCGCGCAGCTTGGCCCACACCTCGCCCGTCGCCCAGATGTCGGTCGGCACGCGGTCCACGGGCAAGCGATTGATTGCGGCCAGCACGCGCTCGCGGGAGTTCATCGCGTCCATCGCGGCTTCGTCCTCTCGGTCCGATCGGTCTGACCCGTCCTACAGGACCGACAGGACGGATAGGACCGATAGGACGCAGGCAGACCCGCTCGCTCACACGGGTTCGAGAATCTGAAGCGTCACCCTCACGACCAGGTCCTTCACCGCCGCGCGGTAGTCGGCCATGTGGGGCGCGGCGAGGTGGGCCTTGAGCGCGGCGAGGCTCTCCCACTTCTCGACGATGGTCACCACGTCCTCGCGGAAGGGCAGTTGCGCGCGGATGTCGGTCCGCGCGTCGAGTGCAGGGCCGTACTCCAGACAGCCGCCCTCGGCCTGCACCTTGGGCACGAGGGCGCGGAAGACGCGCAGAAATGCGTCCCGAACGCCGGGCTTCAACTCGATGTTGGCGATGACGTGGATCATGGCCTCTCCTTGCTCGCGGTGGTTTGCGTCGCCGCACCATTATACGCCGCGCCGCGATTTCGGCAACCCGCTTGACAAGGCGTGGACCGCCGGCGAAGATGAAGGCGAAGAGGCTGGGGGGAGACTTCTTGCAAGAAGTTTCCCCCCAGACCCCTCTTCAAGAACTCCTGCCTTGGCTGCGGCACTCGACCCGTGCCCCAGCCAAAGCAGGCTCTGGCGCGAATAGACGCACCTTGGGCGCGGGACGGGTCGAGTGCCGCAGCCAATCTGGAAGTTCTTGGGAAGAGGGGGTTCGGGGAGGGAACCCCTCTTCCAAGAAGGGCTCCCTACCCGATGCCTGGTTTCGATGTCGCGATCATTGGGGCTGGTCCGGCGGGGCTGATGGCGGCGATTGCCGCGGCCGAGGCGGGCGCGCGCGTGGCGGTGTGCGAGCAGATGGCCCGGCCCGGCGCCAAACTGCTGGCGACCGGCGGCGGGCGCTGCAACCTGACGAACACGGCCTCCGCCGACGAGGTGATGGCCCGCTTCGGACGGCAGGGGCGGTTCATGGCGCCGGCGCTCGCCGGGCTGGATGGGCCGAGGCTGAGGGCCTTCTTCGCGAGCCTCGGCGTGCCGACCCACGCGCCCGACGGCTTCCACGTGTTCCCGGAATCGAACTCGGCGCGGAGCGTGCTCGCGGCGCTCGTGGGCCGCGCCGAGGCGCTCGGCGTGCGGCTCCTGACAGGCGTTGAGGCGACCGCGTTGGGCCACGAGGGCATCGAGACGAGCCGCGGCGCGGTCCCGTGCTCGAGCGTCGTGCTGGCGACCGGCGGCAAGGGCTATCCCGCGCTGGGCGCGACGGGCGCGGGCTACCGGCTCGCCGCGCACGCGGGCCACCGCATTGTGCCGCCCGTGCCGGGCCTGGTGCCGCTGGTCGCGGCCGAGCGCTGGGTGGCGCGGGTGAGCGGCGTCACCGTGCCCGAGGCCGCGGTGTGGATTGACCTGCCGAGGCGACGGCATGCGAGGTCCGTGGGGCCCCTCTTGTTCACCCATCGCGGGCTGTCCGGTCCGGCGGTGCTGGACCTGTCGGCCGACGTTGCGGAGCTTCTGGCCGGGGGCTCGCCCGTGCCCTTGCGGGTGGACCTCGCGCCCGGAACGGCGGCCTCGGCGTGGGCTGCCCGCTTCGACGCCTGGCGCCGCGAGCACGGCAGGCGCCTCGTGCGCACCCTCCTCGCGGACCACCTGCCCGCGTCGCTCGCGGCGGAACTATGTCGGGTGGGCGGTTGCGGCGACGAGGTGCGGGCCGCCGAAATCACAGCAGCGCAGCGGCGCGGCCTGGCCTCGTGTCTCGCGGGCCTGCCGCTCACCGTCACGGCGACGGAGGGTTTCGGCCAGGCCATGATCACCCGCGGCGGCGTGGCGCTGGACGCGGTGAACCCCCGAACGCTCGAGAGCAGGCTCCGGCCCGGCCTGTTCTTCGCCGGCGAGGTGCTCGACCTCGACGGCCCGTGCGGCGGCTACAACCTCCAGTGGGCCTTCGTCAGCGGCGCCTTGGCCGGGCGCGCGGCGGCCGCAGGAGGCCCGAGATGAAGGCCGCAAACCCCCTGGTGCCCCTGGTGGTGTTCTGCTCCGCCGTTCTCGTCTGGTCCGCGATCCGGCCGCACTCCTACGATGTCTGGGCGTTCGAGATCGCCGCGGGGGTGATCGGGGTGGCGGTGCTCGCCGCCCTTTACCCTCGCTTCCGCTTCTCGAACCTGGCGTACGTGCTCGTAGCCGTCCACTTCGCGATCCTGGCCGTGGCCGCGAAGTACACGTATGCCGAGATGCCGCTCTTCAACTGGCTGCGCGACGCGCTGGGCCTGTCGCGGAACCACTACGACCGCGTGGGCCACTTCGCCCAGGGCTTCGTGCCGGCCATCCTGGCGCGCGAGGTGCTGCGACGCACGGCCGGCCTGCGGCCGGGCGGCATGCTCTCGCTGCTGTGCGCCTGCGTGTGCCTGGCCATCAGCGCGGCGTGGGAGATCATCGAGTGGTGGATCGTGGTCTTCTTCTACCCCACGAGCGGCCCGGAGTGGCTGGGGCTTCAGGGCGACGTGTGGGATGCCCAGTGGGATATGTTCCTGGCCCTCGCGGGCGCGGTGGCGGCGCTGGTGCTGCTCTCGCGGCGGCACGATCGGTCCATGGCCGCCGCGGGGCTCACCACTTCTTGAACACGAAGAACACGGCCGCCGCGATGAGGCCGAAGCCCACCAGGTAGTTCCACTTGAGCGGTTCCTTGAGGTAGAGCACCGAGAAGACGCAGAAGACGACGAGCGTGATGACCTCCTGCATCGTCTTGAGCTCGGCCCCGCAGAAGCCCTGCTGGTGGCCGATGCGGTTGGCCGGCACCTGGAAGCAGTACTCGATGAACGCGATGCCCCACGACACGAGGATGACCAGGAGGAGCGGCTTGTCCTTGTGCTTCAGGTGGCCGTACCAGGCGATGGTCATGAAGATGTTGGAGAGCGTGAGCAACACCACGGTGGGCATTGCGGGGGTCCTCGTTTCTCAGGGGGAAGGGGGCGGCGCCGCCTTGAGGGCCCGGGTGAGCGCGCGGTCGAGCGCGGCGGCGAACCGGGCTTTGTCGGCGGGCCGGATGGGCGCGGGGCCGCCCTGGATGGCGCCGGCCGCGCGCAGGTCCTGCATCAGGTCGCGGGTGGCCAGGTGTCGGCCCACGTTGGCCGTGTCGTAGGTTTCGCCGCGGGGGTTGATGGCCACGGCGCCCTTCTCGACCACGCGCGCGGCCAGCGGAATGTCGGCCGTGATCACCACGTCGCCCGCCGCCGCGTGCGCGGCGATGTGGTCGTCGGCCGCGTTGAAGTCATGGGAGACGAGCGCCAGCGTCACGAGCGGCCACCGCGGCGTGGCCAGCGGCACGTTGGCGACGAGCTGGACCGCCAGGCGCAGACGGTCCGAGGCGCGGAACACCACCTGCTTCACCTCGTTGGGGCAGCCGTCGGCGTCAATCCAGATCGTGGGGGGCATGCGCGTGCCGCGTCATCCGAGATGAATCTTGCCGCCGGGCCCCCCGCCGGGCACGCCCGGCAGGTTGCCGGGCATGGCGCTGGGCACCACGATGCGCGAGGCGGCCTGGCGCTGGTACTCGCGCACCTGCTCCATCACCTCGGCCACGGCGTCGCGCACCGCGTCGGGGAACTTCTCGATCGCCTCCGCGAGCGTGCGGGCCTCGAGCGGGGCCTCGATGGGCAGAGGCCCGCCGGTCGTCATGATCTGCGCCTGGCCGAAGAACAGCGTCTCGCGGCTCGGGTCCGGCGAGCCGTCGGCCTTGATCGGCAGAAGCTGGCGGATGGTGGCCACCCGCAGGTCGGTGATCGTCTCTTCGCGGTAGAGGCTCGACGCGTCCACCTTCAGTTCCCGCATCCCGTTCGGTTCGGGGCTGCCCATTCGTGCGTCCTTTGTACGAATACTTCCGGTTCCAGCCACGTCCCATAGGATACCCGATTCCGCGCCAAACCGCAACGTTCGGCGCCTCCCGCTTGAGTGCCGGCGGGGCGCGCGGATATAATGCCTGGGTGTCCCTGCGGTGCGGCCATGCGCGGGAGCCGGGTTCAGAGAGGCCACGCGATGAACGCCAACGATCCCACCGAAGGGCTGCCCAACGATTGGGCGAGCCGCGAGACCGAGCCGGGCGAAGACACCCACGAAACCCAGCCCATGCCCTCGCGCGCCGGCCGGGCCGGCGGCAGCGGGGCGCCGCCCCAGGCCACCGGCCCCTACCGCCTGGGCAACGTGCTGGGCGAGGGCGGCATGGCCCTGGTGTTCGAGGCCCACGACTCCACGCTCGACCGCCAGGTGGCCGTGAAGGTCATGCGGCCGGCGCTCGTCGGCGACGCCGAACTCCAGTCGCGCTTCCTGCACGAGGCCCGCATCCTGGGGCAGCTCGAGCACCCGGGCGTGGTGCCCATCTTCACGGCGGGCCGGCTGGCCGGCCACGGCCCCTACTACGCCATGAAGCGCGTGCGCGGCCGCACTCTGCGCGAAATCTTCAAGGCCATGCACCCGCGCGACTTCCAGGACCGCTCGCACACGGCCCGCCTCGTGGGCATCTTCGAGAAGGTGTGCCAGACCGTGGCCTACGCCCACTCCGCAGGCATCCTGCACCGCGACCTCAAGCCCGAGAACGTCATGGTGGACGAGTTCGGCGTGGTGGTGGTGCTCGACTGGGGCCTCTCGAAGAAGATCACCGCCAGCCCCGAGGAGCAGGGCATCGTGGCCACCCAGGTGGGCGTGGTCAAGGGCACGCCCGCCTACATGTCGCCCGAGCAGGCCAGCGGCAGCCCCGAGGCGCTCGACTTCCGCACCGACGTTTTCTCCCTCGGCATCGTGCTTTACGAGATCCTCACCGGCTCGCTGCCCTTCTCCGGCCACTCGCGCACCGACGTGATGGAGAAGGTCCTCCACCACGAGCCGCCGCACCCGCGCGCCCTCAACCGCCAGGCCAGCCGCACCCTCGCCGCCATCTGCATGAAGGCCCTCAACAAGGACCCCAACCGCCGCTACCCCACGGCCCAGGAGCTGGCCGAAGACATCCGCCTCTACCGCGACCTGCTGCCCACCAGCGCCTACCGCCCCGGCCCCCTGGAGGCCCTGGGCAACTGGATCGGCCGCCACCGCCCCGCCGCGGCCGCCATCGGCACGGCCCTCCTGCTCCTGCTCAGCTTCGCCGGCTTCGCCCTCCATCGCCGCGAGGCCGCCCGCATCCGCCGCCAGGAGCAGACCGACCGCGAGCACCTCGTGGCCCAGCTCGACGAGCAGCGCGAGAAGGAGAAGACCCAGGCCACCCTCCTCAGCATCCGCACCGGCATCGGCCAGCTCCGCGAACTCGACGAGCGCATCCTCGCCCTCCAGGCCGACCTGCCCAAGGCCGCCGACGCCCCCGCGCGCGCGGCCATCCAGCGCCAGATTGACGAGCTCGACACCATCCGCTACATCGCCTCGAACAACCTGCGCTCCGTCGCCATCGGCCTCATCACCCAGCTCTCGTGCAAGGCGGGCGGCGACCTCGCCCAGGTGGACCCCGACATCCTGAAGTTCTTCCGCGGCATCGCCGTCGAATCGGTGCGCGCCCTCGTCAAGCGCCACGACTACTACAAGGCCCACTACTACCTGTGGGACTTCCTGCGCACCGACCGCGACGTGCCCGCCAACTGGAGCGAGGAGCAGCTTGCCGAGCTCAAGGCCCTGCGTCGGCAGGTCGAGGAGAAGCTCCGCGAGGGCCAGCCGCCCGACGCCCCGCTGCCCGACTGGTCCAGGCACGCCGCCTACCTGCTCTCGCCCAAGCCCAAGTGAGCAGCCGCCGCTTCAGACGTCCCGCGTGCGGCGGCAAGGGGCAATGGTGTCAGATCTCCAAACACCAACTATCGCTGCCTGCCCCAACTCGCCGTAGCCTGCAATCGGTGAGAGTCTCCATTGGTTGGAGACGGACAGGATGGGCACGATGGACTGGGTGGCCAGCAGCCCACCACGCCCCCGCGGGCACTGTCCACCTCGTCCATCCTGTGCACCCTGCCCACCTTGTCCACTCCGCCCACGGGTTGCCGCGGCGCCGAGCCGTTTGACTCCCCGGGCAGAGGGCTGCTAGAATGGCCTCGACGGGAGGGCGGGGAAGCCCATGGCCGCTCCACGCAAAGGCTACCGCTACATCCAGCCCGAGGCCCTGGCGAAGGTGGCGAAGATGAACCTCGTCGCCCGCGCGGTGGTCGAGGGCTTCATCTCGGGCCTCCACCGCAGCCCGTTCCGGGGCTTCAGCGTGGAGTTCGCCGAGCACCGCGAGTACATGCCCGGCGACAATATCAAGGATGTGGACTGGCAGGTGTTCGGGCGCACGGACCGCTTCTATGTGAAGCAGTACGAGGAGGAGACGAACCTCAAGGCGCACATCCTGATTGACACGTCCAGCTCGATGACCTACAAGAGCGACGAGCACGGGTTGACGAAGCTGGAGTACGCCTGCTACCTGGCGGCGTGCCTGAGCTACCTGATGATCCGCCAGCAGGATTCGGTGGGGCTGGTGTGCTTCGACCGCGAGATCAGGCACTACATTCCCGCCCGCGCGACGAGCACGCACCTGAGCCTGATGCTGCGCCACCTCGAGACGCTGAAGATGGACGCCGGGGTGACGACGAACGTGTCGAAGACGTTCCACGATCTGGCCGAGTTCATCCGCCGCCGCGGGCTGCTGATCATCCTGTCGGACCTCTACGACGACCCGAAAGAGGTGGTGCGCGGCCTGCGGCACTTCCGGTACAAGAAGCACGAGGTCATCCTGTTCCATATCTTCGACAAGTGGGAGCTGGACTTCCCGTTCCGCAAGCTGTCGGACTTCGTGGACATGGAGACGAACGAGGAGCTTCAGGTGGACCCGCGCTACGTGCGCGAGGAGTACCGCAAGCAGGTGCAGGCGTTCATTGACACCTACCGGCGCGACTGCTCGACGAGCCGGATCGAGTACGTGCAGACCGACACGTCGGTGCCCTACGACTTCATGCTCTTTGCGTACCTGGCCAAGCGGAAGAGGCTGTTCTGATGGGTTTCCTCGCGTGGTTCTACCTTCTGGGCGCGGCGTCGGGCGGCATCCCAATCATCATCCACATGATCCACCGCCGGCGCGCCCCCAAGGTGCTCTTCCCCACGCTGCGCTTTCTCAAGGCCTCGAACGAGCGCACCTCGCGGCGGCAGAGAATTCAGGACCTCTTCCTCCTCCTCCTGCGCGTGCTGCTCTTCGTGCTGCTGGCCTTTGCGCTGGCCCAGCCATTCCTCGGCTCGCGCCTGTGGGGCGCGGGCAAGGACATCCACGCGGTGCTCCTCCTCGACAACTCGTACTCGATGGGCACGGAGCACGAGCGCAAAGCCCGCTTCGCCGTGGCCAAGGAACTGGCCGCCGGCATCCTCGAGAAATGCCTGCCCACCCAGGGCAGCCAGGCCGCCGTGCTCCTCTCGTTCCCGCCCCACGGCCACCCCAAGCCGTTCCTCACGCCCGACCGAGCGGCGCTCCAGCGCGACATCCTCAAAGCCCCGCTCTCACAGGGCCGGGCCGACCTGACCGCCGCCGTCCAGCGCGCCTACGACCTCCTGGCCGAGGAGGGCAACAAGGCGCCGACGATGGAGATCTACGTCCTCACCGACCTCCAGCGCAACGCCTGGCCCCAGCCCCGCCCCCTCGAAGAGAAGCACAAGAACCCCCGCCCCGCCCTCATCGTCATTGATGTCGGCCGCACCGACTACCGCAACATCGCCGTCACCGACCTCGCCGTCCACGGCGGCGCACGCGTGCGCGGCCGGCCCATCACCGTCCAGGCCAAGATCCACAACTACACGGCCGCCAAGGCCACCGTCAACGCCACCTTCTACGTGGACCAGGCCAAGCAGGCCAACCAGCAGCTCGAGATCCCCCCCGACCTCACCGTCACCGCCTCCTTCACCCACACCTTCACCGAGCCAGGCGTCCACAGCGGCTGGGTGCAGATTGACGACGACTCGCTCGCCCTCGACAACCGCCGCGACTTCTGCATCGAGATTCAGGACCACATCCCCGCCCTCGTCGTACGCGACGCCGTGCCGGCCATGCTCCAGCTCGACCCGACCTTCTACGTGGCCAAGGCCCTCGACCCGTTCGGCGACGACCCGGGGAAGCCCCGCTCCCTCGTGCAGGCCACGATCACCGAGCTGGACAAGCTCACCCACGAGCTCCTCCAGAAGACCCGCATCGTCGTCCTCGTGGACCCCGGCGCGCTCCAGCGCAGCCACATCGCCGTCCTGCGCCAGTTCGTCCGACGCGGCGGGCGCCTCATGATCTTCTGCGGCCCCAACCTGCGCCCCAAGAGCCTCAGCGACCTCCTCAACGACCCCGAGCCCGCCAACGCCCTCATGCCCCTCGAGATCGGCGAGCCCAAGCAAGGCATCCTCGACCGCAAGAAGTTCGAAACCCTCGTGAACCTCGACGACCGCCACCCCGCCCTCCTCGTCTTCCGAGGCTACCGCCTCGCCCAGACCGTCAAGGTCTACAACGCCGCCCCCATCACCGTCCCCCAGAACGCCCCCACCCGCATCCTCATCGGGCTCAGCGACGGCAACGCCTTCCTCCTCGAGAACCGCTTCCACGAGGGCCGCGTCGTCCTCTTCTCCACCTGCACCGACCCCGACTGGTCCAACCTCGCCGCCAGCCGCTTCTTCTTGCCGCTCCTGCACCGCCTCGTCTACCACCTCACCGAGCGCGAGGACGTCGAGGGCACCCACACCGTCGGCGCCCCCGTCACCATCACCCTGCGCGACATCCTGCGCCCCGTCGGCATCCAGGTGCGCGACCCCGCCGGCGAGATCACCGACCTCCAGGCCAAGCCCGAGCCCGCCAGCGGCCTCACCCGCGCCACCTACGCCCAGACCGACAGGCGCGGCGCCTACGTCTACCTCGTCCTCGACCCCACCCGCGCCGCCGACAAGGAGCCCACCGACGCCCGAGTCGAGGCCGAGCGAGCCTTCATCGTCAACCCCGACCCCCAGGAATCCGACCTCGCCCGCATCGCGGAGGCCGACCTTCGCGGCCTCTTCGAGGGCCACGCCCTCCACTACGTCGGCCCGCCCGACAAGACCTCCGCCGACCTCATCAAGGCCACCGTAGACACCATCCGCCAAGGCATTCCCTTGCGGAACATCGTCCTCTACATCGTCCTCTTCATCGCCATCTTCGAGACCTTCTTCGCCAACAAAGTCGTCCCGGCCTTCCAGCGCGCCGAGGACCGCCGCACCGAGCCCCTCCCCGGCGCCCCAGCCCCGGCCGAGAGCTGAACCGAGGAGAATGCTGGGGAGAAGCTTCCTGCAAGAAAGTTCCTCCCCAGATCCCTCTTCAAGAACTCGCATACAAGACGGTGGCTAGCGCCAGGGCAGGGCGGTGCGGACCATGCGTTCGTAGTTGGCGAGCATGCGCGGCGTGGCCACCGGGGCATACGGCGAGGCCGTGGGGGCGACGATGAGGCCGGTCGGGCCGGCGTCGCGGATGAGGGCCTCGACCTGCCGCTCGATCTCGCGCGGCGGCAGGGTGAACAGGTCGCCCACCTGGATGTTCCCCTCGATGCACACCTTGCCGGCCAACGCCGCCTTGGCCTCGGCGGCCGTGACGTTGCCCATCGGCCGCGCCTCCACGGGGAGGAGTTCGATGGCCACCGTACCTGCCTCGAAGAGCCTGGGGGGCGGGCTGGGCGCCTATGCCCCGCTTCGCTTACTCACCCGCTTGCGGGATTGGGGCTTGGGGCTCAGCCCGAAGAAGGGGGCGAACCGGCTGGCGCCCACACGGCGGCGGAAGTAGGCGAGCAATTCGGCCTGGTCCATGTCTTGCGTTTCTGCGTAGATCCCTTCCTGAATCCGTCGCTTCATCTCAACGCAGTCGAAGCCCTTCACAACAGGAGCCAGCTTGCTCATTGCCCGGCCTCCAGAATCTTCACGACGTCGGCAGGCGTGAGGATCACCACCATGCCGTAGCCGCGCGCGAGGTTGACGCCATTGAACGCCCTGACGCGTGCTGGGTTCACCAGGTGCCGGAAATTCCACGAGACAATGACGTCGGCGCGTGCTACCGTTGCTTGGGCCACGTGCATGGCATCGTCGGCGTACTTGGGCGTGACTACGCCCGCCGCCAGGTACGCTGCCCGCAGGGCGAGGGCCTCGGGCGACAGCGGAAGCCGTTCGGCACCGGCGTGCGTGATCTCCTCGAGGAGCGCCTGGACCTCTTCCCGGGCGTCCGCAATCTCCGCTGCAAGCGTCTCCGACACCAGGGGGATCACGGCACCCCGGAGAATGGCAGCGACAAGCTTCCTCGACGGGCCGGCAAACTCCGCGTCGAAGGGGCCGCCGACAGCAGAGGCGTCCAGGTACGCTCTCATCGGCGCCGTCGCCGTGTGTGGACCGGTCCCCATGCGTAGACTTGCTCCAGCCTCCATTGCCTGTACCCGGGGCCACTGCGTCGGCCCCGAGACCACCCACGACTACATGGTACCCTCGTTTGCCTCTCCGCGCAAGGCTTCTGAACGGGAATCGTGCTTCCCCGTCCGTGGGTTCGCGTCGAGGTACAGACCACCGCCCGACCACTCTTCCAGTCTTCTCCTGTGCCGGCGCATTCGCTCGGGCCAAGACCTCGGGGCATGTGCCCCTTGCGGTGTGATGCGGCTATCGGCAGGCCAGGGCGGTGCGGACCATGCGTTCGTAGTTGGCGAGCATGCGCGGCGTGGCCACCGGGGCATACGGCGAGGCCGTGGGGGCGACGATGAGGCCGGTCGGGCCGGCGTCGCGGATGAGGGCCTCGACCTGCCGCTCGATCTCGCGCGGCGGCAGGGTGAACAGGTCGCCCACCTGGATGTTCCCCTCGATGCACACCTTGCCGTCCAACGCCGCCTTGGCCTCGGCGGCCGTGACGTTGCCCATCGGCGGCGCCTCCACGGGGTGCAGCACATTCGCCTCCGCCTCGACGAAGCCCTGGAGAAGCCCCTTCAACGAGCCGTGGCAGTGCACGTGCACCAAGCCGTCCGCGTCGCGGATGCGCCCGAAGAGCCGTTTGTCGTAGCGGACATTGAAGTCCCAGAAATCCCGCGGCCCGTGGAGCGGGGGAGCGACGTACTCCTGGCCCGAGACGGCGAAGTAGGGCCCCACATCGTGCGCGAGGCACCAGTCAATCACGCGCAGGGCGCGCTGGGTCGTGTGCTCCAACAGCTCGTGCACCAGGCCGCGGTCCTCCACCGTGAGCAGGGCGAATGCCTCGGAGCCGAACAGCTCGGCCACGTGGCCGCCGGGGTTCATGTCGTGCAGGTGCACTTCCACGAGGCCGCGCTCGCCGGCCCGCTCGCGGAGGGCGAAGAAGCCGGCGGCATCGCCCGTGGGCTCGGGCGGAGGCAGCGAGAGGTACTTGAGCGCGTCCTCGCGGCTGGCGAGCCAGTGCTTGCGGGTCATGCCCGGCTGGCCCTTGCGGCCGGCGAGATGCTGGTGCACGAGCTCGCCGCGGGGCGTGGGCATCACGGTGGTCACCAGATCGAAGTCGGCGTCGTACGGCTCCACGCGCTGGGTGGTGGGAGGGGAGGGGAAGATGGCGGAGGTGCTCCACGCCCACTTGAGGTCGCACGTCGCGCACACGAGCTGGCGCAGCGGCGCGTAGGAGTCGTGCGGCGGCCGCGTCTCCGACACGCCGCGGACGAAGACCGGCACGCGGTCGGTCGGCAGGCACCGATAGGCCGCGTCGAGGCGCTCGCGCGAGGTCATGTGGGGCCGCGTGGCCATGTGTTCTCCTTGCGGGGCACTCTATCATGAGCAGCGCAAGCGGTCAATGGAGGGTGCGTGACGTGATACGTGATGCGTGAGAGGCCAGAGAGCGCGGGGCCATGCACTTCCTGCTCTTCTCACGCCTCACGTTTCACGCATCACGACTGGCCGCCTCGAAGTGGTTTGCAAATCGCTGGGGAAAACGTATAATGACGGGTAATCTTGTTCCGGGGCGTAGCTCAGCTTGGTTTAGAGCGCAGCGTTCGGGACGCTGAGGTCGGTGGTTCAAATCCACTCGCCCCGATTCTCGAAGAAGTCCTTCCGGCGCACGCCGGAAGGCTTTTTCATGTCGGAGGGAGGGGATCGGGCCGGAACTCCCCAAGGTCTGCCAACACTTCATCTGCCTCGGCTAGGTCCTGCGGCGGCGAGCCGGGGCGCTGGAGGGCCACGACGCGCATGCCGGCCGCCTTGGCCGAGAGCACGCCGGCACGCGAATCCTCGAAGGCCACGCAGTCCTCAGGGCGCACGCCCAGCCGCTCGGCGGCCAGAAGGAACGGCGCGGGGTCGGGCTTGCCGCGCGGCACATCCTCCGTGCCCAGGTAGAACCGCACCAGGCCGGCCACGCCGAGGAACTCCAGCATCTCGCCCACCAGCCGCCGGGACGAGCCCGACACCACAGCCACGGGGTGCTCGGCGGCGAGGCGTTTGAGCAGGGCGATGGAGCCGTGAATGCGGATGTCGGTTTCGCCCCTCGCGCGGTCGAAGGCCAGGCCCATCTGCCGCTCGAGTTCGGCGGCGGTGGGGAAGGCGTCGGGGTAGTCGCGCAGCAGCTCGGCGCGGATTTCGCCCCACGCCCGGCCGTAGATGAGCGCGACGGCCTGTTCGTGGGTGACGGGGTGGCCCGCGTCGCGCAGCACCGCCTCGGCCGCGGCCACCCACAGCCGCTCCGTGTCCACCAGCGTGCCGTCGAGGTCGAAGAGAAATGCGCGGATGATGCTTAGCCCCTATGGCAATGCAGAAGTTCTTGAGGAGGGGTCTGGGGAGGGACCTCTTTCAAGAAGTCCCTCCCCAGCTTTTCTCAGGCGTCCAGCCGCGACAAGGGGTTCTGGCGGTGGCATTCCTCGATGACGGCGATCTGCTGACGCACCTGCTCGGGCGTGATGACGAGCGGGGCGCCGGCCGTGAGCGTCTTGTAGAGGTGGCTGTAGAACTGCTTCGACATGTAGGCGAACGTGTTGGCGAGCTTCGGCGGAACGGTCCAGGTCTTCTCGACCCAGGGGAGCTGTTCGCTGCAATACTGGCGGCCGGGCAGCGGCTCACGGATGAGTTCGCGTTTGGGCGCTTTGCGGGGGTCGAAGTACTTCCACTTCATCTCGCTCGTGCCGCCGGTGAGGCCGCCGCGGGTGCCGAACACCTGGTACGTGTAGAGAGGGTACGGGCAGCAGGAGGAGATCTCGAGGTCAATCGTGGGGTGGCCCTCGCCCGACATGAGCAGCTTCACGTGGTCCTCGGCGTCGCCGAAGGTGTTCGCGCGGTCCATCAGACACGTGACCTTCGGCATCCCGGGGCCGAAGAGCTGGAGGGCCTGGTCGAGGGGGTGGGGGCCGGTGTTGAGCAGGTTGCCGCCGTTGTACTCCTGGAGGGTCTGCCAGTCCCACCGCCGGCCGAAGCCGTTGAAGGCGACCTTGATCATCACGATGCGGCCGAGCACGCCCGAGGCGATCACCTTGCGCACCTGCTGGAAGTAGGGGGCGAAGCGGCTCTGCTGAAAGATGGCCAGCAGCTTGCCCGCCTTCGCCGCCGCGGCGATCAGCTTATCCACCTCGGCCGCGCGACGGGCGAGCGGCTTCTCGCACAGCACGTTGTGCCCGGCCCGCAGCGCCTCGAGGGTGTAAGGCACATGCAGGTGCGAGGGCGCGGCGTTGACCACGAGGTCGAGGTCGGTGCGCTTCAGCAGGGCGCGGCGGTCGTCGTAGGCCGCGGCGCCGAACTCCTGCTCCGCCTGCGCGCGGCGGTCGGCCAACGGGTCCACGACCGCCACGATCCTGTAACGCCTGTCGGTGCGCAGGTGGCGAGCGTGGATGTCATAGCCGCTGCGCCCCTGGCCGATGATGCCCACGCGAATCGTCTTGCCTGGCATGGTGAGAACTCCTGGACGGGTTGCGATTGCGCCACACGGTGAGCACGTTACCGCGCGGGGCCGCTCAAGTCAAGAGCCGCGTGCGTTGACTTCTCATAAGCTGAGCGGTACACTCGGCCACGTTCCGTCTGTCTTCTCCTGCTTCCGAGGCCAGGGGGGCCATGGGCGAGCAGCACAGCAAGCGAGTGGTCCCGTGCCCCGTCTGCGCCGCGATGGAGGCGGAGAGGTCGGACGCTGCCGCGGGCCTGGTGCGCTGTCGGCGGTGCGGCCTGGGGTGGCTCGACCCCCAGCCGAGCGACGCGACGCTCGCCGCCGTCTACACCGACGACTACTTCACGAAGCCCATTGACCCCGGCGGCCTGTCCTATCTGGAGAACCGCGCCGGGCTGGAGCGTTTCTTCGACGGGCGGCTGCGGCGCATCGAGCGCCTGATTCGCCCGGGGCGCGTGCTCGACGTGGGCGCGGGCCTGGGCTACTTCCTCCACGCCGCGGCCCGCCGCGGCTGGCGCGGGGTGGGGCTGGAGACCTCCGCCTTCGCCGCCGAGTATGCGCGGCGGGAGTTCGGCCTCGACGTGCGGCGCCGGACCCTCGACGAGGCTGCGCTGGATGAGGGGGCATTCGACCTGGTGGTGATGCGCGACGTGCTGGAACACACGCGCGACCCGCGCGCCACGCTACGCCTCGCCCACCGCCTGTTGCGGCCCGGCGGGCTGCTGGCCCTCTCGATGCCGAACTTCGCCTCCCTCAACGCGCGGCTCGGCGGGGCGTGCTGGCGCCACCTGCGGCTGCCACAGCACCTCTTCCACTTCACGCCCGAGGCGCTCGGCCGCCTCCTGCGCGAGTGCGGCCTCGCGATCGCCGAGTGCACGTCGCGCTACGACTCGCCCGCCACGCGCGAGGTGTACGCCGCCCTGGCCGACCCCGCCGCGCGGCGCCGCCTGGCCTTCCACGCCGCCCTGCGGGGCGACATCGTGTTCCTGCCCCTTGGCTCGGCCCTCCGGCGCGGGCTGCGCGCAATCGCGCTGGTTTGCTCTTGTATTGCCTGCCCATTCCGTGATAAACTAAGAGACGACATCCTGGAGGTCCTTGCCCTCAAGCCGGAGGCCAGCCGATGATCCCGCTTCGCCGGTTCGGTTTCCTGTGGATTGCCCCCATCATCCTCGCCCTCATGGCCACCAGCACCCAGGCGCGATCCTCGTCCTACCGGAACAACCGGAACGGCCGGAACACGGGCCCCTACCGCCTCATCGAAGGCGATACGGACTCGCAGAAAGAGCGCGAGGAGAAGCGCAAGAAAGAAGAGGAGCAGCGCAAGCAGGAGGAAGCGGCTCGCAAGAAACAGGAGGAGGCGCGCAAAGAGGCCGCGGCCAAGAAGGCGGAGGCCGCGAAGGAGGCCGCCAAACCCAAGCCCACCGCCAAGCCCACGGTGGCCGCGAAGCCCAAGCCCGCCACGGCCGGGACGAAGGCCGGCACCGGCGCGAAGACCGACGAGGCCCGCGAGGCTGAAGCCTCCAAACTGCGCGAACAGGCCGACAAGAGCTTCGAGAAGGGCGACGAAGAGGGGCTTCTGGCCGGGGCCAAGATCCTGCGCCAGCTCGTGGCCGACTACGACGGCACGGCCGCGGCCGAGAGCGCCCAGCAGCAACTCGACCTGCTGCTGGCCGACGCACAGCTCGGCCCGATGATCCTGCTCGCCGAGGCCCAGGAGGAGTTCGATGCCATGCGCTACCGCCGGGCGCGCAACAGGTTCCAGGCCCTGGCCCAGCGCTTCCCCAACAGCGAGCAGGCCGCGACCGCCCGGGCCCGCCTCGCCGAGATCGAGCAGAATGACCTGCTGAAGAAGTCCGTCTACACCGACGAGGAGCTCGAGGACGCGCGCCTCTGGTATCTGGCCGGCAACATCCACCTCGAGAACGGCCGCAAGGGCGAGGCTGCCAGCGCCTACCGGCGCGTGGTCGAGGAGTACCCCGGCTGCCGCTACGCCGTCCTCGCAGAGGAAAAGCTGCCCAGCACCCTGGGCACCTGAGCCATTCCCCGGGTTGCGTGACTTGTGATGCGTGACACGCAGAGCCCCCGCGCGCCCGCTGTCTCAGCCCCTCCGCCCCGTTCCCTGTCGTCGCCTCCTCTCCTGGACCCGGATTTCCTGCGCAAGCTCGACCTGCTGGAGGTGCTCTTCAAGCGCAACGTCGTCGGGCGCCGCGAGGGCGACCGCCCCGGCCACCAGCGCGGCGGCCGCACCGAATTCGCCGACCACCGCGAATACACCCCCGGCGACGACCTGCGCTACCTCGACTGGAACCTCTACGGCCGCACCGACCGCCTGTTCGTCAAGGAGTTCACCAAACAGGAAGCCGTGCTCGCCTGCGTGCTGCTCGACGCCAGCGCCTCGATGGGCCTCGGGCAGCCGCGCAAGCTCGACCACGCGAAGCGGCTGGCCGCGGCCCTCGCCTACCTGGCCGGCGTGGGCGGCAATGAGGCCCTCCTCGGCGCGTTCCAGGGCTCGAGCGTCGCCTGGTCGCCCCGCTTCGCCGGGCGGCCCGACCTCCAGGGCCTGGCCGCCTTCCTCGAACCCATCCAGCCCGCGGGCCCCACCGACCTCCTCACCGCCCTCCGCGCCCTCCGCGAGCGGGTGCACGAGCGTTCGCTCGTCGTCCTCATCTCCGACCTCCTGGAGGAGGGCGGCGGCCGCCGCGGCCTGCGGCTGCTCGGGAGCCAGCGATTCGACCTCAGCGTGCTCCACGTCCTCTCGCCCCAGGAACTGCACCCGCCCGCCATCGGCCCCGTGCGACTGAGGGACAGCGAGGCGGGCACCGCCGAGGACCTGGCTGTGGACGCCGACGCGCTGCGCCTCTATGCGGACCGCCTCAACGCCTTTTGCGAGGGCTGGCGCGCCTTCTGCCAGCGCCACGATATCCGCTTCATCGAGACCTCGTCGGCCACGCCCTTCGAGGAGTGCGTCCTCGGTTATCTTCGCCGCGGAGGGCTCGTGCGATGACCCTCCTCCAACCTCTCGGCCTCCTCGCCCTCGCCGCCGTGCCCGTGCTGGTGGCCCTGAGCCTCTGGCGCTGGCGGCGACGCGAGGTCACCGTGTCCAGCCTGCTCCTGTGGCGCGACGTAGCGACCGCCTGGCGCCACGCCCCGCACGCCCGGCGCCGGCGCCAGCTCGACCCGCTGCTGGTCCTGCGCGTTGCCGTGGCGCTCGCGCTGGCGGGCGCCCTGTGCGCGCCCGTGCTTGTGCGCACGGCACAGGCGACGCGCCGCCTCATCGTCGTGCTCGACCGCTCGGCCAGCATGGCCACGCGCCGGCCCGACGGCCTCACCCGCTGGCGCGCCGCGCGCGACGAACTGCTCAAGCTGCTCGTGCAGCTCGACGCCGCCGACCGCGTTGAGTTCGCCGCCGTGCCGCCCCTCGCGGAGCAAGCGATCGGAGCCGAGCGCGACCCACGCGACGCGGCCTCGCGGCTCCTCACGCTCGAGCCGTCAGATGCCGCTGCCGAGCCGGCCGACCTGCGCCGCGCGGCCCTCGATGCCCAGGCCCGCCAGCCCGACGCCCGCGTGCTCGTGGTCACCGACACGCCGCTGCCCGACCTGCCCGCCGGCGTGGGGCTGCTGGCCACGGGCGCGCCCGCGCGCAACCTCGGCATCACCACCTTCGCCGCCCGCCCCTACCCCGATGGCCGCGCCGAGGTGCTTATCGCGGTGGCCAACGCGAACCCCGCGCCGACCGCTGCCCAGGTGGTGCTCCGCGCCGACGGGCGCGAACTGGGCCGGCGCCGGGTGGACGTGGCGGGCGCGGCGACCGCGCGTGCGATCTTCGAAGTCCGCCCCTCGGCCGCCGCCGTTCTCGAGGCCCGCCTCGAGGGCGCTGACGACCTGCCCGCGGACGACCGCGCGTGGCTCGCCCGCCGTTCGGAACGCCTCCGTGTCGCCTGGGTCGGCGATGAGTGCTACTACCTGCGCCGCGCCCTCGCTGTGCAGGACGGTGCAGAGGTGGTGGAACTGCCCGAGCCGCCCGAGGTCGCGGTGCCCGGCGGCTTCGACCTCGCGCTCTACTACCGCGCCGTGCCGCGCAGGCTCGCCGCGGGGAGCGTCGTGGTCGTGGCCCCCGGAGCGCCCGTGGGGGCGCTGCGCCCCGGACCCCTCGCCGATGCCGCGCCCGCCAGCGTCGTGGCCCGCCGCGACCCGCTCATGGCCGCCGTGCGCCTGGACGGGCTGGCCCTTGGCCGCGTGCCTCGGCCGGCGCTGCCCGGGGGGTTCGAGGCCCTCGCCGCGGCGGGCGACGTGCCGGTCATCGGGCGCTGGCGCGACGGCGCGGCCACGGTGGTCTACGTGGGGGTGGACCCGGCGGCGAGCGCCTGGCCCCTCGACCCGTCTTTCCCCATCTTCTGGGCGAACGTGGTCGCCTCCGCCGCGCGGCAGGGCCAGGAGGCGGGGGGCTTCGGCTGCTCGCGGCCCGGGCAGGCCATCGCCGTGAGGGCCGGGGCCGAGACCGTGCTCACTGACCCCGCCGGCAACCGCCACGCGCTCACGGCCGACGCCTTCAGCCCCGAGCGAGTGGGACTCTACCGTGTGCGGAGCGGCCCGCGCGAGACGCCGATAGCGGTGAGCCTGCTCAGCGAGGGCGAGACTCTGGGCCCCGCCGCGGAAGCCAGGCCGCCCGCGGCCTTCCTCGCTGCCGCAAGCGGCACGGCCGCGGCGGCCACCTGGCGCCTGGGCGGGTGGCTGGCGCTGCTGGGCCTCGGCCTGGTGCTTGTTCACGGCCGCCTCGCCGCGCGGGCGCGGCCAGCATGACTTGCATCGCGGCGGCATATCCGTAAAATGAAAAGAGGCATGCGTAATGCCCGGGAACGACGGCAAAGTCACTTCAAAAGGAGAGCGCTGTGGTCGTTGTAGACAGGGACGAGTGCACGGGCTGCGAGACCTGTGTCGAGGTCTGCCCCGTCGAGGCCATCTCGATGAAGGACGATAAGGCCGACATTGACCAGGACAAGTGCACCCAGTGCGAGACCTGCGTCCCCGAGTGCCCGGTCGAGGCCATCAAGGTCAAGTGACCCGCACCCAAGGCTCCGAGCGCCGGTCCCGGCTCTCGGAGCCTTTCCATGCCCGCACCCGGAGCAACCCGCCGTCCCGCGCGGGGCACCCCCCGCGCAGCTTGTTCATGAGCAGAGCTTCGGCTATCATGACAGGCGACGCCGCGACGGGTGGCCACGGGCGCGCGGCAACGAGGGACTCGAGCCTTGCCGGCAAGAACCAGGCGCGACGTGCACGCCCTCAAGGCCGAGCTGCGCCGCAGCGTGCGCGGCGAAGTGGCCTTCGACCCCGCCACGCGCGCCATCTACTCCACCGCCGCCTGCATCTACCGCGTGCCCCCGCTTGGCGTGGTCGCGCCGCGCGATGCGGCCGACGTGCTGGCCACGGTGGGCGTTTGCCGCACGTACGGCGTGCCCATCACCCCGCGAGGGTCCGGCTCCGGGCTCGCCGGGCAGGCGCTCGGCGAGGGCATCGTGCTCGACTTCACGGTGCACATGAACCGCCTCCTCGAGGCCACCGACACCCAGGTCCTCGTACAGCCGGGCCTGATCGCCGATGAGCTCAACGCCGCCCTCGCCCCGCGCGGCCTGTGGTTCCCGCCCGACCCGTCCAGCTCCGGCTACTGCTCGATCGGCGGCATGATCGCCAACAACTCCGCCGGCTCGCACTCCGTCAAGTATGGCACGGTGATAGACTATGTTGAGGAGCTGGACGTCGCGCTCGCCGACGGCACGACGGCGCGGCTCCGCCCGTATCCTCTCGACGGCCCGGCCTGGCAGCGCCTGGCGGCGGAAGAGACCCGCGAGGCCCAGGTGCACCGCGACCTGCGCTTCGTCGTCGAGCGCCATGCGGACCTCATCCGCGCCCACCAGCCGCGCACCACCAAGAACGCGGCCGGCTACCGCCTCGAGCGCGTGATCGAGAACGGCGTGCTCAACCTCAGCAAGCTCGTCTGCGGCTCCGAGGGCACGCTGGCCATCGTGCTCGCCGCGCGGCTGCGCATCGGGCCAAAGCCCGGCGCCCGCCGCGAATGCCTGCTGCACTTCCCCGACCTCGCCGCTGCCGGCCGCGCCACGCTCGAAATCCTGCCCCTTGGTCCCAGCGCCATCGAGGTGCACGAACGCCATGCGGTGGACGTCATTCGCGCCGGCCGGCCCGAGCTGGCCGATGTGCTGCCCAGGCCCGGCGAGAGCCAGCTCCACGTGGAGTTCGACGGCGCCACCGACGCCGAGGCGGCCGACGGCCTCGCCCGCATGCGGCGCAGAATCTGCGACGAACTGCGCCTCGCCACCCGCTGCATCGAGCCGGCCAGCGCCGACGAGGCTCGCCGCCTCTGGGCCATCCGCAAGGCCACCCTGCCCATCCTCTACAACCAGCCCGGCCCCAAACGCATCGTCTCCTTCATCGAAGACGTCACCGTGCCGCCCGACCAGATTCCCTCCTTCATCGAGCGGCTCCAGGCCATCTTCGGCCGCTACGGCCTCGAGGCCGCCATCTACGGCCACGCGGCCCAGGGCAACTTCCACATCCGCCCGCTCCTCGACCTGCACGAGCCCGCGGAGATCGCGAAAATGCGGGCCGTCGCCGACGAGGTCTTCGACCTCACCATCGCCCTTGGCGGCACCCCCAGCGGCGAGCACGGCGACGGCATCGCGCGCACCGAGTATCTCGCCAAGCTCTACGGCCCGCTGCACCACCTCTTCGGCGCCGTCAAGCGCATCTTCGACCCCCGGAACCTGCTGAACCCCGGCAAGAAGGTCCCCGACCCGCGCAGCGGCTTCTCCCTCACCGGCCCCCTGCGTTTCGAGCCCGACTATCGCTCGCGGCGCCTCGACGAGCGCCTCGTGTGGCCCGCCGCCGGCGCCGCCGCTGAGGCCGAGCGCTGCCACGGCTGCGCCACCTGCCGCACCCTGCCCGCCGCCGTCACGCGCATGTGCCCCGTCTTCAAAGCCACGGGCGCCGAGGAGGCATCGCCCCGCGCCAAGGCCAACCTGCTGCGCGAGATCGCCGCCGGTCGCCTCAAAGGCCGCGCCGCGCGCAAGGCTCTCGCACGCGTGACCGAGCAGTGTCTCCTGTGCGAGTCGTGCAAGGCCGACTGCCCGTCGAAGGTCAACGTGCCGAAGCTCATGCTGGAGGCCAAGGCCCGCCTGGCGGCCGAAGGCGCCCGCAGACCGCGGCAGCGCCTGCTCGCCCGGCTCGACGCGCTCAGCCGCCTCGCGGTGCCCTTCGCCCCGCTGGTCAACGCCGCCAACCGCGCCAGACCCGCGCGCTGGCTCCTCGAGAAGCTGGCCGGCCTCGACCGCCGCGCCCCCTTGCCCCTCGTGACCAGCCGCCCGCTCAGGAGGCGCCTCCGTTCCCTGGCTTCGCACTCCGCACTCCGCGATCCGCAATCCGCAATCGTTTACTTCCCAGACGTTTTCGCCGAACTCAGCGACCCCTCCATCGGTGAGGCCCTCGTGCGTCTGCTCGAGGCGGCGGGCATTGGGGTGATCATCCCACCCGTCCAGGGCTGCGGCATCCTGGCCATGTGCTATGGCGACGCCCCACGCGCCGCAGAGACCATTCGTCGCAACCTCGCCGCCCTTCAGGGTTACACCCGCCAGGGCTACGACATCCTGGTCACCGAGCCCACGGCTCTGCTGTGCCTGCGCGAGGGCTACGCCGATTTCGTGCCCGACGTCGCCGCCAGAGAAGTCGCCGCGCGCACCCACGACGCCCTTGATTACCTGCTCGGCCTTCGCCAGAGGGGGCAGCTCAAGCTCGACCTGCGTGAGGTGCCGCTGGCCCTCGGCCGCCATGTGCCGTGCCACGCGCGCGCCGCCGGCATCGGCGCCGCCGCGCCCGCGCTGTTAGCCGATGTGCCCGGGCTCCGGGTCACCACCCTCAACGAGGGCTGCTGTGGCCTCGCCGGCAGCGCCGGCCTGCGTCGCGAGAAGTACGACCTGGGCATGAGAATCGGCGCAGGGCTTTTCGACAAGGTGCGCGCAGGCAGCTTCCACGGCACCGTCACCGAATGCTCCGCCTGTCGCATGCAACTCGAGCACGGCACCGGCAAGCCCTGCTATCACCCCCTCCACCTCCTCGCCCACGCCGCCTTCGGCACGCCGCTGCCGGGCGTCAGGCCTTGACCCTCGCCCCGTCACGCGGTATCATCCTGGCTCCACGCAAGGAGAACGCCCGTGAGCTACGCGCGCGGCATGGCCGCCATTCGCCTCCAGGCTCCCGCCGAAATCCCTCACACGCAGTACATCAGCCACCTGGGCTTCATGTCGAAGATCACCGGGCTGGCCGCCGACCACCCCGACCTGGGGCGCAGAGCGGCCGAAGTGCTCGACTTCGACTTCATCTGGTCCACCGACGGGCCGAACCCCCCGGGCCGCTGGACCGACATGGGCCGCGCCTACTGGCACGAACGCCAGCAGGAGGCCGACTCGCGCCACCTCGGCTTCGCCGACGTCGAGGAAGCCCTCAACCTCGACCCTCGCCAGGAGTACGGCCTGCCCGATCTCGACGAGCAAGTGAGGAAGTACCAGGACTGGTATCACCGCGCCCAGCACGAGCAGTTCCCCTTCGCCGTCTGGCCCGGCGGCACCTATCGCACCCAGATGAGCTTCCTCATCGCCGCCTTCGGCTGGGAGATGCTGCTGACGATGGCCGGCCTCGACCGCGACCGTTTCACCCGCGTGCTCGACCGCTGGACCGAGGTCATCGAGGTCTACTACCAGGCCTGGGCGCGCACCGACGCCGAGGTCATCCTCACCCACGACGACATGGTGTGGACCCAGGGCGCCTTCATCCACCCCGCGTGGTACCGAAGCGTGCTGTTCCCGAACCTCAAGCGCCTGTGGAGCATCGTGAAGAAGGCGGGCAAGAAGGTGCTGTTCTGCTCGGACGGCGATTTCACGGAGTTTGTGGACGACCTGGCCGAGGCGGGGGCCGACGGCTTCATCTTCGAGCCACTCACCGACCTCGACTACATCGTGAAGAACTATGGCCAGACCCACGTCATCATCGGCAACGCCGACTGCCGCGTCCTCACCTTCGGCACGCCACGCGAGGTCCGGCGCGAGGTGCGCCGCGTGATGGACAAGGGGCGCGCCTGCCCCGGCTACTTCTTCGCCGTGGGCAACCACATTCCCGACAACTGCCCGCTCGAGAACGTCGTCGCCTGCCTGGACGCTTATCGCCAGTATCGGGGGCGTTAAACGACGCAGGACACAGCCGAACGACCGTGCCCTGCGGGATTCCTGCCTGTTGCCTGCTCAGGCGCGCCGACGCTTGCGTGCCAGAGCGAGGGCGCCCAAGCCGAGCAGCGCGAGGGTGGTGGGCTCGGGGATCGCGCCCGTCGCCCGAATCATGTCGATGCTCAACTGGAGGTCCGCCACATAGGTGGGCTGCCGCTCATCCTCCGGCAGCACCGCATTGCCATACCCGAACTCGAAGCCGATCTGGTCCACATCGGTGAGATCAATGCCCGGGAAATCCGACAACGGGATGACGAAGGGGCCCGTGTATCCCGACGGGAGGCTATAGATCATAAACTGGTGCATCTCGCCAAGAGTGCCGACACCGCTCGCGAGGTGCGCGATGAACTGGGAGTCGTGGTCGGTTGAACGAATGACAAGCTCGATGGTGTCGGAGAAGGTCGCGGGAGCCGTGGTATCCCAGTCGAGTGGGGTGATGATTCCATAGCCGATTCGGAAGGTGGCCATGACCCCGGCGTCGTTGCTGAACTGGAGATCCTGATCCGGGAACCCGATGATGCTGAGCTCCGAGGTCGCGCCGATGGACCCGCCGCCGATGTACTGGAGGGCGAAGTCGCGGCGGCCGCCGATCGTGCTGGCAAGGGGCAGGCCGGCATTGAAGCCCGGATTCGCATACGTATCGCCGACACCGACGACGTACTCCTCCAGCCATATCTTGACGGGGCTCGGCGGCGAGATGACGGGGTTCTGGAAGTCGTCAATCATCACCAGCGCGGTTGCGGGGCCCGCAACCAGCGCCAGCATCAGCAGAGCCCCGCACACACGAGTCTTCCTCACGTCCCCGCTCCTTGTCTTGGTTCGCCCCAGGGCAGTTGTTCAGAAGATAGGATAGTTGGGGGCCTGAACCCCAACACCAAAACCCAATAACACTTCTTTAGCTAGCAACTAGTGTGCCGGGGATCAGTCCTATAGATGCTAGTGTAGTCCTGGTTGCAAGTTAATGTACCTCAATGACTTGCGAATCATCAGAGCTGCGCGACGTCGCTCGGTTTCTCCGCTGAGATCATGCGGATGTTGACGACCGGCAACGCCACATGCCACAGATCGCCGCATGATATGCCCAGTACTATACTTACGGGCGTTGCAGCCTGGCAACGCAATGTTGCCCAACATCAACGCGCGCTGGGTCCGCCTGTTGGCCATCGCGGGGAACGGATTGCCATTGACACCGCGCGCCGGACATGATAGCGTCATGTCAACTAGGGGAGGAATCTTCGAGGAGTGTGCCCATGGTCATGTGGCGCAGGGCGTGTGTGGCGACGTTAGCTCTGGGGCTGGCGACTGCTGCCCTGGCGGCGGAAGCATTCGAGGGCAAGCTGAGCTTCGAGGTGGTCTCGACGCAAGCCGGCGCCCAAGCAGTGGCGATGGACTACACGGTCAAGAAGGGCCTGGTGCGCATGGACACCAAGGTCGCGGGGATGTCGAACTACACGATCATTGACCCGGCGCACAAGAAGATGAGCATGGTCATGCCGGCGCAGAAGATGGTGATGGAGATGCCTATTGGCAGCGTCGAGCCGCCTGCGCCCGTGCCGGTGCCGCAGATTGTCAAGACCGACAAGACGGAGAAGGTGACCTTCAACGTGAACGGCACGACGCTGACGCTCGTGAAAGAGGGCGAGGCCGCCGGCGCGGGCGCCAAGTCCTATGAGGGCCAGCAGTACACGGTGACGGTGGAGGACAAGAGCTCGGAGCACTGGATCGCGAAGGACCTAACCATGCTCGCCGGATTCGCCGAGACGTTCAAGGCCATGGCCCAGGGTCCGAATGCCGCCTGGATGAAGAGGGTGGAGTGGCCTGGCTTCCCCTACCGCATGGTGACGAAAGACGCCAAGGGCAACGTCGTGTCGGAGATGACGCTCGTGGCCATTGACACCAAGTCGCCCGATGATGCGCTGTTCACTGTGCCCGACGACTACAAGACGATGAAGATGCCTCAAGCGCCTGCGATGCCGAAGGAATAGCCAGCGCAAGCCGGGTCGGATGACCCATCTCAGGCCCACCCGCGGCCGCCGAGCCGCGGGTGGGTCTGTCTTTCCCGGCTCATCAAGGTTTGGCGATCCTGACGTGGGAGCCGCTGGGGAGCGTGGGGCTGGGGCTGCGGAGCCGGCGAGGACTCCCCGTAACCCTCTATGCCACCACGCCTTACGCCCTCCGGCCACTCCCGCTCACATACTCGCTCATCCCCCGGATGAGCGAGCATGGCCGGAGCCGCGAGAATCGCCCATTCTCGCCCATCTACCCATGCTGTATCACTTTCCCTCTCACAGGGTTGATACAGCATGTGCAGGCTGCGCCGGCCAGCCACTCGGCACAGCCCTCCTCAGGAACCGCCAGGTCCGCAAGGAGAGGGAGTGCCCACACCCTCCACCGACCAGTCGAGGCACGATCGCCAAACCCCGAAAGGGCCTCTTTTTCGTGCGCGGGCAGTTGACACTGCCATCGGGTTTTTGTAGGATACCGCTGCGTTGTGCTCCACTAGTCACTTCGGAGGCTATGAGCTATGTTCCCTCGGCGCGACCTGGCGGGGCTCGCTGTCGGGCTGGTGCTGTGCGCGGGTCTGGTGGCGGAGGCCGTGCCCATCATCGGGCCCAACGGCAGCGGCAGCTACAATGCCTACGAGATCATCACGGGCTCGTACACGTGGGATCAAGCCCGGGTGGACGCGATGACGCGCTCGTTCCCCGGCGTGGGCCCCATCGGGGCCAATCCCACGCTGTTCGGGCATCTGGCCACGCTGACGAGCGCGCTCGAGAACGACTACCTGGCCCTCTACACCCCGAGCGGCGAATTCTGGATCGGGCTCACCGACAGCAGCGCCACGAGCACCCTGGACGGAGCGACCATGCCCGGCAGCGAGGCCGGCAGCAACAAGGGCATCGGCTCGGGCTGGGCGTGGGTGACAGGCGAGCCCTATGCCTTCGAGCGCTTCGGCGCCGGCGAGCCGAACGATTCGGGCGGCGAGGACGCCGTGCACCGCCGCCCCGATGGGTTGTGGAACGACCACCAGGCCGGCAGCTCGCTAGGGCAGGGCAATCACACGCTCTCATACATCATCGAGTGGGAGCTGAACCTGCCCACCGCGCCGCCGGGCGGCAACCCGCTGCTGGGCGTGGGACCCAAGGGCGGCTTCGGCTTCTTCGGCATCCGCGAGGTGCGCAACAACGGCACCCTCAACAGCGTGAACGACGCCATCAACTCCCTGATGTCGGGCCTGGGCACGATCATTGACGGCAAGGGCGCCACCGTGAATCACAACGACCCGAACAACCCGGGCGGCGGGGGTTACTTCGGCAATGGCAGCAAGGCGCCCTTCCTGTCGAACACGGCCGGCGACGACGACGACATCGCCTTCCTCGCGCACGGCTACGTGCTGATCCCGACCTCGGGCATGTACACCTTCGGCTTTCGTGGCGACGACGGCTCGCGCCTGCGGCTGCTGGGCGCCGAGTTCGCCCACCGTTGGGGCGGCGGCATCGCGCTCGGCGACACGGTCGCCTTCCTTAGCCCGACGGGCGACAGCAACACCGGCGCCGCCACTTATCTCGACGCGGGCGTTCACGAGCTCGAGTTCATCTTCTTCGAGCGCGGCGGCGGTGCCTTTGTGGAGCTGTGGGCCGCGCCGGGCGACTATTCGAGCTTCGACGGCAATGCTTTCCGCCTCGTGGGCGACGTGGCGAACGGCGGGCTAGGCCTCGTGCCCGAGCCGACGACCCTCGCGCTCGCTGGCCTGGGCCTGGCTGCCCTGGCTCGGCGGCGCCGTCGCGCCGGCTGAGCAGCGGCCGGCGCCCGACCGGCGTTGGAGCGCCCTTGCCGCGGGGCATGCCGCTCTGGTTCCCCAACCATAAGTGCTTGTGCAGGCAGGGGATGGGGCATTAACGCAGTTTAATGCCGGATTAAGGGCTTGTTAACTCGACACCTGTCGGGTCATCGTGCATAATGAAGCCAGAGATGAACGGCTCGGCCCACGAGACCGAGCAGGTCGGAGACGACCGTGGGTGCTAGTGCCGCACCCCTTCTCGCGAGACCTTTGGCCGTGTGTGCAGCGGCCCTGCGAATAGGATTCGCGGTAGCGAACAAGGGCAGCCGGTTGGCTGCCCTTGTTGCATGATCCCCTCTTCCGGCCTCCTGCGCGCCTCAGTCCTCGATGGCCTCCTCGGTGATGATCACGTTGTCCCAGTAGTACTTGCCCAGGGGCCAGTAGCTGTAGAGCATCACGCCCATCCACTTGACGGCGGGGGTCTTGAGGGTGGGGTTGAAGGTGCGGGTGAAGGTCTCCCACTCCTTGCCTCTGGTCTCGGTGCGGAGGGCGAGATAGGCGTTGTAGAGTTCGCGCTTCTGGGTGGTGAAGTCGTCGGTGCGCTCGCCGTAGCCCTTGACCCAGGCCTTGGGGAAGAAGATGCCGCCCCAGTTCGCCTTGATGTCCACGCTGATGCGGTAACGCATCTTGGGCTTCACGGGGATGAGGTCGCTGTAATACTGCACGCCCTCCCAGCCGCCGACGGTGGCGTAGATCTCGCCCGGGCCGACGGGGAGCTTCTTCGGGGCGTCCTTGGCCGTGACCTTGCCCTGCTTGAACGTCTCCCACCACGGATAGGCCTGCGAGGTGAGGACCTCGGTGTCGTGCATCACGCACTTGCCCTTGCCATCCTCGCGGTCCACCCAGAAGCTGGTCAAGCCGTCCACCTTGGACCAGCCGGCGGGGAACCAGGTGCCCTCTTCGAATGACCAGTTCTTGACCAGGTTCCTGGCCCTGGCCTCGGGCGAAACGGGGGTGAGAACGCGCAGGGCGGTGCGCTCCTCAAGGAGCACGGGCTCGAAGTCGGTGTAGAAATTGGCGAGGGCCGCAAAGTTGGCGCACTCGCGCTCGACGGCCATGTAGGGCACAGGCTCGCCCTCGGACTTCATGGCGCGGACGGAGACGAGGAAGGCGCGGTCGGGGCGCGGCTCGACGGTTCCCCAGAGGAGGATGTGCGCGCCGAGGTCGTCATGGGCGAACTTCTGGAGTTGCTTCTCGGCGCCGTTGAGGGCGATCTTGAGCCGAGCCTGCCGGACGGCCAGGCGGAGGTCGTCGCGGTCGGGCAGGATGTGCTTGTTGGCCTGGAGGGCGCGCTTCTCGAGGCGTTCGGCCACCTTCGCGCCCAGGTCCGGGTCGGCAGCGCACTCGAAGTCGAGGATGGCGAGGACGGGTTTCTCGGCCGGCTTCTCAGCGGCCTGGGCGCCCAGGGCCACGGCGAGGAGAAGAGCGGCTCGGCGCATGTTCGGGCCTTTCGTGAAGGCAGGCGGGTGACGGTTGCGCGCGAGACGCCCATTCTCTCGCGCGCGTCACGGCTGGGCGGCCCCGATCGGCTTGATCTCGACGAGGTTGCGCAGGGGGAAGGCGGTGGTGGTCAGCTTGTTGTCGGGGCCGCGGTGTACGACGTGCAGGTCGAGGGTCTGGGCGCCCGCGATCGTGCCTTTGCAGGGCTTCTCGAGCGATCGAGCGGCCACTTCCCACAGCCCGTTGGCCTGCGGACGAAGGCTGATGATCTCGCAGGGGGCGAGGGGCACGGAGGCCGCCTCGCCGCTCGGGGTGAACCGCAGGACGACGTCGGTGACGAGCAGCCCCGTGAGCGGCTGCTTGAAGCCGGTGGCCTGCACGGTGACGGCGATTCGGCGGAAGGCCTCGTCGAGCACCTTGGCCTTGAACGTCGGGGCGTCGAGGGTGGCCCTCGGTGGCGCGGCAACCCGCGGCGCGGGAAGCTCGAGCCCGAACTTGCGGGTGACCGCGGTGGGTGGGACCTCGAGCTCGACCGTGGGCGCCGCGATGAACGGCACGACATCGTTGGCCGGCAAGTCCTTGTAGGCGTTGCGGAAGAGGATGCCGATGACGAACAGGGCGAAGGCTACGCCGACCAGCCAGCGGATCGCGTGGGTCGTCCGCTTGGCCTTGTCGCGCTGGATCTCGATGTCCACGGCGGCCTGCACCTGGGCGAGATCGTGCTGGAGCTCGGCGCCGCACTCGTCGCAGTAGAGGCGCTGGATGGGGTTGTCGTGACCGCACTTCGGGCAGAGCATGGCGCGGGCCTTCCCTAGGGATTCAGGACAAAGGCCCACTCGATGTCGCGGGCCTTGCCTCGGCTGTCCCGGACGTGGACGGTGACTCGGTACTCTCCCTTGAGGAGTTTGTCGGCGGGGAGCGGGGCTCGGACGTTCGTGGTGGCGGCCGAGTTGCGGGCGACCGAGCCGTCGGCGCTGGCGAACTGGTACTTGCCGCCGGAGACGAGCACGCGCGAGGCGAGCGGGCTGCCCGGGGGGTAACGCAGCATGACCCGGAGGGACTCCAGGTCCACGGCGCTCATCGAGTCCTCGAGTCGAAAGGCGATGCTGGACAGCGAGGTGACGGTCGCGCCCTCGGCCGGCGAGCAGTCCACCGCGCGGGGCGGGTCGCGGTCGATCTCGAAGAGTTCGCTGGTGGCCTTGTCGCGCGCGCCGAAGGCATCGGTGAGGGCCAGTTCCACGCGGTACTTGCCCTCGGGCGGGTTGAGCGCCACGGCATAGAGGGACGAGCCGTTGAGGAGGAAGGGGAGCGGCTTGGCGGTGTTCGACACGGTCTCGATGAGGCGGAGAGCCACGTTCTCGGCGCTCAGGGGCTTGGGCGAGGCGGGGACGGCGAGGGTGGCGCTCACGGCCAGGTCGTGCTCGGTGAAGAGCGGCTCGAGCTTGGCCTCGAACTGGCTGATCCTGGGGGCGTTCTCGAGGAGCTTGGCGAAGGCGGCGAGCTTCTTCTTGGCGAGCTCGTCGGGCGCGTCCTTGGCCCGCTCGAGTTGTTCGGCCACTTTGGCCAGTTCTCCGCTTTCGTAGTAGAGGGTGGCCAGGCTCATGTGCACGGTGGGGAGGACGGCCTTCACAAAGGGGTCGGAGGCCAGCGGGGCCGCGGCGTCGGCGGCGCGCTGGAAGTGGGTGATGGCCTGGGTGCGCCGGCCGCATTCCCCCTCCATCGTGCCGAGGAGACAGGCGGCGAGGAACTTGTCGCGGGGCCCGGCCTCGGGGTTGTTGAGCGCCAGGGCCATTTCGGCGGCGGGCGCGGCGAATGCCTCCGGGGTGCGGCGCCGCGCGGCCATGGCGTTCAGGTAGTGGGCGATGGCCTGGTTGAAGCGGCATTGCCAGGGCAACTCGCCCGCCTCCTCGGCCGCGGCGAAGCGGAGCAGGGCGTCGGCCGGCAGGTCCTGGCGCACGTAGTAGGTCCCCAGGGCCTGGCAGATGCGGGCGTAGAGAGGGGCCTTCGCCTTCTTCACTCGGGCGAGGATGTTGCGCAGGGCAGCCACGGCCTGCTCGGCGGCGCGGGGGGCGAGGTCGGGCGCCAGGAGCATCCGCGCGTAGGCGGCGCCGAGATTGAGCTGCGGCACCTCCCAGTCGGGCCGGAACTCCTGCACCTTGCCGAACTCGGTCACGGCGGCGCCCAACTGGCCCTCGCCCAGGGCGGCCAGGCCCTGAAGGTTGCAGTAGTGCTGGAGCGCGTCGGGGCTGATGTTGCCGACCTCCACGACCTTGTCGAGCTCGGCCCGGCATCGGGGAAGATCGTTCTCCAGAAGGGCCACGGTGGCTAGGTTGACGTGGACGTCGCCCGAGTTGGGGTAGGCGGCGAGGGCGGCCTCGAGCCGCCCGCGGGCCTCCTGCACCGCGGCCCGGAGGGCCTGGGGCGTGGGGTTGGAGGCCCGCACCGTCTCCAGGTCCGTCACGGCGAGCCCGATGAGCACGGGCAGCGAGCAGGTGCCCTGGGCGGCCCGCTGGCGCCGCTCGATGGCCTGGAACACGCCCCTGGCCTCGGCGAACTTGGCCGGGTGGGCATAGGCCTCATCCACCAGCAGCTTGGCGTAGACTTCGCGCGGGGCGCTGTAGTCGGGCTTCGCGCGCATGGCGTCCTCGAGGGCGTCGTAGACGTCCTCGAAGATGCCGGCGGAGTAGCTGTCCATCGCCAGGTTGAAGGCCTTGCCGGCCTTGTATTCGTCGGTGGTGCCGAGGATGAGCACGAGGCCGACAAAGGCCAGCAGGAGGGCCACGGCGAGTTCGATGGCGGAGCGGGGCGTGAGCCGGAAGGGGAGGCGTATCACCCGAGAGGGCCTCCTAGCGAATCACGCGCCCGCGGATGGCGCGGACGGGGATGAGCAGGTCGCGCAACGGCTCGCGGTGGTTGCGGCTGTCGAACATCACGAGCACGGTGTTGCGGGGTACGAGCACGGCGCTGAAGTCGGCCGGGCGGTCGCGCGGGTTCAGGAACGGCTCGGTCACAGGCTGCCGGGGCTCGAGCTTGCCCTCGCGGCGCTCGGCCCGCCAGAGCTTCGAGCCGATCAGCTCCACGACGTCGCCCGGCTTGCCCACCACGCGGGCGAACTCGTACTGGTACGAGGCGCGCTTCCACAGCGGGCGCCGGTACATGATAATGTCCTCGTACTCCAGGTCCTGCGGCAGTCTCGCCCACTTGTTCACGAAGAGGTGGCCGCCACGCTCCAGGCGCGGCTCCATGCGGGTGAAGTCCTGGGCCACCTTCTCGAGGCCGTACTGCGTGCCGAACCGCAGGAGCAGCACGGTGACGACGGTGACGCCGAGATAGAAGACGACCGAGCTGAGGATGTCGCGGGGTGACATCGGCACGGCAGGCTCTCCGTCGTGGGGCATCCCCCCGCCCCGTGAGCATACTACACGCGATCGGGCCGCAAGTCAAGCGCGGAAGAGGCGGGAATGCTCCCCCTATTGCTCGCGCAGGGCGCGCACGGCGAAGTCGCGGAACTCGGCGCGGCTCTTGGGGTTGACGACGAAGCCGTAGGTCTGGAGGCCGGAGGGGTCGGCCGGGAGCTTGTTGGGCATGCGGACGGCGTAGGCGTCGCCGATGGTGACCTGAACGTTCATCGGGCTCACGGTGGCGCGAATCTCGTACCACTCGCCCGGCTTGAACGCGAAGGGCTGGGTGCGGCGCTCGTCGGCCTGCTGGTCTTCGGGTTGGGCCATGGTGAGGCCCACGAGGTCGGGCTTGCCCGCGTGGACCCAGAAGGCGAGGTTGGGCCGGGCCTTGCCGGCCAGGCGCAGGAGCGCGCCCGTGCCCTCGACCACGCGCACGCTGGCGCGCAGCTCGTAGGCGGGGGGGTGGCGCAAGCTGAAGAGGCACTCGGCGTCGTGCTCCTCGGGGTTGTCGCAGGTGAGCACGCCCTTCTCGAGCGCCCACTTGCCGAAACGCTGCTGCCAGTCGTCGAAGAGGCTCTCGCGCAGGGGGGTGACCTCTCTGCCTAGGGCCAGGTTGGCCTCGATCTCGAGCTTCTCGACCTGCTTCTTGCACTGGGCGATGCGCTGGTTGATGTCGTCGAGGTTGGCCGAGATGTCGTAGACCTTGCTGGCGTGCTTCTCGCGCAGGGTGGCGAGGCGGTAGAGGGCGCGGTCCCAGGCCTGCTCGTTCATGTAGCGCTTGGCCTCGAGGAGCAGGCGGCTGGCCTCCTCCTGCGGGCCGGCGGCGGGTGCGGCCTTCTCCATCCCCAGCAACACGTCCACCCGCTGGAGGTAGGAGGCGGCGGCGTCGGGCGCGCCCGGCTTGGCCAGGTGCAGCTCGCGGGCGGCCACCGTGGGCAGGTTGGCGTAGAGGCAGTGCACGCCGAGGGCGAGGTGGGCCTGCGGGTCGTTGCGGTCGGTGGCCAGGATGCCCAGCTTGTAGAGCTCGTCGGGCGCGAATTGGCTCCAGGTGCGGCGGACGTCGAGTTCGCCGTAGCGGAACACCACGGTGGCGTCGTCGGCCTGCACCACGCGGGCCTCGAGCCACTGGGGGTCGAACTTGCCGCCGAGCTTGCCGAGGGAGAAGTCGCGCACGGCCACGGGGCTGGCGGCGTCGCCCAGGCGGCGCACCACGCGGGCTTTGAGGCTCGAGAGGAGGGCCAGGTCGCCCAGGTAGGCGTCGAGGTAGTTCTCGATGCCGGCCGTGCGGAGCTCGGCGCGCAGTTTCTCGGCCTCGGCGGTTGCCGCGGCCAGCTCCCAGGTGCGCGCCTGGGCCAGCGAGGGCTCGAGGCGAGTGAGGAAGAATTGGTATTTCGCGGCGTCAATGGCTTCGAGGCGTCGGGCCGCGGCGCTCTTGAGCAGGGGGGTGATGATGGCGATCTCGCTCTTGGCCCGGCCCACGAAGGGCTCGACGCCGAATGTGGCCACCACCTGGTCGTAGAGGGTCTTCGCCTCCTCGTAGTAGTTGCCCGCGATCTTCTCTTGGGCGCGGCGTTGCACGTCCAGGTACGCGCGCTCCGCCTCCGAGGTGATGGCGTTCTTCTCGAGCAGCACATTCTGCTTGATCGCCTCGGGCGGGTTGGCGGCCAGGAGCTCGTCGAATTGGGCGAGGGCCTCGCCGAAGCGCCGCTTGCCGGCCAGGTCGCGCGCCCGCTGGCGGGCCTGGTCGAAGAGGGCCTGGGCCTTTTTCCGCGCGATGTCTTCGAACTCGTCGAGGCGGCGTTCCGCGCTGTAGCCGGCCGCCGTGTCGCGGTACTTCTCGACGATCTCGCGCAGGCGCGCCGCGATGCCCTCGCGGTCGGCCGGGTGCTCGCGCGCGTAGAGCAGGGCGCTCTGGAAGGCGGCTTCGGCCTGGAGCGGGCGGAGACGCTTCTGGGCCTCGGCCGCCGCCTCGGTGCCGGCGTACGTCTTCTCGATCTCCTGGAGCTGGTTCATCTCGGCCTGCACGGCCGCGAGCTTGTCGGCCGGTTCGAGCGCCTTGCCCTGTTCGGAGGCCTTGCTGACCCGCTCCAGCTCCTCGCGCGCCTTGCGGGCCCGGGCGGCAGGGTCCTCGACGGGCACGGGGGCCTCGATGCTCTCGCCCACGCCCTTCCTGGCGGGGGGCTTGCCGCGCGGGCCGAAGACGATGAAGGCCGCGGTGGCGGCCAGCACGAGCACGATGGCCGCGGTGGCGGCCCATGTGCGATGCGGGCGCGGGGGCGCGGGGGCCGGGGCCGCGGCTGCCGCGACGGCCGGCGCCGGCGCGGCGGCGGCCTGCCGCTCGGCCTCCTGCTTCTCGCGGATCGCTTCGGCCACGGCCTTGCGTTGCGCCTCCGGCACGCGGCCGGCGCGCACGGCCTCGAGGTCGGCCAGCAAGGCCATGGGATTCTCGTAGCGATCGGCGGGCCGGGATTGGAGGAGCTTCTCGATGATGTTGGCGAAGGAGCGCGACACCTCGGGCGCCGCCTCGCGGAGCGGGCGGAAGATGCCGTTGCGGACGGCAAACGTCACCTCGGCCGTCGTGTCGCCCTTGAAGGGGGTCTGGCCGCTCAGGCACTGGTACAGCACGGTGCCGAGCGAGAAGAGGTCCGAGCGGGTGTCCAGCGAGCCGCGCAGCTCGAAGTACTCGGGCGGCAGGTAGGCGGGCGAGCGGACGGCGACGCCGGTCTTGCTGATGGACGGCTCGACGGGGCGCGGCTTGGCGACGCCCAGGTCGGCCAGCTTCACGCTGCCGTCGCGCGCCACGAGCAGGTTGGTGGGCGACACCGCCTCGTGCGTGAGGCCCACCTGGCGGCCCCGTTCGAGGGCCAGGGTGGCGGCGAGCGCCACCGAGAGGGTCTCGGTGGCGCCCAGCTTGCCTTTGGTCGCGAGCACCTCGGCGAGCGAGGCGCCCTCGACGTAGTCGCGCACGACCACCAGGTCGCCCAGCCACTCGGCGGCGCCGAACACACGCACCACGTTGGGGTGGACCAGCCCGCTGGCCAGTTGGGCGTCGCGCCGCACGCGCGCGGCGAACTCGCCGTCGCGGAGCAAGCTCTTGTCGTAGATCTTGAGCACGAAGCGGCGGCCGGTGGCGGCGTCGCGCACCACGAGGGTGGGGCCTTCGGTCGTCGTGCCGAGCTCCTGCACGAGCTCGCACTTCGACAGGTCGGGCAGGCCCTGCTCAGGGCCAGGCGGCTTCGCGTTCGCGTCGCTCATCGCAGGTCCCTCGGGCATCGTTCCGCATCGTAGCAGACCGGGCCAGGGAAGTCAACCACCTGAAAGCGGCAGGCGGGAGGCCACCCAGCCCTGCCCCCTGTTGCCCCGCCACGGGTCCAGTTGCACTTTCCGACCGTCCGGCGTATAGTGGGGGGGACAGGGTGGCAAGGCACCCGGGCCAGGCGACGGATGGGTGAGCGGTCTGGCCGCGACGAGTGACGCGACGCAAGGCCTTGTGCCAAAGCAAGTTGCATCGTCGCGGGCCTCGTCGCGCGCTCCAGGGCGCACCCACGGCCGGCCCGCGATGCTTGCCGCATGCGTTCTGGGTTCGCTCATACAGGCCTTCGGTCGTGCGAGAGCAGGGCTCCGAGTGCCGCGGCTCCCATCACGACCGTTCAAGCTTTCGGAAACGCCATGGAAGCCCATCTTCGTACCTCGCCGCGCCGCGGCCGCGCAGAGGCGGCGGCCTCGGCGCCCGTGTTCAATGACTGGGAGACCGTGCGGTGCGAGTTGCTCAACACCCGCATCTGCGACCTGGGGCTGGCGATTGAGGGCTCGCCGCTGGAGCCGTTCACCGCGCGGCTGCTCAAGGAGTTGGGCGCCAAAGGCATCGGGTTCCGCCCCTCCTTCTACCTTACCGACAGTTGGGGCTGCCCCGACCGCGTGCCGGTCATCGGCATCCCCTTCTACCTGGCGGACGAGCGGCTCGCCCAGATCGAGGAGGAGCAGACGGGCGAGATCGAAGACGACGCGATGGTGATGATGCTGCTGCGCCACGAGGCGGGCCACGCGGTGAACTACGCCTACCGCCTCTGGGAGGAGGCCGAGTGGGTGGAGACGTTCGGGCGCTTCTCGACCCCGTACCACGAGTCGTTCCAGCCCAACCCCGCCAGCCGGCGCTTCGTGCGCCACGTCTACGCCAGCCACTACGGCCGCACGTACGCGCAGAAGCACCCCGACGAGGACTTCGCCGAGACGTTCGCCGTGTGGCTCACGCCGCGCTCGGCCTGGCGGCGGCGCTACCGGTATTGGCCGGCGCTCGAGAAGCTGCTGTATGTGGACCGCGTGGTGCGCCGCGTCCGCAAGCGCGAGCCGCGGCAGATGGGCGGGCGGCTGGTGAGCCCCGTGGAGCAGCTCACCATGCTGCTGGCCGAGTACTACGGGCAGCAGGCCGAGCGCTATCAGGCGGCGGCCCAGGGCTACGTGGACGGCCACCTGCGCGCCGTGTTCCCGCCCGTGCGCGGCGGCGCCACGCAGGCGGCGCGCACGCTGCTGCGCCGCAACCGGCGCGGGCTGCTCGAGCGCATGGTCCACTGGTCCGGCCTCGACGCCGACGAGGCCCTCACGATCCTGCACAAGCTCGAGGACCGCGCGGGCGCGCTGGGGCTGCGCTTCCGGGCCGAACAGGCGCCGCAGAAGCTGGCCGACGTGGCGGCCATGGCCGCCGCGCTCGGCGTGGAGTTCGCCTACACGGGCCGGCTCACGGGCGGCTGAGCCGAGCCGCCGGCGCGCTCAATCCATGGGAATGTCGAGCTCCTGCGACGACGCCTCGAACGAGGCGCGCACCACCATCTGGAGCAGCCGCGGGTAGCGGATGCCGGCCCGCTCGGCCTGGCGCGGCAGGCTGTGGCCCTCCTCCAGGCAGGCGTTGCAGTTGACCTCGAGCACGCACGGGCGCCCCTCGGCGTCGAGGCGGATGTCCACCCGCCCATACCCCCAGGCCCCCACGGCGCGGAAGGCGCGCAGCGCGGTGGAGATGATCTCGCGCGAGAGCTCGGGCTCGACCACGGCGGGGCAGATCACCGAGGTCTTGCCGTACTCCTCCGCCGTCTCGATCCACTTGGCGGCGTACGACATCACGGGCGGGATGCCGGGCGGGAGCTTCGAGTAGTCTACCTCGGCCAGCGGCATCACGCGGGGCCGCCGGCCGCCCACCATGCCCACGTTGAACTCGCGCCCCGGCAGAAACGCCTGCACGAGCACCGGCTGGTGATAGGTCTGAAGCAGCTCGCGCACCTTCGCGCGCAGCGCCTTCTTCGAGTGGACCACCGAGTTGCGGTCCACGCCGATGCTGGCGTGCTCGCGGGCGGGCTGCGCGAAGAGCGGGAACTCCCACTTGTGCAGGTCCACGTCGCTCACCCGTTCGAGGAGCTGGGTGCAGGGCGGGATGCGCACGCCGGCCCCCTGGAGCAGGCTGGCGGCCATGTGCTTGTAGCGCGTGAGGCCCAGGGCGAGCGGCGGCGAGCCGGTGACGCGGAAGCCCATCATCCGAATCAGGGCCGGCACCCGCATCTCGTACAGGGCGCCGTGCACCACGTCGTCGTACTGGTTGAACACCACGTCGGGCCGCACGCGCCGCAGCCGGCGCTGGAAGGCCGACAGGTCGCGCGCCAGCGGCAGCACGGTGACCTTGTAGCCCACCGAGCGCAGGGCGCGCGCCATGCGGCGAATCATCTGCCGCAGATCGGCCGTGCTCCCGCGGTCCTCGGGGCGGTCGGGGCCGCAATCGCGGTCCGCATTGTACACCAGCCCCACGTGCAGACGCCCTCGCGTGCGCCGGGGCTGCTGCTCGATGCCCATGACCACCTCTCTTCCCGCCGTCGCCGCGGCCGCAGGAGCCTGGCCGCCCGCGCTCCTGCGCGCAGAAGGTCCACACGTCGCATTATCGCCATGCGGGATCACGAGTCAAGAGAAATCGCCGCGCCCCGCGCCCTGCCGCCTCCTCGCGGGGGCAGAGCCCCCGCCCACAGACCTGCCCCTCTCGCCCCTACGCCCTGCGTGGGGGCGATGATGCGGACGCTCCCGCGTCCAACCCCAACCTCCCGCGGGTT
>ERZ795051.123-NODE-123-length-116552-cov-7.664970_pt1 | contig 116552 bp, 97 predicted proteins | sample MGYA00375135_ERZ795051 | MGnify/ENA primary metagenome ERZ795051 (study PRJEB30180, sample SAMN05720222) | activated sludge metagenome | isolation source: Anaerobic digester | place: Japan | collected 2015-05-26 ... | reverse complement strand
TATGTGAAGTACATCTCCTGACAACCGCGTCGAGACCCGGCCGGTTGCCCGTCCCGTCTGCCCGCGCGGTGACCGCCAGCTCGAATCTCTCCTTGCCGTCGTCCCTGGCGCCCTCTTCGCGAATGGCGACGAACGAGCTTGCGCTGCGGCGGGTGCGCGAGCCGTCACGCCTGCTGCCGCTTGGCAACTGGCGAGCGGAGTCCGGTGAGGAGGCCCCTCGACGCCTTCGACGAATGCGGTCTGGCTGGACGCGGCCTTCTCCGATCTCGTACACCACTTGACAGGACGTGGCCCTCCGCGAAGTCTCTTCACGCATCCCGGAAGCCTGCAGAATCTGCAGTATTCGCTGCATCGTATGCATGCGCTTTCTCTTCGGTCACGTCTCGAGAGCATTCAAGTATCTGAAAAGAAAGTGGATCGGCGTGCCAGCCGAGCTGGCATCAGCCGTGCTTCATCGGCCTGCGAACCCGATCCCGGAGCGATGGCCCGGGAGAGATGAAAGAAGGAGGCGATCATGCGGAAGAGCACGAAGCGATACGGCAGCCTGGTGGCGATAGCGCTCCTGGTCGGCGCGGCGGGCCTCGCCGGCGAGGCTTTCGCGCAGGGGCGCGGCGGGGGGCAGGGACGTGGCGGGGGCCAGGGTCGCGGTGGGGACCAGGGCGGCTACGGCCCGGGCCAGGGTGGCGGCTACGGCCGGGGCCAGGGCGGCGGTTACGGCCGGGGCGCCGGCGACCAGCTGCGGCAGCGTGACCGAATCCACGTGGACGGAACCCAGCGGCAGCGTCTGCAGGACTGCAACGAGGGAGCCCAGCGCCTGCGCCAGCACGCGCAGGAGATCGGTGCCAACGCCGGGAACCCGGCGTTCGCCGCGATGGAGCGCGACCAGCTGCGCATTCACAGCGAGACGATTTTCCGGCAGCACGACGAGTTCGTGGCCGGTCTTGCGAAGACCGAGCGGGACCAGCTCGAGCGTCCACTCGGGCGCCTCGAGCAGACGCGCAGCCTGATCGAAGCAGAGATGCGCACCCTCGATCGTGCCCTCGATGCGAACGATCCGGACGCGAAGCGGATCGCACGCGCGAGCCGCGAGCTCGAGAGGCAGCTCGACCGCTGGGAGATCCAGTACCGGAATTTCAGCAGTCTCTTCGGTTCCGGCGACTGAGCTCGACCCCGGCAGGGAAGATCCGAGGGGCGGAGCCGTGCGGCTTCGCCCCTCGTCGCGTTCAGCGAATGCCGTAGGTACGCAGGCGATTGTAGAGAGTGCGCACCGAGATGCCGAGCAGCTCGGCGGCCTGCTCCCGGTGGCCACCGGTTCGCTCGAGCGCAGCGAGGATCGCCTGCCGCTCCCGCTGCTCGAGCGAAAGAGGTGCGACGGCGGGTCTCGAAGGTGCGCCTCCGAGCTCCGGCAGGTGGCGAGGCTCGATCGTCTCGCCCGAGGCCGCGATCGCTGCACGCTCTACCGCGTTGCGCAGCTCGCGCACGTTGCCCGGCCAGGAGTGGCGTGTGAGGGCTGCCAGCGCCTCGGGAGCGAGGCGGCGGGCCGGAAGCCCCAGCCGTTCGGTCGCTTCGCTCAGCAGACGCGGGGCGAGGAGCGCGATATCCCCCGGCCGCTCGCGCAGGGGAGGGATGGCGAGTGCTACCACGTTCAGGCGGTAGTAGAGATCGGACCGGAACTCACCGGTTGCGGCTGCCGTTGCGAGGTCGCGATGGGTGGCGGCCACGAGCCGCAGGTCGACGGCCACCGGCTCCGTACCGCCGAGCCGCTGGATCTTCCGCTCTTCGAGGGCGCGCAGGAGCTTGGCCTGGATCGCCGGAGAGAGGTCACCGATCTCGTCGAGGAAGAGGGTGCCGCCGTCGGCCTGCTCGAACCGCCCCCGGTGGCGGGCCAGCGCCCCCGTGAACGCCCCCTTCTCGTGGCCGAAGAGCTCGCTTTCGGCGAGCGACTCGGGCAGCGCGGCACAGTTGAGCGCCACCCAGGGACGATCGGCGCGCCGGGAGCGGGCGTGAATCCGGCGGGCGAGCAGCTCCTTGCCCGTCCCCGACTCGCCGGTGACGAGCACCGTGGCGTCGGTGGCCGCGGCCCGGTCGGCCATCGCGACCAGCTCGGCGAGCCGCGGATCGCCCGTGAGGAACTCCCCGGAACCGTCGGCGACAGCGGGCTCGCCGAGCAGGTCGCGGATCCGGCGACGCAGCGCAGCCGGGCTCTCCAGCGGCTTGGTGAGGTAGTCGGCGACGCCGGCTCGCACCGCCGCCACCGCCTCGGGGATGGTGCCATAGGCGGTCACGAGCACCACGACTGGCGGCCGCGGCTGTGCGCGCAGCCGGCGCGCGAGCTCGAGGCCGTCGAGTCCCGGCAGCCGACGGTCGGTGAGCACGAGATCGGCGCGGTCGCGCTCGAGGATCGAGAGCGCCTGCTCGGCGCTCGCCGCCGCGAGGAGGCGGTACCCCTCGAGCCGCAGGATGTCGAGGAGCAGAGCGCGAAAGCCGTCGTCATCGTCGACGACCAGGACGGTTGGGATCACCCCGACTCCTCGGCGGCGGGAAGCCAGAGGAGCGCCTCCGTGCCGCTGCCGGCGCGAGGGACGAGGCGAAGGCTGCCGCCGTTGGCGACGGCGAGGCTCCGCGCGAGCGGGAGGCCGAGCCCGGTGCCCGAGGCCTTGGAGGTCACATACGGTTCGAAGAGCTGCTCGGGATCGGGTCCGGGTCCCGGCCCGCGGTCGAGGATCGAGAGCTCGATGCCGTTGCGCCGGCGCCGCGCCCGTACTTCGATCCGCTCGGAGTCGGCCTCGAGGGCGTTGTCGAGGAGGTTGTCGAAGATCAATCGCAGGTGCTCGGGATCGGCGAGCACCGTCGCCCCCACGCCCACCTGCCAGTCGACGCGCGCTGGATCGCGATCGGGGCGGAAACCGGCGAGATCGATCGGCTCGGGCTGAGCCAGCGGCGGCCGGGCGTAGTCGAGGAGCCCGTCGACCAGCCGCCCGAGGCGGTCGGACTCCGAGACGATGGCGCCGAGACGCGCCGCCTCGGGCCCGGAGCAACTCTCGAGGAGGAGCTGGGCGGAGCCGCGGATCGTCGCGAGCGGATTGCGCAGCTGGTGGGCGAGGCCGGCGCCGGCGCGGGCGAGGCCATCGAGCCGTTCGCGCTCCGCCGCGAGGCGAAGGGCGCGCGCCTGACGGTCGAGGAGCAGCCCGGCGAGAAGCGCGAGCGCCACCAGCGCGCCGGCCGCCACCGCCGCCACCGGCAGCGCGGCGCGCTCGACGCGAGAGGGAGCCGCCGCTCCGGGTGCGAGCATCACGACCAGCGTGCGGCGCCCGGGACCGCGGCGAGTCCAGCCGCCGCGCCAACCGCCAGGCTCCCAGATCCCTGCGGTGGCTCCGGGTGCGACGATCCCCGCAGCCGCGGAGCCGGGGCCAGCCGGACCTCGGGCTCCTCCCCAGCCGGCGCGCGGAATCACGAGGTCGTACTGCAGCGTGGCGCCTCCATCCGGCAGCTGACCCGCACGGGTCTCTTCGGCGCCGGTGGCGTCGAGCAGTGCGAGGCCGACGGCGAGCTCGGGTGCCGAGGCCAGAGCTTCCGCGAGCAACGCTCCCGGATCGATCGGCCCCTCGGCGTCGCGCAACGTCCGCTCGACCTCGTGCGCGAGGCGGGAGGCCGCCCCTTCGATGGCGAGCTCGCGCCGCTCGGCGAGCGCGGTGGCGGTCGTCCGTCCGAAGGCGAGGAGCAGCAGCGCAGCAGCGGTGAAGAGGAGCGGCAGGAGGAACGACCAGCGGCGCGGCGCGGGGTCTCGCATCGGCGCCGAGTGTAGCCCAGCAGAGACTCCCTTCTCGCCATCTCACGCCGGCCTCGGTTACGAGCCGGCTGGCGATCTCCCTCTCCCCGAGCCCGAGCCAGCCGAGAGCCCGTGGTGAAGGCGCCCGATCTCCGGCGGGTCCGTAGTTTCTGAGTGCATTTTGATGCATTGATGCGTTGATGTATCGATGCTACCATTCGTTCATGGCCCGCCTCACGATCTCGCTCCCCGACGATCTCCACCAGGCGCTCAAGGAGACTGCCGCCCGACGCCGCATGGGGCTCGGCGAGCTCGTGGCCGAGAGCCTGGTCGCCTGCGGAGTGAAGACACGGGTAGCTGCCGAGGAGCTGGTGCGGCGGGCGCGGGCGGCTTCCGGCCTCTCCGCGGCGGCGGCGGACGCGCTCGCGCAACGCGAGACGCGAGCGGCGCGACGCCGGTCGTGACCGGTCCGTTCGTGATCGACCCGAACGTCGTGGTGGCGGGTCTGCTCACCGCCGAGGCCGAGGCTCCTACCGCCCGCCTCCTCGACGCGCTGCTCGCCGGACGGCTGCCTTTCCTCCTCTCCGTCGAGCTCCTCGCCGAGTACCGCCAGGCCCTCCTGCGGCCGCAGATCGCAGCGCACCACGCTCTTTCGCCCGCCGAGATCGACGAGATCCTGGTCGACCTCGCCGCGAACGGCCATGTCGTCGAGGCCCGGCCGGTTGCCCACCCTGTCTTCCCGCGCGGTGACGGTCACCTCGAATCTCTCCTTGCCGGCGCCCCCGGCGCCCGCCTCGTGACCGGCGACGAACGGGCTCGCGCTGCGGCGGGAGCGCGTGCCGTCACGCCTGCTGCCGCCTGGCAACTGGCGAGCGGAGCCCGGTGAGGAGGCCTCTCGACGTCTTCGACGAACGCGATCTGGCTGGACGCGGCCTTCTCGGCTCTCGTACACCACTTGACAGGACGTGGCCGCCGGGTGTTGCTCTCGCTGGCGGTGATCGTCGTTGTGGCCGGGTCGTGGGCGACCCCGGCGCGCGGGGAGACGTTCCCGGTTCGGTTCGTCGCCGGCGAGGAGACGTCGCCGGCCGCGGCGGAGCCGCTCCCGGAGGCGTGGCTCGTCCTGCAGGAAGAGGGCGAGGAGGGGGCGGCGCGCTCCGAAGCAAGGATCATCTGATTGAGAGAGAGCTGTGCTTCGACGGGTCTGCCGCGGTCGGCGAGGTGGTGGTGCAAGACGGCGCGCTTGCTGGCGCAGCCCAACGAGATCTTCGGTACACCCCGCAGCCACGAGGCGGAGCGCGCCCCGGAGCGTCCCCTCGTCGTGCGCCTGGTGGACGCCGAGGGGGCCCGCCTCGAGGGCCGGCAGCTCGCCCTCGCGGTCTCGGGCCTCCAGCTCGATCGGGAGCTGCGAGAGATCCTGGCGGACGTCGTCTCGCTCCCGGAGCTCGTCTCGGACGCGAGCGGGGAGATCGCTCTGCCGCCCTGTTTCGCCTGGGGGGACCTGGAGTGGGCGATTCTGCCCGATGCCGATGCAGACGAGGGAGAGCCCGTCTTCCGGCCGCTTCCGCGTCCGTTGGGAGGGGTGGTGGAGATCCTCGCCGAATGAGATGAGTGCCGGGGGCGAGAACCCCCGGTGTTTGTACTGATCCGGGCCGACGACAAAGCGCCCCGCCCGGCGGGACCGGACGGGGCGCGGGGTGCTGCGGGGAGATCGGGGCGTCAGCCGTTCTTGCGCTCGAACTCGCGCATGAACTCGACGAGGGCGTCGATGCCGGCCTCGGGGAAGGCGTTGTAGATCGAGGCGCGCAGGCCACCGACCGAACGGTGCCCCTTCAGGCCGTCGAAGCCGGCCGCCTTGGCCTCGGCGACGAGCTTCGCCTCCAGCTCCTCGGTGGGGAGCCGGAAGGTGACGTTCATCAGCGAGCGGCACTCCTTGGCGGCGTGGCCGCGGTAGAAGCCGGTGCGATCGATCTCGGCGTAGAGCTTGCCCGCCTTGCGCTTGTTCGTCTCCTCCACCGCCGCCAGGCCGCCGAGGCCCTTCAGCCACTTGAAGACGAGGCCGACGGCGTAGATCGCGAAGCTGGGGGGCGTGTTGTAGAGAGAGTTCTCCTTGGCGTGGGTGTTGTAGTTGAACATCGTCGCCAGCCCCTCGGGCGAGCGCATCAGCAGATCCTCGCGGAGGATCACCAGCGTCACCCCGGCAGGGCCGAGGTTCTTCTGGGCGCCGGCGTAGATCAGACCGTACTTGCCGACGTCGAGCGGCCGGCTGAAGATGTCCGAGGAGGCGTCGCAGACCAGCGTTCCCTCGACCCCCTCCGGCTCGCCGGGGTACTGGACGCCCTGGATCGTCTCGTTCGAGGTGAAATGGACGTAGGCGGCGCCGCGGGTGAGCTTCAGCTCCTCCCGCCGGGGCAGGCGGGAGTAGTTGTCGGCCTCCGTGGTCGCGGCCACGTTCACCTCGCCGACCCGCTTCGCCTCCTTGACCGCCTTCTTCCCCCAGGCGCCGGTGACGATGTAGTCGGCCGGCATGCCGGTGGTGTGGAGGTTCATCGGCACCATCGAGAACTGCGTCGAGGCGCCGCCCTGGAGGAAGAGGATCTTGTAGTTCTCGGGGATGCCGGCGAGCTCGCGGGCGTCGGCGACCGCCTCGTCGATGATCGCCTGGAACGGCTTCGAGCGGTGGCTGATCTCGAGCACGGACATGCCCACGCCCGGCAGCGCGAGCAGGTCGCGCTGGATCTGCTCGAGCACCGGCAGCGGCATGGTCGCCGGGCCGGCGGAGAAGTTGTAGATGCGGTGTACCTGGGTGGTCATCGGGATCTCCTTGGACGGCTCCGTCTCAGGCGTTCAGGTTGCGGGCGAGGTGATACGACGACGCGGGTGCGGAGAGCGGCACGATCTGGATGTCGAGGATCGCGGGGTTGGCGGCCATCGCCTTGCTCAGCGCCTCTTCCGACGGCGGCTGGTCGAGGTTCATCCGCGCCACGCACGCCTCGGTGCCGTTGAACACGATGTTCTCGGTCTCCCAGACGTTGACGCCGCCGCGGCCGAAGACGTCGAAGATGCCCGCGAGCACGCCCGGCTGATCCCGGTAGCGCACCACGAGCACGTGCGTCGCCTTGGTCTGGCGGGAGAGGTTCACGGTGTTGATCACCCGGCCGGTGTCGACGTAGTTCTTGACGATCCGCACGACCTCGGCGGCGATCGCCTCCTGCGCCTCGTCGGTCGAGGCGCCGATGTGGTGGGTGCCGTAGACGCCGGGCAGCTGCGCGAGCGGCTCGGCGAAGTCGGCCTGGCCGGTCGCCGGCTCCTTGGCGTAGACGTCGAGCCCGACGCGAAGCCCCTTCTCCTGCACCGCCTTCGCCAGCGCTTCGTAGTCGACCACCGCGGCGCGCGCGGTGTTGATGAAGAACGCGCCGGGCTTGAGGCGCCCGAGCAGGTCGGCGTTGACGAGCCCGCGGGTGCGGTCGTTGAGCGCGAGGTGCACGGAGAGCACGTCGGCGCGCTCGGCCACCTCCTCGGGGGTCTGGCAGACGTGGATCAGCGGCTCGATCGGCGAGCCCGAGATCGGACGCAGCCGGACCAGCAGCGGCAGGTCGATCGGCAGGCCGCTGCGGTCGACCTCCACCCCGATCTCGCTCCAGACCGCGATGTTCATCCCGAACGCCTGCGCCCGCTTGGCCATCTCCTGGCCGATGGAACCGAAGCCGAGCAGCCCGAGCGTGCGTCCCTGGAGGCCGCGCGCCTTCGAGAACTCCTTCTTGTTCCACTTGCCGGCGCGCAGCTCGGCGACGTTGTCCGGGATCCGGCGGTCGAGCGCGAGGATGAGGCCGAAGGCGAGCTCGGCCACCGCCACCGAGTTCTTGCCCGGGCAGTTGGCGACGAAGATGCCGCGCGCCGAGGCGGCCTTCACGTCGATGTTGTCGACTCCGGCCCCGGCCCGCACGACCAGCGAGAGCTGACCGGCGTCGAGCATCGGTTCGGGCACCTTCGTCGAGCGCACCACGAGCACGTCGCAGGCGGTGCGGCCGATCGCCTCGCGGAGGCTCTCCTCCTTGAGATCCGGCTCGAAGATCACCTCGCAGCCGGCGGCCTTCAGGCCCTCGAGACCGCTCTTCTCGAACTTGTCCGCTACCAGTACTTTCATCGTTTCACCTCCGACCCGGAAGGCGCCGGCCGGCGCCCGGGCGATCAGAACTCGTGGATCAGGAGACCGTCGCGCAGCTTCGGTTCGAACCAGGTCGACTTCGGCGGCATGATGCCGCCCTCGTCGGCGATGGCCATGAGCTCCTCGACGGTGACGGGGTAGAAAGCGAAGGCGACGGCCATCTCGCCGGAGTCGACGCGCCGTTCGAGCTCGCGCGTACCCCGGATGCCGCCGACGAAGTCGATCCGCTTGTCGGTGCGCGGGTCCTCGATGCCGAGCAGCGGGGCGAGCACCCCTTCCTGCAGCTTCGAGACGTCGAGGCCGGCGATCGTCGAGCTGCCGGCCGGAGTGGCGGGCAGCTCGAGCGTGTGCCAGCGGCCGGCGAGGTAGACCCCGACCAGCCCCTTCCGGGACGGGATCGGAGGTCCGGGGAGCACCCGGAAACGCTCGCCGAGGGCGGCGAGGAACGCCTCGGGGGTGCGGCCGGAGAGGTCGCGGACCACCCGGTGGTAGGGGAGGACCTGCATCTGGTCGTGCGGGAAGGCGACGGCCAGGAACCAGTTCCAGTCCCCCTTCTCGGGGTCGAGACTCGCCCCCTCGGCGCGCAGCTTCGCCCGGGTGCGGGCGGCCGAAGCGGCGCGGTGATGGCCGTCGGCGATGTAGAGGAGCGGCAGGCGGTCGAACGCCGCGACGAGCTGGTCGCGCAGCTCGCCACCGGCACGCCAGATCGTGTGCCGGATCCCGTCGTCGGCGGTGAAGTCGTAGACCGGCTCGCCGGCCGTGACCGCCTCCACGATCGCATCCACCTCACGCGAGGCGCGGTAGGTCAGGAAGACCAGCCCGGTCTGGGCCCGCAGCGTCGAGATGTGGCGGGTGCGGTCGTCCTCCTTGTCGCGCCGGGTCTTCTCGTGCTTCTTGACCAGATCGGCCTCGTACTCGTCGACCGAGAAGCAGCCCGCGAGACCGACCTGGGCGTGCTGGCCCATCACCTGCCGGTAGAGATAGAGAGACGGCTCCTCCTCCCGCACCAGGGGCGCCGCAGCGCGCAGCTTCTCGAGGTTCTCCGCCGCGTGGGCGTAGACCTCGGGGGCGTACGGATCGGTCCCCTCCGGCAGCTCGAGCTCGGAGCGGGTGACGCGAAGGAAGGAGAGCGGGTTGCCCGCCGCGAGCTCGCGGGCCTCGGCGGTGGAGATGACGTCGTACGGCACCGAAGAGACCTTCGGGGCGCACTCTGCTGAGGGCCTGAGGGCCCGGAAAGGACGGAGCTTGGCCATGGGCGGATTCTATCCACGCCCTTCGGACCGGGCCCCGCGCCGAAGGGTGGGGCGGGGGGGCTAAGGGGGTGTCGGCGGGCTGCTTCGAGGCTTCCCGACCACGCGAACGCGAATCTGTTCGTCGGCCTGCCGGTAGACCTCCGGAGCGAACATCCGCGTCGCCGGGGGCAGGGCGCGCATAGCCTCTCGATCGATGGCGATGAGGTGCCACCGGCCCTGGCCGGCTACGGCCCGGACTCCCGGGAAAGACCGGAGGAAGTGCTGCCGCTGGACCTCCGTGGCGTTGAGCAGGGCGTAGTCGAACCAGGCGAGGTCCGCGGCGCAGACCCATTCCGGCACGGCCTCGAGGTGAGGGGTCCAGGGAGGGGCCCAGGCGGGGTCCCGGCGCAACACGAGCGAGCTCGGATGCTGAGTGAAGCTGAAATCGATCCTGGCATCCTTCTCGAGAGCGGTGTAGGCGTGCATCTGGAAGAACGGACCGATCCGGAGGAACTGGCTCCCTCTCACGAGGTCGAGGCCGACAACCGATCTGTCCCGAGGAAGTGCGGCGAGGCTCTCGTCGAAACCCGACATCTCATGCTGTCGGTAGAGCTGCCAGGCGCGCAGGGTCGTGGAGCCGAGAGCCAGCAGCGCGGTGAGCGCCACCGCCTGGGCGAGCCGGGGACGTACGGGCGGCGCGGGGACGGCGAGCACCAGGAACGCCCCGGCGAGGTGCCCCCAGCGGCGCTCGAAGAGCCCCATGTCGTCGACGTTTCCGGGTAGGAAAAGCAGCAGTGCAAAGAAGAAAGCGCCGATGGCGAGCAGGCGCAGGTCGAGCCCCTGCCCGCGCCGCCGCCAGGCGACGAGGAGCCCGCCGACGATCCAGGCTCCGACGAGCAGGGCGAGGAGGGTTTCGACCGGGTGCCGGACCCCACCGAAGAGCTGGATCGCGATGAATTCCAGGGATTGGAGACGCTCCCACGGACTGAGCTCCGTGAGAAGGCGGCTCTGCCAGCCGGTCTGGCTGAACCAGCGCGACCAGGTGGCGGCCAGGAGGAGGACGGGTGCGATGCCCGCCGCCCGCAGGAGCGCGTGCCGCCAGCTGAACTCCCGGAGGAGCACGAGGCTCACGACCACGAAGAGCCCGACCACGAACCAGATCGCATGGCTCCAGTAGAGCAGCAGCGAGCCGAACAGGGAGGAGAGCAGGAGGTCGGCCGGGCGTCGGGTCGCTGCGGGCCGGTCGAGATCCACCAGCCAGAAGGCGAAGGCCACGACCCCGCACATGAAGTTGAAAAAGCCCGCGTAAAACGGCGCCGAGAGCACGAAGGCCGAGGCCAGGATCAGGTTGGCGGCGGGCCGGCGGAGACGGGTCCCGAGCCAGTGGATCGCGCCGATCCAGATCGCTACCGTGAAGATCGCCGCGAGACGCGGCGCCCAGGCCGTGCCGCCGAGGAGCCAGGCGAGCCCCAGGGGCAGGTAGCCGAGCTTGTTGGGCCCGAACCAGGTGACCATGAGCCCGGGATCTCCGCCGCCGAGCTGCTTCTGCAGCAGCGGGATCTGGTGGAGCTGCTGAGCCAGATCGAGGATCGGGGGGCGCGCCACGAAGAGCATCGGCGTGGCGACCACGGCGGTGCAGACGGCCCAGAGGAGGAAGCGACGGCGTGCCTGCGGCCAGCGGGAGGCGCCCGAGGGTGGAATCGGCTCCATGACTGGTCGAGGATACCGCGAGCGCGTCCGCGCCCGGTCCCGTCCGGGTCGGCTGCGGGCCAGCGCGGTCTAGGCCGGAGCCGGGCGAGAGCGATACGCTTGCATCATGGTCTGCCGTCACCCTCTCACCGTCCGTTTCGGGGAGTGCGATCCCGCCGGGATCGTCTACATGCCCCGCATCCTCCACTACTTCCACGTGGCTTCCGAGGAGCTCTTCGCCGCCGTGACCGGCAAGCCGTATGCCGAGGTGATGGCGAGCGAGCGGCTCGGTTTTCCCTCGGTGCACGTGGAGGCCGATTTCCGGCAGACGCTCCCCCTGGGCGCGCGGCTGGAGGTCGAAGCACGGCTCGTGCGGGTGGGGGAGAGCTCCTGCACCTTCCGTTTCGCCATCCGCGGCGAAGGGGAGGAGGAGGCCCGGGCCACCGGCGGCATCGTGACGGTCTGCATCGACCTGGAGAGCCGCGCGAAGCGGCCGCTCCCGGCCTGGCTGCGCGAGCGGCTCACCGCGGCGGTCGAGCCGGCCGGCTGAAACCGGGAGCCTTTCCGTGACCGCGCGCGCCCCCGAACGGCGGGCCTTCCTCTACTTCACGCTCGCGGCGATCAGCTTCGGGGTGATGGCGTTCGCCACCAAGCTGGCGACCGCCGAGCTCTCCGGGGCCGAGGTGGCGTTCCTGCGTTTCATCCTGATGCTCCTGCCGCTGGCCCTCGTGCCTTCGCTGTTGCGGCGCGCCCTCGTATTCGAACGCCTCGACCTGCTGCTCTACCGGGGTGTCTTCGGCGGCCTCGCGGTGCTGCTCTACTTCCTCGCGATCGAGCACGTGCCGGTCGGTCTGGCGTCGCTGCTCAACCACTCCTCTCCCGTCTGGGCGGTGCTCTTCGCCACTCTCTTCCTCGGCGAGCGGCTCACCTGGCGCCGGCTCCTGCCGCTCGGGATGGCGCTGAGCGGCCTCGCCCTGGTGGTCTCCTCTCACCTGCAGGGAAACGGCGGGCCACGGCTCGGATTCTGGGCAGGGGTGGGGTTCGTCTCGGCGATGCTCTCGGGCGCGGCGGTGGCCGCCATCCGGGCGGCGCGGCGGACCGAGGGGAGCTGGGCGGTCTACGGCTCGTTCAGCCTCTTCGGGCTCCTCGCCACCGCGCCGCTGGGCCTCTGGCAGTGGCGGACCCCGAGCCTGCGCGCCTGGGTCTATCTGGTCATCGTGGGGGTCTCTTCGGTCGCGGCGCAGCTGCTCATGACCCACGCCTATCGCTGGGTGGACAACCTGCGGGCCGGAGTCTTCACGCCGATCTCGCCGGTGGTGGCGCTGCTGCTCGGAGCGGTGATCCTGGGCGAACCGGTGACCGTGTGGAGCCTGCTCGGCACCGCGCTGGCGCTGGCCGGGGTGGTGGCGACGGTGATGGACGGAGCGCGCCCGGCGCCTCCGGTCGGCGGGAGCTGAGGCCGGGCGGCTTGCCCCCCGGCCCCATGCGGTCTACCCTTCCCCTCGCGATGAGCCGGAACCTCCGCGCGGACACCCGTCGCCTGCGGGAGACCCACGCCCGGGGCTTCCCCTGGTACGTCCTCGAGTCGCTCCTCTTCGACAACGGCTATCAGGCGGTGCTCCTCCACCGGCTCGCGCACTGGTTCCGCCGCCGGCGGATCCCCTTCTTCGGGCCGGCGATCGCGCGACTGAACCTCTTCCTCACCGGGGTGGACATCGCCCCGGCGGCCGAGTTCGGCCCCGGGCTCAGGATCAGCCACGGGGTGGGAATCGTCGTCGGCAACGCCGTGCGGGCGGGGGCGAACGCCCTGCTCATGCAGGGGGTGACCCTCGGCGCGCCGACGACGGCGCGCCGCGCCGAGATGCCGACGCTCGGCGACGACGTGGTGCTCGGCGCCTACGCCGCGGTGATCGGCGGGGTGAGCATCGGCGACCGCGTGCTCGTCGCCGCGCACGTGCTGGTGACGGAGAGCGTGCCGGCCGACACCAGGGTCCTGCCGCGCGGCGGAATCGAGCTGCGTCCCCGCCAGCGCCCGCCCTGCGCCTGAGCCCTGCCGCCCCGCGACCATCTCCCCTCTGGTAGCCTCGCCGCAGCGAGGAGGCGAGGAGGCATGGAGGTGTTCGAACGGACGATCCTGGGCAACCCGGTGGAGGCGTGGATCCTCGCCGGAACGATCGCGGGCGGTCTCTTCGCAGTCTTCCTGCTGCTGCGTTTCCTACTCGTCGCGATCGTGGGCCGCCTCGCGGCGCGGACCGTGACCCGCGTCGACGACGTCCTGGTGGAAGTGCTGCGCGCCACCCGCTGGTGGGTGCTCGCCGCGCTCGCGCTCTTCTTCGCCGCTTCGGTGATCGTCCTCCCCACGAAGGGCGTCCTCGCCGTCCACGCGATCATGGCGGTGGTGGCCCTCCTCCAGGTCGGTCTCTGGGGGGAGCGATGGATTGCCGGCATGCTCGGCCGGGCGAAGCGGGAAGCCGAGGCCGGGGCCACCGGCCGCGCCACGAGCCTGCAGGTCCTCGCCTACCTCGGGCGGGTGGCCCTCTGGTCGCTGGTCGTGCTGCTCGCGCTCGGCAACCTCGGGGTCGACGTCACGGCGCTCGTCGCCGGCCTCGGCGTGGGCGGCATCGCGGTCGCGCTCGCGGCGCAGAACTTCCTCGGCGACCTCATCGCCTCGATCGCCATCGCCCTCGACCAGCCGTTCGTCGTCGGCGACTTCATCGCGGTCGGCGACCTGAGCGGCACGGTCGAGCGGGTCGGGCTGAAGACCACCCGGATGCGCAGCATCTCGGGCGAACAGCTGGTCTTTCCGAACAACGATCTGCTGGGCAGCCGGGTGCGCAACTACAAACGGATGAGCGAGCGGCGGATCCTCTTCGGCTTCGGAGTCACCTTCGCCACCCCGGTGGCGCGGCTCGAGGAGATCCCCGGCCTGGTGCGCGAGATCGTCACGGGAACGGAGCGCGCGCGTTTCGATCGCGCCCACCTCCTGCGCATCGGCGCGAGCTCTCTGGAGTACGAGGTCGTCTACTACGTGCTGTCGCCGGACTACGGCGTCTACATGGACGTGCAGCAGGCGATCAACCTCGCGCTCTGCCGCGCCTTCGAGACGCGGGGGATCGAATTCGCCTTCCCGACCCGGACCCTCTACCTCGAGCCCGGCGCGCAGCCGCTCGCTCTCGCCTCGCCTCCGGAGACGCGGCCCGACCGCGCCTGAGCCGTCAGAGCTTCCAGACGAGCGATGCCGTGGTCGTGGTGTCGGTCGTCTCGAAGCCCGGCACCGGGTGGTGGTCGTAGCGCACCAGCAGCCCGAGCTTGAGCGCCCAGCGAGCGGTCAGGCCCGCCTCGAGCGCGGTTTCGGAGGTGAGGCGCCAGTCGCCGCCGCTTTCGAAGTTCGGGTACCAGAGCGCGCGTTCGCGGAGGGTGGCGGTTTCGCCGAAACGGTAGCTCCAGGCGAGTCCGGCGAGGCCCCCGAAGCCGCTCTCGCTGCCGCCGGCGACGAAGCTCTCGTCGGTCCAGGTGAGGCCGAAGTCGAGATCGAGCGTCTGGCGATCGCCGGCGAGCAGGTGCCAGAGCGCGCCGGTCTCGACGAGCGAGCGGTGGTCGAGGCCGGCGAACTTGTCCCGCTCCGCCGCGAGGCCGCCGAAGACCTCCCAGCGCTCGGTGAGCGCGCGCGCGGCCCGGGCACGGGCGAAGAGGCGCTCGGCGCGCCGCTCGCCATCCTCGTCCACGCGGGTCGCGATCAGACCCGCTTCGAGCCCCCACGGATCGGGGAGGCGCTTCAGGGAGAGATCGAAGCCGAAGCTCCGGACGTCGGAGTTGCCCGAGGTGGTGACCAGCGAGAGGCCGAGCCCGCCACTCCAGAGTGGTGGCGGGGGCGGTGTCTCTTCGACCGCGGCGTCCGGGCAGGGCGGGCAGTCGGCGGCAGGGGTGTCGGCGGCCAGCGGGGCCGCGAGAAGGAGAGAAGAGAGCAGGGCAAGGAACAGGTATCGCGACATCGGTTTCCTCATCATCGTGACGGGGATGGAGTGGCCCTGCACACGCGGGCCGGCGCGGGAGTCTACCCGATCGCGGTGAAGAGGGCGACGCCGCGACGTTCAGCTCCGCAGCAGGCGGAGCGCGTTGGCGACCACGAGGAGCGAGGCGCCGGTGTCGGCCGCGATCGCCGCCCAGAGGCTGGCGGTGCCCAGGAGGGTGAGGAGCACGAACGCCGCCTTCACGCCGAGCGCGAAGACGATGTTCTGGCGGATCACGCCGAGCGCGCGGCGGGAGAGCCGTACCAGCCAGGGGAGCATGCCGAGATCGTCGGCCATCAGCGCGATGTCGGCGGTCTCGATCGCCGCGTCGGTGCCGGCCGAGCCCATCGCGATCCCGAGGGTGGCCCGGGCCATCGCGGGAGCATCGTTGACCCCGTCGCCGACCATCGCCACCGTGCCATGGCTCCGGACGAGCGCCTCGATCGCGGCGAGCTTCTCGTCCGGGAGCAGCTCGGCCCGGACCGCGTCGAGCCCCACCTCGGCCGCCACCGCCGTGGCGGTGGCGGCGTGGTCGCCGGTGAGCATCACGAGCTGCCGCACGCCGGCCGCCCGGAGGCCGGCGAGCGCCTCCCGGGCCTCCGGACGCAGGGTGTCGGCCAGGGCGAGGAAGCCGCAGACGTGGACGTCGTTGCCGACGACCACCGCGGTCTGGCCGGCGGCGGCGATCGCCTCGAGCCGGTCGTGCACCTCGGGGGTCTCCTGCCCGCGCTCTTCGAGGTAGCGGTGCGAGCCGATCCAGAAGCGCTGGCCGCCGAAAAGGCCGGTCGCCCCCTTGCCGGGGTGGCTCTCGAACCGCTCCACGGCGGCGGGGCTCACCCCCCGCTCGGCCGCCGCGGCGCGGATCGCCCGTGCCAGCGGATGCTCGCTGTCGGCTTCGAGCGCCGCCGCCCGCTCGAGCAGCTCGCGCTCGTCGTGGCCGGAGAGGGGGACGATCTCGACCACCTCCGGGTGCCCGGCGGTGAGCGTGCCGGTCTTGTCGAAGGCGATCGCCCGGAGCCGGGCCGGCGCCTCCAGATGCGCCCCGCCCTTGATCAGCACCCCGCGGTGTGCGGCGGCGGCGAGCGCCGCGACCACGGCCACCGGGGTCGAGATCACGAGCGCGCAGGGGCAGGCGATGACGAGGAGGACGAGGGCGCGGTAGAGCGCATCCCCCCAGGCGAGACCGAAGAGGAGCGGCGAGGCGGCGGCGACGGTGAGCGCCGCGGCGAAGACCGCCGGGGTGTAGACGCGGGCGAAGCGCTCCACCCACTGCTCGGCGGGGGAGCGGCGCGAGCGGGCCTCCTCGACGCTCCGCAGGATCCGCGCCAGGGTGGTGTCTCCCCCGGTGCGGGTGGCGACGATCTCGAGCGCTCCCCGGCCGTTGATCGTGCCGGCGAAGACCTCGGCGCCCGGGCTCTTCAGCACCGGGAGGCTCTCGCCGGTGATCGGCGCCTGATCGACCTCGCTCTCGCCGGCGGCGACCTCGCCGTCGAGCGGGATCCGCTCCCCCGGTCGCACCACGAAACGGAGCCCGATGGGCGCTTCGGCGGCGGGGATCTCCTCCTCCGTGCCGTCCGCGAGCCGCCGCCGCACGGTGGGCGGGGCGAGCTCGAGGAGCGAGGTGACCGCCCGGCGGGCCCGCCCCACGCTCCACGCCTCGAGCGCGAGGGAGAGGGCGAAGAGGAAGGTGACGGTGGCGGCCTCGAACCAGTCGCCGAGGGCGAGCGCGCCGGCCACCGCGAGGGTCATCAGCAGGTGCATGTCCGGCCGCCGGGCGCGCAGCGCCGCCCAGGCGCGGGGGGCGACGAACCAGCCGCCGGCGGCGATCGCCAGGAGATAGGCGAGGCGTGCCGGCCACGGCGGCAGCCCCTCGCCGTGGCCGAACGCCGCCGCGAAGCCGCCGCCGAGGAAGAGATGGAGCAGGAAACCCGCGCCGGTGGCGAGGCCGCTCACCGTGGTGAGGAGGGTGCGCAGCCGCCGCTCCGGAGCCCGGTGGTCGGCCGCGCGCTCCCGCCACGGCTCGGCCGCGAGGCCGGCGGCCGCGACCGCCGCGATCACCGCCTCCGGATCGGTGCCGGCCGGCACCGTCATCCGCCCGGCGAGCAGATCGAAGCCGAGCCGTTCCTCGCCGCCGGCGAGCGGTCCGACCGCCCGCTTGAGCAGCATGACCTCCTCCGCGCAGTCGAGCCCCGAGACCCGGAAGGCGAGCGGCGGCCGGCTCATCGGTGCCCTCCCCGGAGGGTGGTCGAGAGCGGGAGCCGGGGGGCACGGAAGCCGGACATTCCCGGGACGGTATCAGAGCCTCTCGTCGGGAAGACGGGTGGTGTCTGGTACATTGCCGGCCTCCGGAAGACCCGGTTGCCAGGAGAGATGCCGTGGAGCTCGCAACGCTGATCCGCCATGCCGCCGGCCACGAGCCCGCGGACCTGCTGCTGACGAACCTGAAGCTCGTGGACGTGCTCGCCGGGGAGGTCTACCCGGCCGAGGTGGCGATCGCCGGTGGCCTGATCGTCGGGATCGGCTCCGGCTACCGCGCCCGGGAGGTGGTCGACCTCGAGGGCGCCTGCCTCGCTCCCGGCTTCCTCGACGCCCACGTTCACATCGAGAGCGCGATGGTCACCCCCCGGGAGTTCGCCCGGGCGGTCGTGCCGCGCGGCACCACGACGGTGGTCACCGATCCGCACGAGATCGCCAACGTCCTCGGTCTCGAGGGGATCCGCTTCATGCTCGACTGCGCGAAGGGCTCGCCGCTCGCGATGTTCGTGATGGCCTCCTCCTGCGTGCCGGCGACGCCGATGGAGACCACCGGGGCGGAGCTCGACGCGGTCGACCTCGTCTCGTTCAAGTCGAGCCCGTTCGTCCTCGGCCTCGCCGAGGTGATGAACTTCCCCGGCGTGCTCGGCGGCGAGCCCGGGGTGCTCGCCAAGCTCGAGCGCTTCGCCGACCGGGTGATCGACGGACATGCGCCCGGGCTCTCCGGCCGGGATCTCAACGCCTACGTCGCCGCCGGCATCTCCTCCGACCACGAGTGCACGACGGTGGAGGAGGCGCGCGAGAAGCTCCGGCGCGGGATGGTCGTCTTCCTGCGCGAGGCGACCAACGCCCACAACCTCGTGGCGCTCCTGCCGCTCGTCACGCCGTACAACGCTGGCCGCCTCTGCCTCTGCACCGACGACCGGCAGCCGGCTGATCTCCTCGACCAGGGGCACATCGACCACCTCGTGCGGCTCGCGATCGCCGGCGGCGTGGCACCGGTGGTGGCGATCCGGATGGCCACCTGGAGCACCGCCCGGCATTTCCGTCTCGACGACCGCGGCGCCATCACCCCCGGCCGGCGCGCCGATCTGGTCGCCTTCGACGACCTCCGGGCGCCTCGCCCCCGGCTCGTCTGGCGCCGCGGCGAGCTGGTGGCCCGCGACGGCGAGCTCCTCGTGCGCCGCCGGCTGCCGTCGATCCCCCGGCTGCGGCCGACGATGAGCGTCGACTGGGAGGCGGTCGATCTCGCGATCCCCGCCGAGGGAACCCGGGCGCGGGTGATCGGCGTCATCCCCAACCAGCTCCTGACCGACCATCTCGTCGAGGAGGTCACCGTGCGCGACGGGGAGGCCGTGGCCGACCCCGAGCGGGATCTGCTCAAGATGGCGGTGATCGAGCGCCATCGTGCCAGCGGCGCGGTGGGGAAGGGGTTCGTGCGCGGGCTCGGTCTGCGCGCGGGCGCGCTCGCCTCGTCGGTCGCCCACGACCACCACAACCTCGTCCTCATCGGCGCCGACGACCGCTCGATGACCACCGCGGCGCGCCGGGCGGCGGCGATCGGCGGCGGGCTGGTGGTGGCCGCCGGTGAGCGGGTGCTCGCCGAGCTGCCGCTCCCGCTCGCCGGGCTGATGAGCGACCACCCGATCGAAAGCGTCCGTCAGGAGCTCGACCGGACGCTCGCCGCCGCCCACGAGCTCGGCTCGCCGCTCCACGATCCGTTCATGGCGATGAGCTTCCTCGCCCTCGGCGTGATCCCGAGCCTCAAGCTGACCGATCAGGGGCTCGTCGACGTCGATCGGTTCGAGCCGGTGCCGCTCTGGGTGGCGTGAGCCCGCTTCGCGCCGGAACCCCGCGGCTCGCCGCCCTCGCGCTCGTCCTGGGCGCGCTCTCGGGGATGTCCGCCGGAAAGGGTGCGCCGTGGGCACCGGAGCGTGTGGAGCCCGGCGCCGCCGGTCCGGGTGGGAACCGAACGGTACGGAGCGAGGAGGTGAGCGTGGAGAGCGAGACCATCTTTCACATCCGCTCGCGGAGCGACCTGATGCTGCCGGTGCAGCAGGCGTACGCGGCAGCGCTGGAGAAAGGGGGGCGTTTCCGGGTGCGCTTCGCGCCGGGCGATTACGGGCGCTTCGCGCTCAGCCTGCGCGACGTGGAGGGAGCGGGAGCGCTCGACCTCCTGCTCGAAGGGGAAGGGGACGACCCGGCGGTGATCGAGGGGCTCTCCCTCGCGCTCGAAGGGCGGACGGTGACGCTCCGCAACCTGATCCTGCGCCGGGCGGAGGCGCCGGTGGCGGTGCTCACGGTCGGCGCGGTCGAGAGCTTCGTCGCCGAGCGGTTCGCCATCCTCGACAGCCTACGGTTCGAGCCCCAGATCCACGAACCGCTCGTCTCGATCTCGGCCGCGGGGCCGCGCGGCACCACCGCCACCGCCACGCTGCGCGACTGCTGGTTCGTCGGCAACCGGGTTCAGGGTGGCTCGCCACTGCTCGCGACGCCGCGGACCGGCCGCTCCCATCTGGCCAGCCTCCGGCTCGACGGGGTGGTCTTCGCGCGCAACGAGGCGGCATACGGGATCGAGCCCTGGTTCACCCGGAGCCTCACGGTCGAACGCACCCTCGTCATCGAAGACCGGCTCGCCCACGGCTGGCTGCGGCTCGTGAGCCCGCTCGTCCGCGTGGAGCTCGCCGGGAGCCTGCTCAGCAGCACGACGCCGCTCGTGCGGCTCGTGAGCGGTCCCGACGTGGCGCTCGGCGACTTCCCGCCGGTCGTGGCCCGGAAGTGTGAGCTGCGTCAGGGAAGCGTCGGGGAACCGGAAGGGATCGCGGCGGAGGCGTGCACCCGGGGTGAGGCCTGGCCCCGGCCCGGCGAGCGCTCGCCTCTCACCGAGGGTGCCCGGCGGGCGGCGGTCGTCGATCCCCGGGCCCTGGTGGCCGCGCTGGGTCTCTGAGCCGGGAGAGAGGCCCCGTTCGCTCCGGCTGCCGAGCGGAGCCGTTCGCGTCAGCGGGGGATCGGCTGCGGCCGGCCCTGATCGTCGACGTGGACGTAGACGACCTCGGCCTCGGTGACCTGGACGCGCTCGCCGCGCGGGTTGCTGCGCTCGGCTTCGACCGAGACGTGGATGGTGACCGAGGTGTTGCCGAGCTTCTTCGTCGAGGTGTAGAAGCTCACGAGGTCGCCCACGAAGACCGGCTGGTGGAAGACGACCTCGCGCATCGCCACGGTGACGATCCGCCCCGGAACGCTCTTGTGCGCCTCGACGGCCGCCGCGAGATCGATGTGGGAGAGGATGATCCCGCCGAAGATCGTGCCGTTGGCGTTGGTGTCCTTTGGCAGCAGCATCACGCGGATCGCCGGCTCTCTCATCTTGCCCTCATCTCTCTTCGCGCCGGCCGTGCCGGGCCTGGCGCACCGCGATCTCCGCGGCGTCGGCCGGCGAGAGCGCGACCGCGAGCAGCGGGTCGAGCAGCCCGTCCGGGCGTTGCAGGCGCCAGCTCTCGAGCAGGATCACCGGGATCCGGTGCTTGAGAGCGAGCGCGATCTCCGAAAGCGTTCCCCAGCCGCCGCCGACCGCCACCACCGCGCCGGCCGAGAGCACGAGGACCTGGTTGCGCGCCTGACCGAGGCCGGTGAAGAGCGCGACGGCGAGGTGCGGATTCGGCGGGGACTGCTCGGCGTTCGCGCCCGGCAGGATGCCGACCGCGAGCCCGCCCGCCGCGCGGGCGCCCTCGCTCGCCGCCGCCATCGCTCCCCCGCGTCCGCCGGTCAGCACCGTCGCCCCGGCGCGCGCCAGCTCGGCGCCGAGCTCGCGGGCGAGCGCGCCCGTCCGCTCGTCACAGACGGCGGGGCCGACCACGGCGATCTGGATGCCGCCGGAGGGAGCCGGAGGTGGGGCCTCGACGTTCGTCATCCCGGGCGTGGAGCGTCTCAGCGCCGGGCCGGCGGCCGGGTCGGCCGCAGCTCGACGAGGGAGGGGAGGGCGCGCTCCGGATAGGCGAGCAGGTCGACGACGGCGCGGGCGACGTCCTCCGGGGCGAGCCGCCAGGAGTCGTCGCCGCCGCGGCCGGCGCCGAAGCCGGTGGCGATCGAGCCGGGCAGGATCGCGGCCACCCGCACGCCGTGGGGGCGCAGGTCGAGCATCGCCGCCTCCGAGAGCCCGACGAGGCCGAACTTGCTCGCGTTGTAGGCGGCGCCGCCCGGCGACGGATGCCGCCCCTGGAGCGAGGCGATGTTCACGATCCAGCCGCTCCCGCGGGCGATCATCACCGGAGCGGCGGCGCGGATCGCGTAGAAGCAGGCGTTGAGGTTCGTCTCGACCACCTCCCGGAACGTCTCGCCCGAGAGCGTCTCGACGGAGCCGAAGCGGCCGATGCCGGCGTTGTTGACGAGCAGGTCGAGCTGGCCGTGGGCGGCGAGCGTCCAGGCGACGAGCGCCGTGACCTCCTCCTCGCGCCGGACGTCGGCGACCCGCCCGCGAACCCGCTCGCCATAACGGAGCGTGAGCTCGCCCACCGCCGCCGCCACTCGCTCCGGGTCACGGCTGCAGAAGTCGACGGTCCAGCCGCGCGCGGCGAGGAGCTCCACCACGGCGCGACCGACGCCACGGCTCCCCCCGGTGACGAGCGCGACCTGCCTCCCGTTCTCCGCTGCCGCCATCCCGATCCCTCCTCTTCCGTATCCGTGATCTCGTCCGTTGCTCCGGGAGGCTCGCACACGGAGCGGGGGTTGACAAGCCGGAGAGAACGGATCCGGTATACTCCCGCCCCCATGGCCCGCCGTCTCTTCGCGTTCGCGCTCGTCGCCGCCCTCGCCGGAGCGGGAGCGGCGTCGTTCGTGCTCGCGGCGCACGCCGCCGGCAGCCCCGGCGCCTGCTGCCCTCTGGGGGACGCCTGCTGTCCGCGCACCGGTCCGGATGCCGCGCACGGTGCCGGCAGCTGCCCGGCGAGCCCGGCCTGGAGCGTTACGCTCGGCTGCTGCCAGCCGGTGCCGGCGGCCCCTGCGGCGCCCGCGCCGGCGGTCGGCGGGCCGCTGCCGAGCGGCGATGCCGACACTCCCGCGGTGGTGCGTGAGCTCCCGGCTGCCGTCGGCTCCCCCGCGCGCTGCCCGGTTCCGGGCCCCGAGGCGCCGCGCACCGCCGCCCTCCACGGGCTCGGCCTCTTCACGCTCTTCGCCGTCCTGCTGATCTGAGACGCCCTCCGGGTGAGGTGTGCCTCCCGGCCGCGCGCGTGGCGCGGCGGGAGGAGTCCGACCTTTCCGGGAGATGGGCGTGCAAACCATTCGAACCAACTCCGTGCTCCTGGCGTTCGCCGCCGGGATCGCCCTCGCCGCCGTAGCGGCGGCGGCTCAGGAACCTCTCGCCGAAGGCGCCGGAAGCGGCGTGGCGCCGCCGCTCGCGGCGCTCCAGGAGCGGGCGCGGGAGCGCTCGCCGCGGCTGGGCGAGCTCGCCCGGCGGCTCGCCGCCGCGCGCGAGGAGATCGCCCCCGCGGGCGCGCTCGCCGCGCCGATGGCCGAGGTCCGCCTCGTGAACATGAGCCTCGGTCGCTGGCTCGTCGGCTCCGATCCGATGTCGATGATCGAGACCGGCGTGCGCCAGGAGCTGCCGTACCCCGGCAAGCGGGCAGCGCGGCGGGCGGTGGCGGCGGCCGCGGCGGAGACGCTCGCCGCCGAGTACCACGCGGCCGCGCAGGCGCTCGCGCGCGACCTCACCGCGCTCTACGCCCGGCTCTGGGCGCTCGACGCGGAGGCGCCGCTGCTCGCGCAGGCCGAGGAGCTCTACGCCCTGCTCGCCGCCACCGCCGCGGCGCGCTACGCCGCGGGGGAAGGAGACCAGGCGGCGCTGCTCGCCGTGCAGCTCGCGATCTCCGAGCTCGCCGAGCGGCGGGTGGCGCTCGCCGGCGAGCGGGCCGCGGTCGCCGCCGAGCTGCGCGGGCTCGCCGATCTGCCTCCCGGCGAGCCGTTCGGCCGGGTCGAGAGCCTGCCCGAACCGGCGCCGCTCGCGGGCGATCTCGTCGCCACCGCCGCCGAACGCGCCCCCGAGGTGGCGCTCCGGCGGGCGGAGCTGGCGGGTGCCGCCCGGCGCGAGGAGGTCGCCCGCCTCGACCTGCGCCCCGACTTCGCGCTCGCGGGCGGGATCGGCTGGCGCGGCAGCGACGACCCGGCGCTGCTCCTCGGCCTCGGGGTCGAGCTGCCGATCGGCCGGCGGCACCGGCAGGAGCCCCTCCGGCGTGCCGCTGCCGAGCGGGTGGCGGCCGCCGGCGAGGCGCACCGGGCGGCGGCGCTCACCGCCCGCGCCGAGGCCGAGCGGCTGCTCGCCGCCTGGGAGCGGACGGCGGCGCAGCTCCGGCTCTTCGACGAGGCGCTCCTGCCGCAGAGCGCGGCGGCGTTCGACGCCGCCCGCGCCTCCTACCTCGCCACCCGTGGCGACTTCTCCCCGGTCGTCGAGAGCGCCCGCCGCTGGCTCGACCTCCGGGTCCGCCGCGCCGGCCTCGTGGCCGAGCGGCTCACCCTCCGCGCCGCCCTCGCGGCGCTCCTCGACGAACCGACCCTCCCGGCAACCGGAGCAGGAGACCGGCCATGAGATCGCAGAGTGTTCCCCTTTCCCTCCTCGTCCTGCTCGCCGCCCTCGTGCTGCTCGCCACCGCCTGCGGCGGCGGCAAGGCGGCTGGCACCTACTACTGTCCGATGCACCCGACCTACGTCTCCGACCGCCCGGGGACCTGTCCGATCTGCAACATGGACCTCGTGCTGCGTCCGGTGGAGGGAGAGACGGCGCCGGCCGTCCACGACGCCGGCCATCTACACAGAGAGGCGGCCGAGGTTCCTGGCGGCACCGTCTACGCCTGCCCGATGCACCCGTCGGTCGCCGCCCCCGGACCGGGGATCTGCGCGAAGTGCAACATGGCGCTCGTCCCCGCTCCGGGTGCGACCCTCCCCGCCACGCCCTGGACCTGCCCGATGCACCCGGAGGTCGTCTCCGACGCCCCCGGCCGCTGTCCGCTCTGCCGGATGGACCTCGTGCCCCGCCAGGACGAGGTGCCAGCCGAGTTGCCTCCGCACGAGGCGCACGGCGAAGTGCCAGGCGATTTGCGGCCGGGCGAGCTGCCGGCGCACGCCGCGGTGACGCTCTCCGGAGAGGGGCTGCGGCTCGCCGGGGTGCGCACCGCCGAGGTCCGTGAGGAGCGGCTCACCCGCACCGTGCGCACGGTGGGCCGGGTGACGATCGACGAGCGCCGCCTCCACCGGGTGCAGGCGAAGGTCGCCGGCTGGGTCGAGTCGCTCGCCGTGAGCTTCGAGGGGCAGCCGGTGCGGCGCGGGGAGCCGATGCTCGCGCTCTACTCGCCCGAGCTGCTCGCCACGCAGGAGGAGTACCTCCTCGCCCGGCAGCATGCCGAGCGGCTGCTCGCCTCCTCGGTCCCCGAGGTCCGCCGCGGCGCCGAGGAGCTGGTTAGCGCCGCCCGGCGGCGCCTCGCGCTCTTCGACGTCCCGGAGTCGTTCCTCGCCGCGCTCGACGCGAGCGGCCGCGCCCGGCGGACCGTCGAGCTGCTCGCGCCTGCCTCCGGCCACGTGATCTCCCGGGAGGTCGTGGCCGGGGCGCGGATCGAGCCGGGGATGCCCCTCTTCACCCTGGCCGACCTCTCGCGGGTCTGGGTGGAGGCGGACTTCTACGAGTCGGAGGCGCGTTTCGTGCGCCCCGGGGCCCGGGCCGAGCTCCGGCTGCCGTACGACCCGGAGACGGCCTTCTCCGCCCCGGTCGCCTACGTCTACCCCGAGCTCGATCCCGAGTCGCGCACCGTGCGGGCGCGCTTCGACCTCGCGAACCCGGAGCTCCGCCTCAAGCCGGGGATGTTCGTCGACGTCGAGCTGCCGATCGACCTCGGCACGGGCATCGTGGTCGACGACTCGGCGGTGATCGACTCCGGCGCGCGGGAGGTGGTCTTCGTCGCCGCCGGTGGCGGGCGCTTCGAGCCGCGCGCGGTGCGGGTGCTCTGGCGCGGCGAGGGGCGCGCCCGGCTCGCGCCCGGCGGGGTGGCCCCGGGGGAGCGGGTGGCCACGGGGGCCAACTTCCTCCTCGACGCCGAGTCGCGCCTGCGGGCCGCGCTCGCCGCGCTCGGCGGCCCGGCGGCGCCGGCGTCGCATGCGGGCCACGGAGGCCAGCCGTGATCGGCCGGATCATCGAGTTCTCCGCGCGCAACCGGCTGCTCGTGCTGCTCGCGACCGCGGCGGCGCTCGCCGGCGCCGTCGCCGCCCTCGGCGTGATCCGGCTCGATGCGCTGCCCGACCTCTCCGACACGCAGGTGATCGTCTACTCCCGCTGGGATCGCTCGCCCGACCTGCTGGAGAACCAGGTCACCTACCCGATCGTGAGCGCGCTGCTCGGGATGCCGCGGGTCAAGGCGGTGCGCGGGCTCTCCGACTTCGGCTTCTCCTACGTCTACGTGATCTTCGAGGACGGGACCGATCTCTACTGGGCGCGCTCGCGGGTGCTCGAGTACCTCTCGAAGATCCAGGCGCAGCTGCCGCCGGGGGTGCGCACCGAGCTCGGCCCCGACGCGAGCGGGGTCGGCTGGGTCTACCAGTACGTGCTCAGCGACCGCGCGGGCCGGTACACGCTCGACGAGCTGCGTGCCTATCAGGACTGGACGCTGCGTTACGCGCTCCAGAGCGTGCCCGGGGTCTCCGAGGTCGCCTCGCTCGGCGGCTACGGCCGCGAGTACCAGATCACCGTCGATCCGAACCGCCTCGCGGCGCACGCGATCCCGATCCTCGACCTGGTGCGGGCGCTCGGCGACGCCAACGACGAGGCGGGCGGGCGGCTGCTCGAATGGAGCGGCGTCGAGCAGATGGTGCGGGTGCGCGGCTACGCCCGGACGCTGGCCGACTTCGAGCAGATCGTCCTCAAGGTGGCGCCCGGCGGGGTGCCGGTGCTCCTCCGCGACGTCGCGCGGGTGGAGCTCGGCCCCGAGCTGCGGCGCGGGGTGGCGGATTTCAACGGCGAGGGGGACGCGGTCGGCGGGATCGTGGTCATGCGCCACGGCGAGAACGCCCAGAACGTGATCGCGCGGGTGAAGACGAAGCTCGCGGAGCTCGCGCCCTCGCTCCCTGCCGGGGTCGAGGTCGTCTCGACCTACGACCGCTCGGTGCTGATCTCCCGCGCCATCGGGACGCTCACCCACGAGCTGAAGCTGGCGATGCTCGTCGTCTCGATCGTGATCCTGCTCTTCCTCTGGCACGTCCCTTCGGCGCTGGTGCCGATCCTGACGATCCCGGTCTCGGTCCTCCTCGCCTTCATCCCGCTCTATCTCTTCGGGATCACGGTCAACATCATGTCGCTCTCCGGCATCGCGATCTCGATCGGGGTGCTGGTCGACGGCGCGATCGTCGAGGTGGAGAACGCCTACAACCGGATCCATCTCTGGAAGGAGGGGGGGCGGCAGGGGGATTTCCACGCGGTGCGCCTCGCCGCGCTCAAGGAGGTCGGCCCCTCGGTCTTCTTCTCGCTCCTCGTGATCGCGGTCGCCTTCCTGCCGATCTTCGCGCTCGTCGACCAGGAGGGGCGCCTCTTCGGGCCGCTCGCCTGGTCGAAGAACCTGACGATGCTCCTCGCCGCGATCCTCGCGATCACCCTCGACCCGGCGGTGCGGATGCTCTTCGCCCACGTCGACCCGTACACCTTCCGGCCGCGCTGGCTCGCGCGGCTGGCGAGCGCGGTGTTCGTCGGCACTTACCACGCCGAGGAGGCGCACCCGGTCTCGCGCGCCGTCCACCGGCTCTACGAGCCGGCCTGCCGCTTCGTGCTCCGCCATCCGAAGAGCGTGCTGGGCGGGGCGTTCATCCTGCTCGCGCTCTCGCTGCCGGTCTACACGCGCCTCGGGCAGGAGTTCATGCCGCCGCTCGGCGAGGGGTCGATCCTCTACATGCCGACGACGTTGCCCGGGCTCTCGGTCACGGAGGCCGAAACGCTCCTGCAGGCGCAGGACCGGGTGCTCGCGAGCTTCCCCGAGGTCGAGACGGTCCACGGGAAGGCGGGCCGGGCCGAGACCTCGACCGACCCGGCGCCGTTCTCGATGATGGAGACCACGGTGGTGCTGCGTCCCGAGCGGGAGTGGCGGAGCCGGGAGACCTGGTACTCGGGGTGGGCGCCGGAGCTCCTGAAGGGCCTGCTCCGCCCGTTCTGGCCCGACCGGATCGGCTACGACGAGCTGATCGGCGAGATGGATCGGGCGCTCCGGATCCCGGGGGTGACGAACGCCTGGACGATGCCGATCAAGGCGCGGATCGACATGCTCTCCACCGGCGTGCGCACGCCGGTGGGGATCAAGATCCTCGGCCGCGACCTCGACGAGATCGAGCGCCTCGGCGAGGAGCTCGAGCCGATCCTCCAGGCGGTGCCCGGCACCCGCAGCGTCTTCGCCGAGCGGGTTGCCGGCGGGGCGTTCCTCGACATCGAGCCGCGCCGCGACCGGCTGGCGCGCCACGGCCTCACCGTGGGGGAGCTGCAGCGGGTGATCGGGGCGGCGGTGGGCGGCGAGCGGGTGACGACGGTGGTCGCGGGGCGGGAGCGGTATCCGGTCACCGTCCGCTACCCGCGCGAGCTGCGGGAGGACCCCGACCGGCTCGCGCGGGTGCTGGTGCCGGTGCCGGGCGGGGCGCAGGTTCCGCTCGCCCAGCTCGCCGAGATCCGGCTCGTCCACGGCCCGGCGATGGTCCGCAACGAGAACGGCTTCCTCGCCGGCTACGTCTTCGTCGACGTCGCCGGCCGGGACATCGGCGGCTACGTCGCGGCGGCGAAGCGCGCGGTGGGAGAGCGGCTCACGCTGCCCGCCGGCACGAGCCTCGTCTGGAGCGGCCAGTACGAGAACATGCTCCGGGTGCGCTCGCGGCTGCGGGTGATCGTGCCGATCACCCTCGCGCTCATCTTCGTCCTCCTCTACGTGAACTCCGGCTCGCCGTTCAAGGCGGGCCTGATCATGGCCACGGTGCCGTTCTCGGCGATCGGCGCGATCTGGCTCTTCCACCTGCTCGGCTACCACGTCTCGATCGCCGCCTGGGTGGGGATGATCGCGCTGCTCGGCCTCGACGCCGAGATGGCGATCTTCATGCTCCTCTTCCTCGACCTCTCCTGGAAGGAGTACCGGGAGCGGGGGCTGCTCACGAGCCGGGCGGCGGTGGACGAAGCGCTCCTCCACGGGGCGGTGAAGCGGGCGCGGCCGAAGATGATGACGGTCGCCACGGCGTTCTTCGGGCTGCTGCCGATCCTCTTCGCCACCTCGGCCGGAGCCGACGTGATGAAGCGGGTCGCGGCGCCGATGATCGGCGGGCTCGTCACCTCCTTCCTCGCCGAGCTCCTCCTCTACCCCGCCGCCTACAAGCTCTGGAAGCTGCGGACGGAGTGCCGGGAGCTGACCTGAGGGGGAGGCAGACGCGAGGCGGCTGGAGCGAGCGAGGTCTCAGCTACCCGGCTCGCATGGGGCTGAAAACGGCACCCTGTGCGGCGCCGGGGTCGCCGTGTCCGGATCCTCGGACCGGTACCCGAGCGCCGCGTCTACCGGTCCAGATCGCCTGACGACTCGGGCTGGTAGAGGAGCTCCTCGATCCGCAGGCGGCGGGTGCCGCCGGGCACGTCCCAGACGATCTCGTTGCCCACCCGCTCGCCGAGGAGCGCGGTGCCCACCGGCGCCAGCACCGAGATCTTCCCGGCCGCGTAATCGGCCTCGGCGGGATAGACCAGCGTATAGACGAGCTCCTCGGCCGAATCGAGGTCGGTGAGGCGGATCCGGGAGTTCATCGTCACGATGTCGGGCGGCATCTCGGCGGGGGTGACGATCCGGCCGAGCCGCAGCTCGACGTCGAGATCCCGGCGGCTGCCGAGGTCCTCCGGCCCGACCTGTTCGAGGAGAGACTGGAGCCGCTTGCGGTCGGACTCGCTGATGTAGAGGGTCTTCACGGCCATGATCTCGGTCTCCTGCGGGACGGCAGAGGCGAGCCCGCTGCGGCCCGCCCCGAGGTGAAATGTTACCGTACCGGCCTCGATCACCGCGTGGTCAGCGGGACGAACCGGTCGCCGACCGACAGCAGGTTCGTCCGGTGGGTCGGCGAGATGATGAAGCGGGTCGCCGACCGCGGGCTGCAGAGACTCTGCGAATCTGGGAAGAAAGTCCGCAGATGACGGCCCCGCCGCGCGGCGGGGCCATGACGGCGACTCAGGCTTCGGAGAGCCGCACCAGCACCCGGCCGTGATGGCGCCGGGCGAGCTGGTCGTGGCAGGCGGCGATCACCCCGGCGAGCGGTACCTCGGCGGTGACGATCTCGGCGAGCGCCGGCGGCCGCCACTCCGCGCCGAGGCGGCGCCAGAGCTCCCGGCGCAGCGGCTGCGGGCAGTTCGTCGAGCTGACCCCCACGAGGCTCACGCCGCGCAGGATGAGCGGGAAGACCGTGGTCGCCAGCTCCGGGCTCGCGGCGTTGCCGACCACCGCGATCGTTCCGAAGAGGTCGACGTGCCGGGTCAGCCCGGCGAGCAGCTCGCCGCCCACGTTGTCGACGGCGCCGCCGAAGCGGGCGCTCTCGAGCGGCCGGCTGCCCAGGGCGAGGTCGGCCGGGGTGACCACCGCGTCGGCGCCGAGCCCGAGCAGCCACGGGTGGTGTTCCGGGCGGCCGGAGACCGCGATCACCCGGTAGCCGCGGGCGGCGAAGAGCGGGATCGCGAGCGAGCCGACGCCGCCCGAGGCGCCGGTGACGACGATCGGCCCGAGCTCGGGTACCTGGCCGAGCCGTTCCATCCGGTCGAGCGCCTGCGCGGCGGTGAAGCCGGCGGTGCCGAGGATCATCGCCTCCCGCGTCGTGAGGCCGGCGGGCAGCGGCACCACCCAGTCGGCCGGGACGCGGACCCGGCCCGCGAAGCCGCCGTCGTGGAGCTCCCCGAGGCCGGTGCCGTTGACGAGCACCGCGTCGCCGGGGGCGAAGCGGGGATCGGACGACGCCGCGACCCGGCCGGCGACGTCGATCCCCGCGTTGCACGGGAGGGTGCGGAAGATGCGCCCGCGGCCGGTGACCGCGAGCGCATCCTTGAAGTTGATCCCGGACCACTCGCCGGCGATCACCACCTCACCCGGGGAGAGGGCATCGGTCTCCATCTCCACCAGCCGGCACTCCACGCCGCCAGGTGTCCCGGTGGCGAAGCCGCGGCATGCGGGAAAGGTCGTCATCGTCATCCCTCCAACTCCGGAGCGGCGGTGGCGAGGTCGCGCGGTCGTCGCCTCAGCGGCCCTGCGCCATCGGGTCGAACTTGACCTCCCGGTAACCCGCGGGCGGCGCGTAGAGGCCTTCCGGCGCCGTCCGTTCCTCGACCGACTTCAGCTCCTGCCAGTTCTTGAACGACTTCTTGCCCATCGCCGTCGTGGTCTCGGTGCGCACCGGGAAGCCCTTGATCTTCTGGGCGAGGTCCTTCATCCAGCTGGCGTTCGGGACGAGCTCGGCCTGGGCCTCGGCGAGCGCCTGGTAGCGGGCGGTGTGCGTCAGGATCTTGTCGGAGTAGCAGCCGGTCGTGTTGATCTGCATCATCGCGACCTTGACCGCGACGTCGTAGTAGTCACAGGCGTAGCCGGCGAAGCTCCCGCTCTGGCCGGTGGCGGTGACGGTGACCGACGGCGCCATCATCTGCATCATCTGCTCCATCATCCCCGCCATCTCCGGATCGACCAGCTTCTTGAAGTCGACCGGCAGGTCGATCGCCGAGAAGGTCTTCTGGGCGTGGTCGAGGAGGTAGAGCTTCTTCTGGTCGAGGCGCATGATCGTCGAGTTCTCGTCGTCGTCGACGCGCATCCGGTCGTTGCCGAACCAGTAGGTCTGCGTGTAGTCCTTGGCGGGGCTCTTCTGCCCCATCACCGTCACCGCGTCGGCATGGCTCTGCATGGTGATCACCTGGTCGGCGGCGGCGCCACCGGCGACGAGGGCGCCGGCGAGAAGAAGCAGGGAAAGGCGGCGGTACAGCGATCGCATGTCGGTTCTCCCGAAGAGTGGTGAGTTGAGACCGTGGACTATACAATGCTTTTCTCTGGTTATCCCGCCGAGGAGCTCCCCGATGTCCACTTCCGCCCCCCTCCAGCTCCGCAGCAGTCAGCGCAAGCGCCTGCGCGGACTCGCTCACCCCCTGCACCCGGTCGTCCAGGTCGGCCGGGGCGGGCTCGGAGAGGCGCTGCTCGCGGCGATCGACCAGGAGCTCGCCAGCCACGAGCTGATCAAGGTGCGGCTCACCGGAGAGAGGGAGGAGCGCCAGGCGCAGGCGGCGGCGATCGAAGAACGGCTCGGCTGCGCGCTCGCCGGTCTCGTCGGTCACGTCGCGATCCTCTACCGGCCGGCGGCCGACCCGGCCGAACGGCGGATCGATCCCGGCGCCTGAAGGCGGCGCTTCACGCCCCGCCGCGGCGCCGGAGCCGCCAGTCGAGGAGCGCCTGGGCGGCGAGGGTGAGGAGGCCGAGCAGCGCGAGGAGCGTCGCCACCGCGAAGGCGGCCTGGAACTGGTACTCGTCGTAGAGGATCTCGACGTGGAGCGGGAGGGTGTTCGTGCTGCCGCGGATGTGGCCGGAGACCACCGAGACGGCGCCGAACTCCCCCATCGCCCGCGCGTTGCAGAGCAGCACCCCGTAGAGGAGCCCCCAGCGGACCTTGGGGAGCGCGACCCGGAAGAACATCCGCCAGGGGGAGGCGCCGAGGGTGAGGGCGGCCTGCTCCTCGTCGCTGCCCTGCGCCTGCATGAGCGGGATGAGCTGGCGGGCCACGAGCGGCATGGTGACGAAGGCGGTCACGAGCGCGATCGCCGGCCAGGAGAAGAGGATCTTCACCCCGCGGGCGAGCAGCCAGGGGCCGAAGAGGCCCTGCGCCCCGAAGAGGAGGACGAAGAGGAGGCCCGCGACCACCGGCGAGACGGTGAACGGGGCGTCGACGAGGGTGACGAGCAGGTTCTTGCCGCGGAACTCGAAGCGGGTCACCGCCCAGGCGGCGGCGAGGCCGAAGAGGAGGTTGGCGGGCACCACGAGCGCCGCGGTCCGGAGCGTCAGGAGCGCCGCCGCGCGGGCGTACGGCTCGGCGATCGCGGCGAGGTAGGCGGCGGTCCCCTTCTCGAGGGCGCGGACGAAGACGACGAGGAGCGGGAGCAGGAGGAAGAGGGCGAGGAAGGCGACGGCCGCCACGATGAGCGCCCGGCGCACCGCGGGCGGCTCGGCGCGGGGGTCGCGCCAGCGCGGCGCGGCCGGGGCGCGGTCGCGCTCGCTCATGCCGCCCCCACCCGCCGGCGCTGCCGCCAGGAGAGGAGGTTCACGGCGAAGAGGAGGAGGAGGGAGGCGGCGAGGAAGGTCGCGGCGATCGCCGTGGCCCCGGCGAGGTCGTACTCCTCGAGCCGGATCATGATCAGGAGCGGGGCGATCTCGGTGCGCTCCGGCAGGTTCCCGGCGATGAAGATCACCGAGCCGTACTCGCCGAGGCCGCGGGCGATCGCGAGGACGAAGCCGGTGAGGGCCGCCGGCCGCAGCTCGGGGAGGAGCACCCGGGCGAACGCCTGCCGGCGCGACGCCCCGAGGCTGGCGGCGGCCTCCTCGAGCGCCGGTTCGAGGCCGCGGAGCACCGGCTGGACGGTGCGCACCACGAACGGCAGCCCGATGAAGACGAGCGCCACGAGCACCCCGAGCGGGGTGTTGGCGACCCGGATCCCGAGCGGGGCGACGAGCGCGCCGAGCCACCCCCGCTCGTCCCAGAGCGCGGTGAGGGCGATGCCGGCGACCGCGGTCGGCAGCGCGAACGGAAGGTCGACGAGCGCGTCGAGCAGCCGCCGGCCGGGGAAGCGGTACCGTTCGAGCACCCAGGCGACGAGCAGACCGCAGAGGAGGTTGACCGCCGCCGCCGTGAGCGCGGCGCCGAAGGAGAGCCGGAAGGCGGCGAGCGTCCGCGGGGTGGAGACGAGCTCCCAGAAGCGGGCCGGGGTGAGCTGGAGCGCCCGCAGCAGGAGCGCCGCGAACGGCAGCAGGACGAGCGCCCCGAGATAGCTCAGGGTGAAGCCGAGCGCGAGCCCGAAGCCCGGGAGCGGTCCCCGCCGCGCGCCCCGCATCGCCGTTCAGCGCCGCGCCATGGCGCGGTCGAGCTCCCCGCCGGCGGCGAAGAAGCGTTCGTGCGCCCGCGCCCAGCCGCCGAACTGCTCGTCGATCGTGAAGAGCTCGAGGGAGGGGAAGTCCGTCGCGTGCTTCGCCATCACCTCCGGCGAGGTCGGCCGGTAGTGGTGGCGGGCGGCGATCTCCTGCGCCGCCGGACTGTAGAGGAACTCGAGGTACGCCTCGGCGGCGGCGCGGGTGCGGCGGCGGTCGGCGACCCGGTCGACGAGCGCGACCGGCGGCTCGGCGAGGATCGAGACCGACGGCAGGACGATCTCGAGCCGGTCGGGGCCGAGCTCCCGCAGCGCGAGCCACGCCTCGTTCTCCCAGGCGAGGAGGACGTCGCCGATCCCCCGCTCGACGAAGGTGATCGTCGCGCCGCGGGCGCCGGTGTCGAGCACCGGGACGTTCTGGAAGATCCCCCGCAGGAGCGCGCGGGCCCGCTCCTCGCTGCCGTGCCTGCGCACCGCCCAGCCCCACGCCGCGAGCACGTTCCAGCGCGCCCCGCCCGAAGTCTTCGGGTTCGGGGTGATCACGGCGACGCCGGGGCGGGCGAGGTCGTCCCAGTCGCGGATCCCCTTCGGGTTCCCCTTGCGGACGAGGAAGACGACGGTCGAGGTGTACGGGCAGCTGCGGTGCGGCAGCCGCTCCTGCCAGCTCTTCGGCAGGAGGCCCGTGGCGGCGATCGCGTCGATGTCCCAGGCGAGCGCGAGGGTCACCACGTCGGCTTCCAGGCCGTCGATCACCGCGCGCGCCTGTTTGCCGGAGCCGCCGTGGGACTGCTGGAGCTCGATCGTCTGCCCGGTCTTCGCCGTCCACTCCCGGGCGAAGGTGGCGTTGAGCTCCTGGTAGAGCTCGCGGGTCGGATCGTAGGAGGCGTTGAGGAGACGCAGCGGCTGCCCGGCGGCGGGCGCGGCGAACAGGGCGGCGACGAGGGTCGCGGCGAGGAGCGGGAGGGGGCGGCTGCGGATCATGTCGTCATCTCCGGGAAGCTGCGGATCACGAGGAGCGGCAGGTCGCCGGTGCGCTCGACGAGACGGCCGGCGATGCCGTCGAGAGAGAGCGCGCCGTCCGCCTTCGGCAGCGGCACGCCGAGCACCAGGAGCTCGGCGCCGCCGGCGAGTACCGCGAGGATCTCCGCCTCCGGGTCCCCTTCCCCAAGGCGGGTCGCGGCGGGCACGCCGAGCGGTTCGAGCGTGCGGGCGCTCGCCGTGAGGAAGCGCTCGGCCTGGGTGCGGGGGGCGGCGGGGCTCGCCGCCGGGAGGACCGTGAGGACGGTGACGTGGGTGCCGAGGTGGCGCAGGAGGCGGCCGGTGAACGCCACGTCCTCCTTGCCCGGCTCGCCGACCGCGGCGCAGACGAGGGCGCGCTCCGGCAGCGGCCCCTCGGCACGGACGAGCAGGAGATGGTGCGCCCCGGTCGCCAGCAGGCTCGCGCCGAGCGTCGCACCGCGCCCCGGCGGAGCGCCGGCGAGCAGGAGGTCGGGGGCGGTGAGCCGGGCGAGCTCGGCGACCGCCGCCTCCACGACTCCCCGGACGGGGTGGAAGGTCACCGCCGGGAGGCCGCTCCCGAGCCGCTGCCGGGCGGTCTCCTCCGGGAGCCCCGCGAGGAGCACCGCGAGCCGGGCGTGGGTGCGCCGGGTGAGCTCGCCGGCCCAGCCCACCGCCGCGAGCCCCTCGGGGGAGGGCTCGGCGAGGAGCAGGAACTGGAGCCCCGGGTGGGCGAGGGCGTGGAGGCGGCGCACCGCGACGCCGACCTCGTCGCCGGGGGCGAGCGGCAGGGCGTGCGCCTCGTGGGGAGGGCGGCTCGCGACGATCGCGAAGCTGCCGGCGCCGAACGGCACCGGCGGCGCGATCGCCCGCACCCCGACGAACGGCGGCAGGCGGAGCCGCAGCTGTTCGAGCGCCCCGGCGAAGGCGCAGCTCTCCACCGTGCCGGTGCCGAGCAGCGGCGCCGGGCTCGGCGCGCCGGGGGCCACGAGCGCCACGTCCTCCGGGCGGAAGAGGACCTGGACCCGGCGCTGCGCGCCCTCGCCCCCGGCGTCGCCTCCGAGCGGGAAGTCGACCGGCCCGATCCGCACCCCCCGCGCCGTGGCCTCGCCGACCAGGAGGTTGGCGGCGCCGAGGAAGGTGGCGACGAACTCGGTCTGCGGGCGCAGGTAGAGCTCCCGCGGGGTACCGGTCTCCACGAGGCGGCCGAGCGCCATGACCGCGATCCGGTCGGCGAGGGCAAACGCCTCTTCCTGGTCGTGGGTCACGAAGAGCGTGGCGATGCCGAGCTCCCGCTGGATCTCCCGGAGGCTGCGGCGCAGCTCGGCGCGGATGCGGGCGTCGAGGGCGCCGAACGGCTCGTCGAGCAGGAGGACCTCGGGCCGGTGCGCGAGCGCCCGGGCGAGCGCCACCCGCTGCTGCTGGCCGCCGGAGAGCTGGCGCGGCAGCCGCCGGCCGAGCCCGCCGAGGCCGACGAGCTCGAGCAGCTCGTCGACCCGGTGGCGCCGCTCGGCGCGCGGCACGCCGCGCACGGCGAGCGCGAAGCCGACGTTCTCCGCCACCGTCATGCTGCGGAAGAGGGCGTAGCTCTGGAAGACGAAGCCGGCGCCGCGCGCCTGCGGGGGGAGCCCCGTGACGTCCCGCCCGTGGAGCGAGACCCGCCCCGCGTCGGGGGCGAGGAGCCCGGCGATGATCCGCAGCACCGTGCTCTTGCCGCTGCCCGAGGGGCCGAGCAGCACGCAGAGCTCGCCCGCCGGCACGGTGAGCGAGAAATCGGCGACGACCGGCTGCCGGTCGTACCGCTTGGTGAGGCCCTGGACGCAGATCGACACCGGATGCCCCGCGGGGAGCAGCCTATCCGGCGGGCACGGCCCCGGTCAGTCGCGGCGGCCGCCGAGCAGGCCGGCCCGGAAGAGGAAGTAGAGGAGGGTGAGCAGGGTCGAGACCGCGGCGGCGACGTAGGTGAGCGCCGCGGCGTTGAGCACCCGGTCGATCCCCTCGCGCTCCTGCGGCAGCACGAGGCCGTTGGCCACCGCGAGCTTCTTGGCCCGCGCCGAGGCGTCGAACTCCACCGGCAGGGTGACGAACTGGAAGAGGAGCACCGCCGAGAAGAGGAGGGCGCCGAAGATCACCATCTTCGTCGAGGCCAGCACGAGGCCGAACGCCATCACCAGGTAGCCGAGCGACGAGCCGATGTTGGCGGTCGGCACGAGCAGCGAGCGGAGCGCGAGCGGCGCGTACTTCGTCGCGTGCTGGATGGCATGGCCGGCCTCGTGGCAGGCGACGCCGACGGCGGCGATCGACGGCACGCCGTAGACCTGCTCGGAGAGCGCCAGCGTCTTCGTCATCGGGTTGTAATGGTCGGTGAGCAGCCCCCGGTGGGCGACGATCTTCACGTCGGCGATGCCGGCGCCCGCGAGCATCCGCGCGGCCGCTTCCGCCCCGGTCAGACCGGTCGCGGTACGCACCTGCGAGTACTTGTTGAAGGCGCTCTTGGTGCGAAAGCTCGCCCAGAGCGAGAGGAGCAGGGCGGGGGCGAGGAAGACGAAGTAGATCGGATCGAACATCATGGGGTTGGCGACCTCCGCATCTGCCAAGAGAACAGGGCCGGGGGGGAGATGATTCCAGCGGCCCGCCCGGCGCCGGGCCACCTGGACATTCTATGTGGCCACGGCTCCTTTCAGGCGACGGTGAAGCGGGCGGCGAGGCCGTCGGCCACCGCCAGGCCCCGCGGGGTGAGCCGCAGCCGGCTCCCGGCGCGCTCCGCCAGGTCCTCCGCCGTCAGTCGGGCGAGGAGCGCCTCGTTGGCGGCGGCGAGGTCGAGGCCGTAGCGCTCGCGGAAGCGGTCGAGGTCGATCCCCTCAGCGGTGCGCAGGCCGAGGAGCAGCGCCTCCAGGCGAAGTGCGGCGATGTCGAGCGTCTCCTCCCCGGCCAACGGACGTTGCGCGGCTGCCACCTTCGCCGTCCAGGGGCGGATCTTCCGCTCGTTCCACCAGCGCCGGGCGCCCCGCGCGTCCCAGGCGAAGGAGTGGGCCCCCAGGCCGATCCCCAGGTACGGCGTGTGGTCCCAGTACTTCCGGTTGTGCCGGGAGCGGAGCTCGGGAGCGCGGGCGAAGTTGGAGACCTCGTAGGCGGGGAAGCCGAGACGAGACAAGGATTTCCGGGTAAGGGAGAAAAGGCGGGCCTGGGCCGGTTCGGGCATTTCGGCGAGCTCGCCGCGCGCTGCGCGGAAGCCGAACGGGGTGCCGTCGTGGATCGTGAGCTGGTAGCAGGAGAGGTGGTGGGGGGCGAGGGCGGCGGCGGTCTCGAGGTTCCGCTGCCACGCTTCCTCGCTCTGGCCGGGGAGGCCGTAGATCAGGTCGAGCGAGACCCACGGGAAGCCGGCGGCCAGCGCGGTGCGGGCGGCGTCGGCACCCTGCTCCGGGGAGTGTCCCCTACCCAGAAAAGCGAGGTCGGCCTCGTCGAAGGACTGGACCCCCAGCGAGACGGCGGCGATACCGAGGTCGCGCCAGGCGGCGCAGGCCGCTGTCGTCACCTGCTCGGGGTTCGCCTCCAGGGTGATCCAGGCGTCGGGGCGGGCGCCGAGGAGGGTGCGGGCGCCGGCGAGGAGCCGGCCGAGCTCTTCCGGCGGCGCGAGGGAGGGGGTGCCGCCGCCGAGGTAGACGGTGTCGAAGGCGGCGTCCGCGAAGCTCCCCTCGTCGCGCGCGAGGCGCATCTCGGCGAGGAGGAGGTCGACGTGGGCGGCGAGCTGTTCCGGCCGGCCGGGCAGGACCGCGAAGTCGCAGTAGGGGCAGATCCGGGCGCAGTAGGGGAGGTGGAGGTAGAGCCCGGGAGCGGCGATCGCTACGCCTCCTCCTCGTCGGCGCGCAGCACCGCCACGAACGCCTCCTGCGGGATCTCCACCGCCCCGACGATCTTCATCCGCTTCTTCCCCTCGCGCTGCTTCTCGAGCAGCTTCCGCTTCCGGGAGATGTCGCCGCCGTAGCACTTGGCGGTCACGTCCTTGCGGAAGGGAGCGATCGTGGTGCGGGCGATGATCTGGCCGCCGATCGCCCCCTGCACCGCGATCTTGAACTGCTGGCGAGGAATCGTCTTGGCCAGTCGCTCGCAGTAGCGCAGCGCCCGCGGACGCGCGAACTCCCGGTGGACGAGCTGGGAGAGGGCGTCGACCTTCTCGCCGTTGACGAGGATGTCCACCTTCACGAGGTCGGCGGGGCGGTAGTCGATCAGCTCGTAGTCGAACGAGCCGTACCCCTGGGTGAGCGACTTGAGGCGGTCGTAGAAGTCGAAGAGCACCTCGGCGAGCGGCAGCTCGCTCGTCATCTCGATCCGGCCGGCGGCGACGTACTGGAAGGTCGGCTGGGTGCCGCGCCGCTCGCGGCAGAGCTCCATCACCGGGCCGAGGTACCGCTCGGGCATCCAGAGCGAGGCGCGGATGTACGGCTCGTGGACCTGCCGGATGGCGGCAGGATCGGGGTAGTAGCTCGGGTTGTCGACCTCGATCTCGCGGCCGTCCTCGAGCGCCACCCGGTAGCGGACGGACGGGGCGGTGAGGATCAGCGAGAGGCCGTACTCCCGCTCGAGCCGCTCCTGCACGACGTCGAGATGGAGGAGGCCGAGGAAGCCGCAGCGGAAGCCGAAGCCGAGAGCGGCGGAGGAGTCCTTCTCGTAGATGAGCGCCGCGTCGTTGAGCTTGAGCTTCTCGAGCGCCTTGGTCAGCTCCTCGTAGTCGTCGGTGGCCATCGGGAAGATCGAGGAGAAGACCACCGGCTTCGCCTCCCGGTAGCCGGGCACCGGCACCGCCGCGGGGCGGTCCGCGGCGGTCAGGGTGTCGCCGATCGCGAGCCCGGCGAGGCTCTTGATGCCGGCGATCAGGTAGCCGACCTCGCCCGCCACCAGCTCGTCGGCCGGCACCCGCTTCAGCCGCAGCCGCCCCACCTCCTCGACGCGGTGCTCGGCCTCGGAGTGCATGAGGCGCACCGTCATGCCGGGGCGCAGCCGCCCGTCCATCACCCGCACGAGGAGCACGGCGCCGCGGTACGGGTCGTACTGGGCGTCGAAGAGGAGCGCCTGGAGGGGGGCGTCGGGGTCGCCGCCGGGGGGCGGCAGCCGTTCGACGATCGCCGCGAGCAGCTCGTCGATCCCGGTGCCGAGCTTGGCCGAGACCGGCACGGCGGCGAACGGGTCGAGCCCGAGGTCGCTGTCGATCTCCTCCATCACCCGCTCGGGATCGGCCGAGGGGAGGTCGATCTTGTTGATCACCGGCAGGATCTCGAGGCCGTACTCGACGGCGAGGTAGAGGTTGGCGACGGTCTGCGCCTCGACCCCCTGCGAGGCGTCGACCACGAGCAGCGCCCCCTCGGCGGCCATCAGCGAGCGGCGCACCTCGTGGGAGAAGTCGACGTGCCCGGGGGTGTCGATCAGGTTCAGCTCGTACTCGCGCCCGTCGGGCGCGGTGTAGGGAAGGCTGATGGTGTTCGACTTGATCGTGATCCCGCGCTCGCGCTCCAGCTCCATCGTGTCGAGGATCTGGTTGCGGAACTCGCGCTCCTCGACCCCCCCGCAGCGCTGGATCAGGCGGTCGGCGAGCGTCGACTTGCCGTGATCGATGTGGGCGATGATGCAGAAGTTCCGGATCTGGTCCACGGTCGTATCCGCCCCGCCCGGCGGGGCCGGGAGCATGATACCGCCACCGGACGGGGGCGGCGCGGCGGGAGCGTCAGCCGGCGCGCCGGCCGCCGCCGCCCGCGCCGTTGACCGCGGTCAGGTCGGTGTTCGGCTGCTTGATCCGTGCCCCCTCGTCGAGGCCGGAGAGGATCTCGACCCGGATCCCGTCGGAGAGACCGAGCCGGACCGGGCGGCGCTCGAAGCGCTGCTCGCCGACCTCCACCTCCACGAACGGCTCGCCGTCGGCGAACTGGAGGAGGCTCTCGTCGATCGCCAGCACGTCGTCGCGGCGGTCGAGCACGATGTCGGCGTTGGCGCTGTAGTTGGCGCGGAGGAAGAGGTCGGGGCGGGGGGCGACGGCGGCGCGGATCTCGAACTGGATCGCCCCGCTCTCCTCGACCCCCTTCGGGGCGATGTGCTCGAGCGTGGCGTCGAAGACCGCCGCCTCGATGGCGCCGATCCGCACGAGCAGGTGCATGCCGGGGCGGATCTTGCCGACCTCGGACTCGTCGACCCGCCCCTTGAAGATCATGTCGTCCATGTCGGCGACGGTGGCGATCGTGGTGCCGTCGTTGAAGGTGTTCGCCTCGATCACCGAGCGGCCGATCTCGACCGGCACCTCGAGGATCATCCCGGAGACGGTGGCGCGCACCAGCGTGTTCGCGGCCGAGGCGAGACGGCCGGTGGTGCCGCGCTCGACGATGTCGAGGTTGTCGCGGGCCGCGGCGAGCTCCTCGGTCGCGTTGCGCAGCGCGATCTCGAACTGCTGGTACTGCGCCTGCGAGACGGTCCCCTCCGCCCAGAGCGCCTGGTAGCGGGCGTGGTCGGCGGTGGCCTGGTCGAGCGCGATCCTGGCGCGCTCCACCCGGCTCTGGGCGGCGTTGAGGCTGACCATGTTCGGCACCACGCGCACCCGCGCCACGAGATCGCCGGCTTTCACGAGGGTGCCGGGCTCGACCTCGAGCTGGTCAAGGATGCCGGAGACCTGCGGCTTGATCGCGACCTCCTGCCGGGGGACGACGGCGCCGGTGGCGACCGCCTTCTTCAGGATCGTGGTGCGCACCGGGGTCTCGACGCGGTAGACCACTGGCGGCTTGTGGGCCCGGCGGTAGAGGAGGTACCCGGAGCCCCCGAGGGCGCCGAGGAAGACGAGGACGAACAGGATGGCGAAGAGCTTCTTCATGGTCACTCCGAGCGCAGGGCGACGACGGGGGGGACGGCGATGGCACGCTGGGCCGGGGCGACGCCGGCGAGCGCGCCCGCGGCGACGAGCACGGTGAGGGCGCGCAGGGCATCGCCCGGCTCGACCCCGGGGTTCTGGAACATCTGCGGGCCGCCGCTGGTGCCCGCGGCGGGCAGCAGCGCGGCGACCAGCTCGACCACGCCGATGCCGGTGGCGAGCCCGAGCAGGCCGGCGAGGGCGGTGAGGATCACCGCCTCGACGACGATCTGCGCCATCACCCAGACGGGGACGGCGCCCACCGCGCGGCGGATCCCGATCTCCGGCGTCCGCTCGCGCACGACGATGAGCATGATGTTCGACACCCCGATCGCGCCGGCGGCGAGGGTGCCGAGACCGACCAGCCACATCAGCGCGTGGATCCCGGTGAAGAGGCCCTGGACCTTCCGGAACTCCTCCTCGATGTCGTAGCCGCCGACCGCCCGGCGGTCGTCGGGGGCGACGCGGTGCCGCTTGCGCAGGAGCGCCGCGACCTTCTCCTGCGCCGCGGCGGCGGAGACGCCGGGGGCGGCGGTCGCCGCGTAGTAGCCGACCCGGTCCCGGTAGTTGAACGCCTGCTGGTAGGTGGAGAGGGGCACGTAGATCGTCTGCTGCTGCCACTCGGCCGAGCCGCCGAGCTGGCGCGATTCGAAGACGCCGATGACCTTGAACGAGACGCCGCCGATCTCGATCGCCTCGCCGAGCGGGTCCTCGCCGGGTTCGAAGAGCACCTCGCGCGGCCGGCTGCCGATGACCGCGACCTTGCGGGCCTCGGCCAGATCGAGCTCGTTGAGGAAGCGCCCGCGGACGATCCGGAGCGACTCGATCCCGAAGATCGCCGGCTCGTCGCCCAGGACCCGGAAGGTGTTGAGCTTCGTGCCGCGCACCACGTTCGGCATGCCGCGCGAGGCGCGGGGCGCGAGGATTCCGACCTCCGGCACCTCGCGGCGGATCGCCGCGGTGTCGTCGTTGTCGAACATCACCCAGCGGCCGGCCTTGAGCCCGGCCCAGGGGCGGCTCGTGCTCCCTCCCCAGACGAAGAAGGAGTTCGTGGCGACCCCGCCGAACTGCCGCAGGACGCCGTTCTGGATCCCGTTGCCGGCGCCGAGGAGGACCACGAGCAGGAAGATCCCCCAGAAGACGCCGAACGCCGTCAGGAGCGTGCGCAGCTTGTTCTTGGCGAGCGCCTCGAGGATCTCCTGCCAGTGGTCGCGGTCGAAGAGGATCACGCCGGCCTCACTCGTAGCGCAGCGCCTCGACCGGCCGGATGGCCGCGGCGCGGCGGGCGGGGAAGAAGCCGGCGATCGCGCCGGCGACGATCAGCAGCACGGTGGCGGCGATCGCGCCCCGCAGATCCACCTGCGGGTTGCGGAAGTACTCCGCCTCGGGCAGCACCCGCGAGAGCCCTTCGAGGGTGAAGACGCCCAGCACGAGGCCGACGTAGCCGGCCACCGCGGTGATCAGCACCGTCTCTTCGAGGATCAGGCGGACGACGGAGAACGGGGTCGCCCCGACCGCCTTGCGGATGCCGATCTCGCGGGTGCGCTCCTTGACCGCGATCATCATGATGTTCGAGACCCCGACGACCCCGGCGACGAGGGTGCCGATCCCCACCAGCCAGATGAAGGTCCGGATGCTCGCGAGCAGGGAGGCGAAGCGCTGGTAGATCTCCACGTTGTTGGTGATGAACAGCGCCCGCGGGTCGGCCGGGTCGAAGAGGTGCCGGTTGGCGAGCAGCTCCTTGACGGTGACCTCCATCTCCTGGCTCTCGGCGAGGGTGGCGTCGCCGGTGGTGAAGAGGATCTGCGCCATCCGGTCGCGGCCGCCGAAGGCGCGCTGCGCGGTGGTGACCGGCACGTAGACGAGCTCGCGCTCCTGCTCCGATCCCTCGTCGTCGAAGACCCCGACGACCTGGAAGACGACGCCGTTGATCTCGATCTCGCGCCCGAGCGCGGGCTCGGCGCCGAAGAGCGCCTCCTTGACCAGCGTGCCGATCACGGCGCTCTTGCGATGCTCCGCGAGATCGAGATCGTTGAGGTAGCGCCCTTCGCGCACCAGCGTCTTCTCGACGAACCGGTGCCCCGGATGGACCGCCCGCACGCTGAAGGTGCCGCTCTCGCGGCCGCGGCGCACGAGGGTCGTGCCCCGGATGAAGGCGCGGGCGCTCATGTGCTCGATGCCCGGAACGCGCTCGCGCAGCGCGTCGAAGTCGCGGTTGGTGAACTCGAGGAACCGCCCGGGGCGCATCCCCCGGTACGGCAGGCTGGTGCGGCCGGCGCGCACGTAGATCGAGTTCGTGGCGTCGTCGCGGAACTGGTACTCGACCCCCTGCTGGAGGCCGGTGCCGGAGCCGAGGAGCACCACGAGCATGAAGATCCCCCACGCCACCGAGAACCCGGTCAGGGCCGAGCGCAGCTTGTTGCGGCTGGCGGTCTCGAGGATCTCCTGCCAGAGATCGAAGTCGATCATGAGGCGGCAGCGATTCGGGACGGGGTGCTCTCGAGCCCGGGGATCGGCACGTCGAGGGCGGGCCGCCGCTGCTGGCGGCGGTCGGAGGCGATCTCGCCGTCGACGAGGTGGATGACGCGGTCGGTCATGCTCGCGATGGCGTGTTCGTGGGTGACGATCACGACCGCCACGCCCTCGCTCTGCACGTCCTGGAGCACCGCCATGATCTCGCGCGAGGTCTGCGAGTCGAGCGCGCCGGTGGGCTCGTCGGCCAGCAGGATCCGGGGGCGGGAGATCAGCGCCCGGGCGATCGCCACCCGCTGCTGCTGGCCGCCGGAGAGCTCGCGGGGCAGGTGGGTGGCGCGGTCGGCGAGGCCGACCCGGGCGAGGTACTCCGCGGCGAGACCGAGGCGCTCCCGGCGCGGCACCTTCCGGTAGTAGAGCGGCAGGGCGACGTTGCTCAGCGCGGTCTTGAACGGAATGAGGTGGAACGACTGGAAGACGAAGCCGATCCGCTCGCTCCGGATCCGCGCGGAGCGCGTTTCGGAGAGGTCCCGGTAGAGCTCGCCGTCGAACCGGTACTCCCCCTCGTCGTAGTTGTCGAGCAGCCCGAGGACGTTCATCAGGGTGGACTTCCCCGAGCCCGAGGCGCCCATGATCGCGACGAACTCCCCCGGCGCGATGTCGAGGTCGATCCCCCGCAGCACGTGCAGGCGGTTCGTCCCCATCCAGTAGCTCTTGTGGATGCCGCGCAGTTGGATCATGGCCCCTCTCGACAGGTCGCCGGGGCACCCCGGTCCGGGGTCACCTCCGGCCGCCACCCGCGTATACGGAGCGGCACGGTGGAAGGTTGCCTTCCCGGTGCGGCCTCAGTGGCCGCCGGCGACCGGGGGGCCGATGAGGGCGACGAGCTCGTCGCGCCGGGCGGCCATCAGCTCGGGGGTGGCCGCCTCGCAGACGAGCCGCAGCAGCGGCTCGGTGTTCGACGGGCGGACGTTGCACCACCAGTCGGGGTACTGGATCGTGATCCCGTCGAGGTAGTCGATCTCGGCGTCGGCGTACTGCGCCGCGAGCTTCCGGATCATCCCCTCCTTGTCGGCCACCACGAAGTTCGTCTCCGGGGTCTTGGCGTACCGCCGGAGCGGGGCGACGAGCGCGGAGAGCCGCTGCCCGGAGTGCCAGAGGAGGTTGAGCACCTCGACGACCGCCAGCACCGCGCAGTCGGCGTAGTAGTTGTCCCGGAAGTAGTAGTGGCCGGCGAGCTCGCCGCCGAAGAGCCCCTCGTGGCGGCGCAGCGTCGCCTTCATGAACGAGTGGCCGACCCGCTCGCGCACCGGGATGCCGCCGTGCTCGCGGATGTACTCGGCCACCGCGCGCGAGGAGCGCAAGTCGTAGAGGACGTGCTTGCCCGGCTCGCGCGAGAGCAGCTCGCCGGCGATCAGGCCGGTGACGAGGTCGGAGCCGACCGGCTCGCCGGTCTCGTCGATGAACGCCGAGCGGTCGTAGTCGCCGTCGCAGGAGACGCCGAGGTCGGCGCCGGTCTCCCGCACCTTGGCGATCAGGTCGCGCAGGTTGGCGAGCACGAGCGGGTTCGCCTCGTGGTTCGGGAAGGTGCCGTCGAGCTCGAAGTAGAGCGGCACGACCTCGATCCCCATCGCCTCGAAGATCGGCCGGTCGATCGTCCCCATGCCGTTGGCGGCGTCGATGACGACCTTCAGCGGCCGGGCGCCGGCCGGGCGGCGGAGGAAGGAGAGGACGTGGCGCTGGTAGGCGGCGAAGACGTCGGCGGTCGTCACCCGGCCCGGGCGGGCCGCCACCGGCAGATCTCCCGCCGTCACCTTCTGCTCGAGCAGCGGGATGCCGTGGTCGCCCGAGACCGGCCGCGCCTCGTGCTTGCTCAGCTTCATCCCGTTGTACTCGGCCGGGTTGTGGGAGGCGGTGACCTGGATCCCGCCGGCCGCCCCGAGGTGGCCGATCGCGAAGTAGTTCATCGGGGTCGTGGCGAGCCCGATGTCGATCACGTCGAGCCCGGCCGCGGTCAGGCCCTCGATGAGGGCCGCCGCGAGCGGGAGCGACGAGGGGCGCATGTCGCGCGAGACGACGACCTTCGTCCCGCCGTGCGCGTGGTCCTCGTCGTCGAGCAGGTGCTGGAAGGCGAGCCCGATCTTCCGGGCGATCGCCTCGTCGATCTCGGTCGGGTAGATGCCGCGAACGTCGTACGCCTTGTAGATGCCGGCCATGGTCGATCCTCGTCGGGAACCGGGGCGGAGCAGGCCGCCCGGGACCGCCAAGACTATCAGCCCGGGCCCTCGGCCCGCCGCCCGGCGGGCTCCCAGGTGCAGGCCCGCGAGGAACCGCTCGGGCGCCACCGCCCCCGCGGCCCGCCGCTGCCGGCTCGACTCAGGCACCGGCGCGCCTCGCTGCCAGCCGCGCCACGCCGCGGCCCCGCTTCGCCAGCCATCCGCGCGAGCGTCGTAGAATGCCGCCAAACCCAGCACGCGCAGGAGGTTGCGTGCTCCGATTCGCTGCCGCTCAGCCCCAGCCAGATCGCGTTGCCGCACGCAACGCACACTTCTGCCACGTGACGAAAGGGAGCTGGACGGCGATGAGGATGCTCCCGAGCTTCGCGAGGTTCTGCTCATGAAGACCTTCTGGCATCTCCTGGTCGTGCTTCTGGGTGCTCTGGGATTGCTGGTTGGCTTCCAGGCGGTGCAGCTTCTGTTCTTCGGGGTCCTTTCGGCATCTGGAGCGGGCCGAGTCGCAGGCTCGGCTCTCATGGCCGTGCTCCTGCTGCTTCTCGCCGCGAACTCTCTGTCGAAGGCTCGGTCAGCATGAACGGTGAATCCTCGCCGTCAGGTTTTTCGTTCGGGCGGACGCGCTCCGCAACGCTGGTCCGCTTCGCCGCCAGCCGCTCCACTCGTGATTCGTCGTGCGGGGGGGCTCGCCAAATGACATCTCCATGGAAATGACCCTGACCGATGGCGCTCAAGAAATCCCGGCTCTACTCCTCCCTATGGCAGTCGTGCGACGAGCTGCGCGGCGGCATGGACGCCTCGCAGTACAAGGACTACGTCCTGACGCTGCTCTTCATGAAGTACGTGTCGGACAAGGCGGCGAGCGACCAGGGCTCGCTGATCGACGTGCCGCCGGGCGCGAGCTTTGCCGACATGGTCGCGCTCAAGGGCGACAAGGAGATCGGCGACAGGATCAACAAGATCATCGGCCGGCTCGCCGAGGCCAACGAGCTCAAGGGCGTCATCGATCAGGCCGACTTCAACGACGAGGGCAAGCTCGGCTCCGGCAAGGAGATGCAGGACCGGCTCTCGAAGCTGGTGGCCATCTTCCACGGGCTGGACTTTCGTGCCAACCGCGCCGAGGGCGACGACCTGCTGGGCGACGCCTACGAATACCTCATGCGCCACTTCGCCACCGAGAGCGGCAAGAGCAAAGGGCAGTTCTACACCCCGGCCGAGGTCTCGCGCATCATGGCGCAGGTCATCGGCATCGAGCGCGCGGGCGAATTGCCCGAGCCCACCGTCTACGACCCCACCTGCGGCTCGGGCTCGCTGCTGATCAAGGCGGCCGATGAGGCCGGCACGCCGAAGCTCGCCATCTACGGCCAGGAGATGGACGTCGCCACCTGGGCGCTGGCGCGCATGAACATGATCCTGCACGGCCACCCCACCGCCGAGCTCTGGCGCGGCAACACGCTCGCCGCGCCGCATTTCAAGAACCGGGACGACAGCCTCAGGACCTTCGACTTCGCCGTCGCCAATCCCCCTTTCTCCGCCAAGGCCTGGTCCAGCGGGCTCAACCCCGAGCACGATGAGTTCGGGCGCTTCGGGTAGGGCATCCCGACCGCGGGCAACACCAACGCCTTGCCGCTTGGCCGATGAACCCCCGGCTCACGCCCCACCACGCCAAGTTCTACGCGCACGACCTCACGCGGCGCGCGCCTGACGGCATGGACCGCCTCTCCACGGCCCTCTTCGACGCCGCCGTGGATCTCAACCCGCACCAGATCGAGGCGGCGCTGTTCGCGCTGCAGTCGCCGCTGTCCAAGGGGGTGATCCTCGCCGACGAGGTCGGCCTCGGCAAGACGATCGAGGCGGGGATCGTGCTCTGCCAGTACTGGGCGGAGCGCCGGCGGCGGCTGCTCGTGATCTGCCCGGCGTCCATCCGCAAGCAGTGGGCGCTGGAGCTCGAGGAGAAGTTCAGCCTGCCGGCCACCGTGCTGGATGCCAGGGCGTACCGCAGCGCGCAGCGCGAAGCCCGCGATCCGCTTGGCCCAGGCGCCATCGTGATCGTGTCGCTCAATTACGCGAACGCGCTGCGTGAGGAACTGCGGTCGGTCCAGTGGGATCTGGTCGTCATCGACGAGGCCCACAAGCTCCGCAACGCCTACCGTCCGAGCAACAAGGTCGGCCAGGGGATCCGTTGGGCGACCGAGGATTGCCGCAAGCTCCTGCTCACCGCGACACCACTGCAGAACTCCCTGCTCGAGCTGTACGGGCTCTCGACGCTCATCGACGAGCAACTGTTCTGCGACGTCAACGCCTTTCGTGCCCAGTACGCCGGCGCAGGCAGCGACCTCGGGGCGCTTCGCGCGCGCCTTGCGCCGTTCTGCAAGCGGACGCTGCGCAACCAGGTCACCGAGTACATCCGCTACACCGAGCGACGGCCCGTCACGCGCCCGTTTCACCCGACCGACGCCGAGCACGCTCTCTACGAAGAGGTCTCAACCTTCCTGCAGCGCGAGGACAGTTATGCCCTGCCGCGCCGGCAACGGCACCTGACGGCGCTCATCCTCCGCAAGCTGCTCGCGTCGTCGTCGCTGGCGATCGCCGCGACACTGGACATCCTGCGCCAGCGCCTCGAAACGCTGCGCGATGAGCGCGTTCGGAGCGATCCGGAGTTCGCGGAGCACTTGGTCGAGAGCGAGGAGATCGAAGGTGACCTCCTCGATGAGATTCTTGCAGAGGCAAATGGCGGCGAGGGTGACGAGACGAGCGCGGCGCCCATCGACCGCCGCAAGCTCCGCGAGGAGATCGAGGCGCTCCGCAGACTGGCGGAGAAAGCGCGCCGCATCGGCGTGGACACCAAGTCGCAGGCGCTGCTCAAGGCGCTGGAGATCGGCTTCGAGCAGATGGCAACGACCGGCGCCGCCCGCAAGGCGCTGATCTTCACCGAGTCGCGCCGCACCCAGGATTACCTCAAGGGCTTCCTCGAGGCGCACGGCTACGCCGGCCAGGTGGTTCTCTTCAACGGCACCAACGGCGGCCCCGAGGCCACGGCCATCTACGAACGGTGGGTCGAGCGCAACCGCGACAGCGGGCGCGTGTCGGGCTCGCGCGCCGTGGACGTGCGGACTGCACTCATCGGGCACTTCCGCGACGACGCTGTGATCCTGCTCGCCACCGAGGCCGCGGCCGAGGGCGTCAACCTCCAGTTCTGCTCCCTGGTCGTCAACTACGACTTGCCCTGGAACCCCCAGCGCATCGAGCAGCGCATCGGCCGCTGCCATCGCTACGGCCAGCGGCACGACGTCGTGGTCATCAACTTCCTCAACGAGCGCAACGAGGCCGACCGGCGCGTGCTCGAGCTCCTGACCGAGAAGTTCCAACTGTTCAGCGGCGTGTTCGGCGCCTCCGACGAAGTCCTCGGCAGCATCGAGTCCGGGGTGGACTTCGAGAAGCGCATCCTCGCGATCTACCAGGAATGCCGCACGCCGGAGGCCATCGACGCCGCGTTCCGCGCGCTGCAGGCCGAAATGGACGAGCAGATCCGTACCCGTCTCGACGACACCCGCCGCGCGCTCCTCGAGCACTTCGACGAGGACGTCCACCAGCGGCTGCGCCTGCGGCTCGCGGATGCGCGCGCCCAGCTCGACCGCGTGGGCCAGCGCTTCTGGTCGCTGACGCGCCACATGCTCGCCGATCGCGCGCGCTTCGACGAAGCCACGCTCGCCTTCGACCTGGAGCGCCCGCCGCGGGACGACACCCCGCGCGGCCGCTACCACCTCATCTCCAGGTCGCAGCCGCAGGGCGGTGACGAGAGCGGCGAAGGATCCGGCCGCTTCCTCTACCGGCTGACCCACCCGCTGGGCGCGCACGTCCTGGACGAAGCGAAGCGGGCGGCGACGCCGGCCGCGGAGATCCACTTCGACGTCACGGGCCACCCCACCCGGCTCTCCGTGGTCGAGGCCCTGCGCGGCAAGCGGGGGTACCTGACGCTCGCGCGGCTCGCGATCGACTCCTACGATCGGGAGGAGCATCTGCTTTTCTCCGGTTTCGCCGACGATGGCGCGCCGCTCGACCAGGAGACGATGGAAAAGCTCTTCCTGTGCGGCGGTGGCGTGGTTGGCGACGCCGCCATCCCGGAAGCCCACGCGCAACGTCTGGCTGCCGAGTCCGAGCGCCACGCGCAGGCCACCGTCAGCCGCTCGCTCGAACGGAACAGCAGGCACTTCCACGAGGCGCGTGAGAAGCTGGAGCGCTGGGCCGACGACATGGTGCTCGCGGCCGAGAAGGCGCTGGCGGACACCAAGGAGCAGATCAAGGCGCTGCGACGCCAGGCGCGGCAGGCCGTGACGCTCGAAGAGCAGCGCGCGATCCAGGAGAAGACGAGCCGGCTCGAGCGCCAGCAGCGACGCCAGCGGCAGGAGATCTTCCAGGTCGAGGACGAGATCATGGCCAGGCGCGACCAGCTCATCGACCAGCTCGAACAGCGACTGGCTCAGCGCACGACGAGCGAAACGCTCTTCAGCATCCGCTGGGCCGTGCTGTGATGCGCACCTGGAAGGCCAGCATGCGCTTGTGTTTTGCTCGCATGTCTGAGTAAAATTACTCACACCAATGAGAGATGCAGCCCCCACCTACGAGAGACCCCACGCCCGGTTGCTGCGCGACCGGCTGGCCGAGCCGCGGCGGTTCATCCAGTTCGTGGGCGGGCCGCGCCAGGCGGGCAAGACCACGATCGTCCAGCAGGCCCTCGCGGGCCTGACGACGCCGTCGCTCTACGCCTCGGCCGACGAGCCCGCGGTGCGCGACACCACGTGGCTCGCGGCGCAGTGGGAGCGGGCGCGCGACCTGATCACCGGCCCGCGCGGTGCCGGGGCCATCCTCGCCATCGACGAGGTGCAGAAGGTGAGCGGCTGGTCCGAGACGGTGAAGCGGCTGTGGGACGAGGACAGCCGCCACCGCCGGCCGCTGCGGCTGGTGCTGCTCGGATCGGCGCCGCTCGTGATGCAGCGCGGCCTCACCGAGAGCCTCGCCGGGCGCTTCGAGACGATCCATGTCGGCCACTGGTCGTTCACCGAGATGCGCAGCGCCTTCGGCTGGGATCTCGAGACCTACCTCTACTTCGGCGGCTATCCGGGCGCGGCACACCTGGTGGCGGACCCGCCGCGCTGGCGCAGCTACGTTGCGCAGGCGATGATCGAGACGACGATCGCGCGCGACGTGCTGCTCATGTCGCGCGTCGAGAAGCCCGCCCTGCTGCGCCGCCTCTTCGAGCTGGGCTGCCGGCACTCGGGGCAGATCCTCTCCTTCACGAAGATGCTCGGCCAGCTCCAGGATGCCGGCAACACGGTGACGCTCGCGCACTACCTCGACTTGCTCGGCGGCGCGGGCATGCTCACGGGCCTGCAGAAGTACGCCGGCACGGCCGTGCGCCAGCGGGGCTCGAGCCCCAAGCTCCAGGTGCTGAACACGGCGCTCATGACCGCCCAGTCCGGCCTCTCGCCCGCGGAAGCACACTCGGACCGCGAGTTCCGCGGGCGCCTCGTCGAGTCGGCCGTCGGCGCGCACCTGGCCAACGCCGCGGCCGGCGGCGCCTGCGAACTGTTCTACTGGCGCGAGCGCAGTCGCGAGGTGGACTTCGTGCTCCGCGCCGGCCGCCGCGTGGCCGCCATCGAAGTGAAGAGCGGCCGCGCCCCGGACGCCTTTCCGGGCCTCGCCGCGTTCACCGCGTCGTTCAAGCCCCGGCGCAGCCTGATCGTGGGCGGCGACGGCATCCCGCTCGAAGAGTTCCTGTCGCGGCCGGTCACCGACTGGCTGCAACCGTGAGGCAAGCCCGATGAGCCAGAAGTACGAGAAACTGAAAACCCTGCTGAAGGAGCTGTTCCAGCTCGACCAGCCCGACCTCGACTTCGGCTTCTACCGCGTGATGCACGCCCGCGCCGCGGAGGTCACGCAGTTCCTGGACCGGGACCTGCTGCCGCAGGTGAAGGCGGCCTTTGAGCAGTACCAACCGGCGGACAAGGCAGCACTCGAGAAGGAGCTGGCCAAGGTGATCGCCGGCATCGAAGCCGCCGGCATGAATCCCGAGGACTCGCCGAAGGTCAAGGAGCTGCGTGCGAAGCTCGCCGATGACGCGGTGGACCTGGACGCGCTCGAAGCCGAGGTCTACGACCATCTCTTCAGCTTCTTCCGCCGCTACTACTCCGAAGGCGACTTCCTCAGCAAGCGCGTCTACAAGCCCGGCGTCTACGCCATCCCCTACGAGGGCGAGGAGGTCAAGCTCCACTGGGCCAACGCCGACCAGTACTACATCAAGACCAGCGAGTACCTGCGCGACTACGCCTTCCGGCTGCGCCCGGACGACGAGAAGAACCCGCTGCGCGTGCACTTCCGGCTGGTGGACGCGGCCGAGGGCGAGCACGGGAACGTCAAGGAGCAGACCGGCAAGGAGCGCCGCTTCAAGCTGGCGGCGGAGAACTTCGCCGCGGTGGAGAACGGCGAGCTCACGATCCGCTTCACCTACGAGCCCGATCCGGCCAAGCAGAAGGAGCTGAACGCGGCCGCCGAGGCGGCGATCCTCGGCCTCGCCGACGCATCCCTCGCCGAGTGGCTGAAGGCGCTGGGCGCCGAGCACGTGCGCGCCGACGGCACCGCGTCGTACGCCACGCGCCTGCGCGTGCATCTGGACCGCTACACCGCGCGCAACACCTTCGACTACTTCATCCACAAGGACCTCGGCGGGTTCCTGCGCCGCGAGCTCGACTTCTACATCAAGAACGAGGTGATGCACCTCGACGACGTGGAGAACGAGAGCGCCCCGCGCGTCGAGCAGTACCTCTCGAAGATCAAGGTCATCCGCCGCATCGCCGGCAAGATCATCACCTTCCTGGCGCAGCTCGAGGACTTCCAGAAGAAGCTGTGGCTGAAGAAGAAGTTCGTGACGGAGACGAGTTGGTGCATCCGGCTCGGCGAGATACCGGAGGCGTTCTACCCGGAGATCGCGGCGAACGACGCGCAGCGCGAGGAGTGGGTGCGGCTGCATGCCATCGACTTCCCCTCTCCCCTCCGGGGAGAGGGCCAGGGTGAGGGGCCTCGACGCCTCACTCGACATGCGTCTGAGCGCAACGCTGTCCTTACGGGATTCGCCCGCGACATGCGCAAAGCACCGACCGACGCTGAGGCGCGTTTGTGGTTCTTTCTGCGCGATCGGCGCCTGGCGGGCTGCAAGTTCCGGCGCCAACATGCGATCGGCCAGTTCATCGTCGACTTCATCTGCGTCGAACGCGGGTTGGTCGTCGAGCTGGATGGCGGCCAGCACGGCGAGTTGTTCCAGAAAGAGGCGGATGCCGAGCGCACGGCCTTTCTCGAGGCCCGCGGGCTTCGGGTGCTGCGATTCTGGAACGATGAAGTGGTTCGGGAGACAGAGGCTGTTTTGGGGGGGATCTACGATGGGCTGCTTGGCCCCTCACCCCGGCCCTCTCCCCAAGGGGGAGAAGACCCCTCACCCCGGCCCTCTCCCCGAGGGGGAGAGGGGGAAGGGGCCGTGGAGTTTCTGAAGGCGCATCCGACGTTGATGGTGGATACGCGGCATTTCGATACAGGCTTCACCGAGCGGCTGCTGGAGGCCGTCGGCAACGTGGACGAGCGGACCGACGGTGTGCTCTTCCACAGCGAGAACTTCCAAGCTCTGTCGCTAATGGACCGGACTTACTCAGGTCATATGGACTGCGTCTATATCGATCCCCCATACAACACGGGGGATTCAGAGATCCCATACAAGAACACCTATTTGCACGGATCTTGGCTGACGCTCATGGAGAACAGGCTTGCGCTGGTTCCGAAGCTGCTCGGCGAGGATCCTTCCCTATTCATCGCAATCGATGATTTTGAGATGGTCAACCTCGCACAGCTAGCCGACAGCACCCTTCCGACTATGCGGCGAGAGATGATCATCGTGAACCATCATCCGCAGGGTGGGAAAGCGCGGACATTGGCGCATACCCACGAGTACATGCTTGCGTGCGTTCCGATGAACTCCGATAGAACCTTTGTGGGCCGCGCCGTCGATGAAGGCGTAGAACGTCGTCCGTTCAAGCGAAGTGGGACGGCCGAGAGCAACTTCCGCTCTGGACGACCAAACAGCTTCTACGCAATTCTCGTCAATCCGCTATCGAATGAGATCGTTGGTCTTGAGCCCCCGCCCTCGGGGAGTGAGTATCCGAAGGACCCGACTGCAGATGGCGCGCTTCGCGTCTACCCAATTGGTACTGATGGTGTGGAACGAGTGTGGCGACGGTCATATGAGTCGTGCAAGAAGCTCGTGATGGACGGTAAGCTGGCGAGTTCTGGCTCGGGGACGATCTACCAGCTCATCGAAGCAAACGAGCGTACCGCGGCGCTGTTCTCGAATTGGGTGGATCCGCGATACAACGCTGGGACGTACGGCGCGAATCTGCTGCGCGACATCATTGGCGAACAGAATCCATTCTCGTATCCAAAATCGATTCATACCGTAGGAGATGCAATCTTCGCTTTGGGCGCCGAGGAGTGTATCCGCGTTCTTGACTACTTCGCCGGCTCCGGCACCACCGGCCACGCCGTCATCAACCTGAACCGAGAAGACGGCGGCCAGCGCAAGTTCATCCTCGTCGAACAGGCCGACTACTTCGACACCGTGCTCCTGCCGCGCCTGAAGAAGGTCACCTTCACGCCGGAGTGGAAGGACGGCAAGCCCAAGCGCCTCGCCACGGCGGAGGAGGCCGAGCGCAGCCCGCGCATCATGAAGGTGGTGCGCCTCGAATCGTACGAGGACACGCTCAACAACCTGGAGCTCAAGCGCACGCAGGAGCAACAGGGCCTGCTCGACCTCGCGGCGGCGCAGGGCGCGGACAGGCTGAAGGAGCAGTACCTGCTCCACTACCTGCTCGACGTCGAGACCCGCGGCAGCCAGTCGCTCTTGAACGTCGCGGCGTTCACCGACCCCACCGCCTACAAGCTCAAGGTCAAGCGCCCCGGATCGGACGAGTCGCGCGAGGTGAACGTCGATCTGCTGGAGACCTTCAACTGGCTGATCGGCCTCACCGTGCAGCACATCGCGGCGCCGCAGACCTTCAGTGCCGAAACTGAACGCGACACCGAAGGGCGGCTGCGGCTCGAGGGCCGGCTCAGGCAAGACGCCGACGGCCGCTGGTGGTTCCGCACCGTCACCGGCACGACGCCCGACGGCCGCAGGACGCTCGTCATCTGGCGCAAACGCCCCGGCGGCGAGGAGCCCCAAGGCGTCGAGCAGGACAACCTGATCCTCAACGAGTGGTTCACGAAGCAGGGCTACAAAGCCAAGGACAGCGAGTTCGACCTGATCTATGTCAACGGCGGCAACAACCTCGAGAACCTCAAGGCCCCCGACGACACCTGGAAGGTGCGCCTGATCGAGGAGGATTTCTTCCGGCTGATGTTCGAGACGGAGGGGGTGTGAGCGTGGACGGTCTCAGTCCGCAGTTCACGATCACCCACGCGATGGCGGAAGGGCTGACGCGCATCGAGCGGGCGCGCGGCTTTCTGGAAGCCGCCATGCTTTCGGAGCGGTGGGTGCGCGACATGAGCCGCCGCGCCTTGCTCCTCGAAGCCCACCACACCACGCACATCGAGGGAACAGAGCTCACGCTCGAGCAGGTGGAACGCGCGCTCGCGGGGGCCGAAGTCCCCGAGGCGCGAGCGGACGATGTTCGCGAGCTGCTCAACTACCCGGAGGCCTTCGCGTTCGTCTCGACGTACCTGGAAGATGGCGGCCCGGTCACTGAAGGGTTGGTCCGCGAGATCCACAAACGGCTGGTGACGGGGGTTCGCGGTGGCGCGACGGCGCCTGGCGAGTACCGCAGGATCCAGAACCACGTGGTCAATTCCCGGACCGGTGAGACGGTGTACACACCGCCGCCTGCCCATGACGTGCCGGTGATGATGGCCGAGCTGGTGGGCTGGCTGCAGCGGGAGCAGGACGTGCACCCCGTGCTCGTCAGCGGCATCGCGCAGTTCCAGCTGGTGCACATCCACCCCTTCCTGGACGGGAACGGGCGGACGTCGCGACTGCTGTCCACCTTGTGCCTGTATCGGGCCGGCTACGATTTCAAGCGCCTGTTTACCCTCAGCGAGCACTACGACCGCGATCGGCCGGCGTTTTATCGGGCGCTGCAGCAGGTTCGCGAGCACGGCATGGACCTGACCGGCTGGCTGGAATACTTCGTCGTGGGTTTGGCGGCGCAACTGGCCGAAGTGAGGCGGCGCGGCGAACAGGCCATCGAGCGCGACGTGCTGGTCGGAGAGCACCGTCTCAACGAGCGCCAGGGCGAGGCCTTGCGGCACCTGCTGGAATCCGGCGGGCTCACGATCCAGGACTTCGAGCGCCTCTGCCCCGGCACGAACCGCCGAACGCTGCAACGGGACCTCAAGACGATGATGCAAAAGGGGCTCATCGTTCCCGAGGGCGCCACCAACCAGCTCATCTATCGTCTGCCGGGGCGGAAATGAATTTGCGACGATCTTGCGACAAAACTTGCGACAGACTCGCGACACGACTTGCGGCGCGATTGCGGCGTGCCAGGGGCGGGATCGGACTCAAGCGGTCGAAGGCCTTGTCGCTCACTTCTGTCATGAAGCCGAGCGACAAGTATGGTTATGTGCAACAACTGAGCGACAAAGCCGGAGGGTCATTCTGATGCCGCGCGGGCGTCCCCACGGAAGCTCTGCCGCGCCGGCTGCCCGCCGCGGGCGTCGGGCCAGCGCGCGCGCTTCCGTACCCTTCAACCGCAAGCTGGTCCTTAACCAGTGGCTGCTCGGCCTCTTCGGCGTCGAGCGCTTCGACCCGCTCGCCGAGCACCTGAAGGACGAGGCGCTCGAAGGGATGGACGAGAGCAACGTCCACCGCTTCCATCACACGCTCTGCCTGCATCTGCCCGTCGAGCAGCGGCCCGAGCTGACGGACGACGTGCTGCTCGAGTACGACCAGGCCATCGTCTCCGTCACCCAGCGCCTCAACGAGCGCCGGATCACGCGCGGCGATGCGCCCATCGTCTGGAAGTACTTCCAGTACCTGGCGCTCCTCTTCACGGAGATCTTCCTCGACCGCTACTTCCGCGACCCGCGCGGTCTGCTCGTCGCCCTCAACCAGCGGATCGCCGCGCTGAACGAGGGCCTGGACGAGCCCGACCGGGTCGCCGCGCTCGACGAGACCGCCGAGGCCTGGTCGCAGCTCAACAAGATCGGCTTCTGGATGGCGACTGGCAGCGGCAAGACGCTGCTCATGCACGCCCACATCCTCCAGTACCGGCGCTTCCTCGAGACCCACGGCCGGGCGCGCGAGCTGAACCGGATCATCCTGCTCACGCCCAACGAGGGGCTCTCGCAGCAGCACCTCCGTGAGTTCGAGAAGGCCGGCATCGACGCGGAGATCTTCAACAAGGACGGGCGCGGACTCTTCGCCGGGCAGTCGGTCGAGATCCTGGAGGTCACCAAGCTCAAGGAGGAGATGGGCGAGAAGACCGTGGCCGTGGATGCCTTCGAGGGGAACAACCTGGTGTTGGTAGACGAGGGGCACCGCGGCGCCTCGGCTGGCGGCGAGGGCGCATGGATGAAGTTCCGCAATGCGCTTTGCGAGAAGGGCTTTTCATTCGAGTACTCCGCCACCTTTGGCCAGGCCGTGAAGGGAAGCCAGGCACTCACCGACCTCTACGCGCGCAGCACGCTCTTCGACTACTCCTACCGCTGGTTCTACGGCGACGGTTTCGGGAAGGACTACCAGATCCTGAACCTCGAGGACGACAGCAACGCCGAGTGGATGCAGAGCTATCTCACCGCCTGCCTGCTCGCCTTCTTCCAGCAGCAGCGCCTGTACCGGGAGCGCGAGGTGGCGTTTCGGCCCTTCAACCTGGAGCGGCCGCTGTGGATCTTCGTCGGCGGCAGCGTGACCGCCACGCTGGCCACGCGCGACGCCTCGGACATCGTGGAGATCCTGCGTTTCCTGAGCGGATACGTGGCGAACCGGGCCGCCAGCGTCGAGCATATCCGGCGGGTGCTCCACGAGGGGCTGGTTACCGCCACGGGTAAAAACCTGTTCGCCGGGCGCTTTGCCTACCTGAACACCTGCGGACTGACGCCCGCGCAGGTCTTCGAGGAGACGCTCGCGACGCTGTTCAACGCGCCGGCCGGCGGCGCGCTGCACGTCGAGAATCTGAAAGGCGCTACGGGCGAAGTGGCCGTCCGTGTGGGCGACAACGATCCCTTCGGCGTCATCAACGTCGGCGATGACGCCAAGCTCGTGAAGCTCTGCGAGGAAAAGGGCCTGAACGTGGCCGAGCGCGAGTTCGCGGGGTCGCTGTTCCACGAGCTGGAGCAGCCGCACTCGACCATCAACATCCTCATCGGCTCGAAGAAGTTCACCGAGGGCTGGAGCAGCTGGCGCGTGAGCACGATGGGGCTGATGAACGTCGGCCGCGGCGAGGGCGCGCAGATCATCCAGCTCTTCGGCCGCGGCGTGCGGCTCAAGGGCGTCGGCATGAGCCTCAAGCGCAGCGCGTGTGCCACCCTGCCCGAAGGGCTCGAGCGACCGAAGCACATCGACACGCTGGAGACGCTCCACATCTTCGGCATCCGCGCCGACTACATGGCGCAGTTCCGCGATTTCCTCGAGGAAGAGGGGCTGCCGGCCAACGAGGAGCGCATCGAGTTCATCCTGCCAATCGTCAGGGACCTCGGAACGCGGCCGCTGAAGACGATCCGCCTTAAGAAGGAAATCAACGGTGTGCGCACCGAGTTCGGCGACGCCTTCCGCAAGCTCGGCCCGATCCCGACAGTCAGGCCCCCGGACCCCGCGCGGGACGAACCGACCGCGTACCTGCAGAAGAACCAGGTCGTGCTCAACTGGTATCCGAAGATCCAGGCGATGAAGTCGGCGGGGGTTTCGGGGGGCGACGACGAGGACGCGCCGAATCCGGACTGGCTGACCGCCCGCCACGTCGCCTTCCTCGACCTCGACCGGCTCCACTTCGAGCTGGAGCGCTTCAAGGCGGAGCGCGGCTGGCACAACCTGAATCTCACGCGCTCGGGCATCGCCGGCCTGCTCGCGGACACGACCTGGTACCGCCTGCTCATCCCGGAATCCGAGCTGACGTTCGATTCGTTCGCGAGGGTGCAGCTCTGGCAGGAGATCGCGCTGGCGCTGCTGCGCAAGTACGTCGAGCGCTACTACAGCTTCCGCAAGCGCGAATGGGAGCTGCCGCACCTGGAGTACCGCGATGTCGCCGCGGATGATCCGAACTTCCCGTGCGTCGTTCGAGAAGGCGGCACCGAGTACGGCTACCGGATCCTGATCGAGGAGTCGCAGCAGGAGATCGTCGCGAAGCTCGGCGAGCTGAAGATCGCGATCGAGGCGGGCACGCTGAAGCCCTGGGAGTTCCGGGGCATCAAGGCGATCAGCTTCGAACGGCACCTTTACCAGCCGCTGCTCTTTCTCGACGGCAGTGCGGTCGAAATCTCGCCAGCGCCGCTCAACAAGGGCGAGCGCCGCTTCGTCGAGGACCTGAAGGCATTCCACGAAGCGAACCCCGAGTTCTTCGCGGAGAAGGAGCTCTACCTGCTGCGCAACCTGAGCAAAGGACGTGGGGTCGGGTTCTTCGAGGCCGGCAACTTCCACCCCGATTTCATCGTCTGGCAGCTTGCGGGCGAGCATCAGCGGGTCGCCTTCGTCGACCCGAAGGGCATCCGCAACGTGGGCCTGCAGGATCCCAAGATCGGCTTCCACGAAACCGTCAAGGAGATCGAACAGCGGCTCGGCGATCCCGCGGTCGTTCTCGAGTCCTTCATCGTCTCGAACACGCCCTCGCACGTGATGCGCAAGCAGTGGGGCATCGAGAAAGACGAGATGACCCGGCGGCACATCGTCTTCCAGGACGAGGACAAGGACACGTACATCCGCACCCTGCTCCAGAATTGAGCAATCCTGCGCTCTCTCCTTCACGCCCCTTCACCACCAGTACACCTCCAGCGACGGCTTCGCGTGTCACATGCGCGACGCCCTGCCGCTCGCCTCGTTCATCGGCTTCACCGGCACGCCGTTCCTGAAGCGCGACGAGCGCCGCTCGATCGAGGCCTTCGGCCCGTACATCCACACCTACAGGTACGACGAGGCGGTGCGCGACGGCGTGGTGCTCGATCTGCGCTACAAGCTGGCCCACGGTGGCCTCGTCCAGGGTGCAGCTGACTCTCCGCAGCGCCATGCCGATGCCTTATCATCCGCTCCAGGCCGCTGCCGGCGGGGCCGGAGGCGCTCCCGCCGAGGGGAGCCCCTGTGGTAGATAGAGGCACCATGCCCATTTACGAGTTCTACTGCCCCGACTGTCACACCGTCTTCAGCTTCTTCTCGGCGGCGGTGAATACCGAGGCGCGGCCGGCCTGTCCGGAGTGCGGGCGGCCGGAGCTGGGGCGGCGTCCCTCGCGCTTCGCCACCGTGCGTGCCGGGCGGGGCGGAGAAGAGGAGGAGGGCGGGGGGGAGGAGCTCATTCCGGGCCTCGACGAGGAGCGGATGGAGCGGGCGATGGCGCAGCTCGCCGGGGAGATGGGCGAGCTCGGCGGGTTCGACGGCGAGGAAGAGGCCGCGCCCGACCCGCGGCAGCTCGCCCGCTTCATGCGCCGGTTCGGGGAGGTCGCGGGGCTCGAGCCGGGGCCGAAGCTCCAGGAGGTGCTCCGCAAGCTCGAGAGCGGCGCCGATCCCGACTCGCTCGAGGACGATTTCCCGGAGGACGGGGAGGACGACGCGGCGGCCTTCGCCGAGCTCTTCCAGCTGAAGAAGGCCGGGGGCCGGGCCTCCCGGCGGGGGCGGCCGCGCATCGACGAGACCCTTCATTTCCTATGAGCACGCCGAACGGATCCGCCGTGCTCTTCGTCGAACGGCAGTGGCTGCCGGGCTGGGCGCTCGCGCTGCTCCTCGCCATGCCGCTCTTCGTCGCCGCCCCGCTCCTGCTGTCGGCCGCGCCCGGGATCGACGCGGCGGAGCGTGCCTCCCTCCATCTGGCCATCGCGGCGGTCGTCGCCGTGGATGGACTGGTGCTCCTCCTCGTGGGCTCGATGCGCACCCGGGTCGATCCCCGGGGGGTGCTCGTCACCTTCGGGCTGCCCGGGTGGATCCGCTTCCGTTTCGAGCGCGAGGAGATCCGCGCCGCCGACGCCCGCCGCTACCGGCCGTTCCGGGAGTTCGGCGGCTGGGGGATCCGCGGCGTCGGGGCGAAGCGGGCGCTGAACATGCGGGGCTCGGAAGGGGTCGAGCTCACGGTGCACCGGCGGGGGCGCGACGGCACGGTGATGATCGGCAGCCAGCGCTCCCGGGAGCTCGAGCTCGCGCTCCGGCTCCTGGAGATCCCTCCTTTCGAGGGGCGTTCGCTCGATCCCGTCTGAGCTCCGGCGGGCCGGAGCCCGGCGCTCCGGGCCGCCGGCCGGGGGTAGAATCCGGCAGCCATCGAACTCCGGGGCCTCCCCGCGGGGAGGGTCACCCGCTGCCGTTCCGACCATTGGAGGGAGACCACGTGAAAGCGCGTCAGCTCGTCCTGCTCGCTCTGCTCGCCCTGTGTCCGACGCTCGCCCGCGCCCAGTGCGTGAGCCTCACGACCGGAGGAGTGCCGTACGGCCAGGATTTCGACTCGCTGGCGAGCGCCGGCGACTCGTCGGTGACGCCGGCCGGCTGGTTCTTCCTGGAGACCGGCGCCAACGCGAACGGCACCTACAGCGCGGGAAACGGCTCGGGCAACACCGGCAACACCTACAGCTTCGGGGCCACCGGCAGCACCGAGCGGGCGTTCGGCGGCCTTCTCAGCGGGAACCTGACGCCGACGATCGGGGCCTGTTTCTCGAACGGTACCGGCGCGCCGATCGCCGCGCTCGCCATCGCCTATACCGGTGAGCAGTGGCGGCTGGGAACGGCCGGTCGCGCCGACCGCCTCGATTTCCAGTACAGCCTCGACGCCACCTCGCTCGCCACCGGGAGCTGGGTGGATGTCGATGCGCTCGACTTCAGCTCGCCGAGCACGACGGGTAGCGCGGGAGCGCGCGACGGCAACGCCGCCGCCTATCGCACCGCGATCAGCCAGACGATCACCGGCCTCGCCATCCTCCCCGGCGCCTCCGTCTGGATCCGCTGGAACGACTTCAACGCCACCGGCGCCGACGACGGTCTGGCGGTGGACGACTTCTCGCTCACCCCCACGCTCGCCGGCGACGCGGCGCCGTACGTGGCCTCGACCACGCCCGCCGATGGCGCCACCGGGGTGGCCGCGAACGCGAACCTCACGGTCACCTTCAGCGAGGCGGTGAACGTGACGGGAGGATGGTTCTCGATCTCCTGCGCGTCCTCCGGGCTCCACCCGGCGGCGGTCTCCGGCGGGCCGATCACCTTCACCCTCGACCCGGCGACCGATTTCACCCCCGGCGAGAGCTGCACCGTGACCATCTACGCGGCCGCGGTGAGCGATCAGGACGCGGACGATCCGCCGGACGAGATGGCTGCCAATTACGTCTGGTCGTTCACGGTCGCGAGCCTGGCGGCGATCTCGATCGAAAAGGCGACCAACGGCGAGGACGCCGATCTGCCGCCGGGGCCGGCGATCCCGGTGGGTGCGGCGGTGAGCTGGACCTACCTCGTCACCAACAGCGGCCAGACCAGCCTGACGAACGTCACCGTGACCGACGACCAGGGGGTTGCGGTCACCTGTCCGCAGGACACGCTCGCGGCCGCGGAGACGATGACCTGCACCGCCAGCGGCACCGCGGTCGCCGGGCAGTACGCGAACGTGGGCGTCGCCACCGGCACGCCGCCCGCGGGGCCGCCGGTTGCGGCCAGCGATCCGAGCCACTACTTCGGGATCACCTTCGTGATCAACGAGATCCATGCCGACCCGTCGAACACCCAGGGGGACGCGAACGGCGACGGCGTGGTGAGCGCGACCGACGACGAGTTCGTCGAGCTCGTCAACGCGACCGCCGGCCCGATCGACATCTCCGGCTGGACGCTCGCCGACGCCGTCACGGTGCGCCACACCTTCCCGCCCGGCACGGTGGTCCCCGGCGGCTGCGCGGCGGTGGTCTTCGGCGGCGGCACCCTGGCGGCCTATTTCGGGGGCAGCGTGGCGCAGACCGCGTCGACGGGTCAGCTCGGGCTGAACAACACGAACGAAACCGTCACCCTGAGCGACGGCGTCGCGCCGGTGGCGGTCGCGATCTACGGCGCCGAGGGAGGCAACGATCAGTCGATCACCCGCGTGCCCGACGTCACCGGCAGCCTGCCGTGGGTGCTGCACACGACCGCTCCCGGCTCCGGCGGCCTGCGCTACTCGCCGGGCCGCAAGGTGGACCGCACGCTCTTCGGCGGGTGCGCGCCGCCGCCGCTCTCGTTCATCCACGACGTCCAGGGGGCGGGCGCCGTCTCGCCGTTCGCCGACCAGGCGGTGCAGGTCGAGGGGGTGGTCACCGGCGTGAAGGCGAACGGCTTCTTCCTCCAGGAGGAGGAGAGCGACTACGACGCCGACCCGGCGACCTCGGAGGGGATCTACGTCTTCACCAGCGTCGCCCCGCCGCCGAGCGTGGCGGTGGGCAACGTGGTGCGCGTGGTCGGCGTCGTCTCCGAGTACGTGCCCACGGCCGATCCGCTGCAGCCGCCGCTGACCGAGATCGTCTCGCCGGGGATCACCCTCGTCGCCACCGGGCAGCCGCTGCCGGCGCCGGTCGTCCTCACGCCGACGATGCCCGATCCCGCCGGGGCGTTCGATCAGCTCGAGCGCTACGAGGGGATGCGGGTCGCGGTGCCGTCGCTCACCGTGGTGGCGCCCACCCGCGGCTCGATCAGCGAACCGAACGCCACCGCCACGAGCAACGGGATCTTCAGCGGCGTGGTCAGCGGCGTGTCCCGGCCGTTCCGCGAGCCCGGCATCCAGCAGCCCGACCATGGCCTCTGGCCGGCCCCGCCGAGCGTGCCGGTCTGGGACACGAACCCCGAGACGCTCACGGTCGACAGCGACGCCCTCGGCGGGACGCGCCTCGACGTCGGCACCGGCACCGTGATCACCGGCCTCGTCGGCCCGCTCGACTACGGCTTCCGGCGCTACACGCTGCTCCCCGACCCCGGGCTCGCGCTCGGGGTCAGCGGCGGCCCGACGCCGGCGGCGGTGACGGCGCCGGGGCCGGGCGAGATCACGGTGGCGACCTACAACGTGCAGCGCTTCTTCGACACCGTCAACGACCCGGGGACCTCCGACCCGGTGCTCACCCCGGCGGCCTTCGACCTGCGCCTCGCCAAGCTCTCCGACGGGGTGCGCAACTACCTGCACTTCCCCGACGTCCTCGGCCTGCAGGAGGTGGAGAACCTGACGACGCTCGAGGCGATCGCGGCGCGGATCTCGGCCGACGCGCTCGGCGCCGGGCAGCCCGACCCGCTCTACGCCGCCCATCTCTCCGAGGGCAACGACATCGGCGGCATCGACGTCGGCTTCCTCGTCCGGACCGCCGAGGTCGTCCCCGGGACGCCGCGGGTCACGGGGATCACCGTGACGCAGGTCGGCCTGGCCGACCCCGACGCGCTCTGGGACGATCCGGGCGACGGGTTCGACGGCGTGCTCGTGCCGTTCAACGACCGGCCGCCGCTCGTGCTCACCGCGACGGTCCACGCCGCCAACGGCGCCGCCTTCCCGCTCACGGTGATCGTCAACCACCTCCGCTCGTTCAACGGGGTCGGCGATCCGACGCCGCTGACGCCGCCGGGGGTGGGCACCGCCAACGACCGCGCCTCGGGCAAGCGGCTGCGGCAGGCGCAGTACCTCGCCAACCTGATCCAGGCCCGGCAGCTCGCCGATCCCGCGGAGCGGATCATCGTCCTCGGCGACATGAACGCCTACGAGTTCAACGACGGCTTCGTCGACTCGCTCGGCACCATCGCCGGCACCCCGGCGCCCGACGACCAGACGCTCGTCCCCGGCGACGGCGGCGACCTCGTGGACCCCGATCTCGTGAACCTGCTGACGACCCTCCCCGCGGCCGAGCGGTATTCGTACGTCTACGACGGCCAGGCGCAGACGCTCGATCACGTGCTCGTCAACGCCGCGGTGGTGGCGGACACCGGGGCGCGCCGCCTCGAGCACGCGCGGATCAACGCCGACTGGCCGGAGGTGATCCGGGGGGCGGCGCCCGATGCGATTCGCCTCTCCGACCACGACCCGGTCGTCCTCTACCTCGCGCCGCGCGATTTCGCCACCGCGGATCTCTCGGTCCTCAAGACGGCCGGATCCGATCCGGTGGTCGCGGGGGCGGACCTCGCCTGGACGATCACGGTGAGCAACGCCGGCCCCGACCCGGCGACCGGCGTCTCCTGGAGCGATCCGCTGCCGGCGGGCACGACCTTCGTCTCGCTGAGCGCCCCGGGCGGCTGGAGCTGCACGACCCCGGCGCCGGGCGCCGGGGGCACGGTCAGCTGCGAGATCGCCGCCTTCGGGGTGGGCAGCGCGACCTTCACCCTCGTGGGGCGGGTGGCTCCCGACCTCGCCACCGGCACCGCGATCGTCAACACCGCGACGCTCGCCGCGACGACCTCGACCGACCCGAACCCGGACAACGACAGCGCCACCGCCACCGTCACCGCGCGCAGCGAGGCGGACTTCCAGCTCACCAAGACGGCGGCTCCCGAGCCGGTGACCGCCGGCGGCACGCTCACCTACACGCTCACCGTCGTCAACCCGGGGCCGAGCCTCCTGCTCGCCGCCACCCTCACCGATCCGCTCCCCGCCGGGGTCACGCTGCAGACTGTCTCGGCGCCCCCTGGCTGGACCTGCACCGGCGCGGTGACCTGCACCCACCCGGCGGTGCCGGTCGGCACGCACCCGATCTCGATCGTGGTGCTCGTCGATCCGGCGCTCCCCGGGGGTTCGGTGCTCGTGAACGCCGCGACCCTCACCGCGTCCACCCTCGATCCGGTTCCGGGCGATGCCGAGCCCGCGGTCAGCTCCACGGTGCTCGCTCCGGCCGCCGTCACCGCCACCAAGTCGGTCGCCGGCAGCTTCCGGCCGGGCGGGGTGGTCACCTACACGATCGCCCTGACCAACAGCGGTCCGGGCAGCCAGCCCGATCTCGCCGGCGACGAGCTGAGCGACGTGCTGCCGGCGCAGCTCGCGCTGCTCACGGCGACCGCCGACGCCGGCGTGGCGCTCGCCGACCCGCCGAGCCGGACGGTGACCTGGAACGGCCCGCTCGCGGCCGGCGCCACGGTGACGATCACGATCACGGCCCGGATCGATGCGCTGGTTCCGACCGGTACGCCGATCGTCAACCAGGCGACCTTCCAGTACGACGCCGACGGCGACGGCACGCCGGAGGCCGCCGGGGTGAGCGACGACCCGGACCTCCCCGGCGCGGCCGACCCGACCACCTTCGAGGTCAGCCAGGAGACGGTGCTGGAGATCCCGGCTCTCACCCCGCCGGGGCTCCTGCTCCTCGCCCTGCTGCTCGCGGCGGGAACGATCGTTCGGCTCCGCCGGCGCCCCGCCTGAGCGGGCGGCGCGAGGACGAGAAGGGAGTGGATGATGAATCGAGGCTTCGGCTTTCTCCTCTCCATGCTGCTGCTCGGCGGCGGCCCGGCGGCCGCCGAGCCGCCGGCCACGCCGGAAGCGGGCACGCCGCCGCCGGTCGCGACACCGCGGGCGGAGCAGTCGGTCACCGAGCAGACGGCCCGGATCGACGGCGCCCAGCTCGCCTACCGGGCGACGGCGGGGATCCTCCTGATCCGTGACGACGCCGACGAGCCGGTCGCGGCGATCGGCTACGTCGCCTACACGAAGAAGGGGGCGGAAGCCGCCCGCCGGCCGCTGACCTTCGCCTACAACGGCGGGCCGGGCTCGTCGTCGATCTGGCTCCACATGGGCGCGCTCGGCCCCCGGCGGGTGGTCACGCCCGACCCGGAGCCGGCGCCGCCCCCGCCGTACGAGATCGTCGACAACGAGGAGTCGCCCCTCGACGTGACCGACCTCGTGCTGATCGACCCGGTCGGCACCGGTCTGAGCCGGGCGGTGGGCAAGGCGAAGGACGCCGACTTCTGGGGGGTGGATCAGGACATCGACTCGCTCAGCCGGTTCATCGTCCAGTACGTGAGCGACAACGGGCGGTGGAACTCGCCGAAGTACCTGCTCGGCGAGAGCTACGGCACGATGCGTTCGGCCGGGCTCGTGGACCGTCTGCAGTCGAAGTGGGACATGGCGTTCAACGGCGTGATCCTCGTCTCGGTCTTCATCGACGCCAAGACCGCCTCGACGATGGCCGGCAACGACCTCGGCTTTCAGATGTTCCTGCCCACCTACGCGGCGACCGCCTGGTACCACGGGCTGATCCCGGACGCGCCGCCGCTCGCCGAGCTGCTGGCCGATGCCCGGCGGTTCGCGCTAGGCCCCTACGCGGCGGCGCTCGCCAAGGGGGACGCGCTCCCCGCCGCCGAGCGCCGGGAGGTGATCGCGGAGCTCGCGCGGCTGACCGCGCTCTCGCCCGACTATCTCGACCGGGCCAACCTGCGGGTGCGCGAGAGCGAGTTCGTCGCCGAGCTGCTGCGCACCCACGGCCAGATCGTCGGCCGGCTCGACAGCCGCTACACCGGGGCCGGGCTCGACCGGCTCGCGCAGGGGGTCTTCGACGATCCGCAGGCGGCGGCGATCTCGGGCGCCTACGTCGCGGGGTTCCTCTCCTACTACCACGGCGAGCTGAAGTTCGGCGCGGGGAAGACCTATCGCGTCGGCGCCGACCTCTGGCGCCACTGGGACTGGAAGCACGAGGTGCCAGGCGCCTTCATCCCGATGCCCGGGTTGCCGGACACGAGCCCGGATCTCGCGCGGGCGATGGCGTACAACCCGCATCTGCGCCTGCTCGTGCTCAACGGCTACTACGACCTCGCCACGCCGTTCTTCGGCACCGAGTACACGCTCGACCACCTCGGCCTGCCCCCGGCGCTGCGCGAGAACATCGAGGTGCACTCGTTCGAGGCGGGGCACATGATGTACCTCCACGCGCCGTCGCGCCGGCTCTTCAAGGAGACGATCGCGGAGTTCGTCACCCGGACGAGCCGCCGGTAGCGGCGGCCCCGGCGCGCCGCCACTCGCCCGGGGGCGGCGCCGCCTCCGGGTAGCGGGCGGCGAGGAGCGCGGCGAGCGTCTCGCCGAGGAGCGCGCCGAGCGCCTCCCGGACGCCCGGTTCGCCGTGCCCGGCGGCCTTCCAGAGCCGCCCGAGCTCGCCGCCGCGCCGGGCGAGCGCCGCCTCCACGCTCTCCACCCAGCTCGCCGGTTCGGCCAGCTCCCGCATCTCCCCCCGGCCCCGCCCCCAGTGGGCGGCCGCGAGGTAGCGCAGCAGCGCCTGCCGCGCGAGGCCGTCGAGAAACGGCGGTGCCCAGGCGACCTCGGGCGCGCCGGCGAGCTGCACCAGCTCCGCGGCCCGCGTGAGGCCGGCGCCGCCGAGCGCGCCGAGCAGCGCTCCGGCCACCAGCCCGCCGCCGAAGGTCAGGCCGCCCGCGAGGAGGTCGGCCGCGAGCCCGCCCATCGCGCCCGAGACGGCGCCGGCGAGCAGCGCCCCCTGCTGCGGGGTGAGCGGGAGCGTGCCGCGCTCGGCGAGATCGCCGAGCTCCCGTTCGAGCGCGGCCGGCGGCTCGCCGGCGATCCCGTGGAGCGTGAGCAGGCGGGTCATCAGCTCCCGGGTCTCCCGCTCCAGCCGGCGGCCGAGCCGATCGAGCGCCTGCCGCTTCTCGCGGCGGCTCGCGCGGGGGCCGGAGAGCGGCTCGTGCGCCGCGGCCGCGCCGTACAGGTAGCCCGCGAGCGCGGCGACCGCCTCGCCGAAGCGCGCCCAGCCGGCCGCCTCCCGGGCGCGGGCGAGCGCCGTGAGCGCCTCCCGCTTCTCCGGCGCGAGCAGCGGCGCGAGCCGGGCGAGGAGGACGGTCTCCTCCACCCAGCAGCGGGTGAAGGCGTCGAGCGGGAGGACGTCGGCGACGAGCGGCCAGGGGGCGACCTGCTCCCGCCAGGCCGCGGTGAGCCGGGCGAGCGCCGCCGGCGTGGCCGGGCCGGTCTGGTTGAGCAGCAGCAGCACCGGGCGGCCGATCCAGGTGAGCAGGTCGAGCTCGTGCCGGACGTAGCCCGCCGCCGCGGGCTCTTCGGTGGCGTTGACGAGGTAGAGGACCGCGTCGGCGCTCTCCTGGACATGCCGGGCCACCAGCTGCGAGGCCCAGAGGCCGGGCTCGCGGAACCGCTCCCAGAGCTGCACCCGCAGCCAGCCGAGCGGCCGCTGCCGGGCCCGGAGGAGGGCGAGCAGCCGGGCCGTGTCGCCGAATCCCGGGGTGTCCCAGAGGAGCAGCCGGTGGGCGTCGGAGCTCGCGAGGAGGAACGGCTCGACCCGGTCGGTGACGTGCGGGGCGTCGCGCACCTCGCCGACGTCGCGCCGCAGCAGGGTGCGGGCGAGCGCCGTCTTGCCGACGTTGGTGTGGGAGACGAGCGAGAGGTGGATCTCGGTCATCCGCCCGGCCCCGCGGCCGCCGCGAGGAGGCGGGCGATCTCCTCGGGAGTCGTGTCCTCCAGATCGACGACCGCGAGCCGCCGGCGGGCGCCGGCCGCGGTCTCCTCCCAGAGGCGGCGGCGCTCGGCGAGCCGCTCCGGCGCCTCCTCGCCGAGCCGGGCACGGAACGCCGAGGCGTCGGCGACCGGAATCCAGGAGGCGTCGAGCGAGCGCAGCAGCTGGCCGTGGACCTCCGGTTCCGGGGTCTGCGCGAGGGAGAAGAGGAGGAGGCCGGTGGCGGTCTCTCCGGAGAGCGGCGCCGGCGCCCCGGCGCCGTACTCGGCGGGCGGGAGGGTGTCGACTCCGGTGCCGGCGCCGTAGAGATGGCGCAGGGCGGTGCCGAGCCGCTCGTGTGCTGCCGGCGAGAGGCTGCAGGAGTAGGGCTGGATGACGGCGCGCAGCGGCCCCGCGGCGAGAAGGCGCCGATAGTACGGCGCGCTGAAGTCGAGCGGCAGCCGGCGGGCGAGCACCGCCACCCGTATCGACTCGCCGAGGGCGAGCACGAGCCTGGGGATGACGACGAGCAGCAGCACCGTGGCGGCGAGCAGGTGGATCCAGGGAGCGGCGTCGCCGTCGGCCGGAGCCCGCAGCGTGGCCACCGGCGGGGTTTCGGCAGCGACGAGGAGCCGTCCGGGGGCGACCAGCGCCCCGATCACCATCTCGGCGGCGCGCGGGGAGAGGAAGGTCGACTCCCAGGTCGCCCGGTATTCGAAGGCGATGCCGCGCAGGTAGAGGCCGCCGATCATGCCCAGCGCCAGCACCGCCGCCGCGAGGTGGAAGAGGCGGCGGCCGCGGGCGGTGACGAGCGGCGCGGCGAGCGGCCGCCAGGCGGCGAGGAAGGCCGCGAGCGCGCGACCGGCGAGCCGGGCCCGCTCGGCTCCGAGCACCCGGGCGATCTCGCCGCTGAGCCGCCGCACCTGACGCAGGAGCGCCGCGGCCGGGAGGAGGCGCGCGAGCGCGCCCCCTTCGCCGCGACGGCCCGGGAAGAGGAGGCCGAGGGTGACCACGAGGTAGACGGCGAGGTTCCAGGCGAGGAGACCGGCGAACGGCAGCGCGAGGAGGTTCACCCGTCTGGCGGGGCCGAGCACGCTCGTGCCGAGGCCCACGAGGAGGGCCGCGAGCACCACGCCGGCGGCGAGGCCCGGCGCGAGACGGGCGGTGCGGCGCAACGGCCGCAGGAACGGGAACCGGGTGTCGAGCGCGGCGAGGAGCGGCCGGGCGCGCGCCGCCAGCCGGTCTCCAGGCTTCCCCTGCCCCGGCATGGCGGCCGGAGGCAGCGCGAGCTCCCCCTGCTCGTCCGCCTCCTCGAAGGCGCGCACGAGGAGGATCGCCATCGCCTCCTCTTCCCGCAGGCGGCCGGTGCTCATGGCGAGATCTTACGCGCGCGGCCGCCCGCTGCCGGCGGCACGGACCGCGCTCAGAGGAGCGGGGCGATCACCAGGGCGATCACCGACATCAGCTTGATGAGGATGTTGAGCGACGGGCCGGAGGTGTCCTTGAACGGGTCGCCGACGGTATCGCCGACCACCGCCGCCTTGTGCGGCTCGGAGCCCTTGAAGTAGCGGTGCCCGCCGATCTCGATCCCCTCTTCGATCATCTTCTTCGCGTTGTCCCAGGCCCCGCCCGCGTTCGCCTGGAAGATCGCCAGGAGCACGCCGGAGACGGTGACCCCGGCGAGGAGACCGCCGAGCATCTCGGCGCCCGAGTCGAGCCCGAGCAGCTTCGGTCCGAGGCCGAAGGCGACCGGCACGATCACCGCGAGCAGCCCCGGTGCGACCATCTCGCGGATCGCGGCGGCGGTCGAGATCTCGACGCAGCGGGCGTACTCCGCCTTCCCGCTCGCCTCCTCGAAGACCCGGCGGTCGTCCTCCGGCCAGTCGGCGAGCTCCTTGTCGCCGTGGGTGTTCATCGCCGCGAGCGCCGCCCGGAGCGCCGGGATCTCGGAGAACTGGCGCCGCACCTCCTGGATCATCGCCATCGCGGCCCGCCCGACCGCGCCCATGGCCATCGCCGAGAAGAGGAACGGCATCATGGCGCCGATGAAGAGTCCGGCCATGACCGTCGCCTTCGAGACGTCGATGGAGGCGAGCCGGGCCGAGGTCATGAAGGCCCCGAAGAGCGCGAGCGCGGTGAGCGCCGCCGAGCCGATCGCGAACCCCTTGCCGATGGCGGCGGTGGTGTTGCCGACCGCGTCGAGCTTGTCGGTGCGGCTGCGGACCTCGCGGGGCAGCTCGGCCATCTCGGCGATGCCGCCGGCGTTGTCGCTGATCGGCCCGTAGGCGTCGACGGCGAGCTGGATGCCGGTGTTGGAGAGCATGCCGACGGCGGCGATGGCGATGCCGTAGAGGCCGCCGAAGTGGAAGGCGCCGATGATCGCGGCGGCGATCACCACCACCGGCCAGGCGGTGGAGCGCATGCCGATGCCGAGGCCGGCGATGACGTTGGTCGCCGAACCGGTGACCGACTGGTGCGCGATGCTCGCGACCGGCGCCTTGCCGGTGCCGGTGAAGTACTCGGTGATCATCCCGATCGCGAGCCCGGCGGCGAGGCCGATGACGGTGGCCCAGAAGATCCCGAGCGAGGTGATCGTCCGCTCGCCGCCGTAGAGGAGATCGGTGAAGGTGAAGCTCGCGGGCAGGAGGCCGCGGATGAGGAAGTAGGAGAGGACGACCATCACGAGCGAGGAGCCGAACTCGCCGGTGTTGAGCGCCTTCTGCGGCGAGCCACCCTCCCGCACGCGGACGAAGAAGGTGCCGGCGATCGAGGTGAGGATCCCGACCCCGGCGAGGGCGAGCGGCAGCAGCACCGCCGAGAGGCCCTCGAAGCCGTCGGCGGTGAACGGTTCGCCCGAAGCGAGCCGGCCGCCCATGAAGGCGACGCCGAGGACCATCGCGCCGACGATCGAGCCGACGTACGACTCGAAGAGGTCGGCGCCCATCCCCGCCACGTCGCCGACGTTGTCGCCGACGTTGTCGGCGATCGTCGCCGGGTTGAGGGGATGGTCTTCGGGGATCCCGGCCTCGACCTTGCCCACGAGGTCGGCGCCGACGTCAGCGGCCTTCGTGTAGATCCCGCCGCCGACGCGGGCGAAGAGGGCGATCGAGGAGGCGCCAAAGGAGAAGCCGGTGATCACCCCGACGGTGCGCACGACGTCGCCGGCGAACTGGCGCTGGAAGAGGAGCATGAAGGTGCCGAGCCCGAGGATCCCGAGGCCGACCACCCCGAGGCCCATCACCGAGCCGCCGGCGAAGGCGATCTCGAGCGCCTTGCCGAGGCTGGTGCGGGCCGCCTGGGTGGTACGCACGTTCGCCCGGGTGGCCACCCGCATGCCGATGAAGCCGGCTGCGGCCGAGCAGAGCGCCCCGCCCACGAAGGCGAGGGCGATCAGCGGCGAGGAGCCGGGCTGCCGGGCGCCGCTCCAGCCGAGCAGCAGCGCCACGGCGAGCACGAAGACGGAGAGGACCCGGTATTCGGCCCGCAGGAAGGCCATCGCTCCCTCCTGGATGGCGCTCGCGATCCGGATCATCTGCGCGCTGCCTGCATCCTGCCGCGTTACCCAGGCGGTGCGCAGGAAGGTGTAGAGCAGGCCCGCGATGCCGAGCAGGGGGATGACGTAGAGGATCGTGTCCAGATTCATGCGCGATGGGCTCCGTCGGTGTGGAGGATGGCGTTGGCTGCCGAAGGGCGAGCGAGATTATCGCACAGCGCCCGGCTCCGCAGCCGGCGCCGGCGGTTGCGTCCCGGGACGTCCGACGGTGGTGTACGATGCCCCGGTTGGCGATCCGATGCGGCGGCGGCCGGGCGGGCTCGGATTCCGGTTCCGGCGGTGGCTGCGGGTGGGGGGCGGCATGGCAGAAGACCGGCAGCAACCGGAGCAGTGGGGCACCCGCCTGGGCGTGATCCTGGCGGTTTCCGGCTCGGCGGTAGGGCTCGGCAACTTCCTTCGCTTCCCGGGGCAGGCCGCGCAGAACGGCGGCGGGGCGTTCATGATCCCGTACTTCTGCGCGCTGCTCCTGCTCGGCATCCCGATCGGCTGGGCGGAGTGGACGATGGGCCGTTACGGCGGCCAGAAGGGGTTCCACTCCGGGCCGGCGATCCTCGGGGTCTTCGGCGGCCGCTCCCCGGGTCGCTACTTCGGGGCGATCAGCGTCCTGATCCCGCTCGCGGTTTCCTACTACTACATCTACGTCGAATCGTGGTGCCTCGCGTACTTCTGGAAGTACCTCACCGGCGGCCTCGGGATCGATCCCACCGCCCCGGTGGCGGCCCAGGTGGAGACCTCGTCACGCTTCTTCCACGAGTTCGTGGGCTCGGCGGCGAACGGGGTGCTCGAAGCCGGGCACGGGACGACGATCTTCTTCTTCGCGCTCACCGTGGCGGTGAACCTCTTCCTCGTCTACCGCGGCCTGAACAAGGGGATCGAGAAGTTCGTCACCTGGGCGATGCCGCTCATGGCCGTCTGCGCGCTCGTGGTGCTGGTGCGGGTACTCACCCTCGGCACCCCCGATCCGGCCATGCCGGAGCGCAACGTGCTCGCCGGCCTCGGCTACATGTGGAACCCGGACTTCGCGGCGCTCACCAACTTCCAGACCTGGCTCGCCGCCGCGGGGCAGATCTTCTTCAGCCTCTCGGTCGGCTTCGGCGTGATCCTCAACTACGCCTCGTACATGAAGAAGAAGGAAGACGTGATCCTCTCCGGGCTGACCGCCTCGGCCACGAACGAGATCTTCGAGGTCGGCTTCGGAGGGATGATCACGCTCACCGCCTCGTTCGTCTTCCTCGGCCTCTCGGGGACGGTGGCGGCGGTGCAGACCGGCTCGTTCGGGCTCGGCTTCAACACCCTGCCCGTGGTCTTCGCGCAGATGGGACCGATCGGCAACTTCATCGGCGCCACCTGGTTCCTGATGCTCTTCCTCGCGGCGATCACCTCGTCGCTCTCGATGTACCAGCCCACGATCGCCTTTCTGCGGGAGTCGCTCGGCATCTCCCGGAAGCTGGCGACGACCGGCATGGCGGCGCTGGCGGTCACGGGCGGCTGGCTGGTGATGTACTTCAGCCGCAATCTCATCTTCTTCGACACCCTCGATTTCTGGGTCGGCACCTTCCTGATCTTCATCCTCGCGGCGCTGCAGATCTTCCTCTTCTCCTGGGCGTTCGGCACCCGGCGGGCGCTGGCCGAAGCGCACAGCGGCTCCCACATCCGGATCCCGTCGCTGCTCGGCTTCGTCATGAAATGGGTGACTCCCGCCTACCTGATCGTGGTCTTCATCGGTTTCAGCGTGCAGAACCTGCGCGACTCGCTCGCCCACGCGCTGGAGAACAGGGAGGCCCAGATCGCCCTGGTCTGGGTGCTGCTCAACCTGGTCTTCCTGCTGGTGCTCGTCTGGCGCGGCGAGCGGCGCTGGCGGGCCGCCGGGCTCGATCTCGACGGCCTGCGGGAAGAGACGGACTGAGGAAGGGAGGCGGAGATGCGGATCGGCGGCTGGATCTTCCTCGTGGCCTCGGTGGGCGGCGTGCTCGGTCTCGCCTGCTGGTGCTACTACAAGGTGATGACGCTCCCCCGGCCGGGCGTGGTCAAGCCGCCCGACATGCTCGGCGGCTGAAGAGCCCGCCGGCCCGCTACATCCTTTCGGGTTCCTCGATCCCGAGCAGCTCGCAGAGCCCGCCGAGCGCCCGCATCGCCGTCTGGAAGGCGGTCTGACGGACCGCCCGCAGCGCCGGATCCTCCTCGTGGAGGACCGGGTGGTGGTGGTAGAGGGCGTGGAACCGCTGCGCAAGCTCGAGCGCGTGCCGGGCGACGAGCGAGAGCTCGAGGGTCGAGGCCGCCTTCTCGACCGCCTCGGTGGCGCCGGCGGCGAGGTGGACCAGCTCCCAGAGATCGTCGCTCCAGAGCTCCTCGGGGAGCGCCGCGGCCGCGGCCGGGTCGAGCTCCGCGGGAAGGCCGGCGGCCGCCAGCTTGCGCTGGATGTTCCGTCCCCGGACGAGGGAGTACTGCAGGTACGGTCCGGTCTCTCCCTCGAAGGCGAGCGCCTCGTCGAGGTCGAAGACGATGACCCGGCTGGTCGTCGCCTTGGCCATGAAGAAGCGGAGCGCGGCCGCGGCGATCTGCTCGGCGAGCCGCTGGAGCTCGGGGCGGGGCAGATCGCGATGGCGCTGGGCGATCTGCTCGCGGGCCTTCTCGACGAGGCGGTCGAGGAGGTCGTCGGCCTTCACGCCGATCCCCTTGCGCCCGGACATCTCGACGCTGCGCCCCTCCTCCTCGCCGACCGCCTGCCCGAGCTGCCGGGCGGTCGCCGCCGAGAGCGAGACCATCTCGTAGGCGAAGTGGACCGAGTTGGCCGCCGCCTCGGGGTGGCCGAGCGCTTCGAGGCCGGCGCGGACGATCCGCTGCAGGTAGCTCTGGCGGGCGTCGATCACGTTGATCACCCGCCCCGCGTGGCCGAAGGCGGGCGGGTTCTCCGCACCCTCCGCGGCCGTCTCCCAGACTCCCTGCTCCATCCAGTACCGGTAGGCGAACTCCTTGCCGAGCAGCCCGAACTTCCAGAGCTGGTAGGCGATGTCCTTGCCCACGTAGGTGATCGTGCCGTCGGAGCGGACGATCACCTTGTCGGGATCTTCGAGCCCGGCGAACTCGGCGACGTCGGCGAGCGGCATGACCCAGCAGCCGGCGTTCTTGCCGTCTGCTTCCAGGCGCACGGCGCCGCGCTCCCGGAGCTGCTGGAAGGCGTGATCGAAGAAGTGGAGGCCGAGGATGTCGCTCTCGCGGGTGAGCAGGTCGTAGCCGATGCCGAGCCGCGCCATCGTGCCGAGGTGGCGCCCCACGATCCGGCGGGCGATCAGCCGGGCGGCCTGGGCCCGCTCGCCCGTGCCGGCTTCGAGCGCGTGGAGGGTCTCGCGGCGCCGTTCGAGCCGGGCCGGATCCTCCTCGTACCAGCGCCCGACCCGGGCGTAGAGATCCCAGCAGTGGTAGTCGAACGGCTCGGGGAGCGCCCGGATCTCGGCGAGCGACGTCGGCTCGAGGTCGAGGAAACCGACCACGACGTCGGCGAGCTGGACGCCGGTGTCGTCGATGTAGTTCTGGATCTCGACCGGGTGGCCGAGCGCCCGCAGCGAGCGCCCCAGCAGGTCGCCGAGCACCGCGTTGCGCAGATGCCCGACGTGCGCCGCCTTGTTCGGGTTGATGTTCGTGTGCTCGACGACGATCTTCGGGGCCCCTGCCGGCGCGGTCGGAGCGATCGGCGGGGCGGCGAGCAGCCCGGCGGCGAAGGCGCTGCGGGAGAACGAGAAGTTCAGGTAGCCGGCCCCCTCCACCCGCAGCGCCTGGACGCCGGCCGGCAGCTCCCAGCCGCCGGCGAGCTCCTCGGCGATCTGACGGGGAGGCCGGCGGAGCTCCCGGGCGAGGTGGAGAGGGGCGGGGAAGGCGAGGTCGCCGAGGGCGCGCCGGGGTGGTACCTCGGCGACCGGACGGTGTTCGATCCCGTACCGGTCCCGGATCCGTCCGGCCAGCTCGGCCGCCAGGGTCTGCTTCCAGGTGAAGAGCATGCGGCGGAGTCTACTGCATGAGCATCAGGCCGCCGACTTGATATGATCCGGCTCCAAAGCACCGGCGGCGCCGCGCCGCCCAACCAGGATCGGAACCGGGGGCCTTGCCGCCCCTCGTTCGGGGGACCCGGCGGCCATGACAGAAGCGATGTCCGAAAAGAAGGAACGACGACTCGTCATCAAGCTGAACGACACCTCCCTGGAGCTGGTCGAGGGTGACATCACCGAGCAGCAGGTCGAGGCGATCGTCAACCCGTCCAACGAGAAACTGCAGCTGATCGGTGGCGTCGCCGGGGTCATCAAGGAGCACGGCGGGCCGGCGGTGCAGGAGGAGTGCAACCGGATCGGCGGCACGCCGGTGGGCACGGCGGTGATCACCGGGGCCGGGAAGATGCGCTTCAAGCATGTCATCCACGCGGTCGGCCCCCGCTACGGCGAGGGGGACGACGACCGCAAGCTCGCCTCGGCGGTGCGGGCGTCGCTCGCGCTCGCCGACCGCCACGGCCTGAAGTCGCTCGCCCTGCCGGCGATCTCGACGGGCAACTTCGGCTTCCCGCTCGAGCGGTGCGCCCGCATCCTGCTCACCGAGGTCCACCGCTACCTGCAGGGGGGCACGAAGCTCCAGCAGGTGGTCGTGGTGCTGGCCGGCGAGGAGGCGTACACCGCCTTCACCCGCGAGCTGCGCCGCGGTTTCCGCTGAAGCCCGCGGCAGACGCCGCGGCCGCAGCCGATCCCGCTTCCGGGGACCGGCTGCTCCTTTTCAGGCCCCGAACTTCTGCAGCCGCCCGGCGTGGGCGAGCAGCAGCCCCATGAGCTCGCACGAGCGGAAGGTGCCGAGATGGCCGGCGATCGCCGCGCTCTCCCCGAAGGTGCGGCAGTCGTCCACGAAGGCGTGCGGCGCGTGGAGGAGCAGCGGCACCGGATGCCAGCTGTGCCCCTTCATCGGCGCCGGCGTGGAGTGATCGCCGGTGACGGCGAGCACCTCCGGTCCGAGCGCGAGCAGCCGCGGCAGGGCCGCGTCGACCTCCTCGATCGTGGCGACCTTGGCGTCGAAGTTGCCGTCCTCGCCCGCTTGGTCGGTCTGCTTGACGTGGAGGAAGAAGAAGTCGAACCGGTCCCAGGCGGCCGTGACCGCGTCGAGGATCTCGCCGATCTGCTTGCCGCACGGCATGACCTCCATGCCGCAGGCCGAAGCGACGCCGCGGTAGAGCGGATAGCCGGCGAAGGCGCCGAAGCGCATCTGGTAGAGCGAGGGGAGCGAGGGGAGCGCCGGGAGCCGGGAGAAGCCGCGCAGCAGCACCCGGTTCGCCTTCGGCTCGTCGGCGATCGCGGCTTCGATCCGGGCGACCGCCTCGGTGACCAGCGCCGCGGTCGCCGCGGCTTCCGGCTCGGTGGCGTGGACCGCGAGCGGCGGCACCCCGAGCTCCTGGGGATCGGTGTCGGAGAGCGCCGCCGAGAGCCCGTCGCCGCGGGCGAGGAAGACGAACCGGTGCGCCTCGCCGGGGAAGAGCTCGACGCGCCCGCCCGGCAGGTCGCCGAGCGCGGCCGCCGCCTTCGCGGTCACCCGCTCGCACTCGCTGGTCGGAATGCGGCCGGCCCGCCGGTCGGTGAGGTTGCCGGCGGCGTCGGCGGTGGCGTAGTTGCCGCGCGCCGCCACGTCGCCGGCTCCGAGCTGGAGCCCGAGCCCGAGCGCCTCGAGGATCCCGCGGCCGATGTCGGCCTCGGGGCTCGCCGGGTCGTAGCCGAAGAGCGCGAGGTGGCCGGGGCCGCTGCCCGGGGTGATGCCGGTCGCCACCGGCACGATCCGGCCGAGCGAGCCCGCCGCGGCCAGCTCGTCGAGCACCGGCGTGTTGGCGGCCTCCAGCGGGGTGCGGAACTGCGTGGCGGTACGCAGATCGCCGACCCCGTCGAGGACGAGGAGGACGATCTTGCCCGGGGCGGGGTGGACGAGACGGGAGAGCAGGTCGTGGTGATGCATGCGCGAATCCTCCGGATGCGGGGAGCGACGGGAGCTCAGGAGACGAGATAGGCGCTGGCCCGGATCTGGATCCGGGTCCGGGGTTCGAAGCCGTTGCCGACCAGCGCCCAGGCGCTGCGCGCCGCCATCACCGGCAGCACGATCCAGCCGTCGAAGGTCTCGCCGCCGCCGTACGGGGCGACCACCGGCTCGATCTCGGCGAGCTTGGTCCAGTGATCCTCGTCCGGGTCGAAGGCGCCCTGGAGCTCGAGGTAGGCGCGGTCGAGATCGATCGTCTTCTGCCCCGACGGGTGCCAGACGGAGAAGACGAACCGGACCTCGTCGTACGGCTCGGTATCCACGTCGGCGTTGCCGTCGACGAGCAGCGGGAAGACGAAGCCGCCACCGCTGTCGGTGGCGAAGATCTCGGCGGTGGGATCGAAGATCAGATGCTGGGAGCGGTTCGGGCGGATCATGGCACCTGCTGCGGGGCAAGGGCCACGGCGGGCCCGAGGATCGAACGAAATCCCAGTCTATCACCCGGATCGCCGCCGGTGCGCGAGGGCGCCGGCGGTCCGGCGCACCAGCCCCCGCAGGATCCGCAGCTCCCGCGGGTTCGGCGCGGCGCGGGCGAGCAGCGCGCCGAGGTCGCGCTCCACGCCGGCGTAGGTGTCGTCGCGGGCGAAGCCGGTGCGCTCGGCGAGCTCCCGGAGCTGGCGGAGGAAGCCGGCCTGCTCGGCCGCGGTGGCCGGCGGCTCGGGGCGCGTGGCCGCCGCCGCGCCCCCGGAGGCCATCCAGAGCTCGTAGGCGACGAGGAGGACCGTCTGCGCCAGGTTCAGCGTCGGCTGCTCGGGAGCGCACGGGATCCGCACCAGCAGCGAGGCGAGCGCGAGCTCCTCGACGGTGAGCCCCGAGCGCTCGGGGCCGAAGACGAGCGCGGTCGGGGTTTCGGGCGGATCGGCAGCGAGCGCCGCCGGCAGCTCGCGGGCGGTGACCAGGGGGACCGTGAGCGCGCGGTCCCGCCCGGAGGTGGTCGCCACCACCCGCCGGAACGGGGCGAGCGCGGCGGGGAGATCCGGGTGCCGGACCGCCCCGTCGAGGATCGCCCCGGCTCCGACCGCGAACGCCCGCGCCACGCCGCCGAGCGGCGGCGCGGGCTCGACGAGCAGCAGCTGCCGGATGCCCAGGTTCGCCATGGCGCGCGCCGCCGCCCCGATGTTCCCCTCCTCCCGGGGCCGGACGAGGACGACGGCGAGGCCGGCGCGCGGGCGCGAGGAAGAGGAGATCGGACCGTCCGTGCCGGGCACCGCGAGAGGCTCTCAGTCGGGGGGGCTGCCGGCGCGGGCCGCGAGCCAGGGGAGGGCGCCGGGGGTGGCCGCCCAGAGGGGCCGGGCTTCGCGGGCGTAGAACCACGCCTCGAGCGGGCTGCCCTCGGCGAGCCCCACGCCCTCGTCGTCCTCCCATGAGATGTAGTCGCGTTCGTGCTCGGGGTCGAGCTCGCCGGACGGGGTGTCGGCCGGCGGTTCGGGATCTTCCGCGAGCAGGTAGCCGGCCACATGGGGGCGCACCGCGAGCGCGCGCGCGATCGCGGCTTCCGCGGCTTCGGGGCGCTGCCGGCGCAGCTGCGCGAGGACCCGTCCCCAGACCACCTCGGGGAGCTCGTCGTCGGGCAGGCGGGCGAGCAGCTCGTCGAGCGGCTCGCCCTCGTCGAGCGCGAGCCACCAGGTCACGAGATCGCCGCGCAGCTCCTGGCCGTCCTCCGGATCGAGCGCGAGGAGGCGGGCGAGGGCGGCGGCCGCCTCGCGCCGCGCTCCCTGCCGGTGGAGGCGATAGGCGCGGTCGACGAGGAGCCGCCGGGCCGGGCGGTTCTCGGGCTCGCCCCAGGGGAGGGTGGCGCCGGGCGCCGCGGCGAGGACCGGTGCCACGATCGCCTCGGCCCGGTCGGTGAGCGGCGTGAGCAGGTGCGTGTCGAACCAGGAGCTGCCGGCCTCTTCGAGCGCCGCCACCCCCCGGGCGAGGTCGTCGAGGATCCGCAGCGAATCGCCGGCTTCCGGATGCGCGGCGAGGAAGTCGAGCCAGCGGCTCGCCGCGACGTCCACCCAGGCATCCTCGTCGTCGTCGGCGCGCAGCGAGGTTCCCGGCGGCCGGCCGAGCGGCCAGACCCGCTCCCATGCCGCTTCGAGCGTGAGCAGCGGCTCGGGGGTGACGAGGTGCGCATCGGGACGCGACGGCGACTCCTCCATCAGGCCGTAGGCGGGCAGCTCCCGGCCGGTGAGCCGGGGCAGGAGCGCGGCCAGCGCCTCGATCTGTTCCGGCTCGGCGGCGTTCGAGAAGAGCGCGATCGCGGCCTGCGGATCCTCGGCGGCTTTCTGGAAGAAAGTGCGCGGCGGCTCGTCGGGCGGGTAGCCGCGCCGGCGCAACGCGGCCACGGCGCCGGCCGCGCGCTCGCGCGCCTCGTCGAGACGCCCCTCGGCGGTCAGGAGCCGCACCGCGATCACCGCGGCGTGCGGGTTGGTCGTCAGGCCATCATCGGCGCGCGCGAACGCCTCGCGGGCGGCTCCGAGATCGCCCGCCGCCAGCGCGTGGCCGGCGAGCTCGAGGTCGAACGGGGCGGCGAGCGGCGCGGGCAGCTCCCGGCGCAGGCGGGCGACCCAGGCGCTCCGGTCGGCGCGGTGGGGCAGGCTGAGAATCGCTTCGGCGAAGGGGCCGGCGACCTCCTCGTGCCGGGCGTCGAGGGCGCCGGGCGTGGTGAGGAACGGCGTGAGCAGCGCGAGCGTCGGCTCGGGGCCCGCGAGAGCGAGGAGGTCCGCGGCGATGTCGGTGAGGAGCGGCGGCGGCAGCGCCCCGGAGGCGGCGAGCGCGGCGACCTCGGCGGGCTCCAGCCGATCGACGACGGCGGTCCAGAGGTCGCGGAGGCCGATCGCGGGAAGCGGCGGCCCGGCGACCCCGCAGCAGCGCTTGTACTTCGCTCCGGAGCCGCAGGGGCACCGGTCGTTGCGTTCGTAGCGGGGGAGCGGCTCCGGGCGGAACTGCTCGGCCGGCCGCGGCACGGTGTGCCAGAGCTGCAGCCCCAGCAGCGTCGCGAGCCGCCGCAGCGCCGCCTCGTCGGCCGGCAGGCCGAAGACCGCCGCCGCGGAGCGGGCTCCCTCCTCCTGCATCCAGGCGAGAAAGGCGGCGCGATCCGGGGCCCGCAGGGCGCGGCCGATCGCCTCGCTCCACCAGTCGTGCGGATTCGGCATGGCGGGGAAGGTAGCACAGGCCACGGGCGATCGCGCCGGCCGCGGACGGGCGGCGAGCGGGCGTGAGCCGGGAGGCGGCGAACGGGCGAGTTGCGAGAAGATGACCGGGACGCCGCACCGCCGAGGAGCGCAGAGCGCGTTCCGGACGCGGCCGCGACGGAGCGGGCGGCGGCGGGAACAGGAGCGAGCGCGATGCAGGCGGTGACCTTCGAAGGGGTGGGTGCGGTCGCCTACCGCACGGTGGCCGATCCGGTGCTCACCGGGGCGGACGAGGCGCTGGTGCGGATGGAGGCCGCCGGTCTCTGCGGCTCGGACCTCCACGTCTACCGGGGGCGCGAGCCGGGTCCCGATCCCGGCACGCCGCTCGGTCACGAGCTGGCCGGCACGGTGGTCGAGGCCGGCGCCGCGGTCCGGCGCTTCCGCCCGGGCGAGCGCGTGGTCGCGCCCTTCTCGACCGCCTGCGGCGACTGCTTCTACTGCCGCCACGAGCTGCCGGCGCGCTGCGAGCGCGGCGCGCTCTTCGGTTTCGTCAGCGGCGGGGCCGGGCTCGCGGGCTGTCAGGCGGAGCTGGTGCGGGTGCCGCTCGCCGACGCGTCGCTGGTCGCGGTGCCGCCCTCGGTGCCCTCCGAGCTCGCGGTCCTCGCCGGCGACGTGCTCGCGACCGGCTGGTTCGGAGCCGCGAGCGCGGGCGCCGCCGCGGGGAGCACGGTCGCGGTGATCGGCTGCGGCGCGGTCGGCATCTCGGCGGTGGCGGCGGCGCGCGAGCTCGGCGCGGCGACCGTCTTCGCGATCGATCCGGTGGCCGGCCGGCGGGCGCTCGCCGAGCGGTTCGGTGCCCGCGGCGTGATGCCGGAGGCGGCGCCGGCGGCGGTGCGCGCGGCGAGCGACGGCCGCGGCGCCGACGCGATCGTCGAGGCGGTCGGCTCGCCCGCCGCCACCGCGCTCGGCTACGACCTCGCCCGGCCCGGGGCGACGCTGGCGGCGATCGGGGTGCATCACGAGCCGGCGCTCGCCGTCGCTCCCGGGGCGCTCTACGACAAGAACCTCACCTACCGCGCCGGCCGTTGTCCGGCCCGGGCCTACCTCGAACGGGCCCTCGCGCTCCTTGCGAGCGAGCGCTACCCGTTCGCCGAGCTCGTCTCGCACCGGCTGCCGCTCGCCGCAGCGCCGCGCGCCTACGCGGCGTTCGATCGCCGGGAGCCCGGCTGGTCGAAGGTCGTCTTCCACCCGTGAGCCGGTCGCGTCCGGCGGCCGGGCAGCGGCTCAGCCGGTCACCGGGAGGCCGACGGTGACGGCGAGGGCGGACGGATCGAGGTAGCGACAGGCGGCGGCGACCTCGGAGTGGGTCACGCCGCGCAGGCGGGCGATCACCCACGCCGGATCGTCCACCGGCTTGCCGGTGAGCGCCGCGGTGGCGAGCAGGTTGGCCCACTGCCGGGCCGTCTCCCGGCGGAACGGCTCGCGTCCCAACAGATAGGAGCGGGCCTCCTCGACCTCGGCCGGGGTGGGTCCCTCCGCCACGAGCCGGGCGAGTTCCTCGCGCACCGCGGCCTCGGCCCGGGAGAGGGTGGCGGGAGAGGTCCCCAGATAGCAGACGAGCCGGCCCCGGTCGCGGGCGGCGCCGGCGGCGGTCTCCGCGGTGGCGGTGTAGGCGAGCCCCTCCCGCTCGCGGATCCGGGTCGGGATGCGGCCGGCAAGGCCGCTGCCGGCGCCGAGGACGATGCCGAGCAGCGCGAGCGCGGGCAGCTCGGGGTCGTCCTGGTCCACGGTCAGCCGGCCGAGGAAGAGATGCGCCTGATCGTGCCCCCGGGTGACGATCTCGCGCCGGGCCAGGGGCGTCGCCGGAGGAGCGGGCGGCTCGGGGAGCGGGTCGCCTCCCGCCGGGAGCGCCGCGGCGAGGCCGGCGAGCCGCTCGGCCACCGCCGCCTCGTCGATCAGCCCCGCCACGGTGAGGACGCCTCCCCAGCCGAGCGCCCGGCGATGGTGCTCGGCGGCATGCTCCGGGGTGAGGGTCGCGAGGCTCTCCTCGGTGCCCTGCAGCGGCCGCCCCCGGGGGTGAGGGGAGTAGAGCTGGTCGAGGAAGGCGCGGGCGGTGGTGGCGTCGGCCTGATCGGCCAGGCTGGCGAGCTCGGCCCGCGCCTGCCGGCAGAGCAGCGCGGCGCGGTCGGCCGGGAAGGCCGGCTCGAGCAGGATCTCGGCGAGCCAGTCGAGCGCGAGCGCCCAGTCGCCGGCGAGCGCGTCGAGCGCCACCGCGTGGGTTTCGAAACCGGAGGTCCCCGTGAGCACCATGCCGCGGCTCTCGGTCGCCTCGGCGAGCGTGCGCCAGTCGCGCCGGCGCGTCCCCTCCGCCAGGAGCCGGCCGGTGAGGTAGCACTGTCCGGGCACCGCCTCCGCCCGGGCGCCGCCACGCAGCCAGGCGCGCACCGCCACGAGCGGCGCCCCCTCGACGCGGCGCACGCGGAACTCCCAGCCGGTGGGTGGTGCCGGGGCGCTCATGGCAGCGACCAGCCGAGGACGCCGGCGCGTTCGGGATCGAGCCAGGCCCGCGCCGCCGCCTGCACCCCGCCGGCGTCGGCGGCGAGCGCCGCCGCGAGGGTGCGCCGGGGTTCGTCGAGATCGAAGCCGGCGAGCGCGGTGCCGGCCACCAGCGCCTGCGTGTGGATCCGCTCGTGGGCGAAAGCCCAGTCGGCGAGGAGCACCCGGCGGGCGCGCGCGAGCTCTCGCTCTTCCGGGGGCGTGGCGCGGAACCGGGCGAGCTCGGCGAGGAGGGTCTCCTCCACCTGCCGGGGTTCGACCCCCGGGAGCAGCTCGACCGCGATCGTCAGGTACGGCGCCTCGCTGCCGTCGTGGAGCTCCGCGGAGAGCACGAGGCAGGTGGGATCGGCTTCCACCAGCAGCTGCTGGAGGCGGCTCGAGCGGCCGGCGGTGAGCAGCGCCAGCGCGAGGCGCAGCGCCCCCTGCTCCGGGCTGCCGGCGGCGGGGGCGGGCAGGGCGAGGAGGAGGCGGGCGGCCTCGCCCTGGTGCCGCTCGACCCGCACGAGGCCCGGCAGCGGCGGGAGCGGCGGCAGCTCCGGCCGGCTCGTCCCGCGGGCGGCGAGCGGCGCGAACGCCTCCTCGATCCACCGTCCGGCCTCCGGGCGGAGGGCGCCGGCGACGACCAGGACCGCGTTGTCGGGGCCGTAGAAGCGGCGGTGGAAGTCGGCGAGCTCGGCGGCGCCGGTGGCTCGCAGGGTGGCCGGGTCGCCGAGGATCGGCTGGCCGTACGGGTGGCCGGGGAAGAGCGCGGCGAGGACCGCCATCTCGAGGGCGTCCCACGGCTCGTCCTCGTACATCGCGAGCTCCTCGAGGATCACCTGCCGCTCGCTCGCCACCGCTTCCGGGGCGAGCGTGAGCGCCGCCATCCGGTCGGCCTCGACCGCGAGCGCCGTCCGCCAGCGGTCGGCGCCGAAGGCGAAGTAGAAGGCGGTCAGGTTGTGGCCGGTGAAGGCGTTGTTGACCCCGCCCGCCGCCTGCGTCAGGCGGTCGATCTCGCCCGGCCCGAAGCCCGGAGAGCCCTTGAACATCAGATGCTCGAGGAAGTGGGCGACACCCCGATGCGCCGCCGGCTCGTCGCGCGTCCCCGCCCGGTAGAAGAGCGCGGTGGTCACCAGGTCGGCCTGCCGGTTCGGCAGCAGGCAGACCTCCATGCCGTTGGCGAGCCGGCCGAGGATGGCGCGACGGAGCCAGGGGAGGGGATCGGGGAACGGCGGCGCTGCCGTCTGTCGGACCGGCAAGCGCGACTCACTCGCGAGCCAGCCGCACCTCGACGTTGGTGCGGCGGTCGTGCGCCCGGGGGTCGATCTCCAGCTCGATCTCCGTCGGAGCGTAGCCGGGGGCGGAGAGCACGATCCGATGCACTCCCGTCGGCAGCGCGAGCAGCCGCTTGCCGCCGACCCCGCCCCGGAACTCCGCGGCCGTGCCGAGGCGCCGGCCGCCGGTCGAGACCTCGGCGTCGTCCGGCGTCACCCGCAGCGTGATCCCCTCGCGCACCCGGACCCGGCGGACCTCGCGCCCCGTGGAGAGGCCGCCGCCGGGCAGGTTCAGGTTGGCGCTGATCGTGGTGGTGCCCTGAGCGCCCGGTTTCGTGCGCACCCGCAGCCGCAGCTCGCGCCCCTCGTGCCGGATCCGCACCAGATGCGTGCCCGGGTAGGGCAGCGTGAAGGCGCGCCCGCCCTTCTTGGCGTTCGCCGCGTTCCACTCCGAGGCGCGTCCGATCAGCGTGCGGCCGACGAGCACGAAGGCGCCGTCGGGGATCACCTGGAAGCTCAGGTGGAGGCTGCTTTCGATCTCGCGATCGACCGGCGCGGTCTCGGCCTCCTCCTCTTCGCTCGGCTCGTTCGCCACCTCCACGGGAGCCGCGGTCGGGACTGCGGTCGGCACCGGAATGGCCGTGGGCACCGGCTTCGGCGACGGGGAAGGACGCGGCTCGGGTGCCGGGGTGCTCTCGGGGGGCGGAGCGTGGGGTACCGGGGTGGCGGCCGGCACCGCGCGGACGTCCACCGGTTCGACCTCGACCGGCCGGGGAGGCGGAACGGGCGTGGCCGCCAGCTCGGGACCGGGGAGCACCTCTTCCGGCTCCAGCGGCAGGGGAGTCGGGGCCGTCACCTGTCCGGCGGCCGGCGGTGCGGGAGCCCGCTGGAGCCAGGCCCGGCCGGCGAATCCCGCGCCGACGAGCAGCGCCACCGCCGCGAGGATGCCCCCGGCGACGAGGAGCCCCTTCCGGCCGCCCGGGGGCCGCGAGGCGGGAGCGGCCGCCGGGGTGGCCGGAGGCGCGGGAGGCGGCGGCGTGGGAGACGCCGGCGGGGGAGGCGGAGCGGGCGGGGGCGTCATCAGCACCGTCGCCGGGAGCACCTCCTCCGCGGGGTCGGGGGCCGCCGGGGCGGCGAGCAGGGCGGGGTCGAGCTCGCCTTCCAGACGGGCGATCTCGAGCGCCGCCTCCCGGGCACTGCCGAAACGGGCATTGCGATCCTTCGCCAGCATCCGCCGCAGGAGGGCATCGAGCCGGGGGGTCAGATCGGCCCGGCGCTCCGGCAGGCCGGCGGGCTCCTGGTGGAGGATCTGATAGACGAGCGTGGTCAGCGTCTCGCCGCGGAACGGCCGCTGGTGGGTGAGCAGCTCGTAGAGCACCACGCCGAGGGAGAAGAGGTCGCTGCGTCCGTCGAGCTCCTCGCCGCGGATCTGTTCCGGCGACAGGTAGTGAGGGCTGCCGACCACCGAGCCGGTCATCGTCAGCTCGGTCTGCTGGCCGACCAGCTTCGCGATCCCGAAGTCGGCGATCTTCAGCTCGCCCGCGCGGGTGAGCATCAGGTTGCTCGGCTTGATGTCGCGATGGACGATCCCCTGGCGGTGCGCGTAGTCGAGCCCCTCGGCCGCCTGCCGGATCAGCGCCAGCGCCTGGCCGAGGGTGAGCGGCGGTCCGTCTTCGAGCCGCTGGGCGAGATCGGCTCCCTCCACGAACTCGAAGGCGAGGAAGAAGACCCCGCGGTCCTCGCCGGCGTCGAAGAGGGTGACGATGTGCGGATGCAGCAGCCGGCCGGTGGCGCGCGCCTCGCGCAGCAGCCGCTGGCGGCGCTCGGCCACCTCCGCCGGGCGCCCCTCCTCGATCCGGACGGTCTTGATCGCGAGCTGCCGTTCGATCTGCGGGTCTTCGGCGAGGTAGACCTCGCCCATCGCTCCCGCTCCGAGCGGGCGCACGATGCGGTAACGACCGAGCTGATCGCCGGCGGCGAGCGGGCTCATCGGGCGTCGTCTGCTTCCTGGCCGGAGACGTCCTGCTCACGGCTGGCGAGCAGCGCCTCGGCTTCCGCGAAGCGGTCGGCGGGGACGTGCACCCGGATCTCGCTCAGGCCTCCGAAGTTGACCGGCTCCTGGGTGAAGCGCAGCGACTCGATCCGGGCGGGGATCCCCTGGTTCTCCAGGAAGCCCGCCACCAGCGTCGCCTCTTCTTCGGTCCCCAGCACCTCGACGGTCCGCCACTCCTCGCTCATCCCTCACCTCCCCGGGTTTTGCCGGTATCTGTCTGGATGATACCTCCCGCGGCCGGCTCCGGGAGGCGGTGGCGCGGGAAACGGTGCGCTTCGCGCGCCACGAAGCGGGCGGTCTCCGGATCGTGGCGCAGGACGGAGAGGGCGATCGCCTCCGCGTCGATCTCGATCCAGGTGGCGCTGTGCGCGAGCCGCTCGGCGCCGCGGCCGCGGGCCGAGGTCGTCGTCCCGCAGTGGACGATCACGAACCGGCCGTCGAGGCCGGGGAACGCCTCCTCGCTGCGCACGACGAACGCCTCGTGGAGGTGCCCCGCGACCACCAGCTCGACCCCGGCCCGGGCGAACGCCGCCGCCGCCCGGCGGGCGCCCCGCATCGTCTCGGGGTTCTCGAGACCGGCGACGGGCGCGAGCACGTGGTGGGCGACGACGATCCGGCAGCGACCGGGCGGTTCGGCGGCGAAGGCGGCCTCGAGCCGGGCAAGGCGACGGCGGCGGATCCTCCCGTTGGTGAACGTCCAGTTGTGCGCGGTGTTGACCCCGATCACCGCGAGCTCGTCGTCGTGGAAGGTGGGTTCGAGATCGCGCGCGAAATGCCGGCGGTAGACGCCGAACGGGGCGAAGAGCCGCTCCCAGACGCGGTAGAGCGGGACGTCGTGGTTGCCCGGCACGACGAGCACGGGGCGGCCGAGGCCGTCCACCCAGGCGCGGGCGGCGCGGAACTGTGCCTTCCGGGCGCGCTGCGTGAGGTCGCCCGAGAGCAGGACGAGGTCGGGCTGGCGCGCCGCCACGAGGGCCGCGGCGGCGCGAGCCACCTCGGGCTGATGGTGCGGACCGAAGTGGACGTCGGAGAGATGGAAGAGGCGGCGCACGGTCCGGCCCTGCCTAGCCGCCGTCCTCCCCGAGCAATCCTTCGACCTGGGAGGTGAGGCGCGTCGCGGCGAGCGATCCGATCGCGCTCAGCAGCGCGGGCCCCTGGCTGCGGGCGAGCAGGAAGCCGCCGAGCGCCGCCACCGCGAGGCTCGTCTTCGGGTAGGTCCGGACCAGCCGTTCCCAGTCGAGCTCCTCCGGGAAGACCTCGTCGAGCAGCTCGTCGGCGAACGACGGCGGCCGCGTGCCGCGCGCCATCGGTTCGGTCTCAGTCGTTGCGCCGCGGCCGCAGCAGCAGGCCGAGCGCGAAACCGACCGCGGCCGCGATCAGGATCGACTTGCCGGGGTTGTCGCGCACGTACTCGTTGACGTCGGTGGAGAGCTCCGCCACGTCCTTGCGCACCCGTTCGTAGCCCTGACGCAGGCTCTCCCGGGCCTGCTCGACCCGTTCCCGGGAGTAGACGCGCGCCGCCTCGGCGCGCCGGCGGGCCGAGGCCTTGGCCGCCTGCATCCTGTCGCCCATCTCGTCGGCGAGCTCTTCGATCCGCTCGCGGGCGCGGCCGAGCCCTTCGCCGATCTCCTCGCGAGCCTCTTCGATCGCCTCGGTCACGGCATCCTTGGCGCGATCGATCGCCTTGCTGGTATCTGCCATCTCGTTCCTCCCGGCGCCGGCAGGAGGGTGCCGGTGCATGTGGATGCCCATGATACCCGGTTCGCCCGGAGGGCGTCTGCTACACTGCCGCGGGAGGATCCGGTCTCATGGGCGAGGTGCGTTTCGTGGGCGCCTGCGGCACGGTCACGGGCTCCTGCACGCTGCTGCGCTGGGGTGGTTTCCGGCTGCTCGTCGACTGCGGCCTCTATCAGGGGGACGAGGAGACGGAGGCTCTCAACTGGCAGCCGTTCCCCTTCGCCGCCCGCGAGATCGACGCGGTCGTCCTCACCCACGCCCATCTCGATCACTGCGGCCTGCTGCCGAAGCTCGCGAGCGAGGGGTTCACCGGGCCGGTCCACGCCTCGCGCCCCACCCGGGCGCTCGCCTCGCTGGTGCTGCGCGACGCGGCCGAGCTCCAGGAGGAAGAGGCCCGCTTCGCCCGCAAGAAGGGGTACAGCCGGCACGCCGAGCCGCGGGCGCTCTTCGGGCCGCGCGACGCGAAGCGGGCGCTCGCGCTCTTCGAGCCGCTGCCTTTCGAGCAGGAGCGCGAGGTCGCGCCCGGCATCTCCATCCGTCTGCATCGTGCCGGCCACCTGCTCGGGGCGGCGTCGGTGGAGGTGAGCGCGAAGGGGAGCGACGGCAAGCGGCGCCGCTGGCTCTTCTCTGGCGATGTCGGCCGCTACGACGTGCCGATCCTGCGCGACCCGGTGCCTCCGGCCGCCGTGCCCGCGGCGGTGCTCCTCGAGTCGACCTACGGCAACCGGCTCCACGCCCCCGAGCCGCCGGTCGAGGGGCTCCGGACGGTGATCGCACGGACCTTCGCCCGCGGGGGGAGCGTGGTGATCCCGGCGTTCGCGCTCGGCCGCACCCAGGACGTGCTCTACCACCTCTCGACGCTCGCCGACGAGGGCTTCCTTGATCCGAACGTGGTCTACGTCGACAGCCCGATGGCGATCGAGGCGACCGAGATCTACCGCCGGGCCGCGTCGGAGTTCGACGCCGACCTCGAGGCGCTGGCGCGCAACGGCGTCAACCCGCTCGCGCCGGACCGCTTCCAGCGCTGCCGGTCGAGCGAGCAGTCGCGGGAGCTCAACGGGCGCACCGACTCGCTCGTGATCGTCGCGGCGAGCGGGATGGCGGTCGGCGGGCGGGTCGTGCATCACCTCAAGCACCGGCTGCCCGATCCCCGCAACACGATCCTCTTCGCCGGCTACCAGGCCGCCGGCACCCGCGGCCGCGCGATCCTCGACGGGGCCGACACGGTGGCGATCCACGGCCACCAGATCCGGGTCGCCGCCGAGATCCTCTCGCTGCCGGGCCTCTCGGCCCACGCCGACCGCGCGGAGCTGGTCCGCTGGTGCCAGGCGCTGCCGGCCCCGCCCGCCCGGCTCTTCCTCAACCATGGGGAGGACCCGGCGCGCAAGGCGCTCGCCGTGGCGCTGGCGGCCGAGCCGGGCTGGCCCCGGGCCGTGCTGCCGTTGCGCGGCCAGTCCGTGCCGTGGTGAACGAGCCGCCCCGCCGCTCCTGGCGGGCGCTCGCGCGATGGGGCGCCGAGGCGGCGCGGCAGTCGGGCCGGCTCCTCGGGTTCGCCTGGCGGCGGGCCGGTGAGCAGTCGATCGGGGTGCGCGCCTCCGCCCTCGCCTTCACCAGCGTCGTCTCCCTCGTGCCGCTGCTCGCCGCGTTCACCTTCGTGGGGGCGCAGGCGTTCGCGGAGTACCAGAGCCAGTTCCAGCGCTTTCTAGTCGAGATCCTGCCGTACTCCGAAGCGGCGATCCTCGACGCCCTCGGGCGCTTCGTCGCCCAGGCCGAGCGGGTGCGCGGTCCCGGGATCGTCGGCTTCGCGGCGGTGGCGCTCGGCATCCTCTTCACCGTCGAGGAGACGATCAACCGAACCTGGGAGGCCTCGGCGTCGCGCCCGTTGCGGACGCGGCTGGTCTCCTACCTGCTCCTCTTCCTCTTCGGTCCGCTCCTGATCGGCGGCGCGCTCTCGCTCTGGTTCGTGCTCGAGCGCGAGGCCGGGGTCACCGGGGTACCGCTGCGCGGCCTGCTGCCCCCGGTCGCGACCTTTACCGGGCTCACCCTCCTCTATTGGCTGGTGCCCAACGCCCGGGTGCGCGTGGCGAGCGCCGCCCTGGGCGCGGTGACGGCGACGGCGGCGCTCGAGCTGCTGCGCCGCGGCTTCGGCGCCTACCTCGGCATCTTCGGGCGCACCAACCAGCTCGTCTACGGCAGCTACGCGGCCGCCCTCTTCCTCATGCTCTCGCTGCAGCTCGGCTGGTGGCTGGTGCTCGGCGGCAACGTCCTTGCCTACTGCCACCAGTTCCGGCGGGCGATGCTGCGCGGCCCGGAGGTGGAGCGGCGCACGCTCGCGAGCGATCCGTGGCTGGCGTTCGCGGCGCTCGCGCTGCTCGCCGAGCAGGCCGAAAAGCGGCCCGCCGAGATCGGCCTCGGCCCGCTCGCCGAGGAGCTCGCGGTCTCTCCCGCCCGCCTGCAACGGGCGCTCGCACCGCTCGAACAGGCGGGCTGGGTGGCGCGGAGCCGCTCCTACTCCCCCCGGCTCTCGACCTCGCCGGAGGTCCTCTCCCGGCCCCTCGTCGAGCTGTTCGCCCTCTTCGAGGCCGGGGTGAGCGAGGAGCTGCCGGCCACCGGCCCGCTCGCCGGGATCGCCGCCCTGCGCAGCCGCTTCCTGCGCGAGTGGGCCGCGAGCACCCGCGAGGCGACCCTGGGCGAAGCGATCCGCGGCCTGCCCGCGGCCGCGGCCGAGGAGCCCCTTGCCGCCGGCTCGAAGGCGAGGATAGAATCGGCGCCTCCCGCCGTGGGGCAGTAGCTCAGCTGGGAGAGCACCACGTTCGCAACGTGGGGGTCGAGGGTTCGAATCCCTTCTGCTCCACCATTTTTTCTCGCTCAGAAACAGAGAGTCACGCCTCCCGTCTTCGACAAAGGTGAGGCCGTGCCGTTGTCGCACGCACGGTCATCTCTCCCCGGGGACAGGCCGCCATTCCGGAGTGCACCGCCGGAGCTGGTCCGCTCCCCACCCGATCTGCTCTACGATGACCTCTTTCCCAGTCCCGCTCGGGGACGACCGGGGCGGGCGGCGGAGGGAGGGGTGAGATGACCGAAGCGGCGGCCGGGGAGCGGCCCGGCGAGGATCTGCAGGCGCTGCGCGAGACGCTCGAGCGGCTCGATGACCGGCTCCTCGACCTGCTCGTGGAGCGGATGAATCTGGCGGAGAAGGTCGCCTCCACCAAGCTCGACACCGCCTGGCCGTTCCGCGACGCGCTGCGCGAGGAGCGGCTGCTGCTCTCGGTGCGGCGGCGGGCGACCGAGCGCGGTCTCGACGCGCACGAGGTCGAACGGCTCTTCCGGGCCGTGCTCGACATGTCGGTGGCGCGTCAGCAGGCCCACGTGCGCGGGCTCGAGACGGCGCCCCTGCGGGTCGCCTACCAGGGCGCGGAAGGCTCCTACAGCCACCTCGCCGCGCAGCGCCGCTTCGCCGGCCGGGCCGGCGGCGTCCTGCTGACCGGCTGCGAGACATTCCGCGAGGTGGCCGCGGCGGTCGCCGAGGGCACCTGCGATCTCGCGCTCCTGCCGATCGAGAACACCACCGCCGGCTCGATCAACGAGACCTACGACCTGCTCGCCGAGGAGCGGCTGGTGATCACCGGCGAGGTGGTCGCGGCGGTCGAGCACTGCCTGCTCGCGCTGCCCGGCTCCCGGCTCGAGGAGATCCGCGCCGCGCTCTCCCATCCGCAGGCGCTGCGCCAGTGCGCCGGCTTCTTCGCCCGCCATCCGGCGATCCGGCCGCAGGAGGAGTACGACACCGCCGGGGCGGCGCGGAAGGTGCGCGATCTCGGCAACCGGAGCCTCGCGGCGATCGCCTCCGCCTCGGCCGCCGCGGCCTACGGCCTCGAGATCCTCGCCACGGGGATCCAGAGCGCCACCGGCAACGCCACCCGCTTCGTCGAGGTGGCGCTCCACGCGACGCCGGTGCCGGCCGAGGTGAAGGTGAAATCGTCGCTGCTCTTCGAGCTCGTCGACCGCCCCGGCGCGCTCGGCGAGGTGCTCACCGAGTTCAGCCGGCGGGGCCTGAACCTGACCAAGCTCGAATCGCGCCCGATCCCCGAATCGCCGTTCTCGTACCGCTTCTACCTCGACGTCGAAGCGCACGCCGCCTCGGCGCCGTTCGTCGCCGTGCTCGCGGCGATCCGCCCCGCGGTGCGCTCGGTGCGGGTGCTCGGCTCCTATCCGGCGGCCGAGCGGTAGCCGGCGGGGCGGCCGCCCTCAGCGCCGCGCCCGGTGCGGGCTGACGTAGTCGCCGACCGTGGTGCGGAAGGCGACGTTCAGCCGGTTCCAGCCGTTGATCGCGATGATCGCGAGGGTCAGGTCGACCAGCTCCTTCTCGTCGAACTGGGCGCGCGCCTCGGCGTAGACGTCGTCCCCGACCTCCTGGGAGGCGAGCCGGGTGACCGCTTCCGTCCAGGCCAGCGCCGCCCGCTCGCGCGGGCTGTAGCAGGGCGCCTCGCGCCAGGCCGTGAGCAGGTAGAGGCGCTGCTCGCTCTCGCCCATGGCACGGGCGTCCTTGGTGTGCATGTCGAGGCACCAGGCGCAGCCGTTGAGCTGCGAGGCGCGGGTCTTGACGAGCTCGAGGAGCGAAGGCTCGAGGCCGAGCCGGTGGATCTGCTGCTCGAACTGGAGCATGGCGTTGAACGCTTCGGGCGAGGCGCCCTTGTAGTCGAGACGCTGCTGCATCGGGGTTCTCCTGTCAGTGCCGGGCGCGGCCGGTGCGATGCGCGCGGCGGGTTTCGCGGGGGCATGATCATCCCGCTCCGGGCCGGATTCGAGCTGCCGGCGCGGCGCGGTCAGCCCGGACGCCGGCCGGCGCCGCGCCGCCGCGGCGCCGGGGGGCTGGCGGGGGCGTAGACGCAGGCATGGCTTCCCTCCGGGATGAACGCCTCGCGGTCGAGCTGATCGCCCGCCAGCGCCTCGATCAGGGAGAGCTCGAACCGGCAGGGCAGATCGGAGACGGCGACCAGCCCCCGGAGCGGACAGTGCGAGAGCCGCAACCGGGGGCCGTCGGCGGTGTCGGTGACCTCGGCGACGAACCCCTCCTCGGAGAGGAAAGCGGCGATCCGTTCGAGCCGGGCGCGGCCCCGCAGGCCGGCGAGCTGCCGTTCGGCCTCCTCGCGCTTGCGGGCGAGCCGGTCGGAGAAGAACTCCTCGAGCAGATCGCTCCGGCCCTCGGCGAGGAGGAAGGAGGCGAGCTCGCCGAGCAGCTCCCCTTCGCGCCGCGGGAAGAGCGCTTCGCCGGCCGCCGTGAGGCGGTAGAGGACGTGGGGACGGCCCGGACCGCCCCGCTGCACGCCCGCACGCTCGACGAGACCCTGCGCGGCGAGCGATTTCAGGTGGATCCGCAGCGTCTCGCGGTTGAGCCGGATCTCCTCTTCGAGCCGGGCGAGGGTGCACTCGCCGCCCCGCTTCAGCAGCTCGAGGAGGCGCCGCTGCGTGGCGCCGAGGCCGGGGACGACGATCCCTTCAGGCGTGCTCATGACTCCCTCCCCACGGTGATCAGTACGCGAGCACCCGGCGCGCGGCGTCCAGGACCCGGTCGGCGTCCGGAAGGATCGCACGCTCGAGCGCGCGGTGGAAACCGACCGGGGTGAACTCCGAGCCGACCCGCGCCACCGGCGCGTCGAGGTAGGCGAAGAGCTCCTGGCCGATCTGTGCCGCGAGCTCGCCGCCGAAGCCGCCGTGGACCTTGTCTTCGTGGGCGACGAGCACCCGCGAGGTCTTCCGCACGGAGCGGGCGATCGCCTCCCAGTCGAGGGGCACGAGGGAGCGCAGGTCGAGGACCTCGACGCTCCGCCCTTCGGCCGCCAGCCTCTCGGCCGCGGCAAGCGCGAGGTGCACCGCGGTGCCGTAGGAGACGATCGTCAGCTCGGTCCCCTCCCGGCGGCGGCGCGCCACCCCGAACGGCACCGCGAAATCGGGCGGCAGGTGGGCGCGGGCGCCGCGGGCGTTGTAGAGGAACTTCGGTTCGAGATAGACGGTGATCCCGCGCGAACGGAGCGCGGTGCGCAGCAGCCCGGCGGCATCGTCGGCGAAGGCCGGGGTCACGATCCGGATCCCCGGGAGGGTGGTGAGCCAGCCCTCGATGTTCTGGGAGTGGTAGAGGCCGCCGCCGATGTAGCCGCCCGAGGCGATCCGGATCGTGACGTTCGGCACGAACTGGCCCCGGGTGCGCCACGACTCGTGCGACATCTCGACCATCTGCTCGGCGGCGGGCCAGAAGTAGTCGGCGAACTCCGCCCCCTCGACGACGACCCGGATCCGGTCGTCGAAGCGGGAGAAGCCGTCGGCGGTGCCCAGGATGTAATCCTCGGCGAGCGGGCCGTTGAAGACCCGGCGGGCGCCGAACTCCTGCTGCATCCCCTTGGTGACGTTGAAGATGCCGCCCTTCTCCCGGCTCGCGACGTCCTGCCCCCAGAGGTAGGCGTCGAGGTTCTCGCGGAAGAGCTCCTTCAGCGTGAGGTTCACCGCTTCGAGCAGGGAACGCTCCGGCAGCGGCACCCCCGCGAGCTCGGCCGGCGTCACGGCGATGGTGGCGAGGCCGTCGCCCTCCGGCCGCCACGGCTCCGGAAGCAGGAAGTCGTGGATCGACGCGGGGTCGGGATCGGGGGCCTCGCGCACCCGTGCGGCGCACTCCTCGTAGGCCTGCACGTTCGCGGCTTCGAGCGCCGCGAGCTCCGCGGCGTCGATCAGGCCGTCGGCGAGGAGCCGGGAGCGGAGCTTCGGCAGGGGGTCGCGCGCGCGGGCCGCCGCGAGCTCTTCGGGGGAGCGGTAGAGCTCGTGCCGGTCGGAGTTCGAATGGGAGTGGATCCGCACGCACTCGGCGTGGACGAGCGCGCAGCCGGCGCCGGAGCCGACGTACTCGACCGCGGCCTGCAGGGCCCGCCGGGAGTCGAGGTAGTCGGTCCCGTCGCAGTGGAGGATCCGGAGGTTCCGGAAGCCGGAGAAGTTGTCGGCGGCGAAGCGGTTCGCCGTCTGCTCCTCCTTCGGTACCGAGATCCCGAAGCCGTTGTCCTGGATGACGAAGACGACCGGGAGCCGCTCGCGCGAGGCGCCGTTGACGGCTTCGTAGAAGTACCCCTCGGAGGTCGACGACTCGCCCACCGAGCAGAAAACGATCGCGTCGGAGCCGTAGGTCCGGATGGCGCGCCCGAGCCCGGCCGCGTGCTGGGCGTGGTTGGCCACCACCGAGGAGACGTTCTGGATGCCGAGGGCGGACTTGGCGAAATGGTTCGACATGTGGCGGCCGCCGCCGGCGACGTCGTCACGCTTGGAGAGGCCGTTGAGGAGGATCTCCTCGACGCTGAGACCGGCGGCGAGACAGGTCGCCAGATCCCGGTAGTAGGGGAAGAGGTAGTCGTGCCCCGGGCGGAAGGTGAGACCGAGGGCGATCTGGATCCCGTCGTGGCCGGCACAGGGGGCGTGGTACGACCAGCCGAGCCCCTGCTTGAGGTAGTTCGGAGCCTTGTCGTCGAGCACCCGGGCCTGATGCATGAGGGCGTAGGCGCGGCGCAGCTCCGCGGCGGAAACGTTCTCTCCCTCCGGCGGCGGAAACGGCGGTTCCTGCGGCGAGAGCTGTTGCTGGAAAGGTAGGACGGTCATCGTGAGCCTCCTGCTGGACCGGCCGCGGACCGCTCGTCCGGGGGAACGAAGAGAGCGCCTCCCTCGTTCTCCCACCGCTCCCACTGCCGCCGGTCGAGGCGTTCGTCCCGGTTTCCCGCGGGGGCCGATCGCGGCGCCCCCGCGTCACGGTCGGCCCCGGAGCCGGGAAGCACCGGCAGGGACACGCCTTCGGGAAGCTGGCGGCTGGCGGGAGTGGCGGGCATCTCGCGACCTCGCCTCCAACGTACGCTTGACGTGGCGCATTGTCAAGTTTATTCTCCCGACAATCATGACAAAGGGGACCCCGTTGCCGTATCCGCATCCGTCCGTTCTCGCCCCGCCCCCTCCCGGCCGTCGACCCGGAAGCTGCCGCCTTGGCGGGAGGGAAGAGTGATGGTCCAGTCACTCGCCGCTCTCGTCTCGCTCGTCCTCGCCCTGATCGTGGTCGCGGTCGCGCTCGTCGTGGTCCGCCGCGCGAGCCGGCGCGATCCGGCGGGGTACGCGAACGTCTACCGCGTCCGCCGCTACTACGCGATCGGGCTGATCGGGGCGCTCGCCGTGCTGCTCGTCCTCACGCTCGCGCGCACGCCGTACGCCGCCGCCGCCGCGCCGCCGCCCGACCTGAAGGTCGAGGCCTTCGGCTGGATGTGGGCCTGGGAGTTCGTCGTCGACGGCGAGAGCCGGGGGCCGCGCCTCGAGCTGCCGGCCGGCAAGCTCGTCGAGTTCGCCGTGAGCGCCCGGGACGTCAACCACGGCTTCGGCATCTACGATCCGCAGGGCCGCCTCGTCGCGCAGACGCAGGCGATGCCCGGCTACGTCAACCCGCTGCGCGTCCGCTTCGACGAGCCGGGGACCTACCACGTCCTCTGCCTCGAGTACTGCGGTCTGGGACACGCGGTGATGATGGGGGAGATCTCCGTTCAATGAGCACCGGCACCTCTCACCCCGGCCGCGACCGGCGGGTGATCGTCGTCTGGATGGTCACCAGCGTGGCGCTCTTCCTGGTCATGGTCACCCTCGGCATCCTCATGCGCCTCGCCCAGGGCGACGTCATGGCGATCACGCCCCAGACCTTCTACGCCCTGATGACGATGCACGGCCTCGGCATGGCCGGCACGCTCTTCTCCGCCGGGATCGCGATGGTCTGGTACGTCGCGGCCCGGCATGCGCGGCCGAGCCGGCTCGCGATGTGGATCGCCTGGGCCCTCTTCCTCGCCGGCGGCCTCGCGCTTCTCGCCGCCACCCTGATCGGCAAGTTCGCCGCCGGCTGGTACACGCTCTACCCGCTGCCGTTCCTCAAGGCCACCTGGCCCGGCTGGAGCACCGGCCTGACGATCGTCTCCCTGATGGCGATGGGCGTCGGCTGGCTGGTGGCGCTGCTCGACATCCTCCGCGCGCTCGCGGTCGAGCACGGCATCGCCCGGATGTTCGCCTGGGATCGCTTCGGCGCCGGCGCCGAGCGCGAGGCGGCGCCGGCGGGCGTGCTGATCGGCGCGGTCTGCGCGGTCGCGGGCGTGCTCGGCACGATCGTGGGCGCCGCCTCCCTGATGATGTACCTCTTCCAGTGGTTCGCGCCGGCGACCCAGTTCGATCCGCTGCTGCTGAAGAACAGCATGTTCATGTTCGGGCACACGATCGTCAACGTCGCCATGTACTGCGGCATCGGGGTGGTCTACGAGCTGATGCCCGGCTTCACCGGCCGGCCGTGGAAGGTGACGAAGACGGTCGCCGTCGCCTGGAACGCGACCCTCGCCTTCATCCTCTTCGCCTACTTCCACCATCTCTACATGGACTTCGCGCAGCCGGTGACGCTGCACGTGATCGGACAGATCGCCTCCTACTCCTCGGCGGTGCCGGCGACCGCGGTCACCGTCTTCGGGCTCGGCGGTCAGCTCCACCGCTCCGGGCTGCGCTGGAGCTTCGTCCCCGCGGCGTTCACCCTGGGGATCCTCGGCTGGGTCCTCGGCGGCATCACGGCGGTGGTCGACTCGACGATCGCGGTCAACCTCGTCTTCCACAACACGCTCTGGGTGCCCGCGCACTTCCACACCTACTTCCTCGTCGGCTTCGTCCTGCTGCTCTTCGGCTTCGTCCACCACCTGCTCGGCTCACGCGCCGAGCGGCTCGCCAAGAGCGGCCTGGTCGTCATGCTCACGGGCGGCTACCTGTTCGTCCTGATGTTCTTCCTGGGCGGCCTCTGGTCGGTGCCGCGGCGTTTCGCGAGCTACCAGGCGATCCCCTACCCGGATCTCGTCGCGCACGCCACGAGCTTCGCGGCCTGGGGTGCGGCGGGCGGCTCGCTCTTCCTGCTGGGCGTCCTGCTCTACGCGGCGTCGCTCGTGACGGGACGGCAACCCGCTCCGGATAGCGAGGGATGAGCGCCGCGCCCGGCCGCTCGCGGTCGAGGCGCGTGCGGACCGCACTGCCGGTGGTGCTGGTGGCCGGGGCGTGGCTCGCCCTGGCCGCCTGGTGGACCCACGGCTTCACGGCGTTCACCTTCTTCTCCGCCGCGGTGACGGAAGCCGGCCCGCTGCCCCGGCCGGCACCGCCGTTCCCGGTGATCGACCAGGCCGGGCGTCACCTCGATCTCGGTGCCGCCGACGGCCGTTTCCGGCTCGTGCAGGCGATGTACGTCCGCTGCCCCGACCTCTGTCCGCTCGCCATGTCGCGCCTCCAGCGGCTCGCCGCCCGGCTCGCGGACGTGCCCCCGGAGCGGCTGATGACGGTGAGCGTGAGCGTCGACCACGATCCGCCCGACCGGCTGCACACCGTCTGGAAGGCGTACGGCGCGCCGGCGAACTGGACGTTCGTGACCCCGGCCGAAGAGGACGGTGACGAGGCGCTGCGCGCCCTCGGGATCGGGATCTACCGGCGGCCGGACGGGCTGATCAACCATGCGGTCGACATCTTCGTCATCGACCCCGCGGGGCGGGTCGTACGGATCCTCCCGGCGGACGAGGATCTGGCGAAGACCGCCGCGGCGGTGCGCGAGGTGATCGGGTGAGGCGGGCGGCCGGGGTGACGGTGGTGGCGCTGCTGCTCGCCCTCTCGCCGGCGGCGCGCTGGCTCGTGGCGACGATGCCCCGGCTCCTCCTGCTCGCCGTGCCGCTCTGGTTCGTCCTCGGGCTAGCCGCCACCGCTGGGGGCCGACTTGTCTGGGAGCGGGGCAACCCGCACGGCCTCACCGGCCTCGCCTGGACGCTCGGCGCGTTCGGCTTCTGGATGATTCCGCGCTCGGTCGACGCGGTCGCCAGCAGCGCCCTCGTCGCCGGGCTGATGGCCGCCTCGCTCTTCGCCGCCGGCGCCCTGCTCGCGGCGAGCTGGCGCCGGGTACCGTTCGTGATCCGCGGCGCTCTGGGGATCCAGGGCGCCGCGATGACGATCGCGCTCGGCTTCATCTATCTGGGCTACACCGCCCTGCTCTGCGGCACCTTCAACCTCGCCCAGCAGCGGCAGACGGGCGTCTGGCTGCTGCGGCTCGCGCCGGTGGTCGTCCTGATCGTGGTCGGCGCCGGCGCCCGGGCGCTCCACCTCGCCGCCCGGCAGCGGCGCCGGGAGCGTCTCGCCGCGCCCACCCCCTGAGGGCGCCGCGGCTCAGAACGACCAGCCGGTCCGGAACGAGATCCCGACGGCGACGAAGAGGACCGAGACGATCGTCACCGGCACGACGTGCCAGGCGAGTGCGCGCAGCTTCGTCTCGGAGAGGTTCGGAATCAGGCGCAGGCGGGCGTGGAGGGCGAAGCCGACGGTGATCGCCAGCAGCAGGAGCTTGGTGCCGACGAGACGCGCGACCGGATCGGCGAAGGTGAACCAGCGGCCGTACTCCGGAACCTGCCGGTGGGCGAGCCAGAGACCGGTGAGGACCTGCGCGGCGAGCGCCGGCAGGCCGAGCCGTTCGTAGGCCGATTCGAAGTCGAGCAGCCGGGTGGGCGAGCGCTCGCGCAGGACGCGGGGGGAGGATCGTGACGGCGAGGACCAGGTGCCCTCCGGTCCAGATCGTCGCGCCGAGGATGTGCAGCAGGAGGATGGTGGCGTACACGCGCGGTTTCCTCCGGAGAGGCAGGGGGTGATGGCTCAGCTCTCGCCCGGCGCGGACGCCGCGCCGGCGGCGAGTCCCGCGGCCGGCGGCACGAGCGGCTGGCCGACCCGCAGGAGGCGGGGGACGATCCAGGTTGCCCACCAGACGAGCCCCGTGACCTCGAACAGCCCCGAGGCGCCGGCCGGCAGGAAGGCGAGCGGGGTGAGGTCGGTGAGGACCTGCTGGCTCACCCGGAGAGTGCAGCCGAGGTTGAGCAGGACGAACGGCGTGACCGGCATCGCCGCGCCGGCCGCGCCGCTGTCGTACGGCCGCGGCGCGAGCCGGGAGGCGACGCCGACCATCATGAGGCTGACGAACCCGACGGTGACCGCGTGCCGGGTCGCCCCGTGCCAGGCGTGCGAGAAGGGGATGCCGAGCCAGTGCGCCCAGAGCGGCCCGGTCGCGAGCATCGCCAGCGAGACCGCGAGCCAGACGTGCGCGGCGCGGATGAAGGTGAGCGGCGAGAGCCGGGGCAGGACGACCCGCGGACGGGCGAAGACCCGCAGGTTCGCCGCCGCGAGCGCTGCCGTGGCGACGAAGAGGAGGGTTGCAGCTCCGTAGACGACGAACCAGAGCGGCCGCCGGGTGATCATCGCGGCGGGGAAGCTCGCCACCTCGACGAGCACCGCGAGCTGCAGGGGCCAGAAGAGACGGCGGGCGAGCCGCTCGTCGGCGGCCGGCGTGCCGAAGAGCCCCGGCAGGACCCGCAGGGAGACCCCGATGATCATCGCGAGCGCGAGACCGTGGATCTGCAGGTCGCGCAGCGGCACCTGCCAGGTCGCGATCGCGGCGAGCAGCGCCTCCCGGTCGGGCGCGGTGACGGTCTGTATCAGGTGGCGCAGATCGAGCGCGCCGGCGAGCACGAACCAGGCGAGACCGGCGCCGAGGTACCGGTCGGCGACCCGCCCCCGGTTCCGGCCGCGCCACGCGGTCACCCCGAGCAGGGTGACGAAGGTCGCGACGAGGAGGAGCTGGAGTCCCCCGGCCGCGATCGCGACGCCGGCGCAACGGCCCTCGGCGCGGGCCTCGGCGACGGCCCGGACGCCGACCGCGAGCGCCATCAGCGGCAGGAGCGCCCGCGCCAGCCGGGGCGCCGGCAGCCGCCCCCCCCAGAACGAGGGGAACATCTGGAGGCCGAAGCCGATGATGAAGAGCCCCATCCAGCCGTAGATCTGCGCCTGGCCGTGGGCGTTGATCTGGAAGGCCGAAGGGGCGGCGAAGTCCCGGGCGTGGGCGATCCGCAGCAGCAGCCACGCCCCCCAGACCGCGCCGGCGGTGAGGGTGACGGCGATCCCGGTGAGGAAGAAGCGGTGGTAGATGAGCGGGGGCGTCGAGGGCCTGGCGGCCGCGGGACGGGGCGGAGAGGGGGCCGGGGTTGTCATGATTGTCAAGACTTTATGCTTGACAATTGGGGGAGTCAAGACCAGAATCCGGCCCATGAGCACGCCGTCCGGATCTCCGCTTCGCGCTGCCCGCGGCGTGCTCCCGGGCACGCCGATCCGGCGGCAGGAGTCCGCTCCGGTCGGGGTGCCATCGCCCAGCCACCATCCCGGGCCGGCGCCACGCGAGCGGGCCCGATAACCAGGATCGAAGGAGAGCCAGAGCATGAGCATCACCCCCGAGTCCCCGGTCGGCGAGATCGCCACCCGCTACCCTCTCGCCACCCGCGTCTTCAACCGTCACAACATCGACTTCTGCTGCGGGGGCGGCGTCGCGCTCGCCGCCGCCTGCGAGAAGCGGGGGCTCGACACCGCCGCCGTCCTCGACGAGCTCGCCCAAACGCTCGCCGCTCCGGGCGCCGGCGAGGCGAAGCGGTGGGACGAGGCGCCGGTCGCCGACCTCGTTCGCCACATCGTCGACACCTTCCACACGCCGCTGCGCGAGGAGCTGCCGCGGCTCGAGTCGATGACCCGGAAGGTCCACCGCGTCCATTACGACAAGGATCCCGAACGGCTCACGGCGCTGCTCGAGTCGTTCCTGCGCCTGAAGGCGGAGGTCGACGAGCACATGGACGAGGAGGAGAAGACGCTCTTCCCGGAGATCCTCGCCGGCGCCGCGGGTCCGTCGCGGCCGGTGGCGGCGTTCGTCCACGACCACGAGCTGGTCGGCGCCGAGCTGGCGCGGATCCGTGAGCTGACCGACGACTTCCGCGTCCCGGCGATGGCGTGCAGCACCTGGAACGCCCTCTGGCACGGGCTCGCGGCGCTCGAAACCGATCTGCACGAGCACATCCACCTCGAGAACAACGTGCTCTTCCCGCGCGCCAGCGCGGCCTGATCGCGGCCGGATCGCCTCCGGTACCCGCCCGCGCGCGGCGGCCGGGGGCTAGAGTGTGCCCATGGAGCTCTTCGCGCGGGACCGGGAGCGGCTCGCCCGGCGCTGGCTGCTGCTCGCCTCGGCGGCGCTCGCGGCGAGCGGGCTGCTCGCCTTCGGTGTCGTCGCCGCCCGGGTGCCGCCGTTCGCCCGGTACCTGACCGCCACCGAGCTCGCTCGCCGGGTGCTCGTCGTCCACGTCGACCTCGGCGTCATCGTCTGGTTCTCGGCGCTTCCGGTAGCCCTCTTCCACCTCGCCGCCGCCGGGTGGCGGCCGGCGGGGCGGTTCGCGGCCTTCGCCCCCTGGCTCGCCGCCGCCGGCGCGCTGGCCCTCGTGACCGGGCTGCTCCCGGGCTGGGGTGCGCCCGCGACGATCAACTACGTGCCGTTCGTCGGCCAGCCGCTCTTCGGGGCCGGGCTGCTCCTCTTCGCCGTCGCCGTCGCCGGGAGCTACCTCGACCGGGAGCTCCTGCCGAAGGCGGCCGGGGAAGGCGGGGCGTTCGCCGGTTGCGGGCCGCTCGCGGCCACCCTCGCCAGCCACCGTGGCCTCTTGCGTCTCGGGGCGGCGAGCACGCTTCTCGCCCTCGTCGTCCTCGGCGTCGCCGCGGTGCGGCTGCGCGGGTTCGCCGGCGTCGGCGGCGCCGCCGAACAGCTCTTCTGGGGCGCCGGTCACGTCCTCCAGCTCGCCACCGTCGCCTTCGTGATGGTGGCCTGGGCACTGCTCGCCGCCGCGGGGACGGGGCGCGCGGTCGCCGGGGGACCGGGCCTGCGCCTGGTGCAGCTGCTCGTCGCCGCGGCCATGGTGGCGGTGCTGCTCCTGCTCGGCGCCCACCCCGCCACGCCCCGCTACTACCAGGGGTACGTCCTGCTCATGCGCTGGGGGCTCTTCCCGGGCCTCGTCGTCTACCTCGGCGGCGTGGCCGCTCCCCATCTGCGCGGCCCCCGCGGCGGCACGGCCGGTGAGGCTCCGGGGGCGCTCCGCCCGCTCGTGGCGAGCGCCCTGCTGATGCTCGCCGGCCTCCTCTTCGGAGCCCTGATCCGCGGCTCCGATCTGCGGATCCCCGGGCATTACCACGCGACGATCGGCGCGGTCACCCTTGCCTACATGGCGCTGACCCTCCTGCTGCTGCCGGCGGCCGGGGGAGGCGAGGCGTTCGCCGCCCGCCGCGACCGGGCGCTCGGCCGGGTGGCGCTGCTCTACGGCGCCGGACAGCTCTCCTTCTCGGCCGGTCTCATGGTCGCCGGCGGCTACGGCCTCGGGCGCAAGACGTACGGGGTCGAGCAGCTCGTCCGCGGCCCGGGCCAGCAGGCCGGCCTCCTCCTGGTCGCCCTCGGCGGAGTGCTGGCCCTGGCAGGCGGGATTGCCTGGGCCCTCTCCCTCGTCCGCCTCGGGCGCCACCTCGAATCGGGGCCGGATACCCCCCCTTGACAGCCACCGGGAAATCGGTAGTATGTGAGCGTTTACTTGCGGGGATGAGCCGAGAGTGATGACCGAAGACATCTTTCAACACCCCGACCCCGAGAGCCTTCCGCGCCGGGACGAGATCGTCGCGCGTACCTTCGAGCTCGTCCGGGAGCGCGGTTTCGCGGGCCTCAGAATGCGCCAGATCGCGGAGAAGGTCGGGGTGACCGAGGGCGCGCTCTATCGCCATTTCCCGAGCAAGGAGGCGATCCTCCTCGCGCTCGTCGACCGGATGGAGGCCCGGCTCCTGGCGCCGGTCCGGCAGCTGGCGGCGCGAACGGATCTCTCCGCCGAGGAGAAGCTCCAGCAGGTGCTCCAGCACCACCTGCGTACCGTCGTCGCCTCGCAGAGCCTGCCGATCCTTCTGATCAGCGAGGTCTCCTTCTCCGAGCACGAGGCACTCAGGGTCCGGATGCGGCAGCTGATCACGGCCTATCTCGACACGCTCGAGGGGATCGCGAGTCAGCTCGGACCCGGCGGGAAGTTCGATCCGCGAGAGATCGCGGTCCTGCTCCTGGGCCTTCCGGCCGCCGTGGCGATCACGCAGCGCCTGCTTCCGGACGCGGAGCTGGCCGGGCGGCTGACGGGTCCGGTGGCCAGCAAGCTCGTCCACCTCATCCTTTCCCGATAGCCATGAAGAGAGTGCCGATCGACTTCGGATTTCTATCGACACCGAGTGAGTGAACAGTTGCTTACGTCAGATCTCGACCCAGATGGAGGATCGATCATGAAGCGAAAGATCAGCATCGTCATCGTGCTCGCCGCCGCCGCAGTCGTGGCGGCCCTTCTCCTGTTCCGCCGGCCCGCCACCGAGGCGGATCTCCTGCGAATCTCCGGCACCATCGAAATCACCGACGTCCAGGCCTCCTTCAAGGTCGGAGGCCGGGTGGCGGAACGGGCGGTATCCGAGGGCGAGGGCGTCGAGGCCGGGCAGATCCTCGCGCGGCTCGACGACGCCGAGCTCGCACACGAGGTCGCGATCCGCCGGGCCGAGCTGGCAGCTGCCGGAGCCGTGCTGGCCGAGCTCGAAGCCGGCACGCGTCCGGAAGAGATCGACCGGGCGCGAGCGGAGCTCGCCCGGGCCCAGGCCGAAGCGGTTCGGGCTCGGAGCGAACATGAGCGCCAGGAGGGCCTCTACGCCCGCGAGGTGATCTCGGCGCGAGAGCTGGAGGTGGCACAGACGGCGGATCGCGTCGCCCGCGCCCAGGTGACCGCGGCCGAGACGCAGCTCGCGCTGCTCGAACGAGGGCCGCGCCGGGAGCAGATCGACCAGGCCCGCGAGCGCCACGGTCAGGCGCGGGAGGCTCTGGCGCTCGCCGAGACCCGCCTCGCCTACGCCACCCTCGCCTCGCCACTTGCGGGGCTCGTCCTCGCCGAGCACGTCGAAGCGGGCGAGCAGGTCGCGGCCGGCACCCCTATCGTCACCATCGGCGATCTCTCGCGGGTCTGGCTGCGCGGCTATGTCGACGAACCGGATCTCGGCCGCGTCCGGGTGGGGCAGAGCGTCCGGGTGACGACCGACCTCGATCCGCAGCGGGTCTTCCCGGGGACGCTCTCCTTCATCGCCGCGGAGGCCGAGTTCACCCCCAAGTCGGTGCAGACCGCCCGAGAGCGGGTCAAGCTGGTCTACCGGGTCAAGATCGACGTCCCCAACCCCACGGGCGAGCTCAAGCCGGGGATGCCTGCCGATGCCGAGATCCGGCTCGCGCCGGCGGGAGCCGAGCAGCCATGAACGCCGTCGAGCTCATGGGGCTGACGAAGCGTTTCGGCGAGACCCTCGCCGTCGACGGCCTCACCTTCGAAATCGCCGCCGGCGAGATCTTCGCCCTCGTCGGTCCGGATGGCGCGGGCAAGACCACCACGTTGCGGATGCTCAGCGGCATTCTGCTGCCGAGCGCCGGAGAGGCGCGCGTCCTCGGTCTCGACACCGTGCGCGACGCCGAGCGCATCAAGGAGCAGATCGGTTACATGAGCCAGCGTTTCGGTCTCTATCCGGATCTGCAGGTCGAGGAGAACCTCCATTTCTACGCCGACATCTATGGCGTGCCGCGGCGCGGCCGGGAGGAGAAGATCGACCGGCTGCTCGCCTTCTCGAACATGCAGCCGTTCCGGAAACGGCGCGCCGGCAACCTCTCGGGAGGCATGAAGCAGAAGCTCGGTCTGGCGTGCGCGCTCATCCACACGCCGCGAATCCTCATCCTCGACGAGCCGACCAACGGCGTGGATCCCGTTTCCCGCCGTGACTTCTGGCGGATCCTCTACCAGCTCCTTCGCGAGGGGGTGACGATCGTCGTCTCGACCGCCTACCTCGACGAAGCCGAGAGAGCCACCCGGGTGGCGCTCCTGCACCAGGGGCGGCTCCTGGCGGCCGACGCGCCGGGCCGGCTCCGGCAGTTGCTCGGTGGAACCCTCTTCGAAGTCCGGGCCGAGCAGCCGCGCCGGGTCGCGGCCCTGCTTCGCCAGGCTCTCCCGGAGGACACGGTGAGCCTCTTCGGTGAGCGGGTACATGTGGTCTCGCGCGAACCGAAGCGAAGCGGTCCGGCGATCGGCTCCCTGCTCGCCGCCGCCGGGCTGCGGCTCGGCGGGCTCACCACCGTGGAGCCGTCACTCGAGGACGTCTTCGTCTCGGTCCTGGGTGACCGGAAGGAGGCCGGCCATGCCCGGATCGGCTGACACCCGGGCGGTGACGCTGCGGGGTCTCGAGAAGCGTTTCGGTTCCTTCGTCGCCGTCGACCGGATCTCCCTCGAGGTCGCGCGCGGCGAGATCTTCGGTTTCCTCGGCCCGAACGGCGCGGGCAAGTCGACGACGATCCGGATGCTCACGGGCCTCCTCACCCCGAGTGGCGGCTCCGGCACGGTGGCCGGCTACGACGTGCGGACCGAGCCCGAACGGATCAAGACCCGGATCGGGTACATGAGCCAGCGCTTCTCGCTCTACGAAGATCTCACGGTGGAGGAGAACATCGATTTCTACAGCGGCATCTATCGCCTTCCGGCGGAGAAGAAGGAAGAGCGCAAACAGTGGGTCCTGCAGATGGCGGGGCTCGAGCAGCACCGGCGGACCCGCACCGCGCACCTGTCGGGCGGCTGGAAACAGCGCCTCGCCCTCGGTTGCGCGATCCTGCACGAGCCGGAGATCGTCTTCCTCGACGAGCCGACTTCGGGTGTCGACCCGCTGAGCCGGCGGGCCTTCTGGGATCTCATCTACGACCTGTCGGAGCGGGGGGTGACGATCTTCGTCACCACCCATTACATGGAGGAAGCCGAGTACTGCGATCGGCTCGGCCTCGTCTACCGCGGCGAGCTGATCGCCCTCGGGACGCCGCGGGAGCTCAAGGAGACCTCGATCCGCGGCACCGTCCTGGAGGTCGTCTGCGACCGCGCCCAGGACGCCCTCACGGTGCTCGACGGCCTGCCCGGGGTGCGGGAAGCGGCGCTCTTCGGGGCGAGGCTCCATTTCGTCACCGACGAGCCCGACCTCGCGGCGGCCCGCGTCACCACCGCTCTCGCCGGTGCCGGTTTCACGGTCGAGCGGGTCGTGCCGATCACGCCGTCGCTCGAAGATGTCTTCGTCGCGCTCATCGAGGCGAGCGACCAGCGGCGGCTCCCGCTCGCGGAGGTGGCGGGATGAGGGCTCGTCGCATCTGGGCCGTGGCCCGCAAGGAGGTGCTCCACATCCGTCGCGATCCCCGCAGTCTGGCGATGGGGATCGCCATCCCGATGCTGCTGCTCGTCCTCTTCGGCTACGCGTTGACGCTCGACGTCGACGACGTGCCGCTCGTCGTCTGGGATCAGAGCGAGACGCCGGCGAGCCGCGAGCTGATCGCCGGCTTCCAGGGCTCACGCTACTTCTCTCTGCGTTCCTCCTACGCCAGCAGCTATGCGGAGATCGAACGTGCGATCGATCTCGGAGAGGCGTTGATGGCGATCGTCGTCCCGCCGGCGCTGGGCCGGGAAACGGGTACCGGGACGGTTCCGGTCGTACAGATGCTGGTCGACGGCAGCGACTCGAACACCGCGGCGCTGGCGATCGGCTACGGCGAAAGCGTGGTGCGCCGGTGGAGCCAGGAGGTCGCCCTCGACCGGCTCCAACGTCGTGGTGGCCGGTCGATGGAGCTGCCGCTCGAGGTCCGGCCGCGGGTCTGGTTCAACGCTGACCTGGAGTCGAAGAACTACATCATTCCCGGTCTCATCGCCGTGATCATGATGGTCATCGCGGCGCTCCTGACCTCTCTGACCGTGGCCCGGGAGTGGGAGACCGGCACCATGGAACAGGTCATCTCCACGCCGCTCAAGGGACCCGAGCTGATCCTCGGCAAGTTCCTGCCCTATTTCGGGATCGGGCTTCTCGACGTGCTGCTCGCGGTGCTGATGGGAGCCTTCGTCTTCGCGGTGCCGTTGCGGGGAAGCGTGACACTCCTGTTCGTGCTCGCCGCCGTCTTCCTCACCGGCACTCTCGCCCTCGGGCTGGCGATCAGCATCGTCACCCGGGGACAGCTCCTGGCGAGCCAGCTCGCCATGGTGCTGACCTTCCTGCCGGCGTTCATGCTCTCGGGCTTCATGTACAACATCGACAACATGCCGCGGGCGATCCGGGCCGTCACGTATCTGGTGCCGGCGCGCTACTTCGTGACGCTGCTCAAGGGGATCTACCTCAAGGGCATCGGCCTCGATCTCCTTGCCCTGCCGGCGCTGCTGCTGGCGCTGTTCAGCGTCGTGATGTTCGCGGTGGCCATCTTCGCCTTCCACAAGCACCTGGAGTGAGCGCCATGTTCGAACGCCTCTGGAGAATGCTGATCAAGGAGTTCATCCAGATCCTGCGCGATCCCCGCATGAAGGGAGTCATCATCCTCATGCCGATCGTGCAGGCGCTGGTCTTCGGTTACGCGGTCACCACGGATGTCCGCAACGTGCACACCGCCATCTACGATCTCGATCAGAGCAGCGAGAGCCGCGAGCTGATCGCCCGCTTCCTCGGCTCGGGGTACTTTCGCGAAGTGGGCCGGGTGACCAGCGACCGCGAGGTACAGCGGGTGCTGGATGACGGCTCGGCCCGTGTCGTGCTGCGCTTCGATCCCGGTTTCGGAGCGGCGCTCGCCGCCGGGCAGACCGCGAAGCTGCAGCTCCTCCTCGACGGTACCGATTCCAATACCGCCGGCATCGTCCTCAACTACGCCACCAGCATCGCCGAGCGGTACAACGAAGACGTCCTGATCTCCCGGCTGTCGCGTCTGGAGGGGAAGGCAACCGCGACTGCCGCCGCCGGCGTCGCGACGCGCGCCTGGTTCAACGCCAATCTCGACAGCCGGAACTTCTACGTTCCGGGGGTCATCGCGCTGATCGTCGTCCTCATCACCCTGATGCTCTCGTCGATGGCGGTGGTGCGGGAAAAGGAGATCGGCACCATCGAGCAGATCATGGTCACTCCCATCGGCCAGGCCGAGTTCATCCTCGGCAAGACGCTGCCCTTTGCCCTCATCGCCTACCTCGACGTGGCGCTGATCACGGCCATCTCGGTGTTCTGGTTCGAGGTGCCGATTCGCGGCTCGATGGCGCTGCTCCTCGCGGCCACCACTCTCTTCCTGATGAGCACGATCGGTATCGGTCTGCTGATCTCGACGGTGAGCCGGACGCAGCAGCAGGCGATGATGAGCGCCTTTTTCTACTACTTCCCGGCCGTCCTGCTCTCCGGCTTCATGTTCCCGATCGCGAACATGCCCGACGCGGTGCAGTGGCTCACCTATCTCAACCCGCTGCGCTACTACCTGGTGATCATCCGCGGCATCTTTCTCAAGGGTGTCGGCCCCGGAGTCCTCTGGAGCCAGATGGCGGCTCTCACCGTGCTCGGGGTGGTGAGTCTGTACCTCGCGGCGCGGAAGTTCCACAAGACCCAGTCCTGAGGAGAAGAGACGATGAACCTTCCATATCCCTCCTTCCTGTCGTCGCGGCCTGGCCGCCTGATTTCGGCGGTGGCGCTGACCGCGAGCCTGCTCCCGGGCGCGGCCGGGTCAGGCGCCACGACGATCGCGGCTCCCGACGCTCTCTCCACCGCAGTGGAAGCAGTGACACCGCCCGCGCCGCCGGCCGGAGCGCCGACGGAGCCGCTCGATCTGCAGAGCGCGGTGCGCATCGCCCTGGACCAGAACCCGGCGCTGAAAGCCGCCGCGGAAGGCGTCGCCGCGGCCGCGGAGACGATCGGGGTCGCGCGCGCGGCCTATTACCCGGAGGTGGGCGTCGACTCCCACTACCGGCGGTTCGACACGCACGTGTTCCTGCCCTCCGGACTCCCGGCGCTCGCCACGACCCTGGGTGCCACCGACGACTGGAGCGCCTCGGTCCGGGTCGGCTGGGCCCTCTATGACAGCGGCATGCGGCGGGCCGAGACCGCGGCCGCCAGGTCCGGGTTCGCCGCGATCAGGAACGACGCCGAGCGGGTGCGTCAGGATGTCGTCTTCGAGGTGCATCAGGCCTTCTACCGGGTGCTGGCCGCCGATGCGGCGCTGGAGGCGGCACGAGCCCGCGCTGGCCGGGCCGGAGAGCATCTGCGGCTCGCGGAGATCCGCAAGGCGGCGGGTGCGGTGCCGCAGGCCGATGTCCTGCGGGCTCGCGTCGAGGTGGCCGACGCCCGCCTGGCGATCGTCCGCGCCGAAGGTGAGTTGCGCACCGCGCAGGGGGTGCTCAACACCGCGATGGGCCTGCCGGCGGCGCGTCCGGTCGAGGTGGCTCCGCCGGCCGAGGGGAGCTCCGGGGCGGAGAGCCCCGATCCGGAGGCGGTGCTCGCGCGCGCCCTGCGGCAACGTCCGGAGCTCGCCGCGACGAAGGAGCGAATCGCCGCCGCCGACCAGCAGGCCGCCGCTCTCGCCGCGTCGTTCGGTCCCCGGGTGCGCGCCGAGATCGGGGTCGGGAGGCGGGATTCCGGTTTCGTTCCGGAAGACCAGGACTGGTCGGTCGGCGTCGCGCTGCAGATCCCGATCTTCACGGGCTTCGCGAAGACGCATCGCGTGGAGCGCGCGCGGCGAGAGGCCAGGATGCTGGAGGCCCAGGCCGTCGGGGTGGCCGACCAGATCGGCCAGGAGGTCTGGGCCGCGACGACCGCGCTCGCCAGCGCCGGGGAGGCGGTGCGGCAGGCGACGGAGACCCGCAGCGAGGCCGAGCAGAGCGTCGCTTTCGCGCGGGCGCGGTACGAAGCGGGGGCGGGCACCCTGAACGACCTTCTCGACGCCGAGAGCGCGCTCACCCAGGCGGAGACCTCGCTCGTCGCGGCCGAGCTGAGCTACCGGCTCGCGACGGCGCTCGTGGAGCGCGCCCAGGGGCAGCTGTGATGCCCGAGCGACCCCGAACCGCGACGATCGACCCGGGTTGAGCCGTGCATTCCCTCACGATCTTTCAGCAGCATTTCGCGGTCGCCGAACGGCTGTTGCAGCAGTACCAGCTGGCCGGCGATCTGGTCTGGTCGGTGCCGGACGAGGAGCTCCTGCAGGCGCTGCCCGAGGGCTGGGGGAAGGAGCGGGCCGATGCGGTTCAGATGGCGACGAATGCGCACGTGCTCATCCTCTTCCGCCCGACCGCGAGGATCCCGGGCTCGCTACGGGTGGCGGGAGGCCTCGATTTCCTGCTGCGGCAGGCCGTCGTCGTCGCCTGTACGGCGCTGGAGACCTTCCTGTGGGAGACCCTGCGGGGAAGCGCGCTCACCGTGGTCCGGGCGCGCCGCCGGGGAGCCGACTCCGAGCTTCGCAACCTGACCCTGACACTCGAGGAGTACGTCGGCCTCGGTTCCTCGTCCGATCCCGACGAGAGTCTGCGCCAGCTCCTGCTCGCACGTTTCGATCGTCAGGTGCTCCACGATGTCGCGTCGATCGAACGGGTGGCCCGCATGCTCGGCATCCGGGATTTCTGGCGGCGCCTCGAACAGGCAACCGGCTCGTCGGCCAGCGGCTTGCGGCTGCTCGTCGGCGACCTCGTGGCCCGGCGCAATCTGATCACTCACCGGGCCGATCGCGCCGGCGAGGGTGAAGCCGCCGACGGTCACGGCCTGCGGCCGATCGCGCTCGCCTGGACCAATCACCGCCTCCAGGCGGTCAACACGGTCGTCACCGCGGCGGCCGGGCTCTTCGCCGCGGCGCTGACGAAACTCGCCAGGGAGATCAGGGAATGAACCGAACGCCTCGTCCCACACTCACCGTTCCCATCCACCTGTTGCTCTTCTTCGTCGCCGTGGTCGCCAGCGGCAGCCCGGTCGGCAGCGGCCAGGGCAATCCCGCCGGATCTCCACCATCGCCGTCGCGCTACGTGGGGCTTCCCGAGGAGGAGCTCTTTCAGCCGCTGCTGGGCGATCCGAAAGAGCCGCGCACTTTCGCCACGGTGCTGCATGTCCGCGCCGGCGACAAGAGCACGACGGTGGGCGCCGTCGGCTTCGGGGAACGTCTGGGAATCATCGAGCGCCGGGGCCTGACACCGACCGATGGCTGGCAGTTCGGTCTGGCCGGGGGGGTCTTCGCCCAGTTCGATCTCGAAACCGACTCCTCGGACCTCATCAACGCCGATTACGTGATCGGTCTGCCGTTCACCTGGCGGCGTGGGGTATGGTCCGGAAGAGTCAGCCTCTACCATCAGAGCTCCCATCTCGGAGACGAGTTCCTGCTCCATCAGAAGCCCGAGCGGATCAACCTGAGCTTCGAGGCGATCGAGGTACTCGTCGCCCGGGATCTCGGACCGTGGCGGTTCTTCGGCGGCGGCGAGTACCTGATCGATCCGGAGCCGGCGACCCTGGCGTCGGGAGTCCTCCATGCCGGCGTCGAATATCGTCATCCGCGGCGGTCCTTCGGCATCGGACGGATCGGGGGCGGCCGCTGGGTCGGCGCGATCGACATGAAGGCCCTCGAAGAGCATGCCTGGAAGGTCGCCTGGAGCCTGCGCGCCGGCCTCGAGCTTTCCCCCGTGGACGCGCGACCGGGAACGCGCCGGCGCTGGAGCCTGATGCTCGAAATCTATGAAGGCCCCTCGCCCTGGGGGCAGTTCTACGATACCGACGCCTCGTACGCGGGGCTGGGAATCCACTACAGTCTCTGAAATGCTCGAGGGAACGGACATGAGACGCTCGTCGACATCGATCTCTCCCGGGAAGCCGCTGCCGCTGCGCGGCTGGCACCGGGTGCCGCCGCTCTTTGCCGTGCTCTTCGGCCTGCTGACGATCCACGAGGGGGGCGGCGTGCTCTTCTGGAGCGACGCTGCCCGGCAGGCGGCCGGCCACTACGTACCGTTCGTCCTCTGGTTCAACTTCCTCGCGGGGTTCGCCTACGTCGCGGCCGGCCTCGGCCTCTGGTGGCGGGCCCGCTGGGCCGTCGGGCTCACGTTCGCCATCTTCGCGGGAACCGTGGTGGTGTTCGCGGCGTTCGGTCTCCATGTCGTGATGGCGGGCCTCTACGAGACCCGGACGATGGTGGCCATGATCGTGCGGACGCTGGTCTGGTTCGCCCTCTCCTTCTGGGCCTGCCGGCGGATCGGCTGGAACCGTCCCGGCACGGGAGAGAGGCGGTAGAGTCTCTTCCGGATGCCGACACCCCGCCGCGCGCGCCGCCTCTGGCTGGCGATCTCTCTGATCGCGATCGCGCTCGGTCCCGCGCTCCACGATGCGCTGGCCGGGTTCGCTCCGGTCCGCGGCTGTCGCTGTGCCGGAGGCGCCTGCTGCGCGCGCTCCGGCTGCCCCGCCTGCGCCGCCGGCGGCTGTCGCTGCCACCAGGACGCTGCGGCCCGGGAGGCGGCCCGGTCCGACGGGAGCCGGCGCTTCACCACGAGCTGTACCTGCAGCCACCCGGCGCCGCTCGGGGCGGCCGCCGGCAACGAGATCCCGGCGCTCCTCGTGGCGCTCGCGACGGTGCCGCCGCCGGTCGCGCACGCCGCCGTTCCGAGTCTCTGGCGCGGGCCAGCCGGAGCCCACGTCCGCACCCCCCTGACCCCGCCTCCCCGATCCCTCCCACCCGTCGCCTGAGGCAGACCCGCGGCCGCGGCCCACGCCGCCGGCCACGGGCGTGGTTCGCAACCAGGATCCGGGGGACCGGAGTGGAGGTGTCGTGTCATGAAAGTCATCAGGCTGTCGGGCGGGGCGCTCGTCGCCGCGCTCCTGGTCATCTCCCCGCTCGCCGCTGCCGGTGGCGGCGTGTCGGGACGGGTCGTCGATCGCTCGGGCGATCCGGTGCCGGGCGCCACGGTGCGGATCGAGTGCGTCGAGGGCGGGACGCCGTTCCAGCTCGTCACCGACGAGCGGGGCCGTTTCCACGCGCAGCTGCCCGAAGAATGCACCCCCCGGCTCTCGGCGTCGCTGGCCGGGGTCGCCGGCGGCGGCGCGGCGCCTCTCGACGCCGTGCCCGGGCAGGAGGTCGAGCTGCGGCTCGATCTCGACCTCTTCGCCGACCGGATCGAGGTCCGCTCGGCGCTCGCCCGCGATCAGGTCAGCGCGCGGGAGATCCGCGAGAGCTTCGCCCGCGACGCCGGCGACGCCGTGGCGCGCATCCCGGGGGTCGCCCGGCTGCGCAAGGGGGGGCTCGCCGGCGATCTCGTCCTGCGCGGTCTGAAGGGGGACAACATCGCCGTGCTCGTCGACGGGCAGCGCCTGCACGGCGCCTGCCCGAACCGGATGGATCCGCCGGCGTTCCATGTGGATTTCGCCGAGCTCGAGCGGATCGACGTCGCCAAGGGCCTGGCCGAAACCACGGTCCGGGGTGGCCTCGGCGGCACCGTCAACCTGGTGACCCGCGAGCCGGCTCCGGGCTTCCACGCCGAGCTCCAGGCCACCGGCGGCGCGTTCGGCTACCAGACGGAAACGGCCAACGCCTCCTGGGCCGGAGCCCGCGGCAGCGTGCGCGCCGGCCTGGCGAAGCGCCGGGGCGACGTCTACGAGGATGGCGACGGGGTGCCGTTCACCGCACTCCTGCCGGCCGGCAATCCGGCCGCCTACCGCGATCGTGGCGGCGACCGGACCGCCTTCGACGTCGAGACCGGCTGGGTCCATTTCGCCCTGGTTCCGGCGGCTGGCCAGCGGCTGGAGCTCGCCTTCACGCGTCAGGATGCGGACCTCCAGCTCTACCCGTACCTGGCGATGGACGCCACCCTCGACCGCGCCGACCGTGCCCGGGCGAGCTGGAGCCTGCAGCGTGCCGACGGGCTCCTGCGCTCGCTCGCCGTGTCGGTCTCGCGGGTCGCGGTGGACCACGACATGGACGATCACCTGCGCCTCTCTTCGGCCGCCGCCGCGCCGGGCTGGTCGATGCGCACCGAGACCGAGGCGAGCGTCTGGGACGAGCAGCTCGAAGCGCGGTTCCGCGGCGGCTGGACCGCCGGCG
>ERZ795051.118-NODE-118-length-118220-cov-52.463149_pt1 | contig 118220 bp, 80 predicted proteins | sample MGYA00375135_ERZ795051 | MGnify/ENA primary metagenome ERZ795051 (study PRJEB30180, sample SAMN05720222) | activated sludge metagenome | isolation source: Anaerobic digester | place: Japan | collected 2015-05-26 ... | reverse complement strand
CGACTTCTGCTGCCAGCCCACCTCCCCGCTGATCCGGTCCTGAAGCACCCCATCCAGCAACGAGCCGCCCGCCACAGGACCACCTTTCATCACCTACCTGTCCGCCGTGTTCGTCCTCTATCTATCTTGTAATGGGTCCGTCCCCGACAACCCTATCCAAAGGGCCAACCCTTCGTCTGCCCCCGAATCTATTCCACCGCACTCCCTCGCGACACCAACTCTCTAGCTCTTCTCAAGGTTCTCGCGAATTCACTGATTTCAGGCGACGTCCAGCCTTGAGCTTGCACCACATCAAGGACCTTCTCGGAGGCCGAAAGAAGGGACCACGTCAATTCCCTGGGTTCCACAACAAAGCACTCGTCTACGCTCAACGGCCATTTTGTGTATGCTCTTCCTGCCAACTCCAGTTTGCCAGTGCTGTCGCAGAATCCGTCCACTACGAAGTCATCGTCCATGAAACGGAATTGGTGGCGCCATACATCTATTCGCAGCCACATCACGGCCAGTGACTTCAACCACCATGTCAACAGGCAGACAACGAAATCACACCATTTCTCTCCAGGAACAGCTGTATCTCCAAAGCGAAAGTACACAATTCCTGTAACACTGCCGCCAGCATTCATCCTCAAGGTACCCGTGTCCACGACAATGTCAACATCTGTTGGTATCTTCTTCATTGTCATCGTCCAAGTGAAAGGGATGTGCCGTCTCGATCGTCTTGGTCGCAGGATTGACCCACATTTCCAGGTCCAGACCACCACCAGTCCCTGTAACGCGGAGGTGGACCGCGTCCGGCCAACTCAAATCGCCCACATCATAGGCCCGCCTGATGGCATCTTCGATCTGTCGTTCGTCCATGTGCGCAGGGAAAAGGCTCTTGCCCGGGGTCGCGCGGGAACCCGCGATCCCGTGGCAACTCATGATGTGCTCCATGTCGACACGTATTTCCGCCTGAGTCGGTACCACGGGCAGCCCAGAATCGGCGCCGTATGTCAAGTCGTCTGGAACAGCGGGACTCGGATCGCTATCCCAGACGGCAAGATCGTTCCGTTTCTGGACTAGCTTGGCGACGTCGGCCAGCCTCCCCGTCGCATCCGACTCCCAATGGTGGAGTCGCGCCAGTTTCACGACCTCGTCGGTGGCAATGAGAAGCGCTCGCGTAAAATCACCGATTCGCACGACGAAGCAGTTCGTTCTTCTTCCTTTCTCGCTGTGCAGACCCTGCAAGGCAATCCTCCCCCCCCCCAGAACTCTGCCCCAAAGGACAGGTGGGCCCTCAAGGAAACGAAACATGGCAACGTTGTCCACCTGGAATAGGATCACCAGCAGCGAACTCAACCACGCGTGCAAGACCAGCTCCGGAAAATCAAGCCAACCTTCGCGTGGAAAGAAGGTATCGCGAAAGCGAAGATACAAAAGCCCCGTGACATCGCCACCGGAGGTCACGTTCATCGTCTCGGGGTCAATAATAACGCGCACATCAGTGGATATTTCGTTCATGTTCGTCCTAGGCAGTTCTTAATAAACAGGAAACGCCGTAACGATCCTCTTCTCCACGGGATTCACGATTATTACTACACCTACCCCTCTGTACGTTCCCTTGACCACATGGTTATCGTCCATCCATTCGCTCCTGGAACTCGTGTACACTTGCCGCACGGCCTCGCGTATTTGCGACGGCGACCATGGAAAGCGGGCACCGCTACCATTGGGACCATGACGATCCATGATATGGTTCCACGGCACATCTAGTTCGTCCCAACCTGGCCGTGGCCACCCGTCCTCATAGCCTGGGGTTCCGCCATAAGCTGGCGGTGTCGGCCCAGTGTATTCAGGCGGCTCGCCTTGGCCACCGGGCAAAGGCCCTACCATGGCCAAGCCGTCGGGCAGGCCCACCGCCGTTCCATTCTCGTCTACGACCGACATCGTGCCATTGAACCTACCGACGGGGTTCGACTGGCCTGGACCCAGAAGCTGGGTGCCTGCTGGGACATAGTATACGAGAACAGGTTGACCGTCAATAACGCATGACGTCGTCTGTATGGCTCCAACCGGGTAGCCGGTCCATTGAGCCAAACCTGCAATATCGGCTTGCACCCAGATCCATCTACCCTCGCCCTCAATGTTTCCGTTGCAGAAGAGGGCCCATCCATAGTTTGAGCTGAGGGCGTGGCACCCAGAAGGATCCGTGAACGTTACCGGGTTACTGCCGCAATACGTATAGGTGTTTATGCCACTCGTGTAACCGACCGGGTCGGTCTGGAGGAAACGGCCGATGGATGCGTTGTAGTAGCGGGCGCGGTAGTAGTAGAGGCCGGTCTCGGCGTCGAACTCACGGCCGGTGAACATGAAGCGGTTGGGATGGTTCGGGTCGGAGGCGGCGACCTGGCCATAGACGTCGTACTCGTAGACCTGGACGGTGTCGCCATCGGCATCGCTGAGCGCCACCACCGAGCCGAGGGCATCGAAGTGGTAGTAGTACGTGCCGGCGTAGCCGCCCGCCGCCTCAACCATGCAGAATGAGCCTGCCCTGAGCGAAGCCGAACGGGGCTCGTCGATGGATGGGCCGTAGATGTACTTGCGCAGCAGGTTGTTGCTGCCGTCCCATTCGGCAGGCTCAGGGCAGGCGTACTCGGCGATGCACTGGTCGCCGTCATACAGATACTTCGTCACCACGCCATCGACGTCCTTGGCGATCCGCCGGCCGGAGGGGTCGTAGGTGTAGGTGATCTGCTCCCAGTCGGCTCCGCCGCCCGATCCCGGCACGCCGCCCGACCACTGGATGGCGTCGATCCAGCAGGAGCCGGCGGTCGAGCCGGAGTACTTGTAGTACTTCCACTTGAGCGTGTGCGTGCCCGACGGCACCGCGAAATTGCCCGTCCAGGGCCAGGTGCTGCCCTGCGACCAACTGGCGGCCAAGTTCGTATCGATGTAGAAGGCCAGGCTATCCCCACTGACCGAGGACATCTTGTACCGGAAGCTGACGTTGCCGGGCCCGACGACCGTCGTCTGCATCCAGGTCTCCTGCCCCGAGCCGATGGTCCCGCTCTGTGCGGCGTCGTTGTCCCCTTCGGCAAGCTCAGAGCCTGCCCTGAGTCCCGATCTGCATCGGGATCGAACGGGGCAGGCTATGCAGTACTCGACCGACTGGGCGAACCACTCGGCATCGCCTCGCGCCGTCGGGACACAGGGCCGGATTGTGGGAACCTCTCGACGCATAGCTTCCCTTCGCGCATCCGAGTCATAGTATACCGAAAGTGCCTCGCGGTGTCCATCGTGTTTTCTCCCAATAGGGGAACCGAAGAGGTGGTGATGGCGAGGGCGGAGCGGATGGCGTCAGGCCGGCAGGTGTACCACATGCGCAACCGAGCCGTCCGGCGTCCACACACGTGGCGCGAGCAGGGGGCTTCGTGCCGTTGACCAAGCCCCGGCCGACACCCCATCGCCTGCGATCGCTGTGCGTCCTGCGCTCGCGACGAAGGCCCCGGACACCTTCGGCTCCGTGGACCTGAATAAGGGGGGCCCGCGCCGATTTCGTCGGTACAGGCCCTCCACCGATACCCATGCGCTCAATTGGTGCTTGCGACCTCGTTCGAGAATGCGTAATGGTGCCACGAATCGCCCGTCACGAGGGCGTCGAACGTGAAGCTCATTTCGGTGCCGGTCGCGACGTAGGTATACCGGATGAGTTGTCCGTTGCCGGAACCGGCGCCGTTCTGATCGATGCGTGTCGGATTGCGTGGATTGTCGCCGGGCGTGATGTCCGTGAATCGGCCTCCGGCCCCGCCGTAGCCGACCGTGTAGAACGTCGTGACATATACCGTGCCGGGCACCAGACCGGTCAGGGTAAGCACGGGATGGTTGTTGTCCTGATCACCGTAGAAGAACCCTCTCGCCAGGGCGGCACAATCACCGGTGACATTGACGGGGTTGCTGGTGTCGAAGACGTTTGTCGCTGGCCCGGTCAGCGTCCAGTTCGTCCCGGAGCGATTCGTATCGCGCTCGAAATAGACGCCGTTGCCCGCAAAGAATGGTTCGCCGTCGGTTCCCGTGCCACTGAATTTCCCGGTGTGTGTATAAACCTTGTCACTGCGTATTCCGGAATCCTGATCGCCGGTCCACGGATGGAGGGAGAAGGTCCCCGCCGCAGACGCCATCGCCTCGAGCCGGAGATCGTCGAAGTAGACCACGCCCTTGCCGCCGGTCGCTCCGATCCGCTCGAAGCCGATGCTCAATTCCGTGACCCGGCGGAGGTTTGCACCCGAATCGGCCAGGTTCACACTCCACGGCTGCCACAGCGTCTGCTTCAGGTTGTCCGCAACGCCGTCATAGAGAATCTTGGAGTCGTTGATCTTCACGTACATCTGCTGGGCCGCATTGTCGGGAGCGCCGCGGAAGTACAGCGTCAGGGTCTGAATGCCGTGCCGCGTCCAGTCCTGGTCCACCTGGAGATCGGCAGTGTTCGCGGTCGTCTCGGAGTAGGTCGCGGTGGTGTTGTCGTAGTACAGAGGCATGGACTGACGGCCGCTTCGGACGATGGCCTGCTCGGCAAACGGCGTCTCCAGGTGGCCGACTGTTGAGCCGGTCTCGTTGACCCAGCCGTCGATCCAGGTGTCGAAGATCGTCTCACCGGCGTCGATGTTGTCCGTGTAGCTCTCGAAATCGTCGACGACAAGATACTCCTGCGTGGTGAAGCTCCAGACCGCGCCGTCCCACGACTCGTCCTGCTGCATCGCGTTGACCTGCCAGTAATACGTGGTGGCCAGATTCAGCGCGCCGGGCGTGTAGGTGTTGCTGCTGACGGCGCCGGCCAGCGCCAGTGCTTCGGCGTCGGTGCCGAGATACACCTCGTGCGCGATCGCGTCGCGACCACCGCGCCAGCTCAGGGCGCTCTCGACGGCCACACCCACGGCGCCGTCGGCCGGTTGCGGCTCTCTGGCCTGGACGGGAATGTAGAAGAAGCGGACTTCGCTGAGTCCGAACTGGCCCATGGTGCCCCAGCCGCTGCGGACGGTCAGGCGGACGAATCGCGCGGCGACGCCCTGCAAATCGACGACGGTGTTGGCCGCGTAGTCCGCCTGTGCGGTTGCCCGCGCAAACTCCACGTCACCAAGGGCCGTCCAATCGGCGCCGTTCCGGGAATACTCGATCGTGACGTCTTTGAGCCCGAAGCCGAGAATCGGTTCGAACTGCACGTTGTAGTTCCAGACCCGAAGCTCGTGGAGCTTGTAGAGGTGATCGAACTCATACTGGATGTACAGAGGTTCGTCGCCGGGCATCGCCAGCCACATGTCGGCACTCTCCGTCGAGTGCTGATCGTTGGCGTTGAGCCCGGAGCCATTGACGGTGTTCTGCGGTCCGGCGGCCGGCTCGAAATTCCCGTTGCTGGTCGCGACGACGCCTGCGATCGGGTAGCCCACCGGCTCGGTCGTGAAGCTCCAGACGTCGCCCTTGAAGATCGTGCTGTCCGGCGGCGCGTTGATTTCATCGATTCGCCAGTAGTAGGTCGTGCCGAAATCGAGCACATCCGGGGGGTCGTAGGCGGTTTCCGTCTGTCCGCGGCTCAGAAGCACTCCCCTCGGGTCGGCCCGGCTGGCATCATTGACATCGTCGAAGGCCGTTCCGAAGTAGACATCGCGGGTAGTGGAGGCTTTCGCCGGGTCCCAACGCAGGACCACATCCCTCGGCACGTCGACGGCCTCGTCGGCGGGCTGCGGGTTGAACGCCGTCTTTCCGGTGTAGCCGGTCATGACGATCCGCACTTCCTGCGGCGTCAGCGCCCGGCTGTAGATGCGAACGTCATCCATCAAGCCCTGGAAATAGCCGTACGCCATACCGCCGAACTGGATCGGCGCATACACGATCTGCCTGGGCGACCGGACGCCCGTATGGACGGCTTCGCCGTTCAGGAAGATTGTGGGCTGCTTGTCCACGTAGACCACCATGATGTGGTTCCAGTCCTCTCCCAAGTCGGTGGGATACGCCGCCGTGGCAGGCATGTAGTTGCTGCCGTGCTCGTAAACGGCCACGCCGTTCGTCCCGACGGACAATCCCGCGCCGGCGTCCTGATCTCCTCCGTGACGCGGATCGAATGCGTACCTTTGATTGTTTACCCCGACGGTTCCGGAGGAGGCCTGCGCATCCAATTCGTGGGTTGCCGATGTCTTCAGCCACGCCCCGAAACTGAAGGTGTCGGTCGGCCGCCGCGTGGTTCCCACCACAACATGATCATCCACGCCATCGAATTGCAGCGCCCCATTCGTTATCCCAATGGCCCATACCGGGCCGTTGACAAGAGTGCCGTCGTTTCCGTTGCCACTTTGGTCACGGGCAGTGGTTCCGGAGCCCTCGTCCAATGGCCACCATCCGACAAGCTCCGGCTGAGGCCCTGCATCAAAGGCCATCGTCAACACGGCCGGACCCAGCACCACAAATGGAACCACACACCAAATCAGTCTCTTGCACATGTTCGTCCTCCTTCAGACAATGTCCGACGTCTGCAACGCATCCTCCGGCAACGTGCCGCAATGGACCGCCCCGGCAACAGGCCCTCGCCGAGGGCGATGTTCTCCTGGGATACAAGGCTCGACGGAAGGTCGTGAGAACGCACTTCCTTCCTCCGACAGGCAGGCGAATGATGGAATGAATGTGGACCGGCCGCAATGCGAGGAAGCTCCGCACTCTGCGCCCCCGGTCCTGCTTTCGTGCGAGGCAGAACACATCGAAGACAGCCTCCAACCGATCGGGGCCCGCCGGCCGTTTGTCGGCTCCGCAGGACAGATGCCCCTGACGGCCGTGAAACAGCGCCACGTCCTCAAGAACCCTTCCCGGCAACCTCTACTTGTACCAGATCACGGGCCTTGGAGCAACAATCTGCTCAGCGTAAACACCCTTACGTCCGCCACACGGGAAACGTTGCTCCGGAAGACGTACGCGGCTCCTTCGGTTCTCCCCCTGTAATTCTCCCCTCCGACGCGGTGTTGAAATGCCGATCTGACAACAGAAATGATGGATTTTGACGGATCGGTCCGGATTGACGACCAAAACTATTGCGATTGTGCGCCGTGCGGCGGTATGATGGGTTCTGTGCGGCGCAGAATGACAGGCTCTCAGACACGTGGGAAATGCCGGTTTGACTTTTTCAGGGGAGGATGATCATGCGCAAGAGACCGTCTCTTCTGGCTCCTTTTGTCCTGATTGTGGCGTTTGCAGCAACGCAGCAGGCTTTCGGTGTGCCTGTGCCGACTACGGCGCTCCGAGTTGGCGCGGTCATTGAATTTGGAAACGACCTTGGCGTCAGCAGCTCCATGTACAACCCGCGTTCGTACGGCGGCAAGAATTACGTCGTACAGATCAACTCCCCCAATCGGGGCGTAGGCTGCTATCCGGTTGGTTCGACCGAGTATGAGGCTCTGGCCAATATCGCAGACGGCGCCGAGGCCCGTATGGCAGACGCGTTCCCGGCCGCGGCGTATGTGCTGCTCGCCGGCGGCGCCGACAATGACTACTTCTCGAGGATCGACCCCGACCTCAACCTTGACAGCCGGGTGTTCGCCACGAATCTGGGTGTCAGACCCAGTTCGTATGACTGGGTAGACGAAGACACGATCATTCACAACAGCTACGCGAGTGGATTGAGGTCCAATCTGTACCTGACGGACGTCAGTGCCAACCCGTTTGAGGTCAGCGCCAACACGACCTGGAACGCCAACGGCTATGTGACCACCGGGGCCACCTCGCGCATTCGGAACGTTCGGGTGGGCGACGTCTACAGTGGTTACGCCTACTACGGTGACTCCGGCGTGAACGCCGCAGGGTTCTGGGCCATCGATCTGGCTACCGGTGTTTCCACGCGGCTGGGGACCCTGGACGTCACCGGTGACGGCAGTTGGGGACTTTGGACGGCCAAGGAAGTGGATGGATTCCTGTACGTCCACACGACGCACAACGGAATCTACGTCTACAGCATGACCGACGCAACCACTTTGGGGACTCTGCATACGACATACACCAAAGAGACACTTGACGCACTGTCAGGCGACACCAACCCGAATTGGGGTTTCGACGTGGTGGATGATGGAGCCAGGATGCTCTTGAGCGCGGGGGTCGGCAGGGTGATCGAGATCATAGACATGCGGAGGGCCGACGCTCCCTGTCCGCCGGATGGCGCTGTCGATGTCAGTCGAACAGTGAGTCTCGGCTGGTCCGGTGGAGAGGCGGTCGCTTCGCACGACGTCTACTTCGGCGTCGTCTTGGACGAGGTGGACACCGCCAGCCGAACCGATCCGAAGGGCGTGCTTGTCAGCCAGGGCCAGACGGCGACCGGTTACGATCTGCCGGGCATGCTCGATTTCGAGACCACCTACTATTGGCGAATCGATGAAGTCACGCCGGACAACACGGTCGTCAAAGGCGCGGTCTGGAGCTTCACCACCGAGCCGTTCGCCTATGTGATTCGGGACGTTGTCGCCAGCAGCAACGGGATTTCGGACCCGACCTCGATGCCACAGCGGACGGTCGACGGCTCCGGGCTGGACGCGGCCGATCAACACTCGACCCAGGCCTCCGACATGTGGTTGGCCAGTCCGCCGGACGACGAGGCCCTGTACGTTCAGTTTGCGTTCGATGGCGTCTACAAGCTGCACGAGATGAGGGTGTGGAACTACAATGTCGAATTCGAGCCGATCCTCGGCTTCGGACTCAGAGACGTGACCGTCGAGTACTCCGAGAACGGGACGGAGTGGACGACGCTGAACGACGTTGAGTTTGCCCAGGCGACCGCGAAGGCCACGTATGCGGCCAATACGGCCATCGAGTTCGGCGGCGTTCCGGCCAGGTACGTTCGCCTGAGTGTCAACAGCGGATGGGGCACAGCAGGCCAGTTCGGGCTCAGTGAAGTGCGGTTTCTGCACATCCCGGCCCGGGCCCGGGAACCGCAGCCGGCCGATGGTGCGGCGGATGTCGCCCCGGATGTTGTCCTGAGTTGGCGTGCCGGCCGAAATGCCGTCTCCCACGACGTCTACCTGGGGATCGATCCGCAGTCTATCGGTCTGGTGGGTACGGTTGGTGAAGCGATGTTTGCGCCGGATGACCTCGTGTTCGGGAGCACCTATTACTGGCAGATCGTGGAGGTCAACGAGGCCGATACGGTCGCCGCATGGGCGGGTGATATCTGGACGTTCTCGACCAAGGAGTTTGCGTTGATCGACGGATTCGAGACGTACAACGACGACATCGACGCCAAGACGACGATCTTCGACACTTGGCTGGACGGCTGGGTCAACGGCACCGGCTCGACCGTCGGGTACTTGAATGCCCCGTTTGCCGAGCGGACCATCGTCCACAGCGGCCGGCAGTCGATGCCCCTGACGTACGACAACTCCGCTGCCCCGTTCTACTCAGAGGCCGAGCGGATCTTTGATGAGTCCCAGGATTGGACTGTTAGCGGCGCCGACAGCCTGCGGCTGTATTTCCGTGGTGATGCGGCCAACTCGGCGCAGACGCTCTACATCGCGCTGGAGGACAGCGCCGGACACGCCGCGACCGTCGGCCACACCGACCCGGACGCCGTCCTGGCGACCGAGTGGCAGGAGTGGCGGATCGCGCTGAGCGAGTTTGTCGGCGTTAATCCGACCAGGATCGAGAAGGTGACCATCGGCGTGGGCAGCCGAACCAGTCCGACGGCGGGAGGCACCGGCAGGGTCTATATCGACGACGTCGGCTACGGCCGACCTGCAGCCAGCGAGTAGTCGCCGGAACCACGCTCTTGGGGCAAGACATTTCGGGGCCCTTGCCAACGCGTGACAGGGGCCCCTTTCCAATACGGGCGAATCAAACGCATAGGCAACGTCTGGGTTGACGGGCTATCGTTGATCGCAATGCGGCTGGGTGGCTACCGCCTCACGGGCAGCCACCGGGGCCTGCTGTTTGCTACATGGGGCCGCGCCCGCGGGACGAGCCTCTGTCCGAACCGCCGGGGCGACCGCCGGACCTGCCTCCGGGTCTGCCACCGGATCTGCCGCCGGGGCGTCCGCCGCCGTATTCGCCACTCGGCCGCCCACCGGAATGCCCACTGGATCGGCTTGCCGGCCGACCGCCGCCGAATCCGGGAGAGCCGGTCCGGCTGCGACCCGCCTCGACCTTGATCGCCTGGCCGCTCAGCTCGTGCCCGTTCATCTGCTCGACCGCCGCCTTGGCTTCTTCCTCTTGCGGCATGGTCACGAAGCCGAACCCTCGCGATTCGCCGCTGCTGCCGTCGCGAACGATCTTCACGGAGGCCACGGTTCCCATCGTGGCGAACGCCTCCCGTAACTGTTCTTCGGTGACACTCGCAGCCAGATTGCCCACATAGATGTTCATGTGTTCGTCCTTTCCGTTGAAACAGAAGATTTCGCTGGGGGCATTCCGGCCAACGTCGCCCGGTGCTGAAGCTGCAGTCGAATCCACGAGGGATGCCCGATGTTGCTCCGCTGCATATACCAGAAATCCGACGAGGAAGGAACAAATATCTTCTGTATTTGGCTTTGACGGTGGATGATCCGGTCAGGAGCGAGTGGTGTTGCGCAGTGTGACCTCAGGGCCCCGCAGGTAGAAGGGCGCGACGGTCAGCGGGTCCGAGAATCGACCGCCGGCGGCCTTCTGGCAGCCCAGCAGGTGGATGCTCTCGGCGCGGGGGCTCCAGTACCGCGCGTCGAGGATGCGGACGGCCTCGGTCCGGAACTGGTCGAGGTGGTAGAGCAGGCCGTCTCCGGCGACGAGGAGCGGATGGCCGGGCGCGGCGAAGCGGTCCAGCAACTCGGCTGCCGTTATGAGGCAGTCAGGCAGCACTTTACGCCAGGAGCCTCCGGCCGGAGCGGGAATGCGGTAATCCGGCTCGTCGGATGTGTCCCCGGGCTGAGGCTCATGATCTTTCCGTCGGTACTCATAGACTGCGGCGAAGAACTGGCCCCGCTTGGCGTCGAGAAGCGTGGCCAGACGCGGGATGCCGGATTCCTGCGAAATGGACTGAAACGCCGGGTCGCAGGGCGCGTCCTTTACGTTGGCGGCAATGGCGTCGAGAGAGTCGACCGCGACGATCCGCACGCCGTTGGCCAGGTGCATCGCCTTGGCTGCCGCGACCGCGATGCGAAGGCCGGTGAAGCTGCCGGGACCGATGGAGATGTGAACCTGGTCAAGGTCGGACGGGCCGTGGTCTGACTGACGCAGGAGTCCGGCGATGGCGGGCATGATCTCGGCGCTGTGCTGCATCGGGGCGCTGAAGGTGGTCTGGCCCAGCAGATCATGACCCAGTGCCAGGGCGACCGAGCCGATGCGGCTGGAGGTTTCCATGGCCAGAATTAGAGTGTTTCGGGGAGTTTCTGCTTGGTCCATGTTCCCTGTTTTTCGAAACCTTTCCATGCTTCCCAAGGTCCCTTGTTTTCATGTTGCGCATTTTCCGGTCCTTGGGCCGTGGCGTCGCGGTTCTGCCCGCAAAAGGTTAGATTTTATCGGCCAAAGGGACTGGGGTATAATTTTTCCCTTGCAAAAAATTGGCTATTTTAATAGATTACAGTAGTCTTTCTGGCCTTTATCCTTCGAACTGGAGGTTTTGACAACCAACGATTGTAGCAGGTTTTCCGCAAGAGGGTGATGTTTTTGCAGGCAGGAGGTTAGGTTTTGGACAGGCCAAGTGTATTCGCTAAGTCTCTGCGGGGGGGGTCCGTGTCGATCGTCCTGGCATCGATCTTGCTTTCGGTAACGGCATTCGCCCAAGTGAGCCCGTCGCAGAGCGGAGCAGGTGATGATGACGGCATGATGCGCCATTTGGTGCAGCACTTCATGCGCGTCGGGGCCGAGCAATACGAACGCGGCTACTACGTCGAAGCGGAGAAGACGCTCCAGATGGCTCAGGGCTACGGGCAGTACCTCGAGCCGGTGGAACGGCGCAAACTGGATTCGATGCTGGAGAAGGCCGGCCTGGCGGCGATCGAGCGGAAGCGCGCGCTGGAGGCCAAGAAGGCGGGCGAAGAACAGCTTGCCAACGGCCAGGCGGTCGCAGGGCGTGCGAATCTCGTGGCTCTGACCGACAACCAATTCCTGACAGAGAAGGAGCGCGCCGAGGTCGCCGAAACCATTCGGCGGGCGGGGACGGGCTCCAGTGACATTGCTCCGGCTGCGCAGGCCCTTGTGGCGTCGGCTGAACCGGTGGACCCGCCGGCAACCGAGTCGCGCGCCGGGGATGCTCTCGACCGCTTCAAGACCCACATCGCCGATTTGTACTATCAGAGTGTCAAGGCATATCACGCCGGTGACTATGACACGGCCAGAGCGGGATTTGCCAAGGTCCTGGACAGCGGTCTGATGCCGGCGACGATGACGCAGACGATCCAGGGATATCTCCAGGACATGGACGGCGCCTCGCCGGGCGCCGGTTCCAGGGAACCGATCACGTTGTCGACCGCGGGGGCGCCGGCGTCAGCATCCTACAGCCTGGCGGGCATGCCGGCGGTCTATCCGACCGTGGGACAACCCCAGAGCGAACGGCAGCGCATCGAGCAACTGTACAACCGCAGTTGGGAGCTCTATTCGCAGGGCGAACTGGAAGAGGCGCGCGCCGGCTTCGTGGAAGTCGCGCAGAGCGGCCTGTTCTCGGCGCCCGAAGGCCGGCGACCCGAAGATTACATCGCGACCATCGACCGGCTTCAGATGGCTGCCCAGAACCTCCAGGCCACGCCCCTGACGCAACCGGTCGTGACGCCCGAAACGCCCATGGCGAGCGACTCCCAGGGCGGTTTCATCGAGGTCATCAATCGGCGAAGGAACATCATCCGCAGTCACATGGAGGCGGTGGTCAATGACGCTGTCAGCCGCGCCCAAACGCTCATGGCTCAGGGGCAGTTCGAGCAGGCTCGTGAGCCGATCGACGAGGCCCAGCGCCTCGTCAACCAGAACCAGCTCCATCTGGGCGACGAGCTGTACCGACTGCATAGCAACCGTCTCCGCGACGTTCTGGAATCCATCGCGCAGGCCCAAACCGACCGGGAAAAGCAACTGGCCGAGCAGAAGCGCTTGGAGGCGATCGAGGATCAGGCGCGGTTGCGCGAGCAGGCGGAAACGGATCGTCAACAGCGGATCAGCGAGCTGATGACGCGGGCCAAGGCCTACTGGAAGCAGCAGCGATATGAAGCGGCCCTGGGACAGGTCGAGAGCATCCTGGCCATCGATCCGCTTCACGACGATGCCCTGACGCTCAAGCAGCAACTGGAAGACATGATCTACATGCGCAAGCAGATCGCGCTGGACAAGGAATACAACAGGCAGCGTGCGGACATCTTCATGAAGACGGCCGAGTCGGGGATTCCCTACGCCGAAGAAGTCACGTATCCGAAGAACTGGCGGGAGATCTCCGAGCGTCGCAAACCGGACGAGCCGATCGGGCTGGACCCGGAGAGCATGCGGGTCTACCAGCAGCTCGACACGATCGTCGATCTGTCGGCGCTGAGTCCTGAGATGCCGCTGAGCGAGGCGATCGAGATCATTCGAGGCTCGGTGGAGCCTCCGCTGAGCATCGTCGTTCTCTGGCGTGACCTCTACGACAACGCGGAGATCGAGCCGAGCACGAGGATCGACATGGACGGGCTGCCCAAGGTCAGACTGGGCATTGCCCTGGAGAACCTGATGCGCGCCATCACGCCGGCCACGGCCTTCTCCCCTGTGGATTACGTGGTCAACAAGGGCGTGGTGACGGTGGGAACCGAAAACTCTCTGCCCACGCAGAAGATGGAGACCCGCGTCTATGACATCACCGACCTTGTCGGCGAGCCGGCCAACTACGGTGGCATGCAGGGCCTGATGACAGGCATGATGATGGGCATGATGGGCACAATGATGACTGCGCCCCAAGGCGGCGGCACGGGTGACCAGGGCGGCGGCGGCGGCGGCGGCCTGTTGGGCGGCAGCGACATGTGGGGCAGCAGCGGCACGGGTGGCGGCGGCATGGGCGGCGGCATGGGCGGCGGCATGATGGGCGGCGGCATGATGGGCGGCGGCATGATGGGCGGCGGCATGGGCATGGGCATGGGCGGCATGGGCGGCGGCGGCATGGGCATGGGCGGCGGCGGCATGATGGGTGGCGGCGGCTATGCGAGCATCATGATGGCCCAGAGCCTCCGGCAGCTCATCCAGGAAAGCATCGACCCGTTGAGCTGGTACGAGCTGAGTGACACCGGGGAAGGCACGATCATGGTCTACCCGACTCAGTCGCCCAAGAAGCTGGCGGTTTATCAGACCCCCGAAGTGCATCAGCAGATCGCGACCCTGCTCGATCAGCTCCGCACGGCGCTCGGCTATCAGGTCTCGATCGAGGCGCGGTTCCTCGTGGTCAGTGAGAACTTCCTGGAGGACGTCGGGCTGGACGTCGACTTCAGCTACAACTTCGGCGGCAGGTGGGGCCTGATGACGGTCACCCAGGATTCGTCTACGGCGGCGGCGCCGGATTCCTCGACGAAGGTTCCGGGCAGTCTGGGTGCGCTGACTATGACTCCGGCTGCAGGCTTGACCGGTGGTTACGGCTCCGTCCTCGACGACTTGCAGGTGAGCTTCCTGCTGCGGGCCACGCAGGCCCGGACCGATTCCAAGGCGCTGGTGGCCCCCAAGGTGACGGTGCTCAGCGGCGAGTCGGCGACCTTCTCGCTGAACAACACGGTGACGTATGCGCTGCCGCCGGACGTGACGCAGAGCTCCGCGGTCGGCGGGACCGGCGCCACGGCCACGACACAGGGCATCTACCAGAACATCGGCCTGGTCGTGGTCGGGAGCAATCTGAGCGTCAGCCCGACGATCACCAAGGACAAGAAGAACGTCCTGCTGCACATTGTTACGCTCCAGAACGACCTGCTCCGATTCCGGACCCACGACGTCGAGGCGGTCGTCAGCGACAACGCCACCACCGACGGCGGCACCGGCGGCCAGATCCAGACCGTGCCCTATCAGGTCACGGTCCCGGAGACCGAGGCCTCGACCGTCATGACGCGCGTCAGCGTCCCGGACGGCGGCACCCTGCTGCTGGGCGGTCACAAGATCACGGCGGAGGTCGACAAAGAAGTGGGGGTTCCGGTTCTGAGCAAGATCCCGCTGGTCGGGCGGCTGTTCTCGAATCGCAGCACGATCCGGGACAACAAGATCCTGCTGATCCTGGTCAAGCCGACCATCATTCTTCAGGAGGAACGCGAGGCCGATGCGCTGGCCGCTCTCGAGGCCGGCGTCGCCGAGCAGTTCCAGTATTGACGGCTCGGGATCGGAAAACCGATGGCACGTGGAGTCTATGACGCGGGAGCAATTCCCCAGACGATGAAGCTCTACGGATTCAGGCACAGCGAAAACGGAAGTGGACATATGAAAAAGCAGATGCAGGAGCGACCAAGCCACTGGCGGTTGCTGATTGGCTCGGCGCTGATTCTTTGCGCCGGGATAGGGTTGGCAACGGCGAACGACGTGTCATTTTCCTGGTCGGATGCGATCGACGGCGGGGGAACCGCGAAGGGACCACAGCAACTGCTGGTCCGTTTTGTCGATCAGGACGGCCCGCCTTCGACCTGCTCGGGCCTGGCCGGTCCGCTGACGACCCGTGCGGTGCGTGACGCGATTTGCGAGGCGGTGCTGCCGGGTGCATCCGTAGAGAACGAATACGACGGTCTGGTGCCGGGTCTGGCGACGGTGTCGCTGCCCGAGGGCGTTTCGGTTGTCGAGGCGCTGGTGAAGTTCACGGCATGCGCCGACGTGCTGTATGCCGAGTCGATCTGTGACTATTCTCCGTCCGCGGCGGGCTCGGCGGACCTGGCCGGCACGGGACAGGCCGAGGCAGATGCCCTGGTGACGTCTCTGGACGTCGGCGGTGCGGAGGGCGTCGATCTGGATGCGGCGGTGGCCGCGATCGAGCGGGCCGTAGCAGCGGGCGCCAAGGTCATCCACATTTCCTGGACCGGTTCGGATTACAGCGAGAGTCTGAGGCAGGCGATTGAAGCTGCTGGAGAACGAGGCGTGCTGTTCGTGGTGGCGGCCGGCGACGAGTCACGCAATATCGATGTGACGCCGGTCTATCCGGCCAGCTATGATTCGTACAATATCATCAGCGTCCTGGCGACAAACGAGGACGGGGAGGTGGTCTGGTCGTCGAACTATGGGCGCAGCGATGTGGATCTGGGGGCCACGGCCGGTGAGGCCGGTGGCTCGGGTGCCGCGGCGGCCGAAGTCGCTCGTGCGGCGGCGATGTTGTTTGCGCAGAATCCCGATTTGTCGGCTCTCCAGGTCAAGCATGCGCTGATGCAGACCACGGACAAAGTGTTGGCTGGTCTGACCGCCTCGCAAGGGCGGCTCAATCTCGCCGCGGTGCTGACGGCCGCACCCACCGGGCAGCCCGGACGCGTCGTCAACACGCGCGATCTGACGAATTTCTACACGACCATCCAGGCGGCCATCGACGACGCCAATGAGGGTGACGTGATCATCGCCGAGACCCGTGCCACCGGTAATACCGTTTACAAAGAGCGCATCGACTTCAAGGGCAAGGCCATCACCTTGCGCAGCGGCAACGTCGAGAATCCCGACGATCCGAACCTCCATCCGGAGACGACGTTCATTGTCGGCGTCGCGGGTCAGAATGGCTCCATCGTGACCTTCGCCAACGGCGAAGGGGCCGACACCGTCCTGCGCGGCCTGACGATCGGCTGGGGTGTCGCCGAGTACGGCGGCGGCATTCGCATCGAAGGGGCTTCTCCGACCATCGACCGCTGCATCGTTACCGACAACCAGGCGCAGTACTACGGCGGCGGCATCGACTGCTTCGGCGGCTCGCCTACCATCATCGACACGATCATCCGCAACAACGAGGTCCTGGCCCAGGACGGCCTGGGCGGCGGCATCAACTGCGAGGACGGATCGCCCACCATCACCCATTGCGTCATCAGCAATAATAGCTCTATGAATCTGGGCGGCGGCATGGCCTGCTACAACGCCAATCCGACGCTTTTCAACTGCTTCGTAACGAACAACTCCGCCGCCAGTGGAAGCGGGCAGTTCGACCTCGAAGATTCCTCGCCCTCGATTACGAATTGCACCATCGCCGTCGATGAGAATCCGCCCGGTGACGGCGGTATCTGGTGTTCGGGACAATCCAATCCGACGATCACAAACTGTATCCTGTGGGGCAACGGGGACGACCTGCGCAACTGCTTTGCCTCCTATTCGTGCATTGAGGACGGCGACGCAGGCGAAGGCAACATTTCCGCGGATCCGCTGCTGATCACCGGTCCGCTCGGTTCCTTCTATCTCAGTCAGGTCGAGGCCGGGCAGTTGGTCAACAGCCCCTGTCTCGATGCGGGCGATCCCAACGTCGGCGCCTCTCTGGCGGCCAGGACCACGCGAACGGACGGCGGTCCGGATGCCGGCGTGATCGACATGGGCGCTCACTACAATGTCACGACGGCCCGCCTGTTCCCGCTGAACCTCACGCTGATGACGGTCGACGCCGACGGCGCGCCCATCCCGGGCGAGATCGGCGGCGCAGTCGATCCCAACGGCGGCTCGTTCCGCGAGTTCTCCATTCTCCAACTGACCGCGCAGCCGGACGAGGGCTACCGCCTGAAACAGTGGCTGCTGACGACCGGCGAGATGATCGAGCCCGAGGCGACGATTGCGTTGCCGGTGTTGGGGCCGATCAACATGATCGCGGTGTTCGAGAGAATCCCGCTGTACGAGCTGCGGATCACGGTCGCCGGCGGCAACGGGACTGTCAGTCCGGAGCATCGTCGCGGACAAGTCTACCCCGACGGGACAGTGATCGATCTGGTCGCCACCCCCGCTTCCGGCTACATCGTGGACCATTGGCAGGGGACCGACGACGACACGCTGTGGACCAACACCAACAAGGTGACCGTTGACGGCAACAAGGAAGTCCTCGTCAGTTTCCGTCAGCCCAAGAGCCTGCATGTGCCCGGGCAGTATCGGTCCATCCATGAGGCGGTCCGTGCCGCCAGCGATCACGGTGACAAGATCATTGTCGGCGCCGGCATCCATCAGGTCAACTCGATCGATTTCGGGGGCAAGGCCATCACGCTGGCCAGCGAGCATCCGGACGATCCGAACTGCGTGGCGACGACGATCCTCGACGCCGCCCGGTTGGGCCGCGTGTTCATCTTCCAGAGCGGCGAAGGGCCCGACTCGGTGGTGGACGGCTTCACGATTCGCAACGGTTCGGCGGTGTTCGATCCGACCACGCCCAACAACAGCGGTGGCAACGGCGCACCCGGCGAGGACGCCCTCGGCGGCGCCGTCGCCTGCTTCAACGGCAGCAGTCCGACTCTGTCCAACCTGATTGTTGAGAACTGCGTTGCGCAGGGCCGCAATGGCGAAGATGCCAGTGCTCCGCCAGCGGCGCCGGCTCCGCCAGCGGCGCCGGCGGCGCCCGCTGATCCACTCGATCCATTGGAGGATCCTGCTGAACCTCCGCCGAACGCAAGGGATCCGAATGCCCCGGTCGACGGCATCAGCGGCCGCAACGGCGCCAACGGCGCCAACGGCGCCGACGGTGCACCCGGCGCCGATGGCGCACCCGGCCTCGAAGGCGGTCGCGGCGGCAACGGGTACGGCGGCGCGTTCTACTTCGACCCGAATTGCGCGCCGACGATTCTTCACGTGACGATTCGCAATTGCAGGGCCCTCGGCGGCAACGGCGGCTTCGGTGGCACCGGCCAGGACGGAGCGGCCGGCGGCGACGGCGGCGACGGCCAGCAGGGCCAGGACGGCCAGAACGGCGGTCCGGGCCTCAATGGCGGTGCCGATGGCAATGGTGGCAACGGCGGCAACGGCGGCAACGGCGGCAATGGCGGCGCCGGTGGCGCCGGCGGGGCCGGCGGCAAAGGCGGCGACGGTGGCGAAGCCCTGGGCGGCGCGATGTACTTCGGTGCCAACTGCCGGCCGACGATTCGGTACTGCACGATCATCGATTGTGAAACGCTCCAGGGCCTCGGCAACGCCGGTGGTGCCGGCGGTGCCGGTGGTGCCGGCGGCAGTGGCGGCGCGGGGGCCGATGGCGGGGCAGGCGGCAGCGGCGCAAACGATGGTCAGGACGGCCAGGCCGGGACTGATGGCGTCGGTGCCAGTGGTGGTGCCGGTGGCGCGGGCGGTGCGATGGGTGTCAACGGCCTGCGGTCGTGGGCCGGAGCGATCTTCTTCTCCGAGAACTGCAACATTGAAATCCACGACACCGCGATCAGCGGTTGCTCGGCCCTGTGGACGGTGCCGACGCTTTCGTACGCCGGTGGGGCCGGTGGGGCCGGTGGCGCCGGCGGCAGCCCGGGTGGCAGCGGTGGTGCCGGCGGCAGGGGCGGCGACGGTGACCCCGCTGGCACCGGTGGGGCCGGTGGCGCGGCCGGGACCGATGGCGCGCCCGGCGGAGCCGGCGGAGCGGGTGTGGTCCTGCGCAGCTTTACCACCAACTACGGCGGCGCCAACGTCTACATGGCGAACTGCGTCGTAAAGATGGTCAATACCACGATCAACGGTAACCTCATCGAGGCCGACAGCGGCGGCGGCGAGTACTATGCCAACGACTGTACGGCCGAGCTGACGCGCTGCACCATCGAAGGCAACACCTCCGCTCTCTATGGCGGTGGTCAGGCCTTTGAGATCGGCGGCACGATCACGCTCAATGGCTGCCGGTATTTCGACAACGAGGCCGCCGTCAACGGTGGCGGTCTGTTCCTCAGCTACGAGTGCAAGTTGGACGTCAACGACTGTACGTTCAGTGACAACCGCACCGGGGACGACGAGGGGTACGGCGGCGGTCTGTTCGGCGGCGGCATCTGGGACGAGGATGCGGCCGACTACTACAACGGCAGCACCCTGAACCTGCGCAACAGCCAGTTCACCGGCAACCAGGCCGGTTACGGCGGCGGTCTGTACTGGTACGGCCAGGGTGCCGACGTGCGGGTGTCCAACTGCGTGGTTCGCGGCAACACCGCGATCGAAGGTGGCGGTCTATACTGGAGCCGCGGCACGCCGACGATCGAGAATTGCAGCGTTCGGGGCAACCAGGCGACCGGGCCGCAGTACATCGTCTATGTCCCGGCGCCTCCGATGGACCCGAACGACCCGACGACGTGGCCTCCGCAGAATGTCTGGCCCGACCCGAACGACCCGAACTCGCTGTTCGATCCGAACAATCCGTTCACGCCTCCGGACGTGCCCGAATCGCGAAGCACTGGTCTGGGGGCCGGCGGCGGTCTGGTCTGCTGGTCGTCCGGTGCGCTGATTGAGAACTGCTTCATCAGCGAGAACACGACGCAGGGCTCCGGCGGCGGCATCTACTTCGGCGGCGATCCCTACACGCCGACCTTGAAGAACTGCCTGGTCAAGGCCAACACCGCGACCGTCGACGGCGGCGGCATCGCCTCGCACTGGTTCGCGGCCCCGACGATCACCAACTGCACCATCGTTGAGAACCGCGCCAACGATCCCAACGTGCCCAATCGCGGCAAGGGCGGCGGTCTGGTCGCTTCGCACAGCAGCAACACCAGGCTGATCAACAGCATCCTGTGGAACAACGAGGCGCAGCAAGGCTCGCAGATTTCGATCGGCAGCGACAGCGATCCGGTTTACATCCAGCGGCCGGCGACGCTGACGGTCTCGTACAGTGACATTCAATACGGACGTCTGGGCCTGCACATCGAGTCCGGTCGGACCCTCAACTGGCTCGCGGGCAACATCGAGTCCGATCCGCTGTTCGTCGAGTCGTACTTTCTCAGCCAGATCGCGGCCGGACAGAGTCAGGACAGCCCGGCGGTGAATGCCGGCAGCGCCCTGGCCTCTCAGCTTGGCCTGGCCGGTGCGACCACACGCACCGACGGTGTGCCCGATGCCGGGACAGTGGACATGGGCTTCCACTACGCCGGACGCGGACGCTACAAACTGGAGGTCACGGTCGTCGGAGGTCACGGGACCGTCACACCCACGGGCGGCTACTATCACGAATTCGAGCAGGTCACCCTCACCGCCCATCCGCAGGAAGGCTATCGCGTCCGCCAGTGGATCGGCACCGATGACGACCCCTCCTGGAACCGCAACACCAACGTCGTGACGATGGACCCCGGTGACAAGTATGTCACCGTCGAGTTCGAGAAGAACGTCACCCGCAACATCCTCGTGCCGGACGAGTTCACGACCCTTGAAGATGCGGTGGCCGCCGCCAGCCCGGGCGACACCAATATTATCCTGAAAGAGGGAGTTCATTATGTAGGCTCAGCGGCAGGCATCGACTTGCAGCGCAAGGCGGTCCGGATCATGTCGACCGATCCGAATGACCCGAACATTGTCGCCAACACGATCATCGACTGCGCCGGCTCACGATTCGTACGCCGACGCGCCTTCCACTTCCATCGCGGAGAAGGCCCCGATACGCTGATCACCGGCGTGACCATTCGCAACGGGTACTGGATCGGCGCCGTCGGTGTTACCGGCGGTCTGAATCCAAATGGCCGTCCCATCCTCGAATACAACCCGGACGAGCAGGATCCGCCTATCGAGATGCCTTCGGGCACCAGCGTCACCGGCGTTGGCTACGGCGGTGCCGTCCTCTGCGAAAACGGCAGTTCCCCCACCTTCCGCAATGTGGTGATCGAGGACTGCATGGTCGTTGCCGCCCAAGGTGGCAACGGGCTGGATGGTTACCCGATTGGCCAAGGCTCTGACACAAAGGGCTACTGGGGCGGCCACGGCGGCAGTGGCAGCGGCGATAGCTTCGGCGGCGCGATCGCGTGCTTGGGTCACAGCAAGCCCACCTTCGTTAATGTCACGATCCGCAACTGCTCGGCCCGCGGCGGCATGGGCGGCGACGGTGGCAGCGGCAGCAATCCAAACGAGGGCAGCAGTTGGGAAAGCTGGGGCGGCCGTGCCGGCAGTGCATCGGGCGACGGCCACGGCGGTGCCGTCTACTGTGAGAACGGCAGCGATGCGGTCTTCCGGAATTGCGTGTTCGCCAACAACCACGCGACCTCAGGTATCGCGGGCACCCCCGGTGCGGCTGGACCGGGGTCCGATCTGAGCGATCCGTATCCCAACCCGGCCGGACCGGGCGCCAGCGGGACGGTCAGCACGAACGGAACGATCGTGGGTGGAGCGGTGTATCAGAATGGTGCCAATCCGACGTTCATAGACTGCCAGTTCACGGAGAACATGGCCTACAATGCGATTTCGCTCGACCCGACGCTGGCTCTGCTCGGTCTTGAGCAGGAGGAGCTATACACCTACATGCCAGGTGGCGCCATCTACTCCGGTCCGGGCAACACCGTCCATCTGGAGCGATGCGAGTTCTCGAAGAACATCAGCAGCGCCGTCTATGTCGACAGCGGTTGCATTGTGGATTTCAATGACTGCGTGTTCAGCCACAACCAGGCCAATGGGGAGAGTGCGGGTGTGGGGTCCTACGCGATTACAGTCGACGGTGTTGTCGTCTTCCGTCAGGACTTCAATCTCAGCAACGTGCTGATCGACTATTCCGGTGGTGCCTTGTTCGTCGGGCCGCTCTGTCCCAACGTGACGTTGCGCAACTGCCAGTTCTACAGCAACACCGCCACCACCGGCGGTGGCGCCGTTCGCCTGATGAGTGATGCCGACCTGATCGGCTGCTCCTTCTCCGGCAACAAGGCCGGCGGCAACGGCGGTGCCGTGGACGGCTACGTCGATACGGGCGATCCACAGCAGCCGTTGATCCTGAGTTTCACTCTGGAATCGTGCAGCTTCGGCGGCAACTCCGCCGTGGACGGGGTCTATGGTCAGGGCGGCGCGGTTCACTTCGAGGACTTTGAGGCGGTTTTCGCAGACTGTTACTTCTTCGGTAACCGCGCCAAGAACGGCGGCGGTCTGTACCTGACCGCCGGCAACGCCAAGTTTATGGGCGGCATCATCAGCAACAACGAGTCGATCGGCGGCAGCGGTATCGATACGCAGGCCGCTCAGTTGGGTACTGTGGTAGCCCAGCAGGGTGCGGGTGTTGACATCGGCGGCGGTCTGGTTTGCGCCGCCACAAGCGTTACGATCGAAAATTACACCTTCGAGAACAACACGGCCGGCGGTGCCAAGGGCTCCGGGGGCGCAATCACCTTCTATGGCGGTTATGTGGATCACGTGGTGAGGAACTGCCTGTTCATCGACAACCACGCCAATCGTCACGGTGGCGCCATCTGGGTGGGCTTGTTCGCCACACCTACGATCACCAGCAGCACATTCGCCAGCAACGTTGCCAAGCGGCTCGGTGGCGCGATCTTCTGCGACTGGGACAGCGACGCGACGGTACGCGATTGCATCTTCCAGAACAACAGCAAGGTGGCGGTGGCCGAAGCGGACTTCGGCAACTCGATCCTTACGCACAGTCTATTCCATGAGAATCCCGACGGCGACTACGGTGTGTACGACGAGTCGACCAGGATGATCCAGACGACAGTGGGCGCCGAGCTGGATGTGACGAACATCAATGCTGATCCGCTGTTTGTGGAAGGTCCGCTGGGTAAGGTGTACCTCAGCCAGGCGCAGGCCGGCCAGGAGGTTACCAGCCCGGCCGTCGACGGCGGAAGCGGTCTGGCCGAGAGTGTCCTGCTTTCGGAGCTGACGACGCGCACGGACGGTGAAGGGGACGCCGGCGTGGTGGACCTCGGCTTCCACTTCCCCGATCACACGGAACTGCCGAAGTATCGTTTGACGGCTGAAGTCGTGGGTGGTCACGGCTCGATCCGTCCCACCAGCGGCGAGTATTACGCCGGGACCGCGGTGCCTCTGACGGCGCAGCCCGAATCGGGCTGGCGGGTCGCGCAGTGGGCCGGGACCACGGACGACGCCTCCAGGAGCATCAACAATCTGGTTGTGATGGGACCGGACCGGCATGTTACCGTCGAGTTTGATCAGCCTCGTACAATCGTGGTCGGCAGTGCTCCGGAGTATACGTCCATCCAGCATGCGATTGATGCGGCCGAAGAGGGCGACGTTGTCGTTGTGCCCGCCGGTACGTACGCACCCGTGTTCCCGTGGCCGTACATCGAGATCAGCAACAAGAACATCACACTGATGGGCTCCAACCCGGATGATCCCAATGTCGTCGCCAGCACCATCATGAGGCAATACGAATTCGTCATTTCCAACGTGGGTCCCGAAACGATCATCGAGGGGATCACCTTCCGCGATACCAATCTCATCGGTTTGAGCCCAGGTAACACAACTACGGCGGCCGATGACGGACCGGATGGAACCGGTGTTCCGGGCAGCGCGATGTATATGACCTACGCATCTCCAACGATCCGCAACTGCAACTTCGTTGAATGCTCTGTGACCGGTGGCAACGGCGCGCCGGGCGATGGCGGCACCGAGGAGCACCCGATGGGGTACGATGGCGGGTGGGCCGGTTACGCCTACGGCGGCGCGGTCTACATCGGCTACCTCAGCAGCCCGACGTTCGAGAACTGCACCTTCCGCGGCAACTATGCCCAAGGCGGCAACGGCGGGGACGGCGGCGCCGGCAACCAGGGCGCGCAAGGTGGGCGCGGCGGCAACTGGGAATGGGCTCAGACCATTGAGAACGAGATGATTCTGTCGGGCTGGGATGGTTGGATGAACGGGCCCTACATGGACTATTGGAAGTACAGCGGCCTCGGCGGCGCGGTTTACATCGAGTACTACAGCTCGCCGAAGTTCATCGACTGCACGTTCGAGGACAACTACACCTCCGGCGGCGTTTGTGGTGTCGGCGGGAACGCGGTGCCCACACCGCAGAGAAATCAGGACATCGAGAACTTCGGCGGTGCCGTCTACATCGGCTACAGCAGTGATCCGGTTTTTGAAGGCTGCGTCTTTAGGAACAACTTCGCCGACACGAACACCGTGGCGGTGCCCGACGACATCTACGTCAGCTACGGCGGCGCGGTGGCATTCGAGGACGACTGCTCGCCGAGCTTCATCCGCTGCATCCTGGAGAACAACACCTCCTGCATTGGTGGCGGCATCTGGTCGTCGGGCTCGTCGCCGACCATCATCGACTGCAACTTCGTCGGCAACAGCGCCTACCACGGCGGCGGCATCTACGTGATCGACTCGAACGCCGTGATCGACAGCACGATCGTCCAGCGCAACCTGGCGTTCCTGTCCAGCGTGGACGCCAACCTTGTGAGCGATCCGAACGTCGGATTCGGCGGTGTCATGAGCTGGGGCGGTGGTCTCTGCGCCGTCGACTCGCCGGTGGAAGTCTACAACAGCATCTTCACCGGGAACCGCTCGCTGTCCTCCGGCGGCGGTGTCTACTTCGGCGGTTCCGATCAGGATATCACGGTGGCGCCGCTCATGCACAACTGCCTGATCTACGGGAACACCGCCGGTCGCGACGGTGGCGGTGTCTCCACGTGGAAGTCCGAGCCAGTCATGAGCAATCTCACTATCGCCGACAACGTGGTGACCGGTGCGCTCGGGTCGGCCTACGGCGGCGGTCTGTTCGTGGCCTATGACTCGAACGCCGTCTTGAGCGATTCGATTGTCTGGGGCAATTCGAGCAACAAGAACGGTTCGCAAGTGGCGGTGACCAACGGCTTCCAGTACGGGGCGCGCCCGTCCACTCTGCACATCCGCAACAGCAACATTCAACCCAGTGTCGATCCGGCCTTCGTGGGAGGATCGGCGCTAGACCTGGTCTTCGTTGTCGACACAACGGACAGTATGACCGCCGGTGTTCTGGCCTTGCGGGCTGCGGCGGCGCAGATCGTCGCGTCCGTTGCCATGCAATCGACCGACTATCGCATGGCACTGGTTGACTTCAAGGACTTCAACGACACGGCCCTCGGGGCGGGTACGGATTATTCGTTCCGTGCTGTCGTGCCGTTCACCGAGGATCCGACGCGGATTGTCAACGGTATCAACACCCTGGGTACGCCCGCGGGCGCTGGTGGCAACACCGACGCGGAATCCGTGTACGACGCCCTGATGAACGCCATCAACGGGACCGCCTTGGGCGGCTGGCGAGGCGGACAGGTCAACCGCATCATCCTGCTCATCGGGGATGGGCCGCCGCACGATCCGGAACCGCCGACGGGCAACACACTCGCCACGGTGGTCAATGCAGCCTCGCTGACGCCGAGCAAGCGCATCTTCGCGGTACAGATCGGCACTGACCCGCTGACTTCGGTGTACTACACCTCTCTGGCCGGCGGCACCGGTGGAGCGGTGACTCGCGCCGCCACTCCGCAGCGTCTGGCTGCGGCGGTGATCGAGAGCATCGGATTGATCACCCACGTGGCGCCGTCGATCTATGTTTCGGACCTGTCCCGGCTGCCCGGCTGGGATGCGAGCGTGGGAGCCTGGGACGAGGCCAGTGGCAATATCGGGGAGGACCCGCTGTTCATCGCGGGCTACTACCTGAGCCAGACGGCGTCGGGCCAGGGCCGGCAGAGTCCGGCCGTTGACGCCGGAAGCGGTCCGGCCGGTGCGCCGGGCATTGCTCTGGCGAATCGCACGACCCGAACCGATGGCGTGGCCGATGCCAACGCCGTCGATATGGGCTACCACTATGCCGAGGGCGTGACGCTGTTCACCCTGACGGCCGAAGCACTGCCCAGCGACGTGGACGGCCTTGTTCATGGTTCGGTCAGTCCGGCGTTTGCGGTGGCGTACGCCGGCGCGGCCGACAACGTCGTGCGGCTCGTCGCCACGCCCGAGGAAGGCTGGAGGGTGGCCAAGTGGACCGGCACCGACGACGACACGCTGACCACGCTAACCAACACGGTGACCCTGACGCAGGATCGCCACGTGACCGTGGTCTTTGAGAAGCGCCGGTCGCGCGTGATCACCGTGCCGGGTGACTATCCGCGAATCCAGGACGCCGTGACGGCCGCCGGAGAAGGCGACACGATCATGGTCGATCCGGGCACCTACTACAGTGGCTACGACGCCATTGCCCTGATCATCGACAAGCCTGTAACGGTCACGTCCAGAAACCCGGAGGATCCGGCGGTGGTGGCCGCGACGATCATCGACGGTCTCAGCGCGATTCCTAACAACCAGTGGAACAACCTCGGCGTGCTGTTCGGGCCGGGCGCCAATCGCAACACCGTGTTCAACGGCTTCACGATCCAGAACTGCGGTGGCAATGCCGCCGATGGCGACGACGGCGACCGCGACCTCGGGCATCCCAACGGCGAGGACGGCGCGCCGATCGAAGGGGCGGCTATGATCCTGCTGCCGGGTGCGGCGCCGGTGGTCAAGAATTGTGTGTTCCGCAACAACATCGTCGTTGCCGGTGACGGAGGCAACGGTGTGGACGCAGACGATACAACCAACGCCGGCCGCGGCGGCTGGGGCGGCTGGGCTCGCGGTGGCGCCATCTACTGCGCGACCAACACGAATCCCAAGTTCGTCAACTGCGTCATCGAGAACAACGTGGTCCAGGGCGGCAACGGCGGCAACGGCGGCAACTTCTCCGACGGCGGCGGCCTGCCCAACTACGGCGGCAACTACACGCCCCCGGTGATGGTCGACATCAATCCCGCCGGCCTCGGGGCCGAGACGGCCACGCAGGAGCTGTGGCGGACGTGGCTGTGGGATTACGCGGCCGACGTCGAGTCCACGTTTGGCACGCAGCCGTACTCACCGGCCACGGGGATCATCGGCAGCGGCGGCTCGTACTTCGGCGACTACCGCTGGTATTCCGGTTACGGCGGCGGCGTTTACATCGACCAATACAGCAGCGCCGAGTTCGTCTCGTGTGTCATTCGGGGCAACCGCGCCTACGGCGGCATGAGCGGCCAGGGCGGTGTCGCCAGCAACGCCGGGCGGAACATCGAGCCGCTGATTCCGTTCCAGATTCCGTCGTACGGCGGCGGTGTCTACTGCGCGGCCGAGACCACGGTGACTTTCACTGACTGCACCTTCGAGGACAACATCGCGTCCCCGACGACGGCCGGACAGGACCCGAACTTCCGTCTCGACCCGTACGTCGGCTTCGGCGGCGGTGTCGCGGCCGAGGGTGCGGCCAACCTGACCTTTGTCGATTGCAACTTCGTCGACAACGAGGCCGACACCGGCGGCGGCATCTACGTCATCAACGCCGGCGTCAGCGTCATCGACTGCAACGTGACCGCCAACACGGCCCTGCGGGGCGGTGCTCTGGCCGGCATGGGTGGTTCGATCGGCGTGGCTGGGTCCTTCATCTGGAACAACCGGGCGGTCACCGATGTAGGCGACCCGAATGACGATGCGGTCGTGCCGATCGGCGGCGGCCTGCTGATCTCCTCGGCCAACGCCCTGATCGAAGACTGCAACATTGCGGGCAACCTGTCCGACGGCTCGGGCGGTGCGATCTATCTGCGCGGTCAGAACTTCACGCAGATCGTCAACTGCCTGATCCGCAACAACCGCGCCTACCGCGACGGCGGCGGCATCTCGACAAACTGGTATGCCGAGCCGACGATCCGCAACTGCACGTTCGTGACCAACGGTGCACCGGGCGTGCCCGGCAATCTGGCTCGCACCGGGTTCGGCGGTGCGATCTTCTGCGGGTATCTCAGCGAGGCGACCGTGGTCGATTCGATTCTCTGGGGTAACTCGGCACGTCTGGGCGGCGAGCTGGCGGTCGGCAGTGGATTCGATCTCGATCCGCTCTGCGGCACGCTGAATGTCTCGTACAGCGACATCCGCGTTGGGCCCAACGACATCTGGGTCGACACCGGCTGTACGCTGACCTATGGCCAGGGCGTGATCCACGCCGACCCGATCTTTGTCAGTGGTGCGCTCGGCGACTTCTACCTGAGCAACCGCCGGGCGGGCCAGTCGCGACAGAGTCCGGCGGTCGATGCCGGCAGCGACTTTGCCGGTAACGTGGGCATGTCACGCTCCACAACCCGCACCGACCACGTCCCGGATACGGGCCGTGTGGACATGGGTTACCACTATCCGTTCATGGAACCGTGCAAGTTCTGCGATCTGGTGTTCGATGGGATCATCGACTTCAAGGACTTCGCGGCGTTTGCGACGAGCTGGCTCGACGAGAACTGCTCCGAGGCCAATGGCTGGTGCGATCAGGCCGACTTCACGTTCGATTCGACCGTGACGGCCCGTGACCTGGCAGTGCTGGCGGACTGCTGGCTGGTCCAGGATACCACGCCGCCCGAGCCCGATCCGGCCGAGTGGGAAACTCTGCCTCGTCTGGACGGCGGTTCGGCGCGGATGGTGGCCAAAGAAGCGGTGGACGCGTGGGGCTGGCCGGTGGAGTACTACTTCGAGAACGTCAGCGGCGGCGGCCACAGCAGCGGGTGGCAGAGCAGCCGGGTCTACACCGACACGGGTCTGTCGAGCAACCGGCAGTACGGTTACCGCGTCAAGGCGCGCGACGGGCTGGGCAACGAGACCGCATTCTCGCGGGTCCGCTACGCGGGCAACGTCGACACGCTGGCTCCGTATCCCGAGCCGTACATCTTGCCGAATGCGGCAGTGACGTCGCAGACGATCACGATGGTCGCGACCGAGGCGTTCGACGACAACGGCGTGCAGTACTTCTTCGACACGAACACGCCGGGTGCCCACGACAGCGGCTGGATCAACACGAACACCTATACCGACGCCAACCTGGCGCCAGGCATGACCTACTGCTACCGCGTAAAGGCCAGGGACACGTCGGCTAACCTCAACGAGACCCCGTACTCGGCGTGGAGCTGCTTCACCACCGCGATCCCGGCCGACCAGACGGCGCCGACGCCGAATCCGATGGCGTTCGATCCGAACGGCCTGCCGCGCGAGTACGACTTCGACGGTTCCAGCAGAGCTACGCCGTTCGACAACTACGTGGAAATGATGGCGGTGACCGCCACCGACGACAGCGGCGTGGTCGAATACTACTTCGACTGCAGGCAGAACGGCACCAGTTTCGACAGCGGCTGGCAAACCAGCCCGATCTACAGAGTCCTCGTCGGCAGGTCTGGGCAAGGGCTCGAGTTCCGCGTCCGCGCTCGCGACGCATCGGGCAACATGACGGAATGGTCGGACTGGGTGGTCGGAATCCCCAGACCGGAGCAGCCGGCCCTGACCGACCAGCAGAATGCCGCCGGTGGCGGTGCGGTCGGGGGCGGGCAATAGCCCTCGGCTCAGCGTCGAATACAAGGGTTGCGCTTAGCCCCGGCCGTCTGCGCCGGGGCTAAGTCTTGCGCGGGCATCGACACGCAACGTCAGGAACTCTGTCGAACTGCATAAAACAACGCGAGCCGTCGCGAGGGGAGTCGTCGCGACGGCCCGTTGTTGTTTGCGCGGTGCCCGCGAAGGCTACTTGACCTTGGCCTTGAGGGCCTGGTAGCCGTAATGCATCATCAGGTGGTCCAGCATGACCAGTGCCGTATAGCTTTCTGCGACCGGCCAGATTCGGCCCACGATGGTCGCGTCGCGTCGTGTGATGGCCGCCAGTTGGGTGTTCTCCTGCGTGTACTTGTCGATCGTTTTCTGGGCTCTGTCGATCGTGGGCGTCGGCTTGACCGCCAGACGCGCGACGATCGGCTGGCCGGTGGTCAGGCCGCCGGTGATGCCGCCGGCGTTGTTGGACTCGAAGACCACCTTACCGTCGACGGATCGCATCTGGTCGTTGTTCTGATAGCCGGTCATGTCCTTGACCGCGAAGCCGGCCCCGATCTCGACGCCCTTGACCGCGCCGATGCCCAGCATCCGTCCGAGTTCGGCGTCCAGCTTGTCGAAAACGGGCTCGCCGAGTCCGATGGGCGCGCCGAGGACGACGACTTCGACCAGCCCGCCGGCTGAGTCACCACCGGCGGAGATCCTGTTGCAGGCGTCGAGCATGGCCTGGCCGGCGTCGATGTCGGGGCAGTTGACCACCGCGTGGACGCCGTACTTGTCGCGGACTTCCTGTTGGCTCATCTTCGGGGCCCTGTCGCGGATGGCGTCGATCTCCTGCTCGATCTGTGCCAGGACCGCAGCCTTTTCGAGGAAGCGCATGTCCATGTGGATGCGGCCTCTAACGTACACCTCCTGGTAGAACGGGTCCAGGGCTTGCCGCATCGCCTTGTAACGGTCACAAGATTGCAGGGCCTGCTCGTAGGGCACCTCGGGGCATCGGACGCCCGCGATCTCCTTGATGTACGCGAAGACCTCGATGCCGCACTTGCGGAGCACCTTCTTGGCGACGGAGCCGGCCGCAACGATCGTCGCAGTGTATCGCCCGCTGAAGAAGCCGGCACCGATCGCGTCATCGTCCGGGCCGTACTTCACGAAGCTCGCATAGGATGCGTGCCCCGGTCGCGGCGTGCGGTTCGTGTCCTGGTACTGCTTGATGTGAATGAAATGCCGGTCCAGGTTCGGGATCAGGATCACCAGGGGCGTGCCGTTGGTGTGGTTCTTGTTGCCGGCATTCTCGATGGTGTCCGCCGCGTTGACGCCCGCATAAATGATCGGAAGGTCCGGCTCCTTTCGCGGGCTGCTCAGCTCATCGGTGCCCGGTTTCCGCAGCAGCAGGTCGCCGTAGATCTCCTGCTCGCTCAGCAGCAGCCCCGGCGGGACGCCCTGGATGGTGCTGGACAGCCCTTCCTGATACGAGCCGCCCGCTACGGTCAGCTGGAAATTGCGTCCAAGGTGACATCCAAGCATTCCGAATCCCCTTTCTAAACGGAGTCAGTAATATCAAAGTGATTTTACAGTCCAGGGCAGTCCAAGGCAAGCGCGTCTGCTGGATGGGGGAGCGCAACGATCCCACCAGGACCCGTGTTGCAGGCAAGGCCGCGGCCGGGCCGGCCGAGCCGCCATCAGGCCAGAAGCTTCATGTCGGCGCCGATGGACCGCATCAGGTTCACGAACTCCGGGAAGGTTACCGCGATGGCCTCGGCCGTGTCGATCGTGCAGGGCTCGTTCAGCCCCATCGCCGCCAGCGAGAGCGCCATTACGATGCGATGGTCCCCCCGCCCGTCCAGACGACCGGCCTTCAGCTTGCTGTGATGCACGACCAGACCATCGGGCAGCTCTTCGACTCTCGCACCCATCTTGGCCAGCTCCTGGGCCATGCACGCGATGCGATCCGTTTCCTTCATCCGCGCCTGGGGGACGTTGACCAGTCGCGTGGTCCCCTCGGCGTAGGCCGCAGTGACCGCCATGGCAGGCAGGGCGTCGGGCGTGGCGTTCATATCGATCTCGATGCCCTTGAGCGAGCCGGCCCTGATGGTGACACCGTCGGAGTCGATGACGATGTCCGCGCCCATAGCCCGCAGGTAGTCCACCACCGCCTTGTCGGGCTGGCTGTCAGAGAAGTCCAGACCGCGCACCGCAACCCGGTCGCCGAAAAGGGCGCCGGCACAGAGGAAGAATGTGGCGCTGGAGAAGTCGGCGGGCACCGGCAGGTGATACGGCTTATAGCTCTGGCCGCCCTTGATGTGGAAGCGGCGCATTCGATCGTTCTCATAGACGATGCCTTGCTTGTCGAGCCAATCCAGGGTCATCTGCGCGTAGCCCGGCTCGTTGAGCAGAGTCACGTTGATCTCGGTGTCTTGCGGTGCCAAGGGGGTGCACATGAGCAGGCTGGTGAGGTACTGGCTGGTCTTGGCTTCGATGGAGGTGCGGCCGCCTTTCAGGCCGCCCCAAACCCGCACGGGGGCTTTACCGTTGCCCTCGAGACTGACGCACCTGGCGCCGAGATCCTGCAACGCGTCCATCAGAGGTCCGACGGGGCGGGTCTGGATCTGGTCGTCGCCGGTGAAGGTGGTGCATTGGTCTGGTGCGGCCAAGGCGGCTGAGCCCATGGCGATTCGCAGCGTCGTGCCGCTGTTGAGCACGTCGATGGTCTCCTGCGGCGGGACGATGCGGCCGCCAACGCCGGTGACCTTCCAGACGTTCTCCTGGCTCGTGTCGATCTCGGCACCCAGCGCGCGGTAGCACCGCACGGCGGCTTCGCTGTCGCCCGAGAACAGGGGGTTGCGGATGAGGCTTTGGCCCTCGGCCAGCGCGGCGATGGCTACGGCGCGGATCGTATGGGACTTCGACGCGGGGATTAGAACGCTGCCGCGTAGTCGCGATCGTCTGGAGACAAGTTGCATGGTCACCTCTCTACCGAAGTTGATCAAAGCGAGTCGATCCGGCAGTATACCCTATGCCACCGTTCCGTCAAGATGCCCGCGAAGTGGGTTCTCCCTTTAAGCTGCGTCGAACCGAACGTGTCGTATTTCAGAACCTGGTTTCATAGAAGAGGCAATTGCCTTGCCGCCGGCGTGGCACTACAATGGACAGTGGATTGGTGGAGGATCATCAAGGGCGGTGCGGCCGCTCCGGGCCGGTTCCGGAGCCTTGACGGGAGACCGATGATGGCGAAGATGTTTGCGATGTGCGGATTGGACTGTGCGGCTTGTCCCGCTTTGATCGCCCACCAGACCGACGACCAGGCCCTGCGGACGAAGACCGCCACGGAGTGGTCCAGGCAATTCGGCGTCGAGATTCCGCCCGAGCAGGTCAACTGCGTGGGCTGCCTGAAGCTCAAGGGCCCGCACATCGGCCATTGTGCCGAGTGCGAGATCCGCCGGTGCGGCCTGGAGCGACACGTCAAAAGCTGCGCCCTCTGCGACGACTACCCCTGCGAGACCATCAATAAGTTCCTCGACCAGGTCCCGCCCGCCAAAGCCAACCTCGAAACCCTCCGCCGCACCCGACGGGCGTGAAGAGCGAGAGCAAACGCGGCCGGTCCGCGATATCGCGTGACGGGAAGGACTTGCGATGCGGTCATGCATGACAGACTCAGGCAATGTGGTTGGTAATGGGCGACTAATCATGCGTTACGCCCTTGCTTCGGCGATTCTGCTTCGATGTGATCTTGTGCGCGCAGCGAACACAGCGAGAACGGAGCCGGGGCACAACCTTGTCTCATGTGATTAGGTGCATCCACGACATGTCCACGAACGGACGACGGATGCTCGGAAATGGTGTCGCCGATTACAGAACTGCCTATCATAGGAGAAGTCAAATGGCGATAGATGGACCGTTCTCAGAGGAGATGATTCAGGCGATATTTGGACACGAAGCAGCAGAGGACGAAGACAAGGACAGGTTGCGCCAGTACTATTTCAAGAGTTCGGTATTTGACCGCGTCTGCTCTGATCTCCCGCTTCGCATTCTCGTAGGGCATAAAGGAATTGGGAAGTCTGCCCTGATATCGATCGCCATGCAGGAGGATACTGATGATGGCATCCTCGCGGTTCTGATTCGTCCCGACGAGGTCCATGAAATCGACACAGACGAAAAGGATCTCCTGGCATCAATCCGATCCTGGAAGGCAGGGCTGCTGCGCATCATTTATCAGATGGTTCTCAGCAGGATCGGAGTCCCATCCCCTGCAAAGACTACTATGATTGCTAAGGGAGTTCAATTGCTGGATTTGCTTGCCGATGTCTTACGCCCAGTGCTGGAGAGGGCGATAGATATTGAGGCCTCCCAGCGTAGAGTCGCGGAACAGTTTATGAAGGAGAGGAAGCTTCGCGTATACTTGGATGACCTTGATCGCGGTTGGGCAGCGACGGCGGCAAGTATCTCTCGGCTTTCAGCACTGCTGAACGCGTTACGTGATATTTCTCGCGAATCTGAAGGAGTGCAGTTCCGTGTTGCTCTGCGATCGGATGTGTATTTTCTCGTACGAACGTCAGATGAATCCACTGACAAAATTGAGGGTGCGGTTGTATGGCACACATGGACAAACCACGAGATCTTGGCAATGCTGGTGAAACGTATTGAGTCTTTCCTCGGACGCGAGAGAACTGAAGAAGAGCTGATTCGCATGAAACAGAAGGATCTGGCATCGTTCCTTTACGGTTTCATGGAGGAACGCTTCCAGGGCTATGGAAAATGGCAAAACATCCCCACCCATCGCATGCTCATGACACTCATCCGCCGTCGCCCAAGAGATCTGGTGAAACTTTGTACGTTAGCAGCCCACAGAGCGGCTAGTGAAGGACGCTCAATCATCATCACGGGCGACTTTCTTTCTATCTTCGATGAGTACTCACAAGGCCGACTGCAGGACACGTTCAACGAATACCGTTCAGAACTGCCTGCGATTGAGCCACTTTTGCTTGGTATGAAGCCGTCCCAGAAGGAGTGGAGGGCGGGTCATCGATATACCTACACAACAGATGAGTTGCTCCATAAGATTCGCAATGTTCAGGCCTCAAATCAAGCTTTCAGGTTTTTTGGCAAGCAATCTGCCGCGTCTCCGAAAGAACTGGCTGCCTTTATGTACAAGATCGGTTTCATCACGGCGCGCAAGGAAGTCGACGGCAGAATCGTACGGAAGTACTTTGATGAGAGCAGGTATCTTTCTCCGACGTTCAGTGATTTCGGATTCAACTGGGAGGTACACCCGGCCTATCGTTGGGCTCTGCAACCCGATACGCCAATGAAGGTGTTCGACAACTTGGACCCGACGGAGGAAGAAAATTGAATTCTCCCATCTGCAGACCGCCCAGGGAGGGCCAGCCCTATCTTCGCCGGGCCGGTAGGGGGGCTGTACTGGGGTAGTTGAGGGTGCGCGGTATGTCTTTCGTTGCCCTGGTAGGCAGGTGGAGAGTGAGTGGCAAAACGGAATGATGTTGGAGGAGCGGCGTTTGAGGGTATAATGCGCCGTGTTGTGGTCTGGCGGGATGAATGCACTGCCCACATGCGGGAAGCAGTTGTCGCCTTTCCTCTTCAGGAGCGAGTTGCCTGTATCTCTACGATGGCGCGTGGTCAGGCGGGGGTTTCGGCGGCGGCCTGGTTGACGAGGAACAGGACGGCCATGCGGACGGCCAGGCCATTGGCGACCTGGCGGAGGATGACGCTGTTCTGTCCGTCGGCGACCTCGCTCTCCATTTCGAGTCCGCGGTTGATCGGGCCGGGATGCATGACCACGATGTCGGGCTTGGCCCGCTGCATCCGCTCGACGGTCAGACCGAAGTACCGCGAGTATTCACGGATAGAGGGGAAAGGATTGCCGCCCAGCCGCTCGAACTGGATGCGCAGCATGTTGATCACGTCGACCTTCTCGATCACCTCGTCGAGCGAGTAGCTGGTTTTCACCGGCAGTCGGTTGGCGTCGGCGGGCATGAGCGTGGGCGGCCCGACCAGCGTGACCTCGGCTCCCAGCTTGGTCATCGCCCACATGTCGCTGCGGGCGACGCGGGAATGGGCGATGTCGCCGACGATGGCGATCTTGAGCCCTTCGAGCGAGCCTTTCATCTGACGGATGGTGTAGACGTCGAGCAGGGCCTGGGTGGGGTGTTCGCAGTAGCCGTCGCCGGCGTTGACGACACAGGCGTTGATGTTCCGGCTCAGCAGCTTGGGCGCCCCGGCGGCGTTGTGGCGGATCACGACGATATCGACGCCCATTGCTTCGAGGTTCCGCGCGGTGTCCAGCAGCGTCTCCCCCTTGCTGACGGAGCTGTTCTTCATCGTGAACTCGACGACGTCGGCGCTGAGTCGGCTGGCGGCCAGCGCAAAGCTGGTCCGCGTGCGCGTGCTGTCCTCGAAGAACAGGTTGACGACCACCTTGCCCCGCAGGGGAGGGGCCTTCTTCACCGAGCGCGTGCTGATCTGTTCAAAGCCCTGGGCGGTGTCGAGGATGTAGAGGATCTCCTCGGCGCTGAGGTCCCGCAGACCGATCAGGTGCTTACGCTGCCATCTGAACTGCTTGCCTTTTCGCATGATCGCCATAGTTATACTGTGCTGTCGCCCGGAGCTGTGGTGGGTGTGTCGCTCCACGATGTTGAGGATGCGGCTCATGGTCCCTACTCGACTACAACCTCGTCTCTTTCGTCCGACTCGATGAGGTTGACCTGGACGGACTGTCCGGGCCGGACCTCGGCCTTATAGCCGATATAATCGGCCTGGATGGGGAACTCCCTTCCCTCTCGTTCCACGAGGACGGCCAGGCGAATGGCCTTGGGTCGACCCAGATCGATCAGGGCGGATAGTGCCGCCCGGACCGATCGGCCGGTGTAGAGCACGTCATCGACCAGGATCACGGTCTTGTCGTCGATGGCAAAGCCGATTTCTGTCGTTCGCACCAGGGGCTGATCGGCGCTCTGGGGCGTGTTGAGATCGTCACGGTAGAGGGTGATATCGAGGGTGCCGCACGGGACCGAGTGGTTCAGCCGCCGGGACAGATGCTCCGCCAGTCGCTCGGCCAGGATCTCGCCCCGGCTGCGAATTCCGATAATCACCGGATCATCAGCACGGGAGGTCTGGGCGGCGATCTCCTCAGCCAGGCGGCGGAGGGTCTTGTCGATCTGCTCTGCGTCCAGGATTACCTTCATAAGCAGCTGTCCACTCTAAACCCGGCTCCACGCGATTGTTGTGGGCAGTATACCAGTGCCGAATCGCCAACGCAAGTCCGGCTGCGAGAGTTTTCCAAATCCGCTTCGGCAGTGCTGGCGGAGGGGGTATGCTCGCCGGCGGAGCTGGAATTTGCTTGAAAACGGGGTGGGTTTCTGGTATTATGAACTCCGTTGCCGGGAGGGCGCAGCAGTCCGCAAAGGAGGCTGGATACTGGGGGTGTGATGGCGTGCGGGAGAGTGGTCCGAACCACATCCGGGGTTTTGTGATGCGTAGAGCGGTCGAACAAGCAGCTATCCGGGTCCGCAGGTTATGGGTCGTTGGCCTGTTGGTCGGCGGGTTGGCGAGCCTCGGCATGGCCCAGTCCCAGGATACTTTGCTGCTCCAGCCGCAAGGCCTTGACTACGTTGGGATCTACGCACTGCGCCAGAGCGATCCGGCCCTGACCGGGGAGGGTGTTCGCATCGGCGTCCTGTGCCGAAGCGTCACCTACAAGGACGGAGAGCCTCAAAACGATTATCAACCAAACGTCCGGCACGCCTGCTTCCAGGCCGCCAGGATTCGCTCGTACGACAAGGGTCTGCTGGCGCCCGGCATCTCGCCTCATTCGACCGCGGTCTGCTCGATCCTGTTTGGCGAGGACGCGGAGGCGACGACATCGTTCCTCGGACCGTTCTTCTACCAGGGGGTTGTCCCGGCGGCTGAAGGACACGTCTATGAATACTTCTACTTCGGCGAGCAGCACCTGTTTACGCAGACCGCGCCGTCCGTTGATGTGATCACCGCCAGTTTTGGGTTTCAGTTCGAGAACTGGTGGACGCGGGGCATCGAGTCGCTGGCCGAACATGCCGGGCTTCCTGTCATCGCCAGCGTCGGCAACGGCACCAACGCGTCCGATCCGCCGCTCTATCCGGGGGCCGGTTCCAACGCCATCGGCGTCGGTGTGGTCAGTTCCGTCAAGACCGGCAACCCGGTGACGGACCTGATGCACTTTGCGCTGGCCTATCCCGATCAGTCGACCCTGGGGCCGACGGAGGATGACCGCTGCAAGCCGGATATCGTCGCCCCAGGCAACTGCCTGGTGGCGGCTGCGACGGAGGACCACGGCTATACGATGTCGGGCGACTGGTCGAGCTTTGCTACGCCGGTGACTGCCGGGGTGGTTGGGCTGCTCATACAAGCCGCCAGGATGGACAAGAACCTCAGTCCGATTCTCTCGCCCAACGGCGGCAACTGCGCCCTCAAGGCGATCCTGATGAACTCGGCGACCAAGCTGCCGTTCTGGCACAAGGGACGCTTGACCACCGAGGACGATCGTGAGGAACCGCTCGACTACATTCAGGGTGCCGGGATGGTCAACGCGGTCAGGGCCCATCGGCTCCTGACCGCCGGACGGGCCGCGCCGGGCAACGTGCCTGCGACGGGATGGGACCTCAACGTGCTGGACGCCGCGTCGCAGCTTCCGCAGGTCTATCGCTTTACGGTGGATGAATCGGTGGACAAGGTGTTCACGGCCACGCTGATCTGGAACCGACACTACAGCGACGCCTTCCCGTTCGAACGCCTGTCCGGTACCGACAGCGATCTGCGGATCGAGGTCTGGGCGATCGATCCCGAGAACTCGGCCAACGATCTGTTGCTGGATATGTGCGACAGCAAGGTGGACAACGTCGAGCACATCCATGTCTCGATGCTCCCGGAGTATCGTCTGTATGAGTTGGTCGTTTCCTACGCCGACGGCCAGACGGTTGCTTTCTCCGAACGCTACGGATTGGCCTGGATGGTGGCGGACAAGCCGGAATCCAACAGCATTCTCTGGCACGATCTGAACGCCGACGGCGTCGTGGACGGAGCGGATGTGCGGATCTTCCTGGCCAATCGCAAGTTGGGACTGACCTCGCCCGACGCTTATGTGATCGGGGACATCAACACGGACGGGGCCCTCGACGCCGCCGATCTGGAAAGCCTGATCGCCAACCGCAATCGCAGGGCCGGCTGGCACACGGACACGGTCACCAATTGACCGTCTCCGATCGCGGCGCTGCCTTTGCCGGCAGGGGAGTGAGTCTCCTGCCATCCCAAGCCATGAATGCCGCAAGATGTCTGAGTGCTTTGCTCTGTGGTTTGCTCGTCGTGGTGCCGACGTCGGGCGTCGAGCGCTGGCGTTTCATCGTGACCTGCGACAGCCGACACGCGCTGAGCGGGGTCAACGAACCGGTCCTGGCCGAACTGGCGGCCGAGGTTGTGCGGCAGGGGGTGGACTTCCTGCTCTATCCGGGCGACCTGGTCCACGGCGTACGGGTCACCCCGGAGCAGTTCGAGCGGCAGTTGTGGACCTGGGTTGCCGTCATGCGACCGGTGTACAACGCCGGGATCCCCGTCTATGTCTGCCGGGGTAACCACGAAGTCGCTGACGTGTGGGATCTCGATCCGGGCGTTGCACCCGACCCGAGCGACAACCATTCTTTGCGATGGCTCCATGTGTTCGGCAACAGCATTCATCCGCAACTGATGCTGCCCGACGACAGCCCCGCCGGCGAAGAGCACATGACCTACGCCTTCGAGCACAAGAACGCACTGGTCGTGGCGCTGGATCAATATGGGGGACTCCGGCATACGTTCGCCCACAGCGTCAACCAGAGATGGCTGGATGAGAGGCTCGGCCGCAACACGCAGCCGCACGTGTTCCTCTTCGGGCACGAGCCGGCCTTTCGAACCTATCATTATGACTGTCTGGACGCGTACCCTGCGCGGCGCGACGCCTTCTGGCAGAGCATCCAGCGCGCCGGCGGGCGCACGTATTTTTGCGGCCACGACCATTATTACGATCACGGTGCGGTGGATGACCGCGACGGCATGCCGGATAACGACATTCACCAGTTGATCGTCGCGACCGCCGGGGCGCCGTTCTACACGTGGGCGCCGCCCTACGGGGGCGACAACAGCTACTTCGTTCCCCGGCAGCTCTTTCACGTCACGCGGTACGGCTACATCCTGGTCGCCGTCGACGGCCCGGACGTTACTCTGACCTGGATGGAACGCAGGGACGGCGACCCCTTGCTGCTGCCGTCGTATGTGCCTGCGGAAGTGTGGGGCTATACGGTTGAACCAAGGCCGGTCGTGCTGTATCCGAATGGAGCCGAACAGCTCGCCGCTTCGCAGCCGTGCACGGTGCAGTGGAAGACCGTTGGCGGGGCCGGCATCGACGAGGTGATCATCGAGTACTCCGACAACGGCGGGGCGACATGGGTGTTCGTTGATCAGGTCGCCGGTTCGGAGGCATACGAGTGGACGGCACCGGCAGCCAACTCGGAGGTCTGTCTGCTTCGCATCCGCGATGGGACCCGTCCGCAGGTTTACGACGTCAGCGACAGGCCGTTTTCGATTTCCCCGTGCCTTCGGAAGCTCCAGGGCGACCTGAACCGGGACTGCTCCGTCGACTTCGCCGATCTGGCGATTCTGTTGAGTGAATGGCTCGCGTGCGGCGACCCCTTCGACCCGGCCGCCGAACCGCTGCCATAGATTCCGATCCACCTTTCATCGAGAGCCTGCGGCAATTTCCTGTGGCATTGTGCGTCTAATCCCGTAGAATGGCCCGCGTCAATCAGGTGTTTTTCGGTGTAGAATTCGCGTCGCGGTCGCTGCGGCGCGGGGATGCCGGTTCTATGCTCGATACTCAAGAAGAAATCTCCAGGGTGTGGGCCGCGACGGGCGCCTTGCGTCGCGAGACGGTCCGGACCGCGGTGAAGGAGTATTTCCGCACGCTCGGTGGGGAAGGTCCCGCGGCGAGGGGGGATTTCGACGCGGCGCGCGACCGTGCGATGGGCGTTTTGCGAGCCGGTCTGCTCGGCAGCGAGACCATGTCGATCGTTACGGGCCGACGGGACCTTGACGAGCAGACGCTGGCCGGCCTGAAGCTGAGTTTCGAAGCGGTCGCCAGACCCTTGCAGATTCCGCGTCCGCCGGTCCGCGGCGAGACAACGGTTTTCTCTCTTGCTGTGGCGGCGCTGGTGGGCGCGGCGGTCGGGATGCTCGCTTTGGCGCCGCTGCTCCGCTGGGCGTATGACATGCGCGATCTGGGGCTGGTGTTGGGCGGTCCGGCCGGAGCGCTTCTGGCGGTGCTTGTCGTGCATCGCCTCTCTCGATTGCGGTTGCTGCTTCGTTTCCTGCCCGGCCTGTCGTCAGAGCCACGGTCTCTGTCGGGGCCCGCGCGCAAGGACCACGAGACGGTTGTGCGCGTCTGTATCGAGCAATGGCTGGACTGGGCGATCCCGGCGCTGACCATGCTGTGCCTGCACGGTGCTCTGCCGCGAGAGTCGGCGACGAAGAAAGACGCCGCCTTCAAGCAGATCGGCAAGCTGATCTACACCCTGCACGAAACTCCGCGAGAGTCGTTGCCTGTGGTTGCGGACGAACTGATCCAGGAAGCCAAGAACTACGGTTTCGAGGGACTCGACGGTCCGGCGTTGTTTTCCGCCGGGCGCGACCGGCCAAGGGACACGATCGTCTGGAACAGCGGCCTTGGCGCGAAATACGAGACCTTCGGTCACATTGTCGAGGGCGACCGCGTGACCGTCGAACGCTCGCCGGTTGTTTTCGAGGGCCAGGTGGTCGAGCGAGGGCTGGTCAGAAAGGTACGAGAGACGGCCTGACATGGACAATCACGGCGTTCTATCTATCGACTTCGGGACCACGAACTCTTACTATTGCAAGTGTCCGGCCGATCAGATTGCGCCGGTCGGCGTGGATTTCGGCACCGGGCGGGACGGCCTGCCCACCGCCATCCTCTATCGTGGCGATCGCGAACCCCTCGTCGGGGAGGCGGCGCTGCATGAGTTCGGAGAGGCCTCGGCGCAGGAGCGCAGGCAGTACCGCCTGTGCACGCAGTTCAAACCGGATATCGCCCGGAGCGCCGAGGCGGCCGACACGGCGGCCGATTTCCTGCGCACTGTGATCGCGCAGGCCCGGCGCCAGCACATCGCCCTGGACCCGGCCCACCAGCACGTGATCTTCGGGATGCCCAGCGAGTCCCAGGGCGATTTCCGCACGGCACTGACCGAGGTTGCCCGGAAGGCCGGCTACGGCCAGGTCCGTCTGCTTGATGAACCGAAAGGGGCGCTGCTCTACCACCTCTGGCGCAAGGATTTCTCGCCCGCAGAGGCGCAGAGGGGGATCCTCGTCGTCGATTTCGGCGGCGGCACCTGTGATTTCGCGTTCCTGCAGAGTCTGCGCGTCACCTGCTCCTGGGGCGACATGGAGCTGGGCGGACGCCTGTTCGACGATCTGTTCTTCCAGTGGTTCTGCGAGCAGAATCCCGGCGTCCTGGAGGAACTTCAGGAGACGGGCGACGCCTACTACGTTCATTCGTATCTGTGTCGCGAGGTCAAAGAATTCTTCTCGCTGACGATGGCGCGGGATCGCTCCGAGACCGTCAACAAGTCCGTCGGTCGCTACGGCAGTCTGCGTGGCATGGACTGGCCGGCCTTCATGGAACGAGCGAGCCATTACGTGCCGAGCTCGACCTTGGTGAATCATCTCCAGGGCATGGGCGTGCGCTGCCGGAACGTGACGCAGCGCGACGATCCCATTGATCTGGTCGGATGGTTCCGGCGGTCTCTCGTCCAGGGGCTTTCCGATGAGGCGGTTCGAAGTGGGGACATCAGCCTGGTGGTCCTGGCCGGCGGCAGCAGCCAGTGGCCTTTCGTCGCCGATGTTGTCACAGAGACACTGAGTGTCGATCCGTCCCGCCTGCTGCGAAGCGACCGGCCTTACGCCGTCATCGCGCAGGGGCTGGCGATCCTGCCGGCCTTACAGAAACAGTTTGAGCGGACGCGCGAGACGTTGCGGGCGGATCTTCCGCAGTTTTGCCGCAACCGCGTCCGTCCCCTCGTGGAGCGTGTCACCGGCATGTACGTCTCCGACGTCGCCACCGATGTGACCTCGGAGGTGTTCGACAAGTCGATTCGGCCCGTGCTGGAGGATTTTCGGGACCGCGGGGGTTCGGTGAGCGTTCTTCGCGAAACGATTTCGGCCAATGTCAAAGCGGACGAAGACCGGCTGAAGGAGATCATCGAAGAGCGGATGCGGACGTTGAGCCTGGGTCTGCCCGGACAGCTCAATGAGCTGCTGGCCGACTGGTTTGGCTCGTATGGCCTGAGCGTGGGCGACAAGCCGGTTGGGGACGGCCGTACCGTGTCGGTCCAGCGCGCCGTGATCGGACCGGAGGCGCCCGACCTTTACGGCGGGATCATGGAGACCGTCGGCTGGTTCGTGGTGGGGCTGGCGACCAGCATCGGCGCAATGATTTGCGGCGGGGCAGGCACGGCTCTTGTGACGACGGGGCCGGTCGGACTGCTGGCCGGAGCGTTGCTCAGCGCCGTCGCCGCGTTCCTGGCGGTTCGATATGGAAAGACCAAGGCCCGGGAACTGGCCGACAACTGGAACGCCCCGGCGTGGGTCGTCAGGACCGTCATGACATCGTCCCGAATCGCTCGGGCCCGGCAGAAGTTCAAGTCGCGGCTTGAAGAGACGCTCCGTCGCGAGACCGGCGGCCTCCAGGACCAGATGGAGACGCGGATTCGCGAAATTACCGCCGCCCAGATCGAAGGCCTCTCCGAGATCACCCAGCTGTAAGCCTGCCCGCTGGACGACCGTATCGATTGGAGGCTCGCCAATACCACGAACTATCCCCAATCCCGATGGGCATCGGGATTGAGGTCGCCACACATGGCAGAAACCTCTTTTCTTCTCCCGACGTTTCGGTTATCACTACCAGTGCTGGCACGGATGCAAAGAGCCGGTAAGGTGCAGGTGTGCTATGGTTGACCATGTGCTGATCAAGAACGGGCGGGTGATCGACCCGGCCAACAATCTCGACGAGGTCTGCGACGTACTTATCCTCGACGGCAAGATCGCGGAGATCGGCCGTTTCAACGGTGCCGTCGCCAAGTCGGTCGAGCGGGTGATCGACGCGACAGGTAAGCTCGTCACTCCCGGCCTGATCGACATCCACGTGCATTTTCGCGAGCCGGGCGACGAGGAAGAGGAAACCATCGCCAGCGGTTCGGCGGCGGCGGTCGCCGCCGGTTTCACGTCGGTTGTCTGCATGCCCAACACCAACCCCACCATCGAGAACGAGACCGACATCGAATACATCCATCGCAAAGGACGCCAGGCGCGGAAGACCCACGTCTATGCCATGGGCGCGATCACCAAGAAGCGCGAGGGCATCGAGCTGGCAGAGATGGGGATGATGGCCGAGGCGGGCGCCAGGGGTTTTACCGACGACGGTCGCGGCGTGCAGGACGTCTCTGTCATGCTCCGCGCCCTCAAGTATGCCAAGATGTTCGATCGCGTGGTGGCCCAGCACTGCCAGGACGACCGCATCGTCGGGCAGGGCGTCATGAACGCGGGGTACTACTCGACGATCCTGGGGTTGCCCGGGATGGATGCGCTGGCCGAAGAGAGCATGCTCTGGCGTGACATTCAACTGATTCGCAAGACGGGTGTCCGCTACCACGCGCAGCACATCTCCACCGCCGGCTCGGTGGAACTGATCCGCCAGGCGAAGAAGGATTCGCTGCCGGTGACGTGCGAGGTGACGCCGCACCACCTGCTGCTGACCGAGGAGATGTGCGCCGAGTACGACACGAACTATAAGGTCAATCCGCCTTTACGAAGCAAGAAGGACGTCGATGCGCTCAAAGGGGCGATTGCCGACGGTCTGGTCGACGCGCTGGCGACGGACCACGCGCCACACCTGCAAAGCGAGAAGGAACTGGAGTTCCTGGCGGCGCCGTTCGGGATCGCCAGCCTCGAGTGTGCGTTGGGGTTGTACGTCAAAGCGCTGATCGAGCCGAAGATTCTCGACTGGCCCGGCCTGATCCGGATGATGACCGTGAATCCCGCCCGAATCATCGGGATCGACAAGGGCACGTTGGGCCGGGGCCGCCAGGGTGATGTGACGATCATTGACCCCGACGCCGAGTGGGTGGTGGACGTCAACAAGTTCGTCTCCAAGAGCCGCAACTGCCCCTATCACGGCTGGAAGCTCAGAGGCAAGGTCCAGAAGACTCTCGTCGGAGGCGAGCTCCGCTTCGAAGCATAGACAGCCTCGCGCCGGACCCGGGCACCGCATCGTGTTCTGCTTCGGCATGGAAGGTGAGATGGTTATCATTGACGGAACGAATCTGTTGTGGGCGATTCAGGAGGCTCGCGACAAGTCCGACGTGGCGGATGAGATTCAACTGTGCCGGACGTTGGAGCGATACTTCGCGCTGACGGGCGAGGAGGGGGAGGTGGTTTTCGACGGGGCCGGGCCGCCCGACAAGAGCGAGTTCGGCGTCGTCGGCCGGCTGGGGGTGGTGTTCTCCGGATTCCACAGCGATGCCGACACAGTGATCGAAGAGAAGGTTGCCGCCAGCACCGCGCCGCGCCGGTTGACGGTGGTAAGCAGCGACCGGCGGTTGCGTCAGGCCGTGGCCGCCAGGAAGGCCGCCACGATCAAGTCGGATCAGTTCTGGAGTCAGGTGCTCGGTGAGCTGCGCCGCGGCCGGTGCACCACGAAGGAACCGGAAGAGAAGGCGGACGGTCTGACCGAAGGCGAAACCGAACAGTGGCTCGACCTGTTTGGGCTCGATGACTGAGCCCTTCGGCTGGAGGCGGGGCAGCTGCGGGGCCGGAGATTGCTTCCGCGATGATTCGGGCTTCACCGCTCGCATCGCTCTGGGCGGTCGATATCCCGCAAATGGCGGGCTGTCGTTCATCCTCTTGCCGCGATGGTCTGTAGTCCCTGCCCGCTCACACAGGAAAGTCGAAGCGCGGCGATGAAGCGCGGCGCGGCGGCTGGTGCATTGTCCTTTGCTGTCGGGCCTGCGACGTTCTTCGTTCCGCGGTCGGGTGGATTCGACGTTGGGCACTACTTTTTTTCAGGATGGGCCCGGGGCACAGCTTGCCACGGTGGGCTTCGTGCTGATCTGGTTGTCCTTCTGCGGACTCCTGACGGTGGGTCGTTTCGGCCGGTTTGCGGCTGCAGAGCTTCTGGAGCCGCAACGTTACTGCCGTCTACTTCGTCCAATGGACCTTGTTCCGCTGGGCCGTTCCATTTCTCGGCTGCACACGGGAGGTTACGCAGGCTCGCGCGAAGTGCCACCAGTCGGGAAATTTTGTTGCCCGACGGGACAAAAACCTGTATAAACAACTGCCTTTGGCATGCCCCGGGCCGCAACAGGAGGAGAGGGGCCCCCGTTTGGCGGGTCCGCCTCCAGCGGGCGAGCGGGGCAGCACTCAAAGGCCACCTTCGCGAGGGGGTTTTTGAGCAGAGTTGTATCGTTCATCCTTACCGAGAATGGAGAAGTTATGAAGCGCAGAATGGTCACGATTGACGGAAACACCGCTGCCGCACACGTCGCCCACGCGACGAATGAAGTGATTGCGATCTACCCGATTACACCGAGTTCGCCGATGGGTGAGATGGCCGACGACAAGACCGCCCGGAACACGCCGAACATCTGGGGCACGGTGCCTTCCGTGACGGAAATGCAGTCGGAAGGCGGCGCCTCCGGCGCCGTCCACGGCGCGCTGGCCGCCGGGGCCCTGACGACGACCTTCACCGCCTCGCAGGGCCTGCTGCTGATGATTCCGAATATGTACAAGATTGCGGGCGAACTGTTGCCGACCGTCTTTCACATTTCCGCTCGCTCGCTGGCTTGCCAGGCGCTGTCCATTTTCGGTGATCACTCCGATGTGACCACCTGCCGCGAGACCGGTTTTGCAATGCTGGCCTCGGCCAATGTTCAGGAGGTGATGGATTTCGCGTTGATTGCCCAGCAGGCAACGCTGGCTTCCCGGGTGCCGTTCCTGCACTTCTTTGATGGGTTCCGGACGAGCCACGAGATTCAGAAGGTCGAAGAGCTGACCTACGACGATATGCGGGCGATGATCGACGACGAACTGGTCGCGGCCCACAAGGCGCGCGCCCTGTCGCCCGATCATCCGCTGCTCGGTGGAACGGCACAGAACCCCGACGTCTACTTCCAGGGACGCGAGACGGTCAACAGGTTCTATCTGGCCACACCGAAGATCGTCCAGGACACAATGGACAAGTTCGCCAAACTCGTCGGACGTTCGTATAAGCTCTTTGACTACGTCGGCGCGCCGGATGCTGAGAAGGTGATTATCATCATGGGTAGCGGCGCCGACACCGTCGAAGAAACGGTCGAGTACCTGACCAGCAAGGGCGAGAAGGTCGGTGTCGTGAAGGTGAGGTTGTATCGGCCTTTCAGCACCAGGCACCTGATGGCGGTCCTGCCCAAGACGGTCAAGAAGATCGCGGTGCTGGACCGGACGAAGGAGCCGGGCGCGCTGGGTGAGCCGCTCTATCTGGACATCCGCACGGCGATCGGCGAAGCGATGTCGGATGGGCTCGCTCCGTTCGAGAAGTACCCGGTGGTGGTGGGGGGCCGCTATGGCCTGGGCTCGAAGGAGTTCACCCCGGCCATGGTCAAGGCGGTTTACGACAACCTGGACGCGGCCAAGCCGAAACGCAGTTTCACGGTCGGCATTATCGACGACGTGACCGGCTCCAGTCTGGATGTAGACTATTCGTTTGAAGTCCCCGCCGGCGGTCTCTACGCGGCCATGTTCTACGGGCTGGGCTCCGACGGGACGGTCGGCGCCAACCACAATTCGATCAAGATCATCGGTGAGAACACCGACAACTACGCTCAGGGCTATTTCGTTTACGATTCCAAGAAGGCCGGAGCGGTGACGATCTCGCATCTTCGCTTTGGGAAGAGACGAATTCGCCGGCCGTACCTGATTGCCAAAGCCGATTTTATTGCCTGCCACAATCCGAGCTTTCTCGAGAAGTACGACATGCTCGCTTCGGCCAAAGACGGTGCGACATTCCTGCTGACCACCAGCTATAAGCCCGATGAGGTCTGGGACACCCTGCCGAGGGAAATGCAGCAGCAGATGATCGACAAGAAGATGAAGTTCTACGTCATCGATGCGATTTCGCTGGCGGAGGAACTCGGGCTTGGCGCCCGCATTAACGTGATTATGCAGACGGCCTTCTTCAAGATCAGCAACATCATCCCGCTCGAAGAGGCGACCAAGGCGATCAAGGATGCGATCCGGCACAGCTACGGCAAGAAGGGCGAGAAGATCGTCCAGATGAACAACGCGGCGGTGGACCAGGCGTTGGACCGTGTTTACGAAGTGAAGGTGCCGGGCAAGGTCACCAGCACGTGGAGCCGCCCGCCCGTCGTGCCCGCCGACGCCCCCGAGTTTGTCCGAACCGTCACGGCCGAGATCATGGCGATGCGGGGCGACGCGATCCCCGTCAGCAAGATGCCGGTCGACGGCAAGTATCCCACGGGCACCACGAAGTACGAGAAGCGCAACATTGCGGTCCACATCCCGGTCTGGGAGCCGGAGGTTTGTCTGCAATGCGGGATGTGCTCGCTGGTTTGTCCCCATGCGGCGATCCGCGTCAAGGCCTACGACGCCAAGTACGCCAACGGCAAAGCGCCGAAGGGATTCAAGAGCATCGACGCCAAGGGCAAGGAATTCGCGGGCATGAAGTTCACGGTTCAGGTCGCTCCGGAAGACTGTACGGGCTGCGGTGCGTGCGTGCAGACCTGTCCCGGGCGCGAGCGCGGCCCCGACAAACAACCGACCGGACGCAAGGCGATCAACATGTCGCTTCAGGCGCCGATTCGCGACGCCGAACGCGCCAATTACGATTACTTCCTTTCGATCCCGCTGACCGACCGTTCGTTGTTCAAAGACAACACCGTCAAGGGCAGCCAGTTGCTCGAACCGCTGTTCGAGTATTCGGGCGCCTGCGCCGGCTGTGGTGAGACGCCCTACGTCAAGCTGCTGACCCAACTCTTCGGCGACCGGGTGATGATCGGCAATGCGACCGGGTGCTCGTCCATCTATGGCGGCAATCTGCCGACGACGCCGTACACCAAGCGCGCCGACGGCCGCGGCCCGGCCTGGAGCAACAGTCTGTTCGAGGACAATGCCGAGTTTGCCATGGGCATGCGATTGGCCGTGGACAAATTCCGTCAGTTGGCGCTGGAGCTGCTGGAGACGGTGGCGCAGAAGGGCTGTGTCGATAAGGGTCTGGCGGCGGAGATTCGTGCGGCAACCCTGGCGGACGATCCGGAGCAGGAGGCGATCGAGAAGCAGCGGGCTCGCGTCGGCCAGCTCAAGAGCCAGGCAGGCAAGAGCAATTGCCCCGATTGCAAGCGTCTGATCACCGTGGCCGACTACCTGGTTCGCAAGAGCGTCTGGGCGCTGGGCGGCGACGGCTGGGCCTATGATATCGGCTACGGTGGTCTGGACCACGTTCTGGCCAGCGGTGCCAATGTCAACGTGCTGGTGCTCGACACCGAGGTGTACTCGAACACCGGCGGCCAGATGTCCAAGTCGACGCCGAGAGCGGCGGTCGCCAAATTTGCGGCAGCCGGCAAGCCCGCCCCGAAGAAGGACATGGGCCTGCTGGCGATGACCTACGGCAACATTTATGTCGCCAAGGTGGCGCTCGGCGCCAATCCGGCCCAGACGGTCAAGGCCTTCGTCGAGGCCGAGGCCTATCGCGGACCCTCGCTGATCCTGGCCTATGCTCACTGCATCGCGCACGGGATCGACATGACGACGGGGATGGAGGAGCAGAAGAAGGCGGTGGCCTGCGGGCACTGGCCGCTGTACCGCTTTGACCCGCGTTTGAAAGAAGCCGGCAAGAATCCGCTGCAACTCGACTCGAAGGCCCCGACGATGGCCTTCGATGAGTATGCCTATGGTGAGAACCGCTATCGGTCTCTGAAGCAGTCGAAGCCGGAAGCGGCCGCCGAGTTGATGAAGCTGGCCAATCGTGACGCGGCTGATCGATACACGTTGATGGAGCAACTGGCGAATCTGAAGTGCGGGCAAGGCGAAAAAGGGGCCTGATCGCCTCACGATCAAACGCCGAATCCCACGGTGGGGAAATGGTATGTTCAAGACGGTTCGAACCCATGCGGTGCTGATTGGATTGGTGGCATCGATGTTGGCCGGGTGTAGCCGGCCGGTCGCCCGGAGTCCTCAGGCTGACAGTGGCGCTGACTCACTGGCGGTCGGTCCGGATCGGCAAGTGTTGGCGAAGGTGGTTCCGCCGGACTACGTTGTGTCCATTCTGAATGCTTCCGGCGGAATCTCCTCTTGGGCGGAAAACCGACGGCTTCACGCCGTCGGCGTGATCAAGCTCTACCGACCCGACAACAGCTTCTACCTGACGGAGCATGACTTCGAGGTCTATCCGTGGTCGAATGCCGTTCGAATCACCGCCAGCGAGCCGCGCGGCAAGTTCGCCTGGAAGATGGTGGCCGGACGATACGAAATGCTCGAAGGTTCCGCGGCGGCGGATGTCTCGCCGCTGGCTGGACTGTATGCGGCATACGCCGATGCCTTCCTGCAAATCGTTACCGCCCCCGTGCGTTTGCTGGATCCGGGCAATCAGCTGCATCATGAGCCCGTCCCGTTCCGGATGAACGGCCAGTGGTACGAGCGGATCGAGGTCAAGTTCGGTCCGGGAACGGTGGCGGTCGAGAAGGGGGGGCAAACCGATACGCAGACGTTGCAGCCGTACTGGACCGACGGCGTTCTGTTCCTGAATCGGGCCAGTTCGCTGATCGACATGGTCTGGCTGAGCAACGTTTCGCGGCAGGAATATGTGACGGTGCGCGGATATGACTACTCGGATGTGGAAGCCATCGGCATACGCGTTCCCTCCAAGGTGGAGATTTTCCGGGCCCGGCCGGACAGCACCGTCCAGGATCGTCTGGCGCAGATCGACATCAAGGGAAAATAGACCGGGCACAGGCCGTTGGCCCGCGGATGCTGTCCGCGGGCCAATGGTCGCCTGGTGATGGCAGTGGCTTGTGCGGAGGAGGTCGAGGCCAGATACCACGCGCTCATCTTCGTTCTCGTATCCTTTTCACCTCTCTCTGCTTTGCCCAGTGTCCGCGCGGGTGTCCTCGGGAAAACGCACGTTGCGTCACCTGCCCGTGCGAACTATCATGAGGCCGAAGCCGTACGCTACAGTGTCTTGCGAAGATCGGTTTTCCTCGCCGGCGTTGCGGCGCGTGAACGGTGCTCATGGCTACAAGGACCACAATCTGGCTGGTTTTCTTGAGCGTTCTTGTCGTTGCCGTGTTGGGGTTCTTTGCCCTTCGCGCGTGGACCAGTCGGTTGGCCGTGTCTTCGTTGCATTCGGACGAGGGCGCGGCGCCTCCGGCGGTGCGTGACGACGGCACCGCATGGATGATGTTCGGAGCCGGACCGGGCCTCTTGGGGCAGGCCGCGACGCGACTGGGCGATTCGCTGTCGGTCCTCTGGAGATTCAAGACGGGAGCCGAGGTCAAGTCATCCGCCGCCATCGCCAACGGCTGTGTCTTCATCGGTTCTTCCGATGCCAACGTTTACGCGATCGACCTGCGCAAGGGCCGGAAGCTCTGGTCGTATGCGACCGGTGACGCGGTCGAATCGTCTCCTTGCCTGATCGATGGCGTCGTGTTCGTGGGTTCCTCCGACGGCTTTCTCTACGCGCTGGATGCCCAGACGGGGCAGCTCAAGTGGAAGTATGAAACCGACGGCGAGATTCTTGGTGCGCCGAACTGGACCCGTTCTCCCGACGGACGCCAGACGTGGATTCTCGTTGGCAGCTATGACAATCAGTTGCACTGCGTCCACGCCGAGAGCGGCCAGGCCGTCTGGACATACGAAACCGGCAACTACGTCAACGGCTCACCGGCGGTGGCGGACGGGCGATGCGTGTTTGGCGGGTGTGATGCGATGATCCATGTCGTCTCCCTGGCCGACGGCGCCAAAGTGGCGGAGATCGACACGGGCTCCTACATTGCCGCCTCAGCCGCTTTTCTCGATGGTCAGGTGTACGTGGGCAACTACGACAACCTCTTTCTGCGGGCGGATATTGACACCGGCCGGATCGTCTGGAAGTTCACGGAGAGCGAAGCCCCCATTTTCTCATCGGCGGCGGTCGCCGCAGACCGGGTGATCTTCGGCAGCCGCGACAACTACGTCTACGCGCTGCGACGCGACAACGGGCAGCGTCTCTGGGTGTTCAAGACGCTGGGCGAGGTGGACAGCTCGCCGGCGGTCTGCGGCGATAAGGTCCTCGTTGGCTCGGGCGATGGGCGTCTCTACATGCTGCGTCTGTCCGACGGATCGCCGATCTGGTCGTATGAGATCGGGCGGCCCATCGCCTCCTCGCCGGCGGTGGCGCAGGGTGTGGTGGTGATCGGCTGCGATGATGGGACCGTCTACGCATTCGGCGCGGCGGCGCCGGTCAGGGGAATCGCGCGATGACGATCGTTCAGATCAGTCCGGGTTCCGGGGACAATTTCTACTGTGAGAACTGCCTGCGCGACGCGGCCCTCGTGCGCGCCATGCGAAGGCGCGGCCATGATGTGCTGATGGTTCCGCTGTATCTGCCTTTGCAGGCGGACAAGACCGAGCCGGTGAGCAATGCGCCGATCTTCTTCGGCGGGGTCAACGTGTTCCTCCAGCAGAAATTCGCTCTGTTTCGCAGGACCCCGCGCTGGATCGACAAGCTGTTTGATTCCCGCAGGCTCCTGAACTGGGCGGCCCGACAGGCGGGCATGACCAACGCGCAGGACCTGGGCGAAACGACGATCTCCATGCTCGAAGGCGAGCACGGCCGGCAGGTGAAGGAGCTGGATCGCCTCGTGGACTGGCTCGTGGAGACCGAGCACGACCCGAGCGTCGTCTGTCTGTCCAATATTCTGCTCGGAGGGCTGGCCCGCCGGATCAAGGACCGGCTGGGTGTGCCGGTCATCTGCCTGTTGCAGGATGAGGACGGCTTTCTCGACGGCCTGACAAGCCCCTATGCCGAACGAGCTTGGGGAGTCGTTCGTCGGCGAGCGCGTGACATCGACGGCTTCGTCGCGGTCAGCACGTACTTCGCCAAGACGATGCAGCAGCGGCTCGAAGTCGAAGAGGAGCGGATGCACGTCGTGCACATGGGCATCGATCTGAACAGCTATGTGCCGTCGTTGGCCCGGCCGTCTGTGCCGACGATTGGGTTTCTTTCCCGGATGTGCCCCGAGCGGGGTCTTGATACGCTGGTCGAGGCGTTCATGGTACTGAAGCGCCGCAGCGATCTTCGGTCGACCCGGCTGCGGATTGCGGGCGGACGCAGTGCCGCCGACGAACCGTTTATCCGGCGGTTGCAGGACAAACTGAGTGCGGCCGGCGTGCGGAACGACGTCGATTTTCTCGACTCGTTCGATCAGGACGCCAGGCTGGCTTTTCTGGGAAGTCTCTCCGTGTTGTCGGTGCCGGAGCGGAACCCGGTGGCGTACGGCCTGTACGTGCTGGAGTCTCTGGCGATGGGGGTGCCCGTCGTGGAGCCGGCGATCGGGTGTTTTCCGGAGACCCTCGAGATGACCGGCGGAGGCGTGCTGTACACGCCCGGCACGCCGGAAGCGTTGGCCGACGCCATCGCGCCGCTGCTACTGGACCAGGAGGCCGCGCGTAAACTCGGGGAAGAAGGTCGCCAGGGCGTACGCCGGGCATTCGATGTCGAAGAGACCGCGCGGAAGATGGCGGACACGTACGAACAGATTGCCCGACGGGCCAGGCGAGGAAAATGATGGTTGAGCTGGTCGATGTCACGAAGGATTACGGTGGGTCGGCGGCCGGGAGTGCCGTTCGTGTGCTCAAGGGCGTTCGTCTGAAGATCGACCGAGGCCGGGCGGTGGTCATCGTCGGGCCCTCCGGCAGCGGCAAGAGCACGCTGCTGAACATCATCGGCGGGCTGGACCATCCGACGGGCGGCCGGGTGCTTCTGGATGGGCGTGACTTGGCCGGGCTCTCCGACCACGAGCTGGCGCAGGTGCGCAACCGCGACATCGGTTTCATCTTCCAGTTGCACCATCTGCTGCCGCAGTGTACGGTTCTGGAGAACGTTCTGATCCCGACGCTGGCAGGCGCCGACGGCAGAACATCGCGCGCCCTGCGACAGCGGGCCGAGTTGCTGCTGGAACGTGTCGGACTGAAGGACCGTATGCGGCACCGTCCGGGCGAACTGTCCGGTGGCCAGCGGCAGCGCGTTGCAGTGGCCCGGGCGCTGATCAATCAGCCCAAGCTGCTCCTGGCCGATGAGCCGACCGGTTCACTTGACGAAGCCGCCGCAGAAAGCATCGCCGATCTGCTCGTTCGGCTCAATCACGACGAGGGCGTGACGCTGATCGCCGTGACGCATTCACAGAAGCTGGCTTGCCGCATCGGAGACGTCATGGAGTTGCGCGGCGGCGTCCTGATGGACAGGAGCCGGTCATGAGTCTGCGGCAACTGGTGGTGCGGAGCCTGCGGTTCTACTGGCGGACCAACGCCGCCGTCCTGCTCGCGGTCGTGGTTGCCACCGGCACCTTGACCGGCGCGATGGCGGTCGGCGATTCGGTTCGGTACACGCTGCGCCGAACGCAGGAGGCCCGTCTGGGCCGAACGGAATTCGCCATCGTCCCGCAGGATCGCTATTTCCGTGCGGCACTGGCCGACGATCTCGCGAAAGAGGTGGGGGGGCTGGTTGCGCCCGCTTTGCATGTTTCGGGAATCATCACGAACGACGATGGCTCCCGTCGAATCCACCGCGTGGAAGTCCTCGGTGTCGACGACCGATTCTACGCGATCGGCGGGGCGGAGAGCCCATTCGATGCCGACACAAGTGATGCGGTCGTCGTCGCGGAAGCAGTGGCCAAGACGCTGGGTGTCTCGGTCGGCGACGAGGTGGTGCTTCGCATCGAGAAGGCCGGCCTGATGCCACGGGATGTCCCTCTGGCGTCCGACGCGGACCGAACCGCTGCCTTCCGCCTGCGGGTGCAGGCGATGGCGGGCGAATCGGCCTTCGGGCGTTTTGATCTGCGGGCCAATCAGACCGTTCCGCTGAACGTCTTCGTGCCTCTGGCCTGGCTGGGCGAGCGGATCGAGCAGCCGGGCCGCGCCAACGTCCTGCTGGCGGCCGAACTCGACAAGATCGTCACTGCCGAACAGCTTAACGCATCGCTTCAGAGGTGCTGGAAGCTTGCCGACGCGGATCTGGAGTTGCGCCGTCTTGAGGCGACGCAGGCCCTCGAACTGCGGAGCCGGCGCATCTTCATCGAGGACGACACCGGCCGCGAGGCGCTGAAGGCCGCCGACGGCGCGGTGGGAATCCTGACGTATTTCGTCAATGCGATTCGGCGGGGCGAGAAGGCGACGCCGTACTCAATGGTGGCGGCGGTGAGCCCGCGCCCGGGTGCCGGATCGCTCCTTCCGTCCGGCACGGGACCCGACGAGATCGTGATCAACCAGTGGCTGGCCGACGATCTTGGTGCTGCGGTGGGCGATTCCGTCGAGCTGGTTTATTATCTGGTCGGACCGATGCGCCAATTGTACGAACGGACGAGCGTCTTCAAGGTCGCCGGGATTGTCCCGCTGGAAGGCGCCGCGGTCGATCCGAACCTGATGCCCGATTTTCCCGGCTTGGCGGATGTCGACAACTGCCGTGACTGGGAGGCCGGAATTCCGATCGATCTGGATAAGATAAGGCCGAAAGATGAAGCCTACTGGGACGCGTACCGGGGAACGCCCAAGGCATTCATCCCGCTCAGCACCGGCCAGTCGCTTTGGGGCAATCGCTACGGCAATCTTACCGCGGTGCGTTATCCGTGGCACGCCGGGCTCGAGGACAGAATCGTCGCGCATCTGACCGGCAAGGTCGATCCGGCGACGGTGGGCCTGTTCTTCCAGCCGGTTCAGTTGCGCGGGCTCCAGGCACGACGCGAGGGGACGGACTTCGGCCAACTCTTCCTGGGCCTGAGCATGTTCCTGATTGCCTCCGCGGTCATTCTGACGGGCCTGCTGTTCGTCTTCGGTGTGGAGAGCCGCTGCGAGCAGGTGGGCCTGTTGCTGGCGGTCGGTCTGCCTGCGGCGCGGGTCAAGCATCTGCTCGTTGCCGAAGGGGGCCTTGTGGCGCTGGCCGGAGCAGTGATCGGCGTCGGCGTGGGCTTGCTCTATACGCGATTGCTGCTCTACGGACTCTCGACTTCGTGGAGCGGCGCCGTGGCGGGGACGGACATCCATTTCCATGCCGAGCCGGCGACACTCCTGCTCGGGGGCATGGGCGGTCTGCTGGCGGCTCTGCTGGCCATCTGGTTCACGATCCGCAGGCACGTGTCACAGCCTCCCCGGCAACTGATGAGCGGCAATCTCGAAGTGTCCCAGCCGCGCAGCGCCTCATGGTCACGCGGGCGATGGGGTCTGGCGCTGGCGGTGGCATCGTTCGTCACCGTGGCGATCTTCCTGGCGGTCATGGGAGGGGGCAACAGCCAGGCGGTCGCAGGGCTGTTCTTCGGTGCCGGCGCGTTATTGCTGCTCGGTGGTCTGGGCCTTTCTCAGGCATTGCTGCGGATCGTCGCGGGTGGTTGGACCCGTCCTATGGTATCTCTGGGGGGCCTGGGATTCCGCAACATGGCCCGGCGGAGCGGCCGCAGTCTCGCGATTGTCGGTCTGCTGGCGTGCGGGGTCTTTATGGTCGTCGCGGTTGGCGCCAACCGGCATGACCCGATGGCGCAGCCCCGGAGCAGGGGCTCGGGCACGGGCGGATTCGCCTTCTACGGCGAGACTGCTGTCCCGATCCTTCACGATCTGAACACGAAGGAAGGGCGCGATGCCTTGGGCTTGGGTCGCGAAGACCTGGACGGGGTTGAGGTGGTCCAACTCCGGGTGCACGAGGGGGATGACGCCAGTTGTCTGAACCTCAATCGGGCGCAGCAGCCGCGATTGCTGGGCGTACGACCGCAGGAGCTGAGTCGGCGCGAAGCGTTCAAGTTCTCGCAGATCATCGACGCTGGACAGCAGGAGGAAGGCTGGGACCTGCTACGGATGGATCTGGAGGCCGGCTCCGTGCCGGCGGTTGGTGACTATCCCACCGTTTTCTGGGGCCTGGGTAAGAACATCGGCGATGAATTGGAGTATAGTGACGAGAGAGGGCGGATGCTTCGGGTGCGCATTGTAGGCATGCTCGAAAGCTCCATCCTCCAGGGCAGCCTCGTCATTGCCGAGAACGAGTTCATGGCGCGGTTCCCGTCGGAGTCGGGGTATCGCGCGTTCCTGATCGATGCTCCGTCCGAGAAGGTTGCGGCAGTCGAACAGACTCTGACATCGGGCTTGAGGGACTTTGGCCTTGTACTTACGCCGGCGGTCGAGCGGTTGGCCGCTTTCAGCGCGGTGGAGAATACGTACCTGTCGATTTTTACGGCCTTGGGCGGTCTTGGTCTGTTGCTCGGCACTGTCGGGCTGGGTTTGGTAGTGCTTCGCAACATGCTGGAACGGCGGGGCGAGTTGGCCATGCTCCGGGCGGTTGGTTTTGATCGCAAAACGTTGCAGCGTATGATATTCTACGAGCATTGGGGTCTGGTGCTCTCCGGATTGCTTTGCGGCGTGGTCGCGGCCCTGGTGGCTGTGGTTCCGGCACTGCAATCGTCGCCCGGGCAAATTCCCTTTGTCTGGCTGGCCATGACCGTGGTAGGGATTGGCGTCCTCAGCGGTCTATGGGTCTGGATCGCCGGGACGGCGGCCCTGCATGGGGCGCTGCTCGATGCGCTGAGAACGGAATAGCCGTGGATCGTTGACGGGGCGCGTATGAGAAAAGCCGCTATCGCCGACATCGTGCCGATGGGGTTCGCTGTCGCAGGTGTCGTCTGTCTGGTATACCTCTGGATCAGCGCCGATGCAGCGCCGCAACTGGAACTCCGCGTCCCCGCCGAATCCGATCTGGCCGGACCGGCGGGCGGCCAGGAAGATGTCCTGGCGAAGGCGGAGTTGACGACCTACGATGGGCAACCGTCCGACCTGCCCGGCGCGTGGCCCCAATTCCGAGGGCCCAACCTGGATGCGATCGGCAAGGTGGATGTCACGCTGGCCCGGCAGTGGGCTGCCGAAGGCCCGCCCGTGCTGTGGTCGGTGGATCTGGGCGAAGGGTACGCCGGAGCGGCGGTGCGCGACGGCAGGGTTTTTGTTGCCGACTACGACCAGCAGAAGCAGGGCGACGCGATTCGCTGTTTTTCCCTGGCCGACGGGAAGGAAATCTGGCGGTACTTCTATCCGGTCAAGGTCAAACGCAATCATGGCATGAGTCGGACCGTTCCGGCCGTCACCGACAAGTACGTCGTCACGATGGGACCGAAATGTCACGTCGCCTGTCTCGACGCGGCGACGGGCAGGCTCCACTGGTTTCTCGACCTGGTCAAAGATTACGGCGCCAAGGTGCCCGCCTGGTATGCGGGGCAGTGTCCGCTGATCGAAGAGGGTAAGGTCATCCTCGGCATTGGCGGTACGTCCCTGATTATGGCGGTGGACATCGAGACCGGCAACGCGGTCTGGGAGACCCCGAATCCGAAGAAGTGGGAGATGACCCACTCGTCCATCGTGCCAATTGAATGCGCCGGCACGCGGATGTACGTCTGGTGTGCCAGTGGCGGCGTCGTCGGCGTCTCGGCCGAGGACGGGAAGGTGTTATGGGAGACGTCGGAATGGCAGATTCGCATCGCCAATGTCCCCACACCGGTCCCGGTGGGCGAGGGACGTCTGTTCCTTTCAGGCGGCTACAACGCCGGTGCGATGATGGTGAAGCTCACGAAGCAGAACGATCGGATTGTGCCGGAGATTGAATTCCGTCTTCCGCCGGAGGTGTTTGGATCGCCTCAGCACACGCCGATCCTCTACGAGGGCCACATCTACGGTGTCCGTCCCGACGAGCAACTCGTTTGCCTGGACCTCGAAGGCAACGTGGTCTGGACCAGCGGCAGCACGCACAGGTTCGGCCTGGGACCTTTCACGATCATCAACGATCTTCTCTATGTCATGGACGACCACGGGCTGCTGACGCTCGCGGAGGCGACGCCGACCGGCTTCGTGCTATTGGCCCAGGCGGATGTGCTCGAAGGGATCGACGCCTGGGGTCCGATGGCGGTTGTCGGCAATCGGCTGCTGCTGCGCGATCTGACCAGGATGGTATGCCTGGACATTGGTGTGCGGTAGAGCGGCGTTGAATGGCGGGTGTGGCTCTGCTACAATCGCGACGATGGACAGGAAAGGACACGGGAACCACGATGAATCAGCCGCAAGGCAAAACGGACTCCGGCGTCATCATCGGTGTGCTGATCGGCACGGCGGTGCTGGTCGCGATCGTCGCTGTCCTGCGGGTCGATACGACGGGGCAGAGCGGCAGCGGTCTGAGCGACGCGTACGAACTGGATGCCGTGATGATGGCCCGCTTCGATCCGAACCTGATCGCCTACCGCGAAGTCGAGCCGGCCATCGCCACGGGATTCGCGCGGTCCCGGGCTCTGACGCTCGATGGCGAGGGGCAGCTGTACATTGCCGGCGACAAAGCCGTGCGCGTGCTGAGTAACAAAGGCACATTGGAGCATGTGATCGCGGTCTCGGGCGAGCCTCGATGCGTCGCCGTTTCGTCGGAGGGTCGGGTTTACGTTGGGCTGAGGAATCACGTCGAGGTCTTCGATGCGACGGGCGAGCGCCTTGCGGCCTGGGAGCCGCTGGGCGACCGGTCGTTTCTGTCGAGTATCCTCGTGGCCGGCGACAGCGTGTTTGTCGCCGATGCCGGAAACGCCGTGGTGCTGCGCTATGACAAGACGGGGAAGTCCATCAATCGCATCGGCGAGAAGGACCCCTCGCGGGACATCCCGGGCTTCGTCGTGCCGAGCCCGTACTTCGATCTGGCGCTGGCGCCGGATGGATTGCTTCGCGTCGTCAGTCCCGGGCGCACACGGGTCGAAGCGTACACCTTTGATGGAGATCTGGAATTCTCCTGGGGCGAGAACAGCATTCGTATCCACGGTTTCTGCGGCTGCTGCAATCCGGTCAACATCGCTATGCTGCCCGACGGCCGGTATGTGACCGCCGAGAAGGGCTTGATTCGCGTGAAAATCTATGATGCCAAGGGAACGTTTCAGAGTGTTGTCGCCGGCCCCGAACAGTTGGTTAAGGGAGGTGCCGCTCGCGTCTTCGAGAACGCCGAGGACGCCGAGGCCAGCGGATTCGACGTGGCGGTCGACGCCGCCGGCCGGATCTACGTGCTCGACACGATAGAGAACAAGGTCCGCATCTTCGTAGAGAACCAGAAAGGTCGATCCGAGTGAGTCGCTTGTCATCAACACAGAGCAGACGCGCGTTTTTTGCCGGCGTGCTGCGTTATGGAGTGCTGGGCGGCTTGGCCGCAACGGGAGTCTTCGCAGTCGCCAAGAGACGCCGCTTGGTCCGAGAGGGCCGGTGCATCAACGAGGGTCTGTGCCTGGGATGTGCGGCCTATCGTGGCTGTGATCTGCCGGCGGCCCTGGAGTCGAAACGATCCTTCGAGCGAGGTGAGCATGGTCCAGCGAAATGACGATGTCACGCGCCGTCGCGTCCTGCGAGACGGACTGTGGGGCGCCTGCCTGGCCGGAATCGGCGGTGTAGTGGGCTATGCCGCTCACAAGAGCCAGAAGACCGACTGGGTCTGGCAGATCGATCCGTACAAGTGCATCGCGTGCGGGAACTGCGCGACCTACTGCGTGCTCGAAGAATCAGCGGTCAAGTGCACCCACGTGCACGCGATCTGCGGCTACTGCAAGATCTGCTTCGGGTTCTTCGATCCGGAGCCGTATCAGATCAACGAGGGTGCCGAGAATCAGATGTGTCCCACCGGCGCCATCCGGCGCAAGTACGTCGAAGATCCATACTACGAATACACGATCGACGAACCGTTGTGCAACGGGTGCGGCAAGTGCGTCAAAGGATGCAATGCATTCGGCAATGGTTCATTGTTCCTCCAGGTGCGTCACGATCGCTGCGTGAACTGCAACCAGTGTGCGATCGCGGCGGCCTGCCCGTCGCAGGCGTTCCGGCGCGTCCCGGCCGACCATCCCTATCTGCTCAAGAGTGTGGATCACGCCTGATGACACATTCGCGTCACATTCTCATTCTGTCGTTGGTTCTGCTCGCATCGGGCGTGACGGCGTTCGGGTTGGAGCGGTTTCCCCCGCCCCAGTTCGAGACGGACTATGTCCGGCCCACGACGACGGTGCCGAACCCGCCGCAGGGCTTCTGGGAGTATGTTGATGTCGGCGTTCTGGTCGTCGCCCTGTTTCTGGCGACATACCTGATCTTGCGAAAGCGCAGTCGCAAGTGGATCTTTGCGCTGATGCTTTTCAGCCTGGTGTATTTCGGGTTTTTCCGCAAGGGATGCGTCTGTCCCGTCGGTGCTGTTCAGAATGTGACCCTCACGGTGTTCGACTCAACCTATGCGATTCCCATCACCGTGCTGGTCTTTTTCGCATTGCCCTTGGTGTTCGCGCTGTTCTTCGGACGGGTCTTCTGCGGGGCGGTCTGTCCGCTCGGAGCGATCCAGGACGCCGTGCTGATCCACCCCGTGCGCGTCCCTGGGTGGCTGGAGAGCGGACTTCGCCTGATTGCATACCTCTATCTCGGTGCCGCCGTGCTTTTTGCTGCCCTGGGCGCGATGTTCATCATCTGCCGTTACGATCCGTTCGTCGGCTTCTTCCGGTTCGGAGGCAACTGGAAGATCCTTGTCTTCGGCGGGTGTTTGCTGCTGATCGGGGTGTTCGTGGGCCGGCCGTACTGTCGCTTTCTCTGTCCCTACGGCGTGATCCTGCGGCAGCTCTCGCGGCTGTCCAAATGGCGTGTCACGATCACGCCGACCGACTGCATCCAATGCCGCCTCTGTGAAGACGCCTGTCCCTTCGGCGCGATTCGCAAGCCGACCGAGCCGTGGCCGGCGAAGGAATACCTGATCGCCAAAGCGCGCTTGGCCTTCTTCCTCGTGCTGCTGCCTATCTTGATCGGCGCCGGTGGTTGGGCCGGATACGAGCTGCGCGGGTGGCTGGCGCAGGTCCATCCGCAGGTGCGCCTGGCCCAGCGCATCTACCTGGAAGAGAACGCACAGGTCGAAGGCACCACGGACGCCAGCGACGCCTTCCGTGCGACCGGAAGGCCGAGCGCGGAGCTCTATCGCGAGGCGACACTGCTGCGCGACCGATTCGGCATCGGTGGCGTTCTGTTCGGCGCCTTTGTCGGGCTGGTGATCGGAGGCAAGCTGCTGTCGCTTTCGGTCAAGCGCCGACGCACCGACTACGAGGCGGACCGCGCCAGTTGCCTGGCCTGCGGTCGATGCTACGAATACTGCCCCAAAGAGCATGAGCGATGGAAGAACCGCACAGAGAGGTTGGTGAGGCCCTGATGACGGACAGGTCACTACAGATTCCCGCCAATGAGCCGAGCCTTGCATGCCGGACCGCTCGCACGACGGCCAAGGTCGCCGGCGCGTTCTCGCTGATCTTCCTGACGTTGCTCGTCGCCAACTTCATCGGCACCAGCGTGATCGGGCCGCGGCGCGAGAACCGCCTGACCGCGATGAAGGCGCAGCTTCGCGAAGGTGAGGCGACAGAGGAGAAGCTGTCGGAGATTCGTCAGTTGGACCTTCGCATTCGGCGTGACCGAGTCTGGCGGCTGAATTTCGCGCACAAGACCAGCCATGCCCTTCTGGCCAGTATCGTCGTGTTCTTCGTCGCCGGCAAGCTGGCGCGCGTGCTGAACAAGCGGCTCCCGAAACCCGAGCATGCTCCGGACGCGGGCGTCCAGCAGATTCGCGAGGCCCGCAGCGCCCGCTGGACGGTTACCGCGGGACTGGTCATCCTGGGGGGTATCATCGCGGTGTTTGTGACGAACGAGGCGCCGCTGGCATTCGTCGGTGCCAAAGGTACGGAGGCTTCTCCTGTCGCGATCGTGGAGCCCAACGAAACAGGACCTTCCTATGCGTCGATGGAGGAGAAACGTGTCCAGTGGCACCGCTTCCGCGGTCCGGGCGGGGGCGGCGTGAGCCTGTTCACCAACATTCCCACCGAGTGGGACGGCAAGACCGGCAAGGGCATTGCGTGGAAGACTCCGGTGCCGCTGGCCGGGAACAACTCGCCGATTGTGTGGAACGACCGCGTTTTTCTCAGCGGCGCGACAGAGACCAAGCAGGAGGTCTACTGCTTCGATGCCGCTTCGGGCCGGCTGCTCTGGACGGGCGACGTTCCGATTTCGCCGGTGGCGATCGCGACGAAGATCGAGGTGATGGAGGATACCGGCCGATCCGCTTCGACCATGGCCACCGACGGCAGGCGCGTCTATGCGATCTTTGCGACCGGCGACATTGCCGCCTTCGACTTCGGCGGCCGCCGGCTCTGGTACAAGAGTCTGGGCGTGCCGGAAAGCGCCTACGGCTATGCGTCCTCACTGGAGACGTATCAGGACCGCGTGATCGTTCAGTACGATCAGGGTGACGGCAGCGAGGACAAATCCCGCCTTTACGCGCTGGACGGCGCTTCGGGCCGAGTCGTGTGGGAAGCCAAACGGGACGTGCCGAATTCCTGGACCTCGCCCATTGTGGTGGAGGTCGGGGGCGCGCCGCAGCTGATTACCCTGACCGATCCCTGGCTGCTGGCCAACAACCCGGTCGACGGCGCCGAGATCTGGCGGGCCGAGTGTGCCGGCGGCGACGTGGCGCCTTCGCCGATCTACGCGGGAGGACTGGTGCTGGCGGTCGAGCCGTACAGTCACCTGGTTGCAGTCAAGCCCACCGGACAAGGGGACGTTACCAAGACCCACGTTGCCTGGACGATGGACGAAGGGGGCCCAGACATCTGCAGCCCGGTCGGCAACGACCAGTACGTGTACCTGCTCGAAGGATCAGGGCTGTTGATCTGCTGTAGCGTGGCCGACGGCAAGAAGGTCTTCGACCACGACCTGCGGACCGACTTCATGGCTTCGCCGAGCATCGTGGGCGACAAGATCTATCTTCTGAGCGCTGACGGGATCATGTACATCGGCCGGGTGGGGCCCGAATACAAGGAACTGGCGAAGTGCGAGCTGGGTGAGAAATGCCACGCGTCCCCCGCGTTTGTGGACGGGCGCATCTACATCCGCGGGCTGGAGAATCTGTGGTGCATCGGCGGACCGACCGCCGTCGGAAAACCAGACTAATCGAGCGCTTATGGAAGAACTGGATCTGAAATTTGTCGATCAAACCGTTGCGCGTGTCGGCACGGGCGCCGAGAAGGTGCTGGAGATTCTCCAGGCCCTTCAGACGTACTACGGCTATCTCCCCACCGAGGCGCTTCAACGGGTCTGCGCCCTGACGGAGATCACGCCGGCGACGATCACCGGCGTCTCGACCTTCTACGATCAGTTCCGCCACCGGCCGGCAGGCAAGCACATCATTCACGTATGTGTGGGTACCGCCTGTCACGTCAAGGGCGCCGACCAGGTGTACGAGGAGTTCCTTCGCTATCTCGGTATTCCCGAGGGTGAAGATACCGATGCGCAGAAGCTGTTCACCGTGGAGAAGATCGCGTGCCTGGGCTGCTGCACGCTGGCTCCGGCGGTGCAGATCGACGACGTGACGTATGGCCATCTGACGCGAGAGACGGTCCCCAAGGTGCTGAGCGACTTTCTCAGGCACGCCGACGCCAAGGCCGCTCGTCACGGGAAGCGCCGGCGCAAGGGAAAAGCCGGCGCCGTCGGCGAATTGCGCGTGGGGCTCGGTTCCTGCTGCGTCGCGCGCGGCAGTGGGCGACTCAACGAGGCGCTCGACAGGGCTCTGGCCGAGACGGGCGTCAAGGTGTCCGTCAAGCGCGTCGGTTGTGTGGGCATGTGCCATCAGACACCTCTGCTGGAGGTGGTCCTGCCGAACGGGGAATCGTCTCTCTACGCAAGGGTCCAGCCCGAAGATGCCAAGGCCATCGTCCTGAGGCACTTCGGCACGCGTGGTCCGGTTCGGAAGGTGCGAACGAAAGTCTCTCGGGTACTCGACCGTCTGCTGACCGACGAGAACTCCGAACCGGTGACGCGCTACTCGATTCACGTTCGCGACCGGGCGGTTTCGGACTTTCTCGGTCATCAAATTCATATCGCCACCGAGCACTGCGGCCAAATCGATCCGACCGACCTCGACGAGTACCTGGCCCATGATGGATTCCAGGCGCTGGAGAAGAGTCTTCGCGAGTTCGGGCCGGAGGAAGTGATCGCCCAGATCGAGAAGAGCGGCCTGCGAGGCCGGGGCGGCGCCGGCTTCCCGACGCACCTGAAGTGGTCGGCCGTGCGGGCCCAGGAGGCGGAGATCAAGTACATCGTCTGCAACGGCGATGAGGGCGATCCCGGCGCGTTCATGGACCGGATGTTGATGGAGTCGTATCCATACCGGATTCTCGAAGGAATGGCCATCGCGGCACGCTGCGTCGGCGCGAAGGAAGGATTCCTCTACATTCGCGCGGAGTACCCCCTGGCGATCCGACGGGTCAACGAGGCGATCGAGAAGTGCGCCGATCGCGGGTATCTCGGCGACCATATTCTGGGCAGCGACTTCTCGCTGCGCCTGAAGATCGTCGCGGGTGCCGGTGCGTTCGTGTGCGGGGAAGAGACGGCTTTGATGGCGAGCATTGAGGGCCGTCGCGGCATGCCCAGGCTGCGTCCGCCATACCCGGCGGTGAAGGGGCTGTGGTCCCGGCCCACGCTGATCAATAACGTCGAGACGTATGCCGCGGTGCCGTGGATTCTACGAAACGGCGCCGACGCCTACGCTGCCATCGGCACAGACAAGAGCAAGGGCACGAAGGTCTTCGCGCTGGCGGGCAAGGTTGCACGCGGTGGCCTGATCGAAGTGCCGATGGGTATTTCGATCCGGCAGATCGTGGAGGAGATCGGGGGCGGTGTTGCCGGCGGCCTCAAGTTCAAAGCGGTTCAGGTGGGCGGTCCTTCCGGCGGATGCATTCCCGTCGGGTCGGACAATCTCTCGATCGATTACGAATCGCTGACCGCCGCCGGGGCGATGATGGGCTCGGGCGGTCTGGTCGTGCTGGACGAGACCGACTGCATGGTCGATATCGCGCGGTACTTCCTGCAGTTTACGCAAAATCAGTCGTGTGGTAAGTGCACTTTCTGTCGGATCGGTACCCGCCGGATGCTCGACATCCTCGACCGGCTCTGCGCCGGAGAAGGCAGGGTCGACGATCTGGACGAGCTGCAGCACCTGGCGGAGATGGTCAAGAAAGGCAGCCTCTGCGGTCTTGGTAAGACGGCGCCCAACCCGGTACTGTCGACCCTGCGGTACTTCCGCGACGAATACGAGGCCCACATCCGGAAGCGTTGCCCGGCCGGAAAGTGCAAGGCCCTCATCGCGTACTCGATCACGGACGACTGCATCGGCTGCACGATCTGCGTCCAGCACTGCCCGACCGGCGCGATCGAGATGAAACCCTACGAGAAGCACGAAATCGATCCTAACAAATGCGTTCGGTGCGGGACCTGCAAGAGCGTTTGCCCGGCCGCCGCAATCCGAGTGGAATAACCATGCCCAGGATTACGATAGACGGTCGTGAGGTGGAGGTGGACGCCGGCGCGACGATTCTCGATGCCGCCCGCAAGCTCGGGATCGAGATTCCCACGATGTGTTACCTGCGGGGCCACGACGCAACCACCAGTTGCATGGTCTGTGTGGTGAAGGTGGTCGGCGGCAACGGGCTGGTGCCTGCCTGCGGCACGCCGGTGCGAGATGGAATGCAGGTAGAGAGCACCAGCGAAGAGGTGTTCGACGCAAGGAGATCGGCGCTGGAACTGCTGCTGAGCGATCACGTGGGCGACTGTGTCGGGCCCTGCGTGGTGGGCTGTCCGGCCCACATGAATATCCCGCAGATGATCCGGCAGATCGCCGCCGGCCAACTGGCGGATGCGATCGCAACGGTCAAGCGGGACATCGCGCTGCCGGCGGTGCTGGGGCGCATCTGCCCGGCGCCGTGCGAAAACGTCTGCCGGCGGGCGCAGCATGACCAGGCGGTTTCGATCTGCCTGCTCAAGCGTCACGTGGCCGACGTCGACCTCAGCAGCGAGGTACCCTACGCGCCGAAGTGCGCTGCGCCCAAGGGCAAGCGCGTAGCGATCATCGGCGCCGGGCCTGCGGGTCTGGCGGCGGCGTATTATCTCCAGCAGGAGGGTTTCGGCTGTGTGGTCGTTGATGAACACGATGAGCCGGGTGGGATGCTGCGGTACGGCGTGCCGGAGAGCGAACTGCCGCACGACATTCTGAAAGCCGAGATCGCGCAGATCGAGAAACTCGGCGTGCGATTCCGGCTCGGCATCCGCGTCGGCCAGGCCATCTCGATGGAGGAGGTGCGCAAGCAGTTCGACGCCGTGTTCGTGGCCGTTGGCGAATTGAAGGAAGGCGACGCCGAAGCACTCCGGTTCGCAGCGGCCGACAAGATCAAGGTGGACGGCACTACGTATGCGACCGACCTGCCGGGCGTGTTCGCCGGGGGCGATGCAGTTCGCCGGCGGCGAATGACCGTGCGTGCGGTCGCCGACGGAAAGGAGGCGGCACGCTCGATTGCCCAGTACCTCAGCGGGCAGGAGGTGGTCGGTCCCGAGAAGCGGTTCAACAGCCGCATGGGCAAGCTCACGGAATCCGAGCTGTCCATCTTCCTGCAATCGGCCAGTTCGGAACCGCGAACCAAGCCATTCGGTATCGCCAGCACGTTCAGCGTGGACGAGGCCCGCGCCGAATCGCTCCGTTGCCTTCGCTGCGATTGCCGCAAGCCCGATGCGTGCCTGCTGAGACGGTATGCCCAGGCCTACGGCGCCCGGCAGAACCGGTACAAGGCGGACCGGCGGCTCTTCGTTCAGCGGACACAACACCCCGACGTAATCTACGAGCCGGGCAAGTGCATCGACTGCGGCATCTGCATCCAGATCGCCTCGGAGGCCGGCGAGGCGTTGGGCCTGACGTTCGTCGGTCGCGGGTTCGACGTTCGCGTGGCGGTCCCGTTCGACGGAACGCTTGCGGACGGATTGCGCGTGGCGGCTGAGCGATGCGTGGCCGCCTGTCCGACCGGTGCACTGGCCTTCAAGGATGGCAAAGAGCCTCCGTCCGCATGATGCGGAGGTGCTTCATCGGTGACTCTCTGGAGGGTACGCTATGCTCGCTATGTCAGGACTGCATCCGCAGGACTGTCTCGGCCACGCGACGACCGAGATTCCGGGCGGTCGTCATGCCGTATTCGTCCTTCGTGACGCCTCCTTCGATGCCGCTCCAGAGGGTGGCGCCGAAGCGGGAGTATGGCCGACCGTTGCCCACGACGATCATCTCCTGGCAGAACAGCGAGACCTGGACGGACTGGACAGTTGCTTCCTGCCCGCCGTTGCGGGTGCCGCCGACGGCCAGGACGCCGCCGACCTTGTTGCTCAGCGCCAGGTCATTCTGATAGAACGCAATGCAGCGATCGAGGAAGGCCTTGCACAACGCGCTCATGTTGCCGAAGTAGACGGGGGTGCCGATGATGATGCCGCGGACGTTCGGGTCGGTGAGCCTGGGGATCAGCGACGGGAAGTCGTCCTTCTCGCCGGGGTCCAGGGGGATGCCGGCGGCCAGGCTGCCGTTGATTTTCAGTCCCGCCAGTTCGATCAGCTCGGTTTCGATTCTCGGGCTGACCTTTCCGGCGGCTTCGAGGCAGACTTTCAGCGAGGTGGCGGTCGTCTGGCCCTGCCGGGGGCTGCACGAGATGCCGACGATCTTGAGGCCGTTACGCGAAGGTCCTTCCGCTCCTTGGGCAGTCGATGCGACAGCGGCTGCCGTCACTCCGGCGGCAAGGGAATCTCTCACGAAGTCTCGACGAGTGATGTTTTTCATCGGCGCTCTCCTTCTGATTCTGGGTGATAGGCGTGCGACACACTCCGATTCTGGAGGCGGTGCGTATACAATGGAGATAGAACGAGCTTGACATTGTGTTGTCGTAGCATCCAAGCATGTTGGCCGAGTTTACCGTTTTTTCAGGAGGATCATTATGAGGTCACAAGCGCGTAGTGCCTACCAAAATCCGTCGTGGATCTGTCTTGGCATCGGTGTAGCCGTTGTTCTGGAAGCCTTCGGCCCGGCGTACGGCGCCGACTGGCCCAACTATCGTGGTCCCAACTATGATGGGATCTCAGATGAGACCGGCTGGCGAGCAGTCCTGCCGGAAGGTTCGGCCGTGGAATGGAAGACGTCTCTCGGGTGGGGATTCGCGTCGATGGCGGTCCGCGACGGATGCGTCTACGCCATGGGCAACGTCGATGGCCGGGATGTGCTCTACTGCCTCGATGCGGCTACCGGGCAGGAGAAGTGGAAGCAGTCGTATCCCTGTCCCCGGCTCGACAAGAACCATGAGGGTGGTCCGGCGGCCACACCGACCGTGGAGGGCGATTCCGTGTACGTCTTCAGCAAGAACGGCGATGTTCTGCGCCTTCGGGCCGAGACCGGGCAGGTCGTCTGGCACAAGAGACTGCACGAAGACCCCGGCGTCAAGGAGCTGACGTGGTATTTCTCCGGCTCGCCGTTGATCGTGGACGATCTGGTGATTCTGAACGCGGGCACCGCGGGCGTGGCGCTGAGCAAGGCCGACGGCCGCGTGGTCTGGCACAACGGTAAGGATGCCGGCGGTTACGCAACGCCTGTGCCCTATATCCATGCGGGCAAGAAATGCGTCGCACTGTTTGGGTGCCAGCACCTGTTCGGTCTGGAGGCCGCCACCGGCAAGATCCTTTGGCGCTTCGAGTGGAAAACGAGCTACGACATCAATTCGGCCGATCCGATCATCGACGGCGACCATATCTTTATCTCGTCGGGGTACAACAAGGGCTGCGCCCTGCTGAAGCTCGGCGACGGCAAGGTCACGGAAGTCTACAGCAACAGGAACATGCGAAATCAGTGCAATTGTTCGGTGTTGTGGAAGGGATACGTCTACGGCTTCGACGGGCAGGTCGGCGGCAGCGGCAAGCTCACCTGCCTCGATCTCGAAACCGGCCAGATCAAGTGGGCCCAGGGTGGATTGGGCACCGGCTCACTCATGCTCGCGGACGGCAAGCTGATCGTCCTGGGCGAAAGAGGCAAGCTGGTGATCGCGGAAGCGACGCCCGATGGGTACAAGGAGTTGGCTTCGGCCGAGATTCTCGATGGCAAGTGCTGGACCGTCCCGGTGTTGGCCAATGGGCGGATTTACGCTCGCAATGCCGCCGGCGACCTGGTCTGCGTGAATGTGGGCGGCGGCAACTGATGTCGAGTGAAAGCAGAGCAGGGAGTCTCTTGGGGGGTTCGGCATGTCGATGACGGGAAAGCGGTCTTTCTTTGTTGGGATTTACCTTTTTGTGTCAGTGTTCGGCGTGTTCGGCTGGGCGGATGACTGGCCGCAATGGCGCGGCCCGAACCGCGATGGCGTATGCCGCGAGACCGGGCTGCTCCAGCAATGGCCCGAAGGCGGTCCCACGCTGCTGTGGGAACTGGCCGGAATGGGGGCCGGGTACTCGACGGTTGCCATCCTCGACGGCAAGTTGTACTCGATGGGGGACCGTCAGGCTGCTGGCGAGAAGGCCCAATACGTCTACGCCTACGATCTGGTGACGCGAAATCAACTCTGGGCGACGAGGATCGGCCCGGCGCATCAGGACGGGCCTCGTTGCACGCCTGCGCTGGACAGTGGCTTCGTTTACGCCATCGGCACCGAAGGCGATGTGGTTTGCCTGCGCCTCGGCGACGGCACGCTGGTCTGGTCGAAGAATCTGCTCGATGATCTGGGTGGCGCGGCTAATCCGAGGTGGAAGATCAGCGAGTCGCCTCTGGTTGATGGCGACAGGTTGCTGTGCACGCCCGGCGGCCACAGCGCGGCGATCGCGGCCCTCGACAAGGCGACGGGCGCGGTGATCTGGAAGACCTCGATGCCCGATATCGGACCCAACGGCCGCGACGAAGCGGGCTATTCCTCCATCATGATCAGCCACGGCGCCGGCGTGAAGCAATACGTGCAGTTGACCAATGAGGGCCTCATTGGTGTTGCCGCCGACTCGGGCAAGTTCCTGTGGGGCTACAACCGCGTCGCCAACCGTGTCGCCAACATCCCCACGCCTGTGATCGACGGAGACTATGTCTTTACCTCGACCGCCTACCAGACGGGATCGGCGCTCCTGAGGCTGGTGCCCGATGGCAGCGGCGTCAAGGCCGAGGAAGTCTATTGGCTCGACAAGGACACGTTTCAGAATCATCATGGCGGCTTCGTGAAGGTCAGCGGCTACATCTATGGCGGTCACAACCACAACCGGGGCGAGCCTACCTGCCTGGAGATGAAGACGGGCAAGGTCATGTGGCGCGCCGACCAGCTCGGCAGGGGGTCGGGATGCGTCCTGTACGCAGACGGCTGTCTGTACTTCCTGTATGAGGACGGCACGGCAGTTCTGATCGAGGCGACACCGGAGAAGTACAACCTAAGAAGCTCGTTCAAGCTCCCGCAGCGCCCGACGGCGACGGGGACGGCCTGGCCGTATCCGGTGATCTCCGACGGCAGGCTCTATCTGCGGCACGCGGATGTCCTGTTCTGTTACGACGTGAAGGCGAAGTAGACGCTTCTCTTCCGGGGACTGTTCCATGAAGGCGGCGGTCATCCACGAGAATGGTGAGCTGGACGTTGTGCACGTGGAGGATGTCCCCGAGCCTTCACCGGGGCCCGGGGAGGTCGTGCTGAAAGTCACCTGTGCCGGCCTGAACCACCTGGATATCTGGGTCCGGAAGGGCCGGCCGGGGACATCGCTGAGCGATACACCGCGCGTCCTCGGGTCCGATGCGGTGGGCTTCGTCGAGGAGGTGGGCAGGGGTGTGGAGGGCGTCAAGGTCGGCGACGAAGTCATCGTGAACCCTGCCTTGAGTTGTGGGCGCTGCGAGTCTTGCGCCCGAGGCCAGCAGAGCGAATGTCTATCGTTCGGGATCGTGGGACTCAGCCGGCCAGGCACGTTTGCCGAGCGTGTGGTGGTCCCTGCCCGCAATTTATGGCCCAAACCGGCGCATCTGTCTGCCGAGGAGGCCGGCACGCTGTCGCTCGCCTCCGTCACGGCTTGGCGGATGCTGATGACGCGAGCCCAGGTTCGACCGGGTGAGAGCATCCTGATCCACGGCATCGGGGGCGGCGTCGCCCTCTGCGCGATGCAGTTTGCCAAGTTGATCGGCGCGGAGGTGATTGTCACTTCATCCTCCGATGAGAAGCTCGCCCTCGCTCGCGAGCTCGGCGCCGACCACACGATTCACTACCGCAACCAGGATGTCGTGAAATGCGTGCGGGAGATTACGGGCGGGCGCGGCGTGGACGTCGCAATTGACAGCGTCGGCGCCGCCACATGGCCGGTGGATTTCGCGTGTGTCCGGCGGGGCGGGCGGATCGTCACCTGCGCCATTACCACGGGCCCGAAGGCCGAGACAAATCTCCAGGCCCTCTACTGGAACCAGTTGACGATCCTCGGATCGACGATGGGCTCGGATGAGGATTTCCGGCAGATGCTGCGAGCAGTGGCCGTCAACCGGCTGCGGCCCGTCATCGATGAGGTTTTCACGCTGGAGGAAGTGCGCCGGGCCATGGCGAAAATGGAAGCGGGCCGGCAATTTGGCAAGATCGCCCTGCGGATTGCCCCGTAGAAACAGGGAGAAAGACCGAACAACTCTCCGGTAGCAGCATATAGGTAGAGTCAAAGGATCTGTTGTTTCCTGTAAAGGAGGCTCTATATGTCCGCAACTGCTTCCACGATGCTGCCCTTGAGCACGAAGGCGCCGGATTTCCATTTGCCCGACACCGAGGGCAAGATGGTGTCGCTGTCCGATTTCCACGACGCCAGGGCGCTGGTTGTGGTGTTCCTCTGCAACCATTGCCCCTTCGTCAAGCATGTGATCGATGATTTCGTCGATCTGGTGAAGGACTATCAGGATCGGGGGGTCGCTTTTGTCGCGATCAACTCGAACGACGTGGCGACCTACCCCGACGACCGGCCCGAGATGATGGCGAAATTCGCCAGGCAACGAGGTTTCACCTTCCCTTATTTGTACGACGAGACGCAGGAGGTCGCCAAGGCCTATCGCGCCGCCTGCACGCCGGACTTCTTTGTCTTCGACGAGAAACGCCGGTTGGTTTATCGCGGGCAGATGGATGACAGTCGGCCCGGCAACGGTGTGCCGATCACCGGCGCCGACCTCTGCGCGGCGCTCGATGCGATTCTGGAAGGCGGTCCCATTCCCGAAAGGCAGAAGCCCAGCATCGGGTGCAACATCAAGTGGAAGGCCGGCAATGAGCCGGACTACTTCTGATCGCCGTCGTTGCGGGCAATTCATACTGTTGAAAGTGACGGTCTTGTGAAGATGAAGTTCACAGTAGCAGTCGCAACTTTGTTCGTTGTCACGCTGGCCTCTTCGGTCGGGGCGGCCGAGGTCCGCGATGTAAATACCCCGCAGACATTGCAGGAGTACCTGCGCGAAGCGGCGCAGAACAACGCGGGGCTGAAAGCGGCGTTCGAAGAGTGGAAGGCGGCTCTGGAAGCAGTGCCCCAGGCAAAGGCGCTGCCTGACCCTCGCTTCACATACGGCTACTTCATCGAGGAGGTCGAGACGCGTGTCGGTCCACAGAAGCATCGTCTGGGCATCATGCAGGTCTTCCCTTGGTTCGGCACGATCGAAGCCCGCACGGATGCAGCCTCTGCGGCCGCCGAGGCCGCGCGCAAACGCTACGAGGCCAGGAAGCTGCAACTGTTCTACGACGTCAAGGACACCTTCCACGAGTACGTCTATCTCCAAAGCGCCATCGAGATCGCCCGAGAGAACCTCGATCTGGTGCGGCACTTTGAGGAAGTGGCCCGCGCCCGGTACACGGCGGCCACCGCCGGCCATCCCGACGTCATTCGTGCCCAGGTCGAATTGGCGATGCTGCAAGACAAGCTCGTCGCTTTGCAGGAATTGCGCGAGCCGATTGTCGCTCGACTCAACGCGGCGCTGAACCGGCCCACCTCTGAGCCGTTGCCTTGGCCCAAGGCTGAGACGCAAGAGATGGTTCCGGTGGACCAGCCCACGGTGCTGGCAGCGCTGAGAAAGCAGAATCCCCAATTGCAGGCGATGGATTTCGACGTGGAGGTCGCCCGAAACCGGATCGGGCTGGCGAAAAAGAAGTTCTATCCCGATCTCGGTGTCGGCGTCGATTGGATCGTTACGGATGACGCGATGATGTCGGGCGTGCGCGACAGTGGCAAGGACCCCGTGATCCTGATGTTCAGCCTGAATCTGCCGATCTGGCGCAAGAGCTACGGTGCGGCCGAGCTGCAGGCGAGGGCGCAGTCGCGTCGGGCGCTGCATCACAGGCAGGATATCGAGAACGAGCTTCTGGCCCGAGCCCAAGGTGTTCTCTACGATCTTGAAGACAGCGGCCGGAAACTGCGCCTCTACGAGCAGGCGCTGGTCCCAAAGGCCCAAGAGCTGGTGGGTGCGTCCGAGACCGCGTACGCGGCCGGAACGGTCGATTTTCTCAGCCTGATCGACGCCGAGCGGACGCTGCTGCGATTCCGCCTTGAATGCGAGCGGGCTCGCGCAAATCAGCACCAGCGGCTGGCGGAACTGGAGATGCTGGTCGGAACCGAGTTGTCCGACTGAGGGGAGCAGACGCGTTCCTGTGGGTGGAAGAGCGGAATACCGCGAACACAAATCCCACTATGGCGGTATACATTGGTGTTGATTCAGAAAGGCGACCCGAATGGCATCGATTCGGCGGATAATCCGGTCGGGGGCGTGGGCGGTCGGTGTGCTGATCCTGATCGCGGTCGGTTTCCTTCTTGGGTATGTGGTTTCACCGACCTCACAAACGGAGGCGGCCAACGCGGCGATGGCGGACATGCAGCCTGCTGCGGGTCCGCAGCTATGGTACTGCTCGATGCATCCGCAGATCATTCGGGACAAGCCGGGCAAGTGCCCGATTTGCGAGATGGATTTGATCCCGATGCCTGCGGATATGGCTGCCCACGCGACGCCGCGCGAGCTGGTCGTCTCGGAGGCGGCCGCCCGTCTGATGGACATCCAGACCTCTGCCGTCGAACGAAGAGCCGTGACGAACAGAGTTCGCACGGTGGGGAAGGTCGATTACGATGAGACCCGCGTCAAGTCGATCACCGCGTGGTTGCCCGGCCGCATCGACCGTCTCTACGTCGACTTCACCGGCACCAGCGTCAGGGCTGGCGATCATCTCGTCGATCTCTATAGCCCCGAATTGTTCGGCGCGCAGGCGGAGTTACTGCAGGCGGCCAAGGCGGCTTCCCGAGACGCGGCCGAGGCATCGGAATATCTCAAGGACTCCGCTCAGACTACGCTTGCCGCCGCCCGAGAGAAGCTGCGTCTGCTGGGCCTCAAGACTGGGCAGATCGAGACTATCGAAACGTCGGGCCAGCCCGTGACGCACGTGACTATCTACTCGCCTATCGGCGGCGTGGTGGTCCAGAAGATGGTGACCGAGGGGATGTACGTCAGCACAGGAACGCACATCTACACCGTCGCCGACCTGTCTCATGTCTGGGTCAAGCTCGATGCCTATGAATCCGACTTGCCCTGGATCCGCTATGGACAGGAGGTCACGTTCACCGCCGAAGCCTATCCCGGCGAGGTCTTCCGGGGCTGGATCAGCTTCATTGCGCCGACGCTGGACCCGAAAACCAGAACAATGAAAGTCCGTGTCAACGTGCGGAATCCTGATGGACGGCTCAAGCCCGAGATGTTCGTTCGGGCAGTGGTCGAATCCCACTTGGCCCAGGAGGGCAAGGTGATGGACGCGGATCTGGCGGGCAAGTGGACCTGCCCAATGCATCCATCGGTCGTCAAGGACGAGGCGGGGACGTGTGACGTCTGCGGGATGGACCTCGTGACCACCGAATCGCTTGGCTACGTGACGGCTCAGTCCGCCGGCGTGCTTCCGCTGGTCGTTCCGGCGTCCGCTCCCTTGATCACGGGCCAACGTGCGATTGTGTACGTGAAAAAGCCCGACACCGAGCATCCGACGTTCGAAGGGCGGCAGATCATCCTCGGGCCTCGAGCGGGCGACTTCTACATCGTCAAGGAGGGGCTGACCGAAGGCGAACAGGTGGTTACCAATGGCAATTTCAAGATTGACTCCGCTCTCCAGATCCAGGCCAAACCGAGCATGATGAATCCGGAGGGCGACGCTATGCCGGGCGGACATCAACATCGGATGGAGGCGGGACAAGAAAATCAAACACACAGTCATTGACCGGCGCCTGGACGCGCCGAGAAGGAGAAGACCATGAAGATCGAAAGAAGATCATATCACATGACGTTGACTGTAGCTGGTGTGGCCGTCATCGCGTTGTTTGTGGCCCAAGGCTGCAAGAAACAGGAGCCTGTGGCCTCACAGACCGGGTCGACCCAGGCCGCTACCACGTCACAGAGCGACCAGGCTTCCACGATGGCCCAGGAGACCTCCACAGAAGCGGCCGATCAGGTCGCGGCTACCGCCGAGCAGAAGACCTGTCCCGTCATGGAAGGCAACCCGATCAACAAGGCTATCTTCGTCGAGTACAAGGGCAAGAAAGTCTATTTCTGCTGCAAGGCCTGTCCGGAGAAGTTTCTGGCCGATCCGGAGAAGTACATCGCGAAGCTGCCGCAGTTTCAGCAATAGCGCATAGGAACACTCACTCATGGACGAAAGACAACGGGACATCCGCGCCGGCGCGAGCCTCCTGGATCGAGTGATACGCTTCTGCCTGGAAAACAAGCTCGTAGTGGCGCTGGTCGTTCTGTTGGTGGTTGGCTGGGGCTTGCTGGTGGCGCCGTTCGACTGGGACCTCGCGGGGGCGCCACGGTCGCCGGTGCCGGTGGATGCGATTCCCGACATCGGCGAGAATCAGCAGATCGTCTTCACCGAGTGGATGGGACGCTCGCCGCAGGACGTGGAGGACCAGGTGACCTATCCGCTGACGGTGTCGCTGATGGGTCTTCCCGGCGTCAAGACGGTGCGCAGCTACTCCTTCTTCGGCTTCTCGAGCATCTACGTGATCTTCCAGGAACGCGTGGACTTCTACTGGTCGCGCAGCCGGGTGCTGGAGAAACTCAACAGCCTGCCGGCGGGGACCCTTCCGGAAGGCGTTCAGCCCGCGCTGGGACCCGATGCGACCGGACTGGGGCAGGTCTTCTGGTATACGCTCGAAGGGCGCGATCCGAACGGCAATCCGGCCGGCGGCTGGGATCTCGACGAGCTGCGGACGATTCAGGACTGGTACGTTCGCTACGCCCTGCTGGGCGCCGAAGGAGTCAGCGAGGTCGCTTCGGTGGGCGGTTTCGTTCGCGAGTATCAGATCGACGTCGACCCGGACGCGATGCGCGCCTATGGGGTCGGCCTCGAAGACATCGTCAAAGCGGTTAAGGGTTCGAATATCGACGTGGGGGCGCGCACCATCGAGATCAACAAGGTCGAGTACGTCATTCGCGGCCTGGGTTTCGTCAAGCGTCTCTCCGACATCGAGCAGACTGTGATCAAGGTCAATGACAATGTCCCCATCTACGTGAAGGACATCGCGAAGGTCTCGACAGGGCCGGCTTTGCGACGCGGCGCCCTGGACAAAAGTGGAGCCGAAGCCGTCGGTGGCGTCGTGGTGGTCCGCTATGGATACAATCCGCTGGCGGCCATCCAGCACGTCAAGGAGAAGATCGATGAACTGGCGCCGGGCCTGCCGGAAAAGACTCTGGCCGACGGCACAGTCTCGAAGGTCACCATCGTGCCGTTCTACGACCGAACGGGCCTGATCTACGAAACGCTGGGCACCCTCGACACCGCTCTGACCGAAGAGGTGCTGGTGACGATCATCGTCGTGATCGTGATGGTGATGCATCTGCACAGCAGCGTGCTGATCAGCGCGTTGCTGCCTTTGGCGATCCTGATGTGCTTCATTGCGATGAAGCAGTTTGGTGTCGATGCGAACATCGTGGCTCTGTCCGGTATCGCGATCGCGATCGGAACGATGGTCGACATGGGCATCGTCATCTGCGAGAACATCCTGCGACGTCTCGACGAGGCGCAGGAAGGCGACAACGCGCTCGAAGTCGTCTACCAAGCCTCCTCCGAGGTGGGCAGCGCCGTGGTGACCGCCGTGGCCACCACGATCGTCAGCTTTCTTCCGGTCTTCACGATGACGGGAGCCGAAGGCAAGCTCTTCAAGCCGCTGGCCTTCACGAAGACGTTCGCTCTGCTGGCGTCGATCATCGTGGCGCTGACGATCATTCCGCCGGCGGCGCACATCCTTTTCACAAGAAAGACCGTCCGGAGCAGGATCAAACGCTACGTACTCGGCGTCATCTTGCTCGGCCTTGCTGTTGCCGCCGGGATTCTCTTCGCCTGGTGGATCGGCGCGATCATTGCGGCTGTCGGGCTGTACCACCTCACGCAGGATCGTTTGCCTGCAAGAGCCCGCAGCGCGATGCCTCTGCTGGCCAACGCGCTGGCTGTAGTTGTTGTCGGCATCGTCCTCACACAACATTGGCTGCCTGTGGGCCCGGTCGAAGGCTTCGCTCGAAACTTCGCTTTCGTGGCCCTGCTCGTTGGCGGCCTGCTGCTGTTCTTTCGCATCTTCCAGCACTTCTACCCCGTCATTCTCGGATGGTGTCTGGACCACAAGATCGCGTTCCTGAGCCTGCCACTGCTCATTCTGGTTCTGGGTCTGATGGTCTGGCAGGGCGTCGCCAAGGTTCTGTTCTTCGTACCCGAGCCGCTGAGACAGAATCGTGCCTGGACCGCGGCGGCGCAAGTGTTTCCTGGCTTGGGCAGGGAGTTCATGCCTGCGTTGGACGAGGGCTCGTTTCTCTACATGCCCACGACGATGCCCCACGCCTCAATCGGCGAAGTCCTCGACGTGATCGCCAAGCAGGACATGGCGTTTCAGGCGATCCCGGAGATCGATTCGGTGGTGGGCAAGCTGGGCCGGGTGGATTCGCCACTCGATCCGGCTCCGATCTCGATGATCGAGACGGTTATCAACTACAAGACCGAGTATGTCACCGACGCAGACGGTCATCGCCTGCGGTTCAAGTTCGACCGGGCCAACGGCGAGTACGTGCGGGATGCGCAGGGCAACCTCATCCCCGATCCCGACGGTCGCCCGTACCGGCAGTGGCGCGATCACATTCGCAGCCCCGATGACATCTGGAACGAGATCGTCAAGGCAGGCGAGATTCCGGGTACGACCAGCGCGCCGAAACTTCAGCCGATCGAGGCGCGAATCGTCATGCTCCAGAGCGGCATGCGCGCTCCGATGGGGGTCAAGGTCAAGGGGCCCGACCTGGCCACAATCGAGAAGGTGGCTCTGGAGATCGAGCGGTTTCTCAAGGAGGTCCCGGGCGTTGAGCCTGCGGCGGTCATCGCGGATCGGGTCGTGGGCAAGCCCTATCTCGAGATCGACATCGACCGCGAGCGGATTGCGCGGTACGGCATCAGTGTCCAGCGGGTCCAGGACGTGATCGAGGTCGCCATCGGAGGCAAACGCCTTACCACCACGGTCGAGGGCCGCCAGCGCTACGGCGTGCGAATCCGCTACCTGCGTGAGCTGCGTGACCAGATCGACACGCTGGAGAAGATCCTCGTACCGGCGCCCGATGGGTCGCAGATTCCGCTGATTCAATTGGCGGAGATCCACTATGTGCGCGGACCGCAGGCGATCAAGAGCGAGGACCTGTTTCTGACGGCCTATGTGGTCTTCGACCGCAGGCCGCAGTACGCCGAGGTCGATGTGATCGAGCAGTGCCGGCAGTACCTCCAGAGCAAGATCGATTCGGGTCAGTTCCGTGTCCCGGTAGGGGTGCACTATGAATTCGCCGGGACGTACGAGAACCAGATTCGAGCCACCCAGACCCTCACCGTCGTGGTCCCCCTGGCCCTTTTCATCATCTTTCTGATTCTGTACCTCCAGTTCAAACGCGTCTCGACCACGGCGCTGGTTTTCTCGGGCATCCTCGTCGCCTGGGCAGGCGGATTCCTCATGATCTGGCTGTATGCCAGACCCTGGTTTCTGGACTTCAGCATTTTCGGCGCCAACATGCGAGATCTGTTTCAGGTGCATCCGATCAATCTGAGTGTTGCCATCTGGGTCGGCTTCCTCGCCCTGTTCGGCATTGCCTCGGACGATGGCGTCGTGATGTGCACGTATCTGGAACAGTCGTTCCGCAACCGGCCGACGGAGACCGTGCCACAGATTCGCAAGGCGGTTGTTGCGGCCGGCTCCCGGCGGGTCCGCCCGTGCCTGATGACCACCGCGACGACGATTCTGGCGCTGATTCCCGTGCTGACCTCGACCGGCCGAGGCTCGGACATCATGGTCCCCATGGCCATCCCCTCCTTCGGTGGCATGACCATCGAGGTCCTCACCATGCTTATCGTTCCCGTTCTCTACAGCGCGCTGGAGGAGGCAAAAGCACGCCGAGCGGCAAGACGATAAGCCGGCCGGGCTGTGCAAAGACCCACAGACGGGCGGGGAATTGGAAAATCGGGGCGACAGGACTTGAACCTGCGACCTTTGGTCCCCCAGACCAACACTCTAGCCAAGCTGAGCTACGCCCCGAGCGACGGGAGCCATTGTAGTGTCGCCCGGGCGGGTGAACAAGCGTTTTTTTTCTGATTCGGGGAGCACGGTGGGGTTTTGGACAGGGCTGGGCAATCGCGCATATTATCGGACTGAGCGGCCGGTCTTCCAGAGAATCATGGACAAGAGACTTGACAGAGTTAGGCATCCCTAACTATTCTTTATGATTCGATCGTTGCTGACTGGATGAAACGATGAAGATCGAGTCCGAACAACAACTCAGCGCATCGCTGGAAGACTACCTCGAAGCCATTTTCAATCTGGCCGGCGAGTCGGAAGGGGCGCGGAGCAAGGATATCGCTGAGGCGCTCAGCGTCGCGCGGTCCTCGGTGACCGGGGCGCTCCAGGCCCTTCGCGAGAAGGGTCTGGCCAATTACCGTCCCTACGGTTGTATCACGCTGACCGAACCGGGCCGAGCCTTGGCGGCCGAGGTCGTGCGAAAGCACAACATCCTCAAGTCGTTCTTCGTCAACGTGCTTGGGGTGGACGCCGATGTCGCTCAGCAGGCGGCCTGCAAGGCGGAGCACGCGCTCGGTCCGGAGATCATCGGACGCCTCCTGAGTTTCATCAAGTATGTGACGGAGAGCCACCGCAACGGTCGCGACGTGGCCGAGGAGTTCCGCCAGTTTCACAAACAGAGATCGGGCAGCACGACCCGCAAGGCGAAGCCATGAATCCGAGCGTTGAGGTGAAGGAAAGGCAGATGCGACCTTTATCGACGGCCAAGGCAGGCGAGAAGGTACGGCTCGTTCGAATCGACGCCGGACGCGGGCTGAACAGCCGCCTGGCGTCCATGGGGCTGGTGCCCAATGTCGAGCTAAAGGTCGTCAGCAACGGACATCCCGGCCCCTTCGTACTGATCGTCAAAGAGGCCAAAGTGGTGCTGGGCAGGGGGGTCGCCCAGAAGATTCTGGTCAAGTAGGGCGGGCAGAGGTGCCCTTTTTTTGTTCAAATAGTTCGCCTCTCCTAACTTTTGCAGGGTACGGCTTTGAGGTACAGGCGGTGTCTATGAAGTCCATCAGAGTGGCGCTGGCGGGCAATCCGAACAGCGGAAAGACCAGCGTGTTCAACATGCTCACGGGGGCGCGCCAGCACGTGGGAAACTATCCCGGCGTGACCGTTGAGAAGAAGGAAGGCCAGTGCACCCATCGCGATTGGCGGATTACCTTCGTCGATCTGCCCGGCACATACAGCCTGACGGCCTACTCGGCCGAGGAGCTGATCGCCCGCAACCACATCCAGGAAGACCGGCCCGACGTCGTGGTGGACGTCGTTGACGCCAGCAATCTGGAACGGAATCTGTACCTGGCCACACAGATCATGGAGATGAACGTGCCCATGGTGCTGGCCTTCAACATGAGCGACCTGGCTGAGCGACGCGGTCTGAAGTTCGACCTGGACCAGTTGTCGCATCTGCTGGAGATGCGGATTGTCCCGACGGTGGGCAACAAGGGGCAGGGCCGGACCGAATTGCTGGATGCGATCGTCGAAACCGCAGCCGCCGAGCGTCGGGAACGAGTCCACCGGGTCACCTATGGCCAGGAGATCGAAGACAAGCTGATTCAGATTCAGCAAGCCCTCGATAAGACGAACAGTGAGGTGGTCGCCCGGTATGGTCGGCGCTGGCTGGCGATCAAGCTGCTCGAACAGGATGAGGACGTCATGTCCAAGATTCACGACCGGCAGGTCCTGGAGGTCGTCGGTCGCAGCGTCGCGCATCTGCGTACCATCCTGGGGGACGAGCCGGAAATCGTCATGGCCGACCGGCGGTACGGATTCATTTCGGGTGCCTGCCAGGAGACGATCCAGAGTTCCGTCGAGCGGCGTCACGATGTCAGTGATACGATCGACGCCGTGGTGACCAGCCGCGTCCTGGGGCTGCCGATCTTCCTGCTGCTGATGTACGTGGTTTTCTTCCTGACGTTCAAGATTGGCAGCTACCCGATGGATTGGCTGGAGGCCCTCTTCGGGATGTTGGCGGATGCGATCACGCGCCACTGGCCGGAGGGCCATGCGGAGTGGCTGCGTTCGCTGCTGGTTGAGGGCGTTATCGGAGGCGTCGGCGGCGTGCTGGTGTTCCTGCCCAATATTCTGCTGCTGTTCATGGCCATCGCGCTGCTGGAGGACTCGGGCTATATGGCCCGCGCGGCGTTTGTGATGGACCGGATCATGCACAAGATCGGCCTGCACGGCAAGAGCTTCATCCCGATGCTGATCGGGTTCGGCTGTTCGGTGCCGGCGATCATGGCGGCTCGCATCCTGGAAAACCGCCGCAACCAGTTGACGACGATCATGGTAGTCCCGCTGATGAGCTGCGGCGCCCGGCTGACAATCTACAGCCTGTTTATTCCGGCGTTCTTCCGGCCACACTGGCAGGGACCGATGCTGTGGCTGATTTACCTCATCGGGATCGTGCTGGGGATCATCGTCGCCAAAGTGCTGCGATTGACCGTCTTTCGAGGCCAGACGATGCCGTTTGTCATGGAACTGCCGCCGTACCGGATGCCTACCAGCAAGAGTGTGTTCGTCCACACCTGGCAGCGCGGATGGCTCTACATCCGCAAGGCGGGCACTGTGATTCTTGCGGTGTCGATTGCGCTATGGTTTGCCATGAACTTCCCGAAACCGCCGGCGGATCGGCTCGAAGGGCGGAGCGCCCAGGAGGCACGCCAGGAAGGTCTGCGGCATTCGATGGTCGGCCGCGTGGGTCTGGCGGTCGAGCCGCTTCTGCGGCCGCTTGGTTTCGACTGGAGGATCGGCACAGCTCTGATCGGCTCGGTGGCGGCCAAGGAGCTGTTCGTCTCGCAGTTGGGGATCATCTACGCGGTCGAGAGCCCCGACGAGGAGGCGCCAAGCTTGCGTGAGCAGCTTCGAGCGGATTACACCCCTCTGGTGGGCTTCTGCGCGATGCTGTTCTGCCTGATCAGCGCTCCGTGCATCGCGACGGTGGCCATGACGCGGCAGGAGACAAACTCCTGGGGTTGGGCCCTGTTCCAGTTCTTCGGCCTGACCGGCCTGGCCTACGTGTTGACCCTGCTGGTCTACCAGGTCGGACGACTCTGGCTGTAGCCGTGTGGAAAAAAATCTCACTACCGCTGAGGATTTCTGCTTGACGGATTTTGCCATAGCTAATAATATTAGGAATACCTAAAAACAAAGGCATAAAAGGACCTATGACGTTCGAATCTGCCAAATCGCTGAGTCCGAGCCTGGAAGACTACTTGCAGGCGATCTTCTGGACGGTTGCTGCCAAGGGAACCGCCCGAGCGAAGGACATCGCCAGGCAATTGGAAGTCAAGGCTTCTTCCGTCACCGGGGCGCTGCAAGCACTGGCCCAGAAGCAGTACGTTCACTACCAGCCCTATGAGGCGGTCACCCTGACGGCAGAGGGCTTCGATGAGGCGGCGCGGGTCGCGCAGCGGCACTCAATCGTTCGTGAGTTCTTCACCGAAGTCCTGGGGCTGAACGATGCGGCGGCTGAGGAGAAGGCGTGCCGGATGGAGCACTGTCTCGGGGCGGATGTGACGGACCGTCTGGCGGCACTAACGGAGTTCGTGAGGGCCCGCCCGGAGGTGGTTGCGGAGCTTTCACGACTGCTTGCGGAGCGTAGTGGCGTTGTGGACGCACGAGCGCGCGTGGGTGGCAGGTCCGTTACGGTGGCCGACCTGCGGCCCGGCCAGAAGGCGGCCATTGTTGCGGTGCGGTCCGAAGGGGCCCTCGCCAGGCGGCTGGTCGACATGGGATTGGGACGTGGCGCCCTGGTGGAGGTCGAGGGGATCGCGCCGGCAGGCGATCCAATCCGTATCAGGATTCGCGGGTATCGCTTGGCCCTGCGTAGAAGCGAAGCGGTGGCGATCTCGGTGGTGGGAAGATAAGTGTGTTGTTTTTTTGCGGTCATAGTTAGATAACCCTAACTTTCAAGCGTTAAGGGAACGGTGTGGAACGATGGGTCTCTGACAAGCAGACTGAGGTTCTGAGCCGGAATCAGATCAGCGCAGATTGCATCGACTCGCAGACGATTCTCGGCAAGCGGGATGAGGTGCTCATCCGGCATGGAGACCAGGTATATCGATTGAGGAAGACCCGGAGTGGAAAACTGATCCTGAACAAGTAGAGCGATCACAAGACGCATACGCATCGCGACCGAGCCAGCCGCGTGCCAGCCAGGGAGCAGATGAGACCTTTGTCCAGCGAGGTCTTGCCTGCTCCTTTTCGTTTAGCCTTGGGTGGTTCGGCGCTGTGGATGCAAGAACGCAACTGCAAGAGGAAAGAAAGGGAAGAACAGATGAAGGACATCGAATCTCAGGAAGTGACGTCGGCGAAAACATGCCATTGTTCGGGGCAGTGCACGGACTGCCAATCCAAGAAGACCACGGAGAATCAGAGCACGTCGAGGCCGGTCCCGTTCTCGGCTGTCACAGCGATGGTCTGGCTGCTTGTGTTGTGTGTTACGGCATGGGGCCAGTCCAACGGTTCCGGCGCGACTTCGAAGAGTGGAGGTCCCGGCCTGCTGATCATCGCGCATGGATCACCCGCCCGAGCCTGGAATCAGCAGGTTCTTGAACAGGAGCAGAAGGTGCGTGCGGGATTCGGCGACGACAATCCCTTTACCGACATCAAAGTGGTGTTCATGGAGTTTGCCGAGCCGAACGTGGCCGACGGCCTGGGCGCTCTCGTGAAGGCCGGTTGCCGCCGCATCGTGGCGGTGCCTTTGCTGATTGCGCCGTCGTCTCATTCGCACTGGGACATCCCGGCGCTGCTGGGGATACACAGCGATCCTCAGGTCGAGAAGGCCCTGCAAGAAGAGGGGGCGCGCCTGATGCGCCCGGAGGTGCCGGTTACGGTGACGACGACTCTGGACCAGAGCGACGTGATCGAGCGGATCATGCTCAAGCGCGTTCGCCAGCTCAGCCGTGACACAAAGCAGGAAGCGGTCGTTTTGCTGGCGCACGGAAGTGAGGCGATCCCTCCGGCGTGGGACCGCTTCATGAAACGCACCGTGACGTACATCTGTGGGCAGACCGGCATCAGCTACGGGGATTGGGCTGCCGTCGGCGTCGGGCAGGAGTACAGCCGGGCGGCCGCCGCGATGCAGGAAGCGGCGCGATACAAGGATCGCGTGATTGTCGTCGGTGCGTATCTGTCGATGGGCGTCAGCAGGATGCACAATCGCTGGATGACGCGTTTCAACGAGCCGGGGGGCGAGATGCCACCGGCGGAGAACCCGTTGCAGGGCTTGAATCTGGAATTGGCGGAACAGGGACTGCTGCCCGACGAACTGGTGACGCAGTGGATCGTGGACACCGCCCGAAGCGAAGTGCAGCGGCATCCCTAACGCAGTCACAGCAGGAGAAAGGAGCGAGTATGCCTCTGAAGCATGAAGCAGAGCGTGGATTGACGCTGATCGAGTTGCTTGTGGTGATATCCATCGTGGCAGTTCTCATGGCCGTTTTACTGCCCGGTCTGCGGGCAGCCAGAGAGCAGGCCCAACGGATCGTGTGCGCCTCGCAACTGCGGCAACTGGCGATGGCCCACACGATGTACCAGCAGAGTCACGACGGGTGGATCGTGCCGGCCACCCAGAACTTGGGTGTGGATGAGTACTGGTACAACACACTCGGTCCGTACTTCGAGCACCGGAACGTTGGTCACGCCAAGGAGCATCCGGACGACATCGGGCGGGACATTTTGCGGTGCCCCCTGGACAAGGCAGCGTATCCGGAAATGCTCAATCCCCATTGCGTCGAGAACCCCAAGGGCTGGCTTTCCTATGCCCTGAACAGCCAGCCGACGCGTCACGTCAGCAGCCGGACGAAGAAATACGCCGGTGCCGGCGGCAACAAGATCACCCAACTGCGCCACCCGGCCGGCGTGATGCTGCACTGTGGTTTTGCCTACCGCGCGTGGGTGTGCGATGCGGTCGCTCTGACGCGAAATCAGTACGCCTCCGAGCCCGGCGCGCACTTCGACGAGATGCCTGGTTACCCTGAACAAAACAAGACGGTGCAGGTCGCCTATCGCCACGCCGGGCGGATGAACGTGCTTTGGACGGATGATCACGTGTCGTTACTCGAAGGCCCGATCCCTTCCGCGGAGGAGAGACCTGTGTTCTGGGGCATGGTCTACGATACGCTTGAGGGCATCGGTGTGCCGGTGGGGCCATAGCCCCTGCGCGGTGGAGAAACGAAAGGAGGAGTGCGAAGTGGACCCATGAGACAACGCGGCAGTTTGTGTATGCGACAATGTGGTAGCATCAATCTGGATCAGTACGGAAGGAGTGAATCGATGAGGGTGAAACGATATGGGGTGTTGGGTGTTGTGTTGGTCGCTGTGTTGGCCGGTCCGGTCCAGGCAGTGACGGTGACGTTGACATACGACGATTCGTGCACGGCTATGGCCTCGCTGTCAGATGACGACGGTGACGGCTACTCGGTCGTTCAGATGGGCCACGGCGGCGTGCCCTCGAAGCCCTACATCAGCACGCCGTTCCCGGCGGCCGGGACGTATACGCACGATCGCCGGGCGATCGCGGAGTTCGCGTTAAGCCCCTTGCGTTGGGTCTCGACGGAGCCGAACGCTGTGCAGTCGGCGGTCCTGCGGTTCTACTTCGACGACGTGATCTATCCGGGCCTGTCTCCCAAGCCCTGGACGACGCAGGACTTCACGCTCGAGCTGTATACGGAGACGGCGGATGGAATCGTCGATGGAACCGATGCCAACGATCTCGATTCTGCATCACCAGGTTTCGAAAGTGACGACTGGGCCGGAGAGGTCCTCCATAGCTGGCGTTTCGCGGCCGGAGCGGAAGGGCCGTTCACGCCGGGACAGGCGGTCGTCGGGGTGTATGGCCCGGACGAGCCCTATCCGGCCCGATTCGGCGACGACGAGTTGATGATTTACGGGATGATCGGATTCGAAGTGGACGTGACGAGTCTGGTGGCCCAGATGATAGAGGATCCCAATGTGCGGTACCTCGGTTTCCGTTGGATCTCGAACACGGCGGGCGGCTACTGGACCAGCATGGACCCTGCCGGACATCTGCCCACGCTGATCGTTGAGATGACGGCATCCGAACCCCTTCGGTTTGTTCTGACGTCGTCCGACACGGGGCCGGTGACAGGAGACCAGCACAGCGGCCGTCCCTACCACGTCTTCAATGATCCCAATGACGAGGCCATCTACCTGACGGCTCGCGAATGGACCGGCAGCCACAGCCCCGCGCTGAAGGTGACCTGGCCGATTCCCGACGGCATCCTCGAATGGGATGTCTTCACCGATCCCAGCCGCAACTCGGAACGTCCCGAAGCGATCGCCTCTGCTGCGGATGGAAGCCCATTGCATGTTTACTGGAACGCGGTCCGTGAAGAGTACGCCCTGATCGCCGACGAGAACGACGTCCCCGAAGGATTCGAGAAGGTCTATTATCAAGAATGGTCGAGCGATCTGCCGCTCAGCCTGGGCAACTACGGGCGGGTTCCCGGTGCGACGGCCGATGTGCAACACGCCCTCCTGACGGAGTTCAGGATGGAGCGGCCTTCGTGGTATGGGCTCGACCCCAACCATCTGGTCTCGGCGCGTATTGAGCTGACGATCGACCGGGTTGTGGACATGGCACTGAGCGGCAACAACATGGCCCTGCTGCCCAGCACGCTGTACGTCAACTGCTTTGCGGGCGACGGCGTCGTCGGGCGTTTCGAGAATGCTCAGGCCGATTTCGAGCGGATCGACCATGAAGGAGCCGACGTGGCGGTCTGGCTGACTATGGACGGCACCGCGGATGGGACCCCGATCACCGATTTTGCGCTGTCGTGGTTCCGGCTTGTTGATCCAGGTTTGGGCGAACCGTACACGCTGAAGATTGATGTCACCGAACCGGTGCGGCAGTTGCTCGCGGAGGGAGCCGACTTCTCGGGTTTCGCGGTTTCGTGCTCGCCCGACGGCGAGTTCTGTCTGGCCAGTGTCGATCTGGTCGACGACGTTCACGGCAAAGCGTATCTTCCGTCCTTGGTGTTGGAAACCTCACTCGAATAGCGTGGGCCGCAGGCGAGGCCGCTACGATGTTGCCGGGACCAACTTCGCAGCGGGTTTGGTCTGGCCGCGTGGCGGCCTCGCGGCATAGATGGACAGACGCCGGCGTGACATTCGACGTCGGACCGCCGGGACTGCGGAGGGATCTTCTGTGACGGAGGTGTCGGTTGCGAGGTGAGGGTTTTGTGGAGCATGCTTCGGCTCTGTCGCCTTTTCGCTGTTGATCGCGACAAGCAGCGCGCCCGCCGCAGCGCCAGACGAATAGCTCAGTGCCAACAGCCAGTTATTCGTCCGGATGAAATTCGACAGTACCCACAACCCCAAGAGATTTTCGATAAAGACAATGGAGACGAGAACAACCTTCTCGCCACGAGCACATGCCAGCGTACGACGCAAGGCGAGATACCACTCGCCGCATCCTACGGTCAAAAACAGCAGCATGCTCGTCAGGAGGCTCATATTCATCCTCGTTGATCGCACCCGAGCAGGTCGGTCGTTCCGGTTTCACATTCATCTTGTTCTGGTCCGTGGCGACGGCGCGTCGGCAATGTCCCGAGGCGGTCCGGCCCCGGTCCTCATTTGCCCAGCATTGCCTCCAGTACCGTCCTGTTTCTATACGACGGCCGGTGCAGACTGGTTCTGTGAGGTACGCAGCCGCGTCGCAACTGACGTATTTGTCGGTATTTAGGTTCTATTTTGCAGGCGAGTCTGCCCGGAGGTCAGCCGCGCATCTCTTCGCCTCGTAACAGGTCACAGGGTCAGCCCTTGCGTTAATCATTAGCGTGTTGGTGTGCTCGTTGCGGCGGGCCGCCTGATAGAACGGGTTTTTTCTGCTTGCAGGACAGGGATCGAAAGGCTACCATAAGAATATGGCGAGGCCGCAGCGGATTGAATACGAGGGGGCCGTGTACCATGTGACGGCCAGAGGCAACGAACGGCGGGCGATCTTCCTGGACGACGCGGACCGGCAGTGGTTTTTGCGCACACTTTGCGAGAGCGTGGAACGACTTGCCGTCCGCCTGTACTTGTTCTGCCTATGAGCAACCACATCCACGGAATCCGGTCTTCACGGCCGCCGCGCGCGGCTGGCCCGTCCCCGAGCGGATCGCGATGCTCGGTGCATATCGCTGGAGCAGCTATCGCAGCTACATCGGCCGGCTATGGCGCACGAAGCTGCTATCACAAGTGAAGCCTCTGTTCAAGGAGACTCAGCATGAAAGTGATACGTGTACTGCTGTTCGCCCTCTTGATAGATCCCTTGTGGCATTCCAGTGCGTACGCCCAGCTACCTTTCGAGGAACAAACGGCACATCGCCAGCGTTTCGAAGGAGAGTATGAGGCGTGGAAGCGGGATTGTGATCGTGTTGCATTCAGTTCGGACACCAATAGCCGATTACAGTCAGAGCATTTCAAGAGGATTGTCGCAATGGGCCCCGCGGTACTGCCGTACATAGTGGAGAAATCCGTAGAGGATCCCAATTTCGCTTGGATCGTCTGGGCTTGGCTATATGTGGCGCGCGTGAACCCAGATCCCATGATAAACCCATGGGCAAAGGAACCAATGGCGGACTGGTGGTCCGGTGGAAAGAAACAAGCGCGGGTCAGATTCGAGACACTATATGGCCAATGGAAATATTCTCGTGAACAAGGTGACACCGGGCAGGTACGGGAACGGCAACGGACAATGCAGGCGTTGGGCATAAGCGTCCTCCCCTATTTGATTGAGAAGCTAGACGCAGCAGCTGTCCAACTCCTTGAGGTAATTGAGCAACTCACGGGTACTGCGGCCGATACCTCAGGGCTGTCGCCTGAGCAACGGATCGGTACGTGTCGAACCTGGTGGGCCCAGAACAAGGAGAAATGGCTGGTCCCGTTCCCGAACAAGCAGCCAGTCGCGAAAGTCGGACCGGACCGACTGGTTGCTATCGGCGATACGGTGCAGCTTGATGGCTCCTCCAGCAGTGATCCGGATGATGATGAACTCCGATATGTCTGGACACAGGTTTCAGGCCCGACGGTGGAATTACTGAATGCCCAGACGGCTGGACCCACCTTCGTCGCTCCGCGAGTTGAAAAGCCTACGGCAATAGTGTTCCGGCTTCAGGTTGACGATGGCTCGCCCCGGACGTCTGTACACACCGCGTGCGAGAGCGGCATGAGCAAGCCTATCGAGGTAACGATCACAGTTGAGCCGGGTGGATAGAAAGCACTGAGGGCCTTCTTATGTAGGGATGTATAACCTGCTTGTGGCGAGTGGAGCGCAGAGGGTCAATCCTAGCGTTGGTCTACGGCGTCCTGTCGCAATCGGTGCAGATCGGTGATCCGTCAGCCGGATAGGGTGTGCCTTGCACACCGAACGTGAACGATGTTGGGTTGACCGGTATGGAATGGGTGCGTGTGGCGTACCGTAGGAGACGGACGGACAAGCTTGAATACAGAGGCACCATGCAGAAGCAGGTCAATGCGGTTGCTGCGGAACTCCACGAGGCCCACGCGCAGCGCTAATGAGCAACAAGAGGATTGCCCCCAGAACTGTGGTAGCTTCTGAGCGAGATCGGGCATCGCGGTGCATGGCATCGATATGTGCGACCAGCAACTCAGAGAGCGATGTATTACGCGTCAAAGAAATGCAGCGATTGAGCCGTGTCGCGCGACACGAGATGCGGAAGGCGGTTGTTGTCATCCGCTGAGGCGACCCTCTGCGGGTCTGGCGATCAAGCATAGGTGGGGGGCTGGACAGAGGCGGGAAAGGGTAAGATGGTGAAGCTCCTGTATCTGCTAAGCATATTGGCGCTTCTGGCGACCTGCGGCGTGTTTGCCCGGTGCGCGGCGCTGTGGGTCTGTCCTGACGCGGAGCTGGGGAGGATTCGAGACCAACCCGATATAGCGGCGATATTCAGAGCGCGTGTAGAGAGTTGCGGGGAAGGCACGGAAGAACAGACCTCTCCGTTGGTGGCGCAGGCACAGGAACTGGCGTCGTATCTGGACCCGCCGGCAACGACGGCGATGGAGCAGCCGGCGGAGCCGGCACTTCGTCTTCCGCCGGGCGAGAGTCTGGTGGTCCATCCGGCGGTGCCGTCGCTGAACTTCGTGTTGCATGGGACGAGCTACTGTCCGGACCAGCCCGGGCGGTCGATGGCGCTCATCGCCGAGCCCGGCAGTTCGGAGGCGGATGGGAGGTGGGTCAAAGAAGGGAATCAGTTGGGGCATTTCGTGGTGCACGAAATCAGGAAAGGCATAGTTGTCTTCCGCAGCGGCGACGACCTGCATGAACTGGCATTTTGCAGAAGATGGCCAAGGCAGGTGGTACTGAACCTTTTCGGTTCTGAGCGATGTCAGTCCTCGGCTCGCAACCATGCGACGAAACGGGCCAAGCCGGTGGCGATGTGGGTGGCGGGATGGTAGCCCAATTCCTGGTGCGCCCGGGCGACGTCGGCGTAGGTTTGATCGACGTCGCCGGGCTGCGCGGGCAGATAGTTGCGGATGGCCTTTTTGCCGAGGGCTTTCTCGATCTCGGCGATCAGGTCGCTGACGCAGATGGGACGCGACTCTCCGAGGTTGTAGATGTGATAGCCCGCGCACTTGTCGATGGCGGCGACGACGCCGTTGATGATGTCATCGATATAGGTGAAATCGCGCCGCATCGTGCCGTCGCCGTAGATGGGGATGGGCTTGCCGGCTTCGATGAGCCGGGCGAACTTGTGGATGGCCAGGTCGGGACGCTGCCGGGGACCGTAAACCGTGAAGAATCGCAGGCAGGTCATGCCGATGCCGTAGAGATGGTGGTATGTGTGGCAGATCAACTCGCCTGCCTTCTTGGTTGCGGCGTACGGCGAGATCGGAAAATCGACGTTGTCGGACTCGGAGAAGGGGACCTTTTTGTTGTTGCCGTAGACGCTCGAACTCGACGCGAAGATGAACTTCCCGATGCGGCGGGCGCGCGCGATCTCCAGCAGGACCACCGTCCCGTTGATATTGACGTCGCTGTAGAGGGCCGGCTGCTCGATCGAGGGACGCACGCCGGCTCGCGCCGCCAGGTGCACGATCACGTCGACGTCACCGTCGATGGCCCGCTCCATGGCCGCCCGGTCGCGGATGTCCGCCTCGACGAGGCGAAAGCTCGAATGCGAAAGAGCCGTAGCGATGTTGCGCCGCTTGATCTGCGGATCATAGAACGTGTCAAAGCTGTCGATGCCCACGACGGTGTGACCATCCTGGAGCAGACGTTCGGTCAGATGAGAGCCAATGAACCCCGCCGCGCCCGTGACTACTGCTTTCATATCCTTACTCCCCTCTGTGCGTCGTCGATGAATGGGATCATTCTGCCGCCATCTCAGAGCTTCTGCGCCAGTCGCTTGATGTACTGAACCATGTCTTCGGCCATATCCTGGCGTTTCAACGCAAATTCGATGTTGGTTCGGATGAAGCCGTCTTTGTTGCCGATGTCACAGCGTCGTCCATCCAGCTTCAGTCCGTACATGGGACGCCGTCGGACCAAAGCTCGCAGGGCGTCGGTCAGTTGAATCTCGCCGCCCCGGTCGGGGCCGGTTGTCCCGATGAGGTCGAAGATGTCCGCCGTCAGCAGGTAGCGTCCGGCGATGGCCAGGTTCGACGGCGCCTCGGCCGCGCTGGGCTTCTCGACGAAGTCCCGAATCCGATACACGCCCGGGCGGATCTCGTCGCCGTCGATGATGCCGTACAGGTGAACCTTTCGGGGCTCAACTTCCTCGACCAGGATGACCGGCGCCTGGAGTTCCTCGTACAGCTCGACGAGCTGACTGGCCGCCGGTTTCGGCGCGTCGATCAGCGTGTCACCTAGCAGGACGACGAACGGTTCGTCGTGGACGTGGTGTCGGGCGCAGTAGACCGCGTCGCCCAGACCTCTCATCTCTTTTTGCCAGACGAAGTGGATCTCCGCCAGCTCGGAGATCCGTCGCATCGCGTCGAGTTCGTCCGTCTTGCCCTTGGCCAGAAGCTGCGCTTCAAGCTGGAAGCTGCGATCGAAGTGCTCTTCGATGGAGCGTTTGCCCTTGCCGATAATCATCAGCAGGTCCGAGATTCCCGCCGCGACCGCCTCCTCGACCACGTACTGGATCACCGGCGTGTCGACGATGGGAAGCATTTCCTTCGGCTGCGACTTGGTCGCCGGCAGGAATCGCGTCCCGAATCCTGCCGCCGGAATGACGGCCTTGCGTATCATGCCCTCGCCTTCGCCTCCGGGTTGAAGATCTTCGGCTTGATGACGCTGATGTTCAGCTTGCCCAATCGCTTGCGCAGTTCGGCGAACATCCGCTCGTCCTTATACGTCCCTACGATGGCGCCGCCGGAGCCGGTGAACTTCGCACTGGCGCCGGTCGAGCGGGCCGCTTCCACCATCCGGATGTTGTCTTCGCTGATCTTGTAGATCTGCCGCCGGCGGTCGAAGTTGGCATCGAGAAGCTCGCCGATCTGGTCGGCCTGACCATTGAGCAGACGCTGGCGGACCTTGTCCGTCAATTGGGCCCAGAACCGCATGGCGTTCACCACTTTTCGTTCGCCCTGTTCGAAGCGGAGGCGGATGTTGTGGTGGAATTTCTCGGTCGGCTCGCTCAGATCGTCACGGTAGGCGACGTAGAGCCGGGGCAGCAGGGCCGGGTCCAGCGGCGTGTAGTTGCCGTAGCCCTGTCGCATCATGATGTCCTCGGCGAAATCCATGTACACGAGGCCCTCATAGACCTGAATGACACGGTCCTGAAGGCCGGCGGGGATGTGCAGCTCGTTCTTCTCGGCGGCCAGCACCAGGTTGGCCTGGACGTACTTGGGGATGCTGACGCCGTAGAAGGCCATCAGGGCGCGGAGGCAGGCGGTGATGATCGCGCTGGAGCCGGCCAGCCCCACGCCATGCGGGATATCGGAGCAGTAGCGGATTGTGAAGTTCTTGTCGTGCAGGGCGATTTGGTTGTCCTGGCAATAATCGTAGAACGTCTTGATGGCGGCCTTCAGCAGGCGGATGCCGCCGTAGTAACCATGCAGACGGACGTCGCGCACGATGTCCGCGATGTTGTTGAAGCACGAAAGGTCTTTCTGGCTGGGCAGGATTTCCAGTTCCGGCGTCTCATACAGGACGACCTCGGCCCGGAAGTTGCTGAAGACGAACGAGATGGTCTTGCCGAAGTAGCCGTCGGAGGGGTTTCCGATCAGCCCCGCTCTCGGATAGGCCTGTGTGCGGATAATCACAGCATTCACCTCGCCAAAGCTTCGCACGTGCCGAAAGCGTCACCGTGGCCTGGGTCGAAGATATCCGGGTTCTCGGACGTTGACCGGGGTATGGCATCCGGCTCCTGGTCTCTGTGCCGAGTCCTCAGATGGACGGCTGGGTGCGGCGTTCTTCGACCGGCTCGATCATGTCGATATCGATTTCGACGCTCGCGGCCTGGCCCAGCATGTCGATCTGGAGCACCAGACGCGTGTTACCGCGATTCTGCACGACGATTCCCTCGAGCCCGAGCAGCGGACCGGCAATGACCCGGCACCACTGGCCTTTCTCGATGTATTTGTGCGGGACCAGTGGAGCGCCGGCGCTGATCGCTTGCTCGATGCGGGCCAGTTCGTTGAGGAAGGTTTCCTGGTCCGGGACCTCCAGTAAGTTGACCACGCGGTTGGTCTTGAGCAGCTCGATCCGGTCATTCTCGCGGCCGCAGAAGAACAGGTAGCCGGTGAACAGGGGCAGCATCGATTTGAACGTGCGATGGCTCCGCCGGCTGACCTTCAGCGTCATAGGCAGAAAGTAGCTGATGTTCTTGGCCATCAGATCGTGTGCCAGGACCTTTTCGTTGCGGCTTTTGGTATGCGCAACCCACCACAGGCCCTCGAAGGTCCGAATGGACTCCACCGGGGGCCAGAGGACAGGCGGATTTTCACTGATCTTGAGCAATTCCGCTCTCCGAAATCATGCGAAGCCGAATCCGTTCCGCCGGGCCGACCGTTCCGGCGCGATTGCGGCGATCTACAACGTCTAAACCAGCGTCTGATTCTGGTCGAATCCTATATGGTGCCGAGTCTATAACGGTTCGGCGGGGTTGTCAAAGAAATCGCAGATCGGATTGGGCGACCCGGCGGATTGACGGTCCGCAGGGTGCGGCGTACGATCAATCGACGTGTTCGCCACCTGCTGTTGGGGCCTCAGGAGCAACGATGCGCAAAGCCAAGATGGGCAAATCCGGTCGCCGCGCCGAACGCGACATGGCAGTGCTGTTTACCTGCATCGGTCGCCGCGTGTCGCTGCTGAAGGCCTTTCGCGATGCCGCCCGACGTCTGGGACGCCGCATCCGCCTCTGCGGGACGGACGTCACGAGGCTCAGCCCGGCGCTGCAATGCTGTGACGAGGCCTTTCTGGTTGAGCGGACCACGCATCCCCGGTACATCAGCCAACTCCTGGCGATCGTCCGGAAGCATGGGGTCCAGCTGATTGTCCCGACGACGGACCTCGATCTGCGGGCTCTCGCGGCACACCGGTCGCGTTTCGAGCGGTTGGGCTGCCACGTGCTGGTCAGCGAGCCGGACGTCATCGATATCTGCCGGGACAAGAGGCTGACCTGCCGTTTCCTCAGACAGAACGGCTTCGACGGTCCGCGCACATGGAGTCCGCGGGCGGCTCTGGAGGCCGACCGGAGGGGACAGTTGGCATGGCCCTGCCTGATCAAGCCCTGGGACGGCAGTGCCGCCAAAGGAAACACCATCGTGCACGACCGCAACGAGCTGCTCTTCTTCGCCAGGCGGGTCCCGAACGCGATCTGCCAGGAGATGGTCACAGGCACGGAGTACACCTGTGACGTGTACGTCGATTCCAAGCGGCGCGTGCGATGCGTCGTCCCGCGCCGGCGCATCGAGGTGCGCTCGGGCGAGGTTAGCAAGGCGCAGGTCGTCAAGGACAGGCGCATCATGGAATCGGCGGCCGAAGTGGTTCGGCGGCTCGGCGCCGGTCCCGGCGTCATCACGGTGCAACTGTTCGTAACGAAGAGAAACGCTATCAAGATTATCGAGGTCAATCCTCGTTTCGGTGGCGGCGCGCCGCTGGCGATCCGGGCGGGTGCAGACTTCCCCAAATGGATCCTCCAGGAACTCGGCGGACAACGGCCCCGCATCGCATTCGACGGGTTCGAGGATGGGCTCGTGATGCTGCGGTACGACAGCGAGGTCTGGCTGTCTCCGTCCGGTGTGTGACGGATGAGCGGCTACAGCGTGACCGTCAGGTACTCCGTATCGGCGCCGAAGGTGGCAGCGCCGTCGTAGGCGGCGGGGATCACCAGGCAATCACCCGCAACGAATTCCACCGGCTCGGCCTGCCGCGATTCGATGGTTCCGCCCCCTGAGAGCATGATCAGCGTGCGCAGCCGGCCGCGCGCCAGCAGCAGTTCGGTCCCCTTGCTGCGGTGGCCTTTGTCGACCTTGAAATGCTCACAGTCCACGAGTCGCCCGACCGTGGTGACCGGGAGCTGATCTGCGGTGACGTCGAAATGGATGCTCTGGAGCGCCTCGTCGATGTGGAGCGGTCGCGGGCGGCCCGTGTGGTCGACGCGGTTCCAGTCATAGATGCGATACGTCGTGTCCGAAGGAGTCTGTATCTCGGCGATGAGCAGCCCGCCTCCGATGGCGTGGGCGGTACCCGCCGGCAGGAAGTGACACTGGCCTCGCTCGACCGGCACCTTCGCGAGTAGATCGGCGGCCGTGCCGTCTGCGATGGCCCGCGCAAATTGCTCTGGGGTGACTCTCTTTTTCAGGCCCTTGTAGATAACTGCGCCGGGCTGCGCATCGATGATGTACCAGCATTCGGTCTTGGGTTCGCCTCGGCCCATCCGCCGGCAGGTCTCGGCGTCGGGGTGCACCTGCACGCTCAGGACGTCCTGTGCGTCGAGCAGCTTGACCAGCAGGGGAAAAGGGCTTGGGAAATCGGCTGTGCCGGCGATCTGTCGCGGATGCTCCTGCACGACGTCGGCGATTGGGCGGCCCTCGAACGGCCCATTGGCAATGACGGTCTTGTCGTGCGGCAGGTCGGCCAGTTCCCAGCTTTCGCCGATCGTCGCGCCGGCCGGTAAGGCCTTGCCGAAGACGGTTCGGAGCGCCTGACCACCCCAGATTCGCTCTTTGAAGATCGGTACGCATTTCATCGGATACGGTTTCATGGAAGGCATTCTACCTCCGGCGGCCGGAGGCGTCCACGTCCCTGTGCGAGGCGTTTTCTTTGCGATGCGTCGCAAAAAGTCACGCAGAATACGTACATTCCACAATTGACGGATGAGCGTCCTGCGATAAGGTGGGCTGTGATGTATCGCCAGGATGGTTCCAGCAAGGCTGTGACGGAGCACGGCACATGTCCATTCCCCAATCACAGCGCGATGATTTTGCATCCCTTGCCGGGAGCATCTGGCGCGGTACCTCCGTAGATGAACGTCGCACCTGTGGATGGAGGGCGATGTGTTGACAGGACGGCTGGTCTCAAGGAGGAGACGGGATGAAAGGGCTAAGTGCCATTTCTGTGGGCGTGCTGGCGGTTTGTGCCGCGGCGACCGCTGTGCGTGCAATCACCATCAACGCGACGTTTGACGGTTTCGACGCCACCCAGCAGGATGTGGTCCAGGCGGCGATCAACCGATGGGTCACCATGGTCGGCGGGCACGCCATCGATATTCTCTTCACCACGAGCACGGATGTTCTTCTGGCGACCACGAGTGGATGGGTCACCGATGAGATGGGCCGCCCCGTTCGCGCGACGATTCACGTCAACACTTCTGAGTACAACTGGACGACGCGTGATCCCGCCGGCGGTCAGATCGATGCCATGCGGGGCATGATGCACGAGATTGCCCACGCCATTGGCTGGACCGTCGCCCTGGACCGCTACGCCGCCAACGTCATCAGCGTGGGCGGTAATCGCTTCTACGACCTGGATCACGACGGCGCGTTCAGGGCCGACACGGATTTCGACCTGATCGACGTGAGCTGGCAGGGGACCCATGCTCCGGAAGGCTCGGGCGATCTGATGCAGCCGTACGCACCCCGGGGGGTACGGCTTTATCCGAGCTATCAGCATGCTGGAGTGCTCACAGACGCCTTCGATTACAGCGTCATGCTCGATGGACTTGGGGGTGAGGCGGGATATGGCGACCCGGCCCTGGGACGCACCGACGACGGGTCTTCCGGCCTTCTGGACCTGCCGTTTCAGATCAACCTCTTCGGCACGAAATACGACTCGTTCTTCGTCAACAACAACGGCAACGTTTCCTTCGAGACGGCTGTATCCGAACCTACGCCGCAGGTCTTTCCCGCCGCCGGTCAGCCAATGATCGCGCCCTATTGGGCCGATGTCGACACTCGAACCGAGGGCAGCGGCGCCGTCTATGTCGCGTCGCCCGGCTCGGACGCCGTCATAGTGACATGGGACGGGGTCGGCTATTTCGACCAGCACGCCGACCTGACCAACGATTTTCAGATGGTGCTTCGAAACCGCGACGACGTCGCGCCGGGGGACTTTGATATCGAGTTTCGCTACGGGCAACTCCAGTGGACGACGGGCGACGCCAGCGGAGGTATTGGTGGTCTCGGGGGCACGGCGGCCCAGGCGGGCTATGACGCCGGCGACGGGAGGCACTACCTGATCCTGCCCGGCTCGGGCACCGCGGCGGTTCTGGATCTGGCGAACCTGACCAACACGCCGTCCAACGTGGCGATCAGGGGACTGTGGGTGTTTCCTGTTCGCAACGGTCATCTGCCGGGCACGGTCGCGGAAAACCCGTTGATGCCGGTGCTGGTCGACAACGGCTGGCGATTCGATTTCCACATCGGCAACGTCGAGGACGCGGTCTTCGTCGGCTCGCCACCGGAGATGGGCTATGACTACTTCGTGGATTTCGGCGCCAACATCTCCGCGATCGAACTGCCGACATTTGCCGACGCTCTCTATGACCTCTGGCTGTGGAACGACGTCTTTGGCGTGTGGGAAGACACCGGTTTTGACCTGATGGCCGGCAACCGCTACGACTTCAGCGGCGAGGGAGTGGACGCCTTCCGCCTTCTGGCCGCCGAAGCGGGGCTGAGTCCCGGGTCCGACGAGGCGGCTGCCTTCGTCACGGGCCTGTGGTTCACTTCCACGGGATTGGTTTGCCTGCGACAGGTTCCGGTCACGCTGGGGGCGAGTGCCTGTATGGCGGTTGTGCCCCTGCCTGGGGCGCTCGGATTGTCCGCGCTTGGCGTGCTGGGGTTGGTCGTTTTGCGCAGACGCCGAATTCTCTAACCATTCCGTCGCTACTGCAGGTAGTCGATAATACCTGTGGCAATTGCGGCGGCCAGCTTATCCTGGAAGGCGCTGTCTTGCAGACGGGTGGCGTCCTGGCGGTTCGACAGATACCCCATCTCCACGAGCACGGCCGGAACTTGACTCGTTCTCAGGACGCGGTAGTCCTCTCGGCGGACGCCGCGGTTTTCCAGGCCTGTGGTGGCCATGGCGCGCGCGATATCCCTCGCGGCACGCTGGGAATCGGCCGAGGCGGCGTTGGCGACGTAGATCGTGAAGCCCTGAGCCGAGGGACTGGGAGCCGAATCAGCGTGAAGGCTCACGAACAGATCGGCGTTGCGCCGGTTGGCGATCTCCGCTCTGGTCTCCAGTTCGATGTACTCACTACGTTGCCGCGTCAGGGTTACGGACAAGCCCCTGCGTTCCAGGATGGCGGCGATCTTCTCTGCGACGTCGTAGTTGATCGTCTTCTCGTGGACTCCCGTGACAGACGTCGCCCCTGGGTCGTGGCCGCCGTGACCGGGATCGATCACGATATTCCCTCGCAGGACACGAGGTTGCGGACGCGAAGGCACCGCGGGCGCGCCCAGATATGGCCTGATCTGAGAAACCAGCGATTCAGAGACATAGACGGTCTGTCCGACCTTGCGGACTATTCCGACGGAGCCGATGGGCTTTCCGTTGACGAAGAATCGGCCGTCGCTGTGCGTGAAGATCAGGACGGTATTGCCACCGCCCCGCAGGACGACGAATGCGTCATCGCGGTCCTCGACACTCAGGCCCAGTTGGCTGGCCAGTTCCTCGATGCTGATGGTGTGGTCTGTGGTGACCACGGCAGGCGTGGTTCGCGATGGGCCCTGGCAGCCGACGGCCACCAGGGCCAGAAGGGCTGCAACGATCTTGATCTTCGTCCTTGTCTTCATGTAACCTCTGTTATCGGAGAGGAGCGGTCCATGCGTACACATTTTTCCAATTCTACCCGACCAGGAGGACCTTGGGAAGCGCGCGGTAGAACTCTCGAACGGTGCGGGTCGCATCACCTGTTTGCGGCGGCCCGCCAGTTCGCCGCCAAGAGGGCGAAATCGATCAGGTTGACGGCGCCGTCGCGGTTTGTGTCGGCGCGTTCCCAGAAATCATTTTGTCGAGCGGCGTCCCGGCGAAGCCAGCGGCGCGATAGCGCCGCCATGTCATCCGGCCCGACGATACCGTCGACGACGAGATCGCCGGCAAAGGGCTCGGCGTTGAAGACGATCGTGAATGGCTCCGACGACTCGTATCGGCCGCACCGGTCGTGCAGGCGGTAGGTGATCCAGTGCAGGTTCTTGCCGTCGACGGCCTGATACGACAGGTGCACGTGTCCGTCGCCCCGCAGGGCGTGGATGGAACTGTGGTCGAAGCGTTCGCCCGCGCCGGCGATCGTAAACTGGGGATACTCCTTATGTACGGCTCGCAGTCCGTCCGAGAGGGCGAAGCATTCGACGATCAGGCCAAAGTCGAGGTCCGGCTCGCCCGCCGGCGCGCGATTGGGATCATAGGTGTGTCCGGCATTGGGATTGGTGCTCTGGAAGACGTCGAAGCCCGGCTCGCCGATGCGGTAGCTGTAGGTTGAGAAGATGCTCTTCTGCAACGGGTAGAACCAGTTGGCGTAATCCGTCTCGCCGCTGTCACGGTATTTCTGCGAGCAGTCCGCGAACAGCTTCGCGTCGTCCTCGGTGCCTTCGATGCCGTCCTGGTTGCAGCCGATGAGAAGATGATCGAGGGGGCAGTCGGCCCACACCGCCACGCCGTACGACAGACAGATCAATGTCACGACACCTATCACAGCGAGTTTCATGCTTCTACTCCGGGTTCACGGATTCTCGGGCCATTTCGGCGCCGATTCGGGATACCAATAACAGTCGCCAGGCCAAGTGTAGGTCTGCTCGAATGGCAACCCTTCGGCGTGTCCGTCGGCGAAGAGGTAGTTTGATGTTCCTTTGTGCCGGTCCCAGGCGACGGACTGGCGGGCGTATTCGATTGATCCTTCCCACATGTCGGGGTGGATGTGGTCGGCTAGGTTGAAGCTGTCAGTCTCCGGCGCCTCGCTGATCCAGATGCAGTACGTTGGCCGCCGGATGTTGTTGACGTTGTTGTAGCGGTTCGTGTTTGGCCCATAGCGGAAGTGGACCGGGTCGAGCAGGGCGTTGACCGCGAAGCTCGAGTATCGAGCCTCCTTCTGCTCGCTGAGCGGCCGGTCCCAGTCAACGAACTCTTTGCTCATGTCGCTGGGGCAGCGGACCAGGAGCGGCTCCCGTGTGTAACGGGTCAGGACGCGCAGCCAGTGGTCGTTCGGGTCCTGGCAACGGCAGGAACTGGGAGGCAGGCGATACTCCGAGTCGATCAGATACGCCTGGAGTGCGACGCCCATCTGTCGCATGTTGCTCAGGCAGGCGATCTTGCGCGCCTGCTCGCGGGCGCGGCTCAACGACGGCAACAGGATTCCCATCAGCAACGCAATGATCGCGATAACCACCAGCAGCTCGATCAGCGTGAACCCAGGTATCGGGGGAGGACTGGATTGGGGGCATCCGCAGACACCCCCAATCCGCTCCTGTGCCGACCGGCTTGGAGATGAATCCCTTCGCATGGCCATTTCCCTATTCTGTAGCCTGATCGCCGTGGTCATGCTCGTGATCATGGTGCTCCGCATCGTCGCCGTGGTAGAGGCCGGACCGGCCCCAGTTCTCGACGAGGATCTCCAGGTCATGGATGTCCACAACGCCGTCACTGTTGAGATCGCCAGCGATCGGCTGGACCACCGTCCGGGCAAATCGCAACACGAAATCGGCCGAACGTTGATAGAGCCCACCGGCGTCGTGGGCCGATACGACGATGTAGACCTCCTCGTCCTCTTCGTCGAGCCAGAAGTAGAAACCCATGTGGTCGTGGAAACCCCAAGCGTTTACATCCGTTATCCACCGCCTGTTCAGTGTGTAGATCTCGCCGTTACGTTCCAGCGCGGGCGTGTCGTCGGGCAGGAGCGTGAAGAAGTCGTCTTCTGCCAGATTCGGGCTGAGGTACTCGCGCCGGATGTAGATGTCCCATGCCGGAACAGTAGCCTCGTCGACGCTCTCCAGGTTCCAGGCCTTTTGAGGACCGTGAGCGGAATGCCACCCGTCCACGTGTTCCAGTCCGTTCGGATCGCCGTAGCCATTGGCCTTGGTGTAATGGAAGGCGCATGTGTACAGGACCTTGGCAGGCTCCTCGGGCTTGGTGATGCGCTGATCCTCATCGAGGACGGGGCTGAGCACGAGGAAGGGCGTTCCGTCGGTCTGCGTCCAGTTCGGCCAGCCCGGCGTGGCGCAGGCGTGACCCGGCGGCAGGGAAAAGAACCAGAGTTTGTCGTCGTCTGTCGGGTCCGGATCGACCGATCCCTCGGCCGGCCGGCTCCAGTCGGCGGGTCGCCAGGTCGGGTTGATGCCGATGTGTGTGTGCGCCACGGCGCACTCGGCCCGGGCGACGGGTGGCCGAGCCGCAAGAAGAAGCCCGCCAAGCAGCAGGCCCAGGAGGGCGGATGTGCCCTTACGTGTCATCATATTCACTCCTCTGCGTATCCAACAGGTAAGATCGCCATTTCTCTGGCGACGGAGGTTCGTTCGGGATGATGTTGCGCCGGTGCAGACGCCCCATCTGACGCGGGCGACTGTGAGCCACGTTGCGGCGCAGGTGGTTTTACGCAGGGGGGGCGCGGGCCCCAAGGCTCAGGGCGGTGGTCTGAGGCTGGGCCGCGTCAAGGCAGACCTCAAAGGGTTGCCCAATTTGGTCAATCTGGATGTGCGCCGGCTCGGTGTGGGCCGCGAAGTCCTTCATGGCCACGAGCAGTTGCTGGCAGAGGGAACAGTGCTCGGAGTCATGGTGAAACGGTTCGTGATTGTGGGCCAGGTGCAGATGCAGGCACAGCACCAGACCCAAGGTCATCGCCAGGAAGCACCCGGTCGCCAGACTCAGAACGATCTGTCGCAGAGGCAGCTTCACGTCGTTTTGCTCCCGGTGCATGCAGGACAGAGCCCTTCCAGCCGCACCTGCTGGTGTTGAATGAGGAATCCCTTGTAGAATTTCGGCGCCATGGGCAGCGAAAACTCTTTCAAACAGTGCGTCGTCCCGCAATTCGAGCAGGTGAAGTGTGGATGGCATTGTTTGTCGGTGCAGTGATGGGCCAGCTCAAAGTGCCAGGCGCGCTCCTGCATGAAAGCGCGATGGACCAGTCCGACATCGACCAGGGATTCGAGCGTTCGATAGATCGTCACTTTGTTCCGCCCCTTGTCCGGCAACCGCTCGGCAATCTGATCCTGCCGCAGAGGCCCGGCTGCCTCGAACAGCACTTTCAGGACAGCGACGCGTGCCCCGGTGCGGTACAACTGTGCCTGCTTGAGCATTCCGTTGCATTTCTCATCAAGACTAATGCTCATGTGCAGCCTCCAGCTTGGCGGCACCGTGCATCTGCAACGGCGTGGACTTGACGAACAGCAGGGGGAAGACAATGTCGCTTACGCAGCAGGGCAGCCAGACCGCGACGAACAGGACCACGAACATGCCCACGAGCAGCGCGGCGGTCAGTTCCGCATGGGTGTTCATCAGCACGTGGAAGGAAGACGCCCAGGTGCTGACCAGAACGTGGGCGGCGTGCGGAAACTTGGTTCTTGGCCAGAAATACGCGATGACAATCCCCAGTAGTGCTGCGGGGTTTACGACATACCAGTCTTCGATGAAGCCCAGATGCAGTCTCGGGCGGACGGCGCCGCCGGACCCGTCCGAATGGGTCTCCTGTTCGGCCATCTCGTGATCGTGTGCCCCAACTGCTTGTCCATGGCCGTGCACGTCCGCATGGCTCGGCACGGCCACCCCCAGGATGCTCTCGCCGAAGAACGGAAGAATGCAGTCGCTCAGCGTTGCGACCCCCACGGCGCCGAGATACCCGATGACCGCCAGCTTCAGCAGGCTGACTCTGTTTTCGTAAATCTTGAAAAGAGATGCAGTTACGATGGCGGACAGCACTACGTGAGCCGGGTGGAACACTTGGAAAAGTCGGTGGTTGACTGCCTCGCCGGCATTGTGGAACAGAAGCATGCAGACGATCCCCGTGGCCGCTCCGAAGAGCGTGAATGGGGCGTGATGTCTCAGTTCAGCACTGACGGCCGCGATTCTTGCCTGCATGAAAAACCGCCTTCCGACCTTCCGTTACAGCAGCTCAACCGTGTCTTCGAACGATCATTGTAGTCTGTTCGACGGAAAATGCAACTAAGTTGCAAATTTTTTGAGGTGGGTTTATTTCGTAGGATTTAAGTACGGCCGGGTGGCTCTGCCTTCTGGCCCGTTCGTGCGGATGCAGGCGGGGGCGAGCGGCGCTGTTCGGGCTTCCGATTATCTGGAACGGACCGAGACCCCCGATCGGACTGCTGTACTGAATGGAAGATCCTTACGCATTGAAAGCGATACACCGTGATTGCGGCAGTTGACAGACTGATCGATGAATCGCCTGCTTGGGCCCTGTTCATCGTGTTCTGGATCGGGGCGGTGGCTTCGCTGAGCTCCTGCACGGCCGTTCGTCTGCCCGTCGTGATTGGATATGTGGGCGGGATCGAATCGTCCAAGAAGCGCGCCATCCTCCTGACATGTCTGTTCGCGGCCGGCCTGGTCCTCAGCTATGTTCTGCTGGGGATGCTCATGACCACCGCCGGCGGGATTGCCGGCAGGCTCCTCGGCCTCAACAAGTACTTCTTCTGGCTTCTGGGCGCCCTGCTGATCGTCACAGGACTGCTCGTCTCAGGTATTCTGAATGTGCACCTGCTGCCGGAGAAATGGCATGGTCTGGGGCCAAAGCTTCAAAAGGCCACCTTCCCGGGGGCGGCTCTGCTGGGATTCCTCTTCGGCCTGCTGCTTGTACCGGGCTGTCCGTCCTGTGGGGCGGGCCTGCTGATCCTGGCGGGCATCGTTGTCGCCAAGAAGCTGTCGGCGTACGGGCTACTGCTGTTCTTGAGCTTTGCACTGGGCCAGAGCGTGCCGGTGCTGGCGGTCGGAGTGCTGACCGCTCTGATGAAGCCGGACGTGATCGACCGCGCACGGACCCGCATCTGTTCGCTCGAACGGAGGGTCCAGTTGGTTGCCGGCAACGCACTGATGATCGTGGGCATTTACCTCACTGTGGTGGGTTGACGGGGGCGTTATGGCAGAAGGACAGGTCATTTATCCCAGGCCACGAAAGGACTGGCGGGAACTGCGGGAACTGGTCGCCAACGGTTCGTACAGCATCATCCTGGTCGTGATCGCGCTGATTGCGATCCGGCCGCTTATGGTCCGCCACATCCTCGATCGGGCTGATGCCTATTCTGCCCTGCGCCAGTATGACGACGCCCGGCGACAATGTGACAAAGCCCTGTTGATCGACGGGGACAACGGCCGGGCTTGGTATGTGCTTGCATGCCTTCACAAGGCCCAAGGGGAACTCGACGCGGCCTACGGCGCTTACCAGAAAGCGACCGAGGCGGATCCCGCCAACGTGCCGGCCAACTTCGAGCTGGCTCTGATGTACGTTCAGGACGGCCAGTTGCAGCAGGCGGTTCCGTACCTGGAGCAAGTGCGCCAGGTCGAGGCCGACCGCGCGAATCGCTACGCGCCGGACCAGTTTGCCTACCATCGGGCCGCCCTTGACATGCTCGTGATGTGCTACGAGAAGCTGGGCGACGAGGCCAAGGCCAAGTTCACGCGCGAAGAACTTCGCGTTTACTACCCGCACCACACACAAATGGGCGAGCCCGCCAAAGCGACACAGACCGCGGCCCAGGCCGGTTGAGTCAAAGGCCCGGCGGATTGCTGATTGCGGTTTGGTCTCGACACGCCGGTGTGCGTCCCCGCGGTTATCATCTGCCCCCCATGAGAACCCTGATTCCCGGGGCACCGTTTGTCTTCGTTGCACGTCCCTTGTGCCTGCGTCCGGCTGTCTTGCCCGCGAAAACCCGTTGCGTCCATGCCATGCCGCGATACACTCTCTCTGGTGTGCATCCGCCGAAGGGCGGTGGTTCTGCCACGCCTGTGGTTCAGTTTGTTCAGAGAGCCTGGCCAATGAAGGTACTCAAGTCGTTATCGGAATTCAGACGCATCCGGAAAGGGTGCGTGCTGACGATAGGCAATTTCGATGGTGTCCATATCGGGCATCAGGAGATCCTTCGCACGGCGCGGTCCCTGGCTGCCGACTGCAGCACCGAGATGGTCGTGATGACGTTCGAGCCTCATCCCGTCGCGGTCCTTCATCCGGAGAAGGCCCCGGGCGTCCTGACGCCGCTGCCGCTGAAGCTCGATCTGTTGCGCCCCTACGCCGACAACTGCGTGATCGTGCTGGAAGACAACCGGGAACTACTGAGACTGTCGCCCGAGCAGTTCGTCGACGAGTTTCTGATGGCGACCTTTGCGCCGCGTTTCATCGTGGAGGGCCAGGATTTCCATTTCGGTGCCCGTCGTGCCGGTGACATTGAGACGCTGGGAGCCCTCGGACGGCAGAAGGGCTTCGAAGTCGTTGTGGTACCTCCCAAGCAGATGACGCTGCCGATGGGCGAGACGATTCGCGTCTCCAGCACCGTCATTCGTTACATGCTCGAGAGCGGCCATGTTGGCGATGCGGCGGTCGCGCTGTCGCGTCCGTATCGCCTGCTCGGACCGATCGTGTCCGGCCGCGGAAGGGGCCGCCAGTTGGGATTCCCGACGCTGAATATGGCCAGGCCCGACCAGGTCATTCCCGCTGAGGGCGTCTACGCCGGCTTCGTGGAGATTGCCGACGATCCGGACACGCTGCCGTCCGGAGCGCAGCGACTTGCCGCGGCGTTCAGCATCGGCGAGATTCGAACGTTCGAGGAGCGGCATCCTCTCCTGATCGAGGCCCATGTTCTCGACGAGACCGTGGGCGACATGACCGGGAAATGGATGGTGATGGAGTTTGTTCGTCACCTGCGACCGCAGCATAAGTTCGCCAGTCCCGATGAACTCGTGGCCCAGATCGCCAGGGACTGCGATCAGGCCCGGGCCGCGCTGAGAGAATTCGTCCAAGGAGAGACACCATGAAGGAGCCACGTCACATCGTGCTGGGCGTCCATATCACCGATCGTATTCATCACGCCCAGAAGGTGCAGGATCTGTTCACCCAGTACGGTTGCAGCATCAAGACCCGGATCGGACTCCACCCGGTCTCCGACAACTACTGCTCGCCAAACGGGCTGGTCCTGCTGGAGATGGCCGGCGACGAGAAACCCATCTTCGAGCTGATCGACAAGCTCGGCGAAATCGAAGGCGTCGATGTGCAGAAGATGGTCTTCGAGCACGATTGACCGCAGCGGCAACGCGTTGCAGGAATCGTCCGCGTCCCTATAATGGCCGGGATGGTCCGTCCGTGGGCGGATCGGATGGGAGCCGATGTTCTTCCTGTGACATGAAAGGGGCCGAATGACAGAGACGTATCAGCAGGCGCTGGCGCTGATCGAGAGGGCGAACGAGGTTCTGATCACCACGCACACCCGCCCGGACGGCGATGCGTGCGGCTGCGTGGCCGCATTGATGCAGGTCTTCCGCGCGAGGGGCCAGGTCGTGCGGCCGCTGTTTGTCTCGCCAGTGCCTTCCTGGTATGCGTTTCTCTTCGACGAGACGGTGCCCGTCCTGCGCGAGGACGTGCAGGTCGATGAGTTGGCGACGAGTCCGTTCGGGCGGTGCGACCTGATCGTCGTCGTGGATACCAACAGCTACAGTCAGTTGCCCCATCTGGCCGAGCACCTCAAGCGGGTCGATACGCCGATCCTGGTGATCGACCATCACGTCACCAGTGATGGCCTGGGCACCGTCGAGATCGTCGATGCGACCGCGGCGGCGGCGGGTGTCGTGGTGTACGATTTCCTCAAAGCTGTTGCGGTGCCCATCACCGCGAAGATGGCCGAGGCCCTGTTCGTGGCGATCGCCACCGACACCGGATGGTTCCAGTTCAACAACACGACCAGCCGGGTGTACCGCTGCGCCGCCGATCTGATCGATTTGGGTGCCTCGCCGACCGATCTGTATGACCGGCTCTTTCACACGTTTTCGCCGTCGCGGTTCCGGCTCCTGGTGACCATGCTCGACCGGCTCGAACTGCACCTCGACGGCCGCTACGCCGTCCAGCATCTGGTCCAGGAGGATTTTGCCCGAACGGGCGCCGCCCACGAGGACACGGAGAACTTCATCAACGAGTGCCATCGTATCGCCTCGGTGATGGTCTCTGCGCTGCTGGTGGAGCTGAAAGATGGTCGCGTCCGCTGCTCGCTGCGCAGCCGGGGCCCTGTCGACGTCAGCGAGATTGCCGCCAAGTTCGGCGGCGGAGGCCACAAGATGGCCGCCGGCACCTTCCTGCCCGGCCCGATCGACCACGCCAAGCAGCTCATCTTCTCCGAAGTCGCCCAGCGCCTCCGGTGACAACTTCGGCGGGGTCGATTTCGAGCGGGTCCGTCCGGTCCCGGAGTCTGTGGCCGTATTGGCAGTTGTTTCGATCATCGATCTTGTTACATTGGCTCAGGTGGTCTGCTGCCGACGGCGTTGCGCCTCGGCAGGGGCGAATAATCATTCGCCCCTGTGTGGATGTCGGGAACGCACGGGGTAGGCCATCCCGGCGACCCGTTCACGAGGGCAGCACGAAAAGGGGGTTGTGCATGGATCGGATACTCGTTGGCAAGGGCGAGCGGCAGGTTCACCTGCTCGCCAAGTATGCCAATCGCCACGGCCTGGTCGCCGGCGCTACCGGCACCGGCAAGACCGTTTCTCTGTTGGTGCTGGCGGAGGGCTTCTCGCGTATGGGTGTGCCGGTGTTTATGGCGGATGTGAAGGGGGACGTCGCCGGCCTGGCGATGGCCGGGGCCACGAATGACAAGATTCAGCAGCGGGTGGCCCGGATCGGCATCGAGGGCTACGTGAATGAGGCCAGCCCGGTCCTGCTCTGGGACGTGTTCGGCAACTCCGGTCATCGTGTGCGCACCACGATCAGCGAGATCGGACCGACTCTGCTGGGACGCATGCTCGAAATCAACGACACGCAGACCGGCGTGCTTGAAATCGCCTTCAAGCTGGCGGACGATCAGGGGCTGCTGCTGCTCGACCTTGACGATCTTCGCGCCCTGCTCGGGTTCGTCGCGGAGCATCGCAAGGAGATTTCGACGGAATATGGCCTGGTCAGCGTGCAGTCCGTGGCGGCGATTCAGCGGGCACTGCTGTCGCTGGAGCGGGAAGGCGCCAAGGCGTTCTTCGGCGAACCAGCCCTGGAGTTGAACGACCTGATGCGGACCGACCTGACTGGACGCGGCGTGATCAGCATCCTGGCGGCGGATCAACTGATCCTCAAGCCGAGATTGTATTCGAGCTTCCTGCTATGGCTGCTTTCCGAGCTGTTCGAGAACCTGCCCGAGGTGGGCGATCTCGACAAGCCCAAACTGGTGTTCTTCTTCGACGAGGCGCATCTGCTGTTCGACGATGCTCCGGCGATGCTGCGTCAGCGTGTGGAGCAGGTGGTGCGAATCATCCGCTCCAAAGGCGTGGGCGTGTACTTCTGCTCGCAGTTCCCCGACGACGTGCCGAACGAAATCCTCGGCCAACTCGGCAACCGCATTCAGCATGCGCTTCGCGCCTACACGCCGCGTGACCAGAAGGCGGTACGAACGGCGGCCGAGACCTTTGTGCCGAATCCGAACCTGGAGGTGGCCGAAGTCATTTCGCAGCTCGGCGTCGGCGAGGCCCTGGTCTCCATGCTGCAGGACAAGGGCGTTCCGATGCCGGTGGAACACACGGTCATCTGTCCGCCGCGCTGTCGGATGGGCTCTCTCACGCCGGAGGAGCGCGCCGCCGTGCGCTCGCGCAGCCCGCTCGGCAGCAAGTACGACACGCCGGTCAATCGTGAGTCGGCCTACGAGATCCTCAGTCGGCGGACCCTGGAGAGGGAACCCGTCGCGCCGCCGTCAAAGAAGAGCCAGACCGCCAAACCCACTGAACGAGGCAGACTTGGCGAAATGCTGTGGGGCACCAAGCGCCGGCAGGGCATGGTTGAGACGCTGGCCAAGCAGGCCGCCCGTACCGCCGGAAGCCAGCTTGGCCGCTCCATCTGGCGAGGCGTGCTCGGCAGCATACTGGGCAGGTCGCGCCGTCGTTAACCTCCGGGCGCTGGGCTCCGCCCAAAACGAATTATCCCCATCGTCACAACGGTTCATCGGCAGACTGCACCGTGGAAAAGGGGCCGGCTCATCCCGGTGTCCGTCGGGAAGGCCGACCCCTCTTCGACCCTACGTATGTGCTCTCAGGAGTTGAATTCTTTCAGGTCGTCACCATCGCCCAGCGGGATGGCTTGGCGGGCGGCTTTGCCGGCCGCGATCTCGCTGATCAGGTTCGTCCTTCGGCCGACCGAATCTGGATATGCAAGGGGTGCAAGAAGGAGGCAAGCACGCCCACCCCCAGGCTGCGCGGAGGGTCAGCGAGGGACACGCCAGACCAGACCGGCGCCGAGGAACCAGTCGTCGGCCGCATCGGACAACCCGATCCCGCCGCCGACGTCGATCTGGACGTTTTCGGCGATCAGGCAGGTCAGGCCGGTGTCGAAGGAGTGGGCCGGCTTGCCGGCGCCGGTCGGCCGGGCGCCGAAGAACTCGACAAAGGTCCCGAACCGGTCCGACAGGGCGACGCCGAGCACGGCCGAGTAGGCGAGCGAAGCGGTTGTGTCACGGTCTGCCGCCGCATCCTCTTCGGTTGTCCAGAGCCCGGCCGCGTTGTACCCGAGGCTCAGCCTCTCGCTCAGGGTATGAGAGCACGCCAAGCGGATGGAGGGATCGAACCGTTCGCTGGAAAAAGGCGCGTCGCCCGCCGGTATGCTCGTGCCGGCCAGCACCGCGGTCTGGGGTCGCCGACCGGCCTGCTCCCACAGCTTCCACTTCAGACTGACTGCGAGGTCGCCGGCGCCGTTTTCGCTGCCGACGTTATCGGGCTTCTCCCAGATGTGGCCGTCGAAACCGAAACGCAACTCGAGATCTCTCGCGACACCGACTCGAACGAGCGTCTCGGGAAAGGCGTCCGAGGTCACGTCGCCGCCGTCGTCGTATTCGCTGCGGGTCCAGCCGAATTCGAACTGGACGTAGCCAGGGCCGACCGTCTCGCTCGATTCGGTCTGGTCGGGGCGGTCGCTGACCAGCTCGGGGACCTGGGCCTCGACGCGCCCTAAAGCAGTCAGGGACAGAGCAAGAAGAAGGAATCGGGCGACGGTGCTCAGGTGTCTGTGCGTGGTTGTCATGGCCACTCCCGGTTTGAGCGAAACGTTTTCATGTGTCGTTTTGTACACCCCAGGCGGGAATAGATACCACAGTCCGCAGGCGGACGCCATCCCTTTTTCGCTTGCGGACAGTTCATACGCTCGGACAATGACCCGTTCACAAGCGCAGCGTGCCGTACCGTGGAGCCGCTGTGCGGATTTGGCGTGGATGTGAAAGGCCGGCGCGATGAATCGGAATGTGGAAATCAAGGCGCGGGTGGCGTCGCGGGAGGTGATGGCGCGGCGGGCGCAGGAACTGGCCGATGAAGGGCCCGTGACGCGGGTGCAGGAGGATACGTTCTTCGTCTGTCCGCGAGGTCGGCTCAAGCTCCGCAGGTTCGGCCCGACGGAAGGGGAACTGATCTACTACGAGCGGCCCGATTCGGCCGAGCCGAAGGAGAGCCGGTACGCCATCAGTCGCACGCCGGACCCCGACGGTCTGGCCAGGACGCTGTCGTTTGCTCTGGGCGTGCGGGGCATGGTGCGTAAGAGCCGCACGTTGTATCTCGTCGGCCCGACGCGCATCCATCTCGATTCGGTCGAAGGGCTCGGAGACTTCGTCGAACTGGAGGTGGTTCTTCGCCAGGAGCAGAGCGCTTCCGATGGAGCAGATATTGCCCGTGACCTCATGGCTCGACTGGGCATCTCTTCCGACCAGCTCGTGCACGAAGCCTACATCGACCTCCTCGAAACCCTGTAAATCGGGTGGATTGCCGCCGATGCCCCCCAGAATACGTATTTCTACGGATTGACGAACCCCTAATGGGAAACGAAAGTGAGCATGGGATGACGCAGGGACGGACGGAGCCGCAGGGTGGATGGAGTCGAGCATTTCTGTCTTTAGCATTCGAATCCGGGAGGTGTGCCATGGCAGAGCAACAGAACACGAATCGTCGCGACTTGCTGAAACTGTCAGGGATGGGAGCGTTGGGCGGGCTTGCACTGAGCGCTCTGACGCCGCGAAAGGCCTCGGCCGCGGAGGGCGACTTCAAGATCTCCTATGCATCATGGATTCACGGCCACAGCATGGCGATCGAGTATCCGGAGCGTCTGGTCAGCGCCGTTCCGGTTGGCTATGCCTTCCAGGTGGAGGGCAAACCCGGTACGACAAACTGGTTTCATTTTGCGATCCCCACGCCGGTGATTATCAACGATGTGCGTCTTCAGATCGACTCGGTCATGCTGCGATTTACCACGGGCTCCATCGATTCCTTCGTGCGGGACGTGCACATTTACGACGGCGAAAAGCGGATCGCCGTGCATGACGGAGTCTACCTGGCGGAAGACAACGGTTTCGTTCGTTTCGAAGTCCCGGATACACCCTATCTGGCCTGGGGTTTGGGCATTTCTCTGGGCGTCGGCTTCGGCGTCGAGATGATGGCACACACGATGTCGTTTGTTGCGGCCGGGGGCGACTTCGTGATCCGGCCGCCGGAGGACGCTGCTTGAGAACAATCCCGTGCGTCGGGGCGTTGGTGCGGGCGAATAATCATTCGCCCCTACCGCACGGTGGGAAAGGCGGCGATGCGCAGCGTCGAGCAGCCGTAGGGGATCAGCGTGATGTCCTCGACGGGCCAGTCGTCCTGTCTGTCCTGCGGGCTCCAGGGGATGGGGCCTGCCATGCCGCTGTAGAGCTGCCAGTGGGGCAGGCGCACGCCTTTGGTCTTAATGGCGATCGGCGCGTTGCGGAGGTTCCAGGGTTCCAGCGTCGCGATGTCGCCTGTTACTACCGTGTACGCCGCATCCAGGTCCTTCAGGCTTGCCTCCAGCAGGGCGTAGTTCCAGGGACTGGCCGGCCGAACCTCGCGATACTGCTCGTGCGCCGTCCATGATTCTTCAATCCTCAAGACGTAGACCAGCGGTCCTCGCTCGATGCTCACGCTGTTCTCGTGCCATCGCTCGCTCCGCATCGTCATGGGCAGCGTCAACTCGACGGTGTCACCGTCGCTCCAGCTTCTCTGCACCTTGGCGATCTGTCCGGCTTCGAGCTTGCCTTCCAGTGGCTTGTTGTTGACCGTGATCCTCGCATCCCGGCACCACGCCGGAACTCGCAGGTGCAGCGCGAACGTCACAGCCTCGCTCGTCGCGACCGTGAATCGCACCGATTCGCTGAACGGGTAGCACGTCTCTTCCGTGATCGTCACCGTCTGACCCTGAGCCACCTTGGCGGTGACCTTCGAGGGGCCGTAGACGAGCGCCGCCAGGCCGTTGTCGGCCGAGGCCATCCACAGATGCCCGACGAATTTGGGCCAGCCCTGGTGGAGGTTGCATGTGCAGCAGGGGTAGCCGGTGAGCAGGCCGAACACGACGCCGTCGATGGTGTGGTCGAAAAAGTTGTGCCTGTGCATCGCGCACGTCACCTGGTTAGCCTGCTGAAAGTACTGGCGGGCCATGCAGTCGTCCGTCACCTGCGTGGGCAGCGTGTTGTACGCGAGCTTCTCCAGGTGGTCGGCGAAGGCGACGTCGCCGGTGATCTCGAGCATCTTTTCCAGTGAGAACATCATCTCGACGCACGTGCAGAACTCGCTGCCCTGCGTCGGAACACATCCGTGCATGCCTTCGTCGGCCCCGTAGAGCCCGTGTGGCTGGCCGTGATACCTGCGGATGTCGGCGAACGCCTTCTTCACCGCCCGGAGGTGTTTGTCCTCGGGGTGAAGCTGGTAGTAGACGATCGGCTCTTTGATTCCCTGGGCCAGGTTGACGCAGTGGAAGGCGCTGGCGCCGTCGGCGCCTTGCTCATAGCGGTGCAGCGCGATGTCGCCACGTTCCAGAAAGATCTCCGTGTAGGGGTGCGTCTGTTCATGGATCAGCTCGGCCAGGTCCAGCAGGAAGGCATCGCCGGTGATGTTGTAGAGCCAGAGCACCACGAGCAGATTGTCGCCGCCGCGGCGGTTGCCCCAGAACGACCAGTGTCCCAGCGGCGTCCTGGGCAGTTCGCGAAGCTGATAGCGGAAGTACTTCGTCATCACGTCGATCACGCGGGCATCGCCGGTGGCCATGTAGTATTGCTGGAGGACTTTGAGCATGACCATCTTGGGCCACCAGTCGCGCCGCGGACTCTTCTGGATGCCCGGTTCCGGCGTCGGCGGCGTCTCGAACGGCACCGGCCCGATGTATCCGTCCTGGGTCTGGTGGGTCAGCGTCCACTCCACCCACGGGCGGACCTTTTCGATCAACGCGCGGTCCTTGAGGATGTAAGCCAGCGGCAGCAGTCCGTCGATCCAATAGGGACCGCGCTCCCAGCCGTCGCCGTCGCCGCCCAGCCAGCCGTTTCGCGGGCCTAACACCTGCGGATACAACTCATCGAGCCGGCCGGTCATGCCGGAGGCCATGATCTCCAGTTGTCGCCGCAGCCAGCCCATCGGTTCGATCGCGCCGATAGGCAGCTCCGTGTACGGCTTGGCCGCCAATGGCGCCCGATTCGTGATATAGTGAGAACGGCCCTGCACTGCCGATCCGACCAGCGCCACGACGACCAACGAAAGAACCGATGCATTTCTCATCTGCTCTGCTCCTGCGATGCTCTCACCGTGCGGATTCCAGGGCCGCGCCCACTCCAATATCGCTCGACCTCCCGGGCGGGACCTCGCTCCCCATCATCCGTACACCCCGCCGCACTGTCAACGACCTGTGCGTCCACCCTGATGAAGTCTTTGGCTCTTGGCTGTGATCTTCCTGGTTTTGCTTGTCCCTGCGGGGGCCCGGCGGCATAATGAAGGCGGGGAGACGGAGGCTGTGGAAAGTCGCCCGACAGGAGTGGACACGATGACCGACAGAGCAAGACGAATTATCAATCATCCATCCTCAATCGTCAGTTCCCGGGCTTTCACCCTGATTGAACTGCTGGTGGTCATTGCGATCATTGCGCTGTTGATGGCCATTCTCATGCCGGCCCTCGAGCGGGTGCGTCGCCAGGCCCGCGGCGTCGGGTGCAAGTCCAACCTGCACCAGTGGGGTCTGATCTTCGCGATGTACTGCGACGACAACAACGGGTACTTCTACAGCGGCCTGATGCAGAACTTTGGTGCCGACGTCGCCCACGGCGACTGGTGGCGGGAATGCATGCGGCCCCTGTCGAGGGACAAGAAGATGTGGCTGTGCCCGACCGCCGTCAAGCACCGATCCGGGACCTCTGTCGATGCGATGGCGATTGCGACCACTCCCTTCGACGCCTGGCGCGTCCCTGCCTCGCACGGCGGCGACGTAGGCAGCTATGCCCCCAACGGCTGGATGTGCAACCCGCCGGCGGGCATGGACAGCCTGTGGGGGCGCGGTCCGGCCAAAGACTACTGGCGGACCTACCAGGTCAAGGGCGCCTACGATGTTCCGGTCTTCACCGAAGGCTGGTGGGTGGACGGCTGGCCCCTGGATACCGATGAGCCGCCGCCCTGGGGCGACAGGACGCCGATCATGAGCGGGCACGAGATGCAGCGGCTCTGCGTCAACCGGCACGGCGGCGCCCAGTTCGTCCTGTTCGCCGACTGGTCAGTCCGCAAAGTGGCCCTCAAGCAGCTCTGGACCCTGAGATGGCACAAGTCGTTCAACACCCAGGGCGCCTGGACCAAGGCGGGCGGCGTCCAGCCCAACGACTGGCCTCAGTGGATGATTGCCCTCAAGGACGAGTTTTGACCACAGACCCGCCTCGCGCAGACCATGGCCAGCTGAAACCGTGGAGCGAAGACGCTGGAAGCGACGGGTTCGGTGTCGAGGTGGTGACGGGCTCCGGTTGTCGGCCGACGATCAGTTGCCCGAGAGGAACCAGAACGGCATCGAGAATTCCATCCCCAGCCATTCGAGCGAGCCGGCGACCTCACTCGCTTCGTATCCGGCTAACATGACCTCATTCGTGATGAGGCACTCGTTCTGCCTTGAGGTTGAGGAGGTGGAGCTGCAACCGGCCGGAAGAACAACCATCATCGCAACGATCGATACGGCACAAACAACAGCGATTCGTCTCATCAATCTCCCCTTTCATAACGTGAGAACGCCCCCCTTGCGGGCCGGCAATTTATGGATGGCACCCCACTGCGGGAGAGCTCGGGCAGGATCGGAACCTTTCATCTCTCCTCACTCCAACGTTGCAGACATGATACGGCATCTTCCCGATTTTGTCAACTGCAAAGATGCAATGGTCTTTCGCCTCAGAATCAGGATGGGCACGCGATGTGCCCATCCTGCGGATTCCCGGATGCTACTCGGCAGGAGCAATGCGTCCGAAGGCGATGTCGTCGATGTAGACGATGCCGGTGCCGCCGGCGGCCGGAGCGGCGCGATTGCCGATGCCAATGACTATCGTCTGGACGCGGCTCAGCGTGACGCCACCGAACTGGCTCAGCGCGATCTGCCACGCCTGCCACTCCATCGACAGGAGGGCGTCGGGGTCGGTACGGCTGACGGTCGCAGTGCGACCGGCGCTGTCGGCCAGAGTGACGTACAGCGTCTGCGGTGAGTTCGCCGCATCGCCGCGGAAGTACAGGCGCAGGCCGTCCGCGCCCCCGATAGTCCAATCCTGGAATTCGGCAAATGTTCGCTCCGCTTCGGAATAGAACGGCGACTTCGTGTTGTCGTAGGCCACCGGCATAGACTGCTTGCCGCTGTGCACGATCTTCCGCTCGGCGAACGGCGCGTTGAAGTAGCCAACCGTCGAGCCCGTGTCGTTGATCCAGCCGTCCAGCCAGG